>Ga0315284_10000119_pt1 | contig 107401 bp, 163 predicted proteins | sample YL17G09_16_MG_FD_203696 | JGI IMG/M metagenome (GOLD analysis project Ga0315284, IMG submission 203696) | Sediment microbial communities from Yellowstone Lake, YNP, Wyoming, USA - YL17G09_16 | ecosystem: Environmental > Aquatic > Freshwater > Lake > Sediment | place: USA: Wyoming | collected... | reverse complement strand
CACGGTTCCACGCCACGTCGACCTCGTTGAACACGAGCTCAGAGCGTTGCCTCTGCGTGTTGAAGTACTTGAATGTTGTCGCGTCGTCGATGGCTCGCGCGGTGACGTAGTTGAGCGCGCCGTCGCCGTCGAACGAGGGGAAGACGACGCGTCGTCGGAACGCTCCGGTGGTCGACAACCCGAGGCGAAGGTACTTGGCGGTGCTGTACGACACGCCACGCTTCTCGAGGTAGCTGATGGCGTCGAGCTTGTCTGGGTGGCGCACGCCGTTGTCGATCTCATCGCACACAAGCGAGAAGTCGGACGGCAACTCGGCGTCTGCGACGTTCTCGATCGGCTCATCCTCGACGACGGTGCCTCCGTCTCCGAACGCAGCTGTGAGCTCGGCCAACAGGTGACGTGCGCCGAAGACTGGAACGAGCCGCGTTGGGCTCTTCGCTGACCAGTTGCACACCCAGCAATGTGTGATGCCGTCAGCGAGGCGGACGGCCAGCTTGCGCTTCTTCGCGTCGTGGTGCTTGCAGAACGGGCACCAGAACTGCGCGTTGATCGCGCGGCTGTCGATGTCGCCAGGCCCGAGCAGCTTCACGAGCAGCTCGTACTTCTGCGAGACGGTTATCACTGACGCGATCGTAGGTCTCTGTCACCTCTGCTTCGTCGCGCCGTGAAAGGCCACCACGAACGCGTCAGCTCTGTCGTACGACTCTGGCTTCACCTTGCCTGTCTTAGTCATGTCCCACGTGATGTGCGATAGAAGGCCGTTAGGAGCGGTGAGCTGTTGAAATGTTTGTTCTTTTTGCCCAACTCCTGCCTTCTTCTTCGTCGTCATCACAAGGTCGCACGTCTTCCGCGCTTCGCCTGGCTTCACGAACGAGATGTTTGCGTCGCCTAGTTGTTTCCTGACGCCGTATGAGACGAGCGCGTTGAACTTGGCCAACGTGAGGATCGTGTGCGCGGACGAGAACCCGGGGGTGAACGCCTGTACGGACTCCTCGATTACACACCTGTCAACGTTCAGACTATCGAGGATTACGAGGATCTTTGGAACGACACTGTCAACTTTGTTGAACAGGCCGTCGATCTTCTTCAGCGAGATGTGGCCGAGTTCGACGATGGAGAGGTCTGAGGATTCGAGAACGCAATAACCCACACACGATGTCGAAAGATCTAATCCAAGCACTCTCACTTCATCAAACCTAGAGCCTTCAAGTCAACTTCTGTGATCACCGAAAACGTCATGCTACGCAAGAGACAGAAGGCTTGCGCAGCACCGAACTTCTTCACGTTCTTGAGAAGCGTCATCTTCTTCTTTGGTTTGATCTCCACGAGGATCAGGGTGCCGTCAGATCTCAACACCTCGAAGTCCGGGTGGTACCGGCGCACCTTGCCCGTCCTCACGTTCGACACGTAGGGTATGCTGTACGGTTCGTAACGGTACGAGAGCACGTCCGGGTCCGCGTCGAGGTAGAGCGCGTACCTCAGCTCCCATCCCGACCTGTAAGTGAACGTGCCACCCTTCGGTGAGGTGTGGGTGCCGCGTTTCGCTCGACGGGAGACACGCTTCCTGCGTCGTGGCTTCTTGATCTTCTTCACTTGACGATCTGTCTTGATCGTAGGTCTTCTCCTGTGAGGATCTCGTAGACGTCTATGCCGTTAGCGGAGCAGTAGGCGCGAGCTGCCTCAGCTTTGAGCTTCGTCTTCTCGTTGTTGAGGAACTGCTTCGGCTTGATCTCGACGAGGACGCGGCGGCCGCTCGCGTGCGTGACGAGGAAGTCAGGGACGTAGTTGCGTTTGTGGTTGTCAATGTCGTAGTACGGAATGCGCACGCACTCGTACCCGTACGAAGGGACGTCGTCGTTCGAGTCCAGGTGGAGCATCATGTCCCTCTCCCACGACGAGCGGTAGAACATCCTCTCGCCGTTGTTGCCCTTGAATGACGTGTGCCACCCACTCATGTGTCCATTGCCACCGTAGACAAACCCTTTGCCATCGACAAGGTTCTGCGAGTGACCGTCGGACATCTTCTCCTTCGAATCCTCGCGATGCTTTCGCCCCTTCATCCCGTTGAGAGCTCCGTCGTGCTTGCCAACGGCTGATTCGCGCATCTTCGCTCGTGATTCGTCTCCATGGACGTGACCAAGCATCGAGTGGACGTACCCTGGTGCCGAACGTTGCTTGATGAGGGTAGCCTTCGACTTCGCGCGAGCTTCAGGGGTTGACATCGCAGCTACTTGTTCAGGCGGAGTGGTTGCCACCTTCCACAACTTGAAGCATTCACGATCACAAAGGATGTCTTGATTCTCCATGTGTGAAGTTGCTCGTGTGATCTCTTTCCCGCATTGCGAGCAAGATCGGGTCGTCTTCCGACCGTGAAGCGGACTAGCAGCACGGCCAGCGTAGACGCAAGTTGAAGAGCAGAAGTGTTTGGTTTGCTTCGCGCGATCGGTCGCGTAAAGACGTTCAAATGTCGAGTGACAATGATCGCATTCGAGGATGAGCTGTCGAGGAGGAAGGCCAGGTGCGCCTTTAGCAATACGAGGAAGAATCTTGATTTCTTTGATCATTCCTCTAAGTATGCTGTTGGGTATGGCCTAATAGTCGAACTTCACTCTTATCAAAAAACGATCTCCGCGACGCTTGACCAAAGGCTGCGCCAACTGCGTTCTCATCACGATGTTCAGATTCTCGTCGTGGAAGTTGACACCGCTGATCGTGACGAACTTCTGATTCTCAGGGTCACGATTCGCGTCGAAGGACGCTGACATCGTCGGGCTCCACGACGGGTTCGACGACGTGTTGTACGATGTCGCATCAACAAGCACGCTGATCTTTGTCGTGTGCACTGCCTTCTCACCCTCGAACTCGATCTCGAACCCTTCGGCGCCGAAGAACGGTAACGCGGGTGACTTGATAGTCACAACGCCTTCCTCGTAGAAGACGTTGCCGACGTGGTTCCACATGGCGCGTTGCGTGACGCTGTCAGCACGAAAGAGCCCACCGTTGCCATCGTCTTGAAGACGAATGGAGACGCGACCGTTGGATCCCGACATGGCAGGATCTGTGATGATGAACGAACCCGGACGGATGCGTTCGCCGAAGAACAGGTTGCTGATGTCGAAGAACACAACCTCGTTCGAGGACGCGTCCTGCGTGCGTTGGTACACAGCGTACAGCCCTGAAGGCACAACGGTGGGCGACAGCGATCCAGACTCCGGCAGCAGTCTCACGACATCTGAGAACAACGAGCCGGTCTGGTGAAACAAGCTCGAGTAGATCGAGCCAGAGATCATCTTGCGTAACGAGATGAGCGCAGGATCTGGCGAGCCAATGTCATCAACGAAACGTGGTTCGTCGACGAGATCCAACACGGATGCCATCTCGAAGTTCGGACAGAAGTTACCATCGTCGCATGGGAGCACGTTGAGGTTACGCAACCTCACGCTGGCTGTTGCGTAGAGGTAATCGTTGCATGTCAACGCACCTGGCGTGGTGTCAAGGAACTGGCTCGCTGTCAAGTGGAGAACACGCGCGTGACGGTTCGTCGCGAAGTCCCGTGTGAAGTTTTCAAGACTGTTGTACCGACCGGCGACGCCAAAGGACATCGGGGCCGAGAACGGATGCTTGCTGCTCTCATCCAGCGCGTGGAAAGGAGAGATGAGCAGTCCGCCAGATCCGTCAACTTCTGTCAACGTCGGTGAACCCGGGACGAAGAACGGAGGAACGTAGAACAGGTAGTTGTCCGCCGTGGGTGGCGCCTTCTTCACGGTCACCGAGCCGTGCACTTTGGCCTTAGTCGACGGCAGGTACTCGTCACGGATGCTGACGTCATGCAGCTCCGCGTTCAACTGGTGTCTGAACTTGAACGAGGTAGGGTAGTTCACCCCCGACGTGCCGTCTAGCTCATGCACACCTTCACGTGCGGCGGTGTCTGTCGTGAAGAACCTGGCCTGGATGCTGGGTCCTGTGTTCGACCCCTCGTAGAAGTTGCCGAGGCAAAGCACGTCGTTTGTCGCAACAGGCGGGAGGATCGTGTTGCCAGGGAAGACGAACACGCCCTTCTGGACGCCGTCGACGTAGAAACTACCTGTGCCTTGATCGTTCCTGCTCGTGCCCCACGTCACAAGCACATGGTGCCAGTTGTTGAGACGCAAGCTGTTGTCATCGGACAGGTAAGCGTACACACCGTTACCGACGCCGGGTGTGACCTGACTCGGTTGAACGTCGGCGCTCCCTGACAGCTGCAGAAGCAGACGGAAGGCGTCAGGGTTGCCGTCGCGGCCACGAGAAGATCCAGACACCAACGAAAGCACGTAGCTCGACGACAGGTGGATGATCGTTCCTGCGTTGTACGAGCTGGTCACGTCAGCCGTGTAACGTGGGTTGACGTGGAGTTCGAAGGTGAAGCTGCCAGTCGGCGAGTAGCAACCACTCGGGTACTCAGCGTCACGCACATTCGGGTAGAGCCAAGCCGCGTCGCTTGGGACTGTGTCGCTCGTGAAGAAGTTGACGCTGTGGTAGTTGACGTACGCCCAGTTGTTGCTCGGCCTATGCACACGGTAGTACGGCATCAGACTATCTTGCACGAACAGTTTCTTGGCGGTGTTGATCGTGTACAGTGTCGTTGGAGCGTGGCGTAGGATCTCCAAGTCCATCGTGTTCTTGGCGGATGTAGGCGTGGAATTTACCTGATCAAGGTACGACTGCATCGCTTCTGAAACATTTGACGTTCCGCCAGCGACCTTCACCTGCAATGCTCGAAGGGTGGACTCCAGCGTGTTCGACGAACGTGCTGTGTCAACGAACGCCGACGGCAAGAAGATGTCTTTCTCGCGAGCCGATGGGTTCGAGAAGATTTTGAGCGATCCTGTTACCCCTAAAGACGATGAGACGTACGCTCTCTTTGGGTGTAGAAGTATCGAGAATGTCTCGATCGCTTCAGGAGGTAGACGTTTGATGGACACGAGGCCCGTGTCCTTTCAATAATCCAAACGTACTCTGAGGTTCAATCCCCGTTCAGGACTCTTCTCAACCGGACGGCTCAGCTTGGCCACCGCGAGCAGGTTGTCGTTCGCGTCGAACAACCCAACGCTTGTGACGAACACGAACGTCTGTGAGATGTCTTCCTGGCCAGCCTCGATGACAACGATGCGATCGTCGGTGTCTCGGAACGTCGGGTTGCTCGAGTAGTTGAACTCGTCAGGTCCAGCTTGAACAGAGATCAGCGTGGAGTTGATGTTCGTGACGTTCTGGAACGTGATCGCGGTGACGGATCCCGTGTGGAACCGAACCGAACAGAGGTGATCGACGATGTCATCGATCGAGCCGCTGGTCATGAAGTCGGGGATGAAGGTCGCGTTAGAGTTGTCTGCAAATGTGCCGCCGATCGTTTGGGCACCGCCACCAAGGCCGTGCAAACCGCCAGGACCAACAGTGCTCACAGATCCAGAAGCGCGTTGACTGCCGCTCATGAGCTTCGCAAGGTCAAGGACGGCGATGCCACGGTCGTAGAACAGCAACCCGACCGTGTTCGACGTGTTGGAGGATTCAACGACGCTGCCAACTTCTCCGCCAACGCTGACGTTGCGGTTGTTAGCGCTGCCAACGTCTGTGTAGATGTAAGCGCCGGTGAGCTCTGACCCTGAGATGACGGTCGCGATGTTCCCAGGGTGGCTTTGGTTGTGCTCAGACACGTTCGCGTAGTAATGGAACTTCAACGCGAACGTTTCACGCTTGATCTTGTCACGCGCGAACAACCGACGAAAGCTGACGAACATGGCGGCGTCGATCGCGTCAGTTGCTGTTGTCGAGTCAAGCGGCGCTGTGAACTGCAGTGTGGCATCTCCAAGCAACAGCTGTGCGAACTGTCGGTAGATGTCCACCTTCTCGCGCATCATCAGCGAGTTTGAAGGGAAAAGCAGCTTGCCAGCCGAGTCTGTGCCGGTCTTGATGGTCGACGCGATCGTGCCGCTAGCGAACAGGCCGACCGTGATGTCGAACTGCGGATTTGTCGTCTGGATCGTGAAGTCCTGGTCGTGGACGGTCTGAAACAGCGAGGATGTGACGCCAGGGGCGACACCCGCGCCAGTGACGAAGTGCTGGTACTTCTTACGGGTGGAGGAGCCGGAGATGTCCTGCTGCAAAACCTCAACTAATTGCGACAAGAAGCTCTTGGCAACCTTGATGTTATCCGACGCGAGTTCCTTGTAAATTGCCATGTTCTGTGTCCCTTACGTAGTCACGTGCTCGAAGATGACGTCCTTCAGCGGGAAACGCTTCGGGTCGCGGATGTTGTTACATACGGCGCCCTTCGAATAGCCTGTCGCTTGGCCTGCTTCAGTGAGCGTATCAAACGTCTGAACGTGGACGCCTTCCTTCGTCAGTTGTCTAACGCGCTTACCGAGTTTCTTCTTTGTCGATTCTGACAGGACTCTCCCCTTGGCCGATGCTGCCATCTTAGCTCTCATTTCAAGCGTTCGCGTCTGTCCAACGTTCGACGCACGAATCTTTTGCTTGACCTCATCAGAACGCTTATGCCCGGCGGCTCGATTTGCGAAAGCTCGTTTCTCAACAATCGCTGGATCTTGTTTCACGCCGCTTTTCTTCGCCGAGATCTTCGCCTTCGTCTCGTCAGTGTGTTTCCTACCCAACTGGACCTGACGCAACTTCTCCCTCGTCACCTCGGAGCACTCGTACCCGCTTCGGCCGCCGCCACCCCTCGTCGAGTTGTATCCGTTCTCAAAGGTCCCAAGCTCTGCGACCCAGTGGATCTCACGCTCGTTCAGCAACTCGACCGCCGTCTCCTCGATAACGCTCGGCACGAACGTCTTCGCGCCGTGCTTTCTGATCACCCTCGCGAAGTGGGTGTCCTTCTCCGGCATGTGACGAATGACCCACCAAGCGTACGCGACGTGAGCCTTCCACCGCTCGTCAAGCGGCAAGACAGTCTGCCCGACGTACGTCAAGCCGGTCTCCTTACTGTCGATCCGGTAGATCAGCGCCACGACGGGAAGCTAAAACGATCCGTAGCTCTGGTTGCTTGCGTTCTTCTTCATCAGATGGACTTGTTGATGTTGACCTTGTACTCGAGCACCGCGCCTGATTGCAGGCCGGTGACACGCACGTACGTCGAGATGATGTTCTTGTTGGCGGTCGACCCGTAGACGGTGAACTGCGCGTCTGGGATGCTCTTTGCAGCGAGCGTGAACTGCAAGCTGGATCCACCTTGACTGTTCTCGCTAGGAGAGCGAGGGAGCAAGTAGGTCGAACGTTGCTGGCCGTCTGTCGTGTCCGGCGTGCTCTGGAGCACCTGTAGGAAGAGGTTGCTCATCTCGACCTGAAACACTTGATCACGCAACTCCACGTCGATCGTGGACTCACCTTGGATCGTCTGCTCGACGGAGATGGCGGACGTCTTCTGCGTCGTTCGGCCAAGCGTGACGACGCCGGTCGAGCTGTTGACGTTCGAGTCGCCAGACAGGGACAGTCGAGGGAGTCGAACAAGGTTGGGGTTGGAGACGCTAATGAGCTTGTACTTCATCGCGTACGACTGGTTCGTCAGGGCTTCGAGCACCGGGGTGAGCTTCTCGATGCGCTCCTTGCCGACGGTGCGACCGTACTTTCGAACGTTCGTGTAGTCAACCTCGTCGTCGCCGAGCGAGAACTTGACGAGCGAGAAACTACCGTCGTTTCGGGCGAGGAATTGGCGGCCCACGTCGGTTAAAACGCAGTCCACAATCACGTTATTTGTGCTCGAATCCAAGAAGCCCATTAGTTACCTTTACTTAGAGCGCAATGCGCTGATAGTACTTTCGTCTCGTACGTACCGACGAGCACCGAAATCCTTCCCAGAGCGCAACCAGTTGCGCAAAGTTTTGAGACTGACTCTCATGTCTTCAGCTACGAACTCTAGCCTGAGGTAGGTAGCGACATGCTCATCGTTCTCGTAAACGTGCACAGGGTGTCGATTGAGACCACGTGACGCCCACGTACTCCTTCCCGTTGACGGTGCACGTGATCAGGTAGACGATCACGAGTCCTCGACCGGCTCCCCCACCGGGATCATCCCCGGCTTCAACGTTGGCATGTACTTCTCTAGCGTCTCGTGTCGCAGAGCGGGCCAGTCCTTCGACGCCTCCATCACGTCTGCAAGCTCCACGACGCACACCTGAGAGCCGTCAACCCTCACCGTCTTACGTGGCGTGAAGTCCTCTGGATCGTAGTACGTACGGCTCACCTCAAGCTTGATCGCTGTCGGGTCGGATTCAGCGAGGGTGATCAGGTTGAGCAGCATGGTCATAGCGTCCGTCATGTCAAGAACCTACGCGATCACCTGCCTGGAATGTAGAAGTCGCTATCCTTGTCCGGGTTAGACGTCAGCTCCTTCACACGATCCATGTACGCTGTGACCTCCTCCGGCGCCATGTTGCCCACGTCGACGTAGAACACCTTGCGTCCGGAATGCTCCTTCTTCAAGAGCACAAGATACGTGTCGCCGACGACCTGCGTCTCCTCAGTGAGCCATCCATCCTTGAACAGCTCGTTGAGTTCGTCAGCCTTCTCGGCGATTTTATGAACGCTGCAGGAGAACAGCTTGTTCTCGCATTTCGACATCCGCAGTTGCTGCAGTTTGGTCTTACGCATGTCAAGAACCTACTTCATCGGTTCGTCTTCAAGCCTGAAATCCTTGCGATGTCTGTTTCGTATGTAAACGTTGCCGAAAGGCCTCAGCCTGCTCGGCGAGATCAGCCACGTGGACAGCTCTTTCATGTCGATCAAGAACGCTTGCTCCCCGTCAACGTACACGGCGCAGCACGTGCGGTAGATGTCATCTGTCTGCTCGACGTGCTCGACGTCGACGCTCAGCTCGTAGGCAGTCTCGCCTGACTCGGCATGCTCAACCAAGGCCATCAGCAACGCGTACTCGTCGGTCACAGCCAGGTTCTCATGACCGTCACTTTAGCTGTCTTCAGTATCGTCGACGGCGTGGCTTCTCGTCGTGAAGTGTGTCTGAGGCGAACGTGCCGGTTGCGTGACTGCCTCCGGCGGTGAGCACGAAACGCTCAGGGAAGCGGTTTGTCGCCGGCATGCGACGGAGCAACCCGCGCATCGTCAACGTCTCAGCCGCCTCAACCTCTTCTGGAGAGAGTTCATCGATCGGCATCGAGTGGAACGGGCCGTTGTCGACCTTCTGCAGAAGCTGCTTGTCGGTCATCGATTCGCTCATCGCACCTTCCAAGATCGTGCGCACGTACTTTCGAAGAGCTTGTTCGTCCATGCCTTGTAACTACGCCGTCTTCGCGGTTGCGAAACGTGTGTCGTAACGACTAAACCCAGCTGACACAGTGTACTTCCTGATCAGCTGACGGATGAACAGGGTGTCGTGCGATGGATCGGCCTTCAGCATCTCGGCAGCGAGCGCGCAGGTGATCTCCCTTGGATCCTCGCTCATGATCGTCAGCTTGACGTTATCGACCACACAGGCCGATAGTTCCCCATCAAGGCTGGTGAATGGGATGACAGCTCCCTCAACAGGGACGATCTTCTTGAACCTACCAGCTAGTTCAGCCTCCAACCGAGCGCCAACATCGCATGTGAGCTGCAACGCGTCGGCGAACGTAGCGTCGTTCGACACGTAGATCGCGCGAGCGTCGTCTGGCTGCTCGTCAACCATCCACGCCACGAGCGTCGTGAGCCATTCCTCGGTTGGTTTCTCCACCAATGGTGCCTGTATGTCACCGAGGATGTCAGCCAAGGCTTCTCGGTTGCCTGGCTCGTGTAAGATGAGAAGGCTCACGTATCTGCTTTCAGCAACGCGGCCGCGAGCTCATTAGTGCTGTCTACCATCTTCTTGATGTGTACACCCAAGGCATCTATTCGCACGTTCAATCGTGTCATGGATTCGTCTAAGCGTGTCCACGCTGAAACGTCTCGGATCCATCCGCTGTTGCAGTGAGAGCACACGACGAACTCTAAGTCAGGATCCACACGGTGGACCGTGACGTCCACATCCACCAACGCGAAGATCTGATGTGAGCAGCAAGGGACTTGAGGTATTTCCACACCTTCCACGATAGCGTCACTTCAGACTTTTCGCGAGCGTGTTCCCGTAATCCGGGATCGCGACAGCGCTCGGTGGCTTTTGGACAACGTCAGCTGGACGTTGATCCTTGATCACGATGTCCACAACCTGCGCTGTCGCTAGATCCGTGTTCATCGCTAGGATCTTGTAGTGACCACCCTTGTCCTCTGTCTTGATGAACCCAAGGTCGTTGTTGTTCTTGTCAATGATCAGGTTGTGTTCGGGGACGAAGGCAACCTTCATCGTGTGCTTCTTGGATTCGATCACGCTGTCGACAAACGTGTCAACACGTAGATGCATATTTGGGTACGGGCGTGGCGCACCGCCTGGTGAGACACGTGAAACAGACAGACGGTTACGGTACTTGAGGTAAGACACCTGCGATTGCGGACCGTACGTCGAGACCATTCCATGTGCGTCTACACTGCCAAGCGCGTAGATGAAGCTTGAATCACGTGTGAACTCGTCGTCGATCCAACAGAGTTTTGGGTTCGTGACATCCTCTACATGACGTGGATCAGGGCGTTCAGCGTAAGGCGCAGGCACCGTGGAATCGTCGAAGGAGATCTGTTTCACAAGCTCGAACGGTTCAGTGGTGCTGCGACGTCGAAACACCTGGAACTGCTTGATGTCACGTTGCGGGTTGGGTGGAAACGACCAACTGATGAAGAGTTTATCTGTGTCCCAGTTCCATGTGAAGCGCACGTCAGCCGGCGCCGGCGGTGGCACAAGCTCAACACACGACACGACTAGTGGTGCGCTTGGACGTGAGGCGATGAGGAACTTCGAGACCACCAGTTCGTTTGTATCCTCCACGATTGAGGGGATGCTAAACTCTGCCACAGAACGCACAGTGTACTGGTACCTCGCGTAGTACTTCACGTTCAAGTCAACTGTCGACGACGCTTTGGGGTTCTCTATGACGATCGGGTCCAAGGCGACTGATCGTCCATCGCCCAAGATCTCGTACCGGTTGATGATGTACCCAACGATCCGAGCGTGCGTTGCAAGGCCTGGATCAGCTGATTTCATTGCTTTCAACTTCACGTACGCCGGGGCAACGGTTCTGTAGTCGTCGGCCTTGAGGTCTCTGATGCCGCGTGTCTGCGCTTTCCCTTGCAACTTACGTGAGACCTCGTACATCGGCAGGTGAACGCTGTCAAACGTTGACTCTGGAAATGCGATCGCGCGCTTGATCAACGTGTGGATGATGTTGTTGTTGAGTTGAACCTGAATGTTGAAATCCTTGAGCTTGTTCACAACATCGTTGCGTACACGTTGCGAGTCACGTGTGTAAAAGAACGCACCGTCCTCAGCTGGCTGCACAAGGTACTTGGAAAGGAACTGGTAGTCGACCTGGTTTGACGTGAGCTCGTTCGTCTGCAACGCGAGACCACGTTGCGTCGAAGCGTTCTGACGTTGCGAGTTGAGCACATTTGCTGATGCTGAGATGTACGAGTACAGCTTGCGATCAATGCTCTGATCACTGATGTTGTAGCTTGTGAACTTGTCGGACGCGAAATGCTCCTCGCTCAACACCTTTGCGAGGTTGTCACGCACGTAATTTTTGGGGATCTCATCATCCTGGAAGTACGGTGACTGTCCGTACAACCGATCACGGTAACTGACAGGACTCCATGTGAAGACCACGTAGCGTGGCGCTTTTGCCATCGCAAGGTAGTCAACGATGTGTGCGTCGAAGTACTCGCCTGGTTTCGTCAGCAAGGCTTGCGCTACGCCAGCAGCTCCGTTCGTGCCTTCATCCTTGATGTGGTAGTTGTACACGAAACGCGAGGTGAACCCACCTACGTCAGGAACGTCGATGACGTGGATCTCACTTGAAGGTTTAGATGTGCTCAAATTGACCTCACAGGGAGTGGCGCGTAGGATCGAACGGTGATGAAGTACTTCTCGAAGATCATCTGTTTTTCTATCGTGTGATCTTTGAGCTTGTAGGTGTCGCGTGACAGCGAATTAGCCTGTTCGAAACTGTTGGTGATGGTCACCACTTCGCCGGCTTGCTGCAACTGTGTGAACATTTTGCGACCCGCTTCGGTCTTGAATGTCTCGTCGTGATCGATCTCGTAGTCGTCAGGATCGATGTCCACAAAGAAGACACGTTCGAAGAGCTTGGGTGACATCATGTATTTGCCAGAAGTGGCATGATCGATGTACACTGTCTTTTTACCGGCCAACGGTGCGATCGCCGCGGCGTGTGCTTTCGTTCCCACGAGGTATCTTGTAGCACCATTGCTCTCAATTTTGACGTCGAACTTCCCGTTGACAGCAGACCATTTTCCTTTTTCTGCTAATTTCGCAGTAGCGAGCATAGGAGGCACAACTTTCGGCGTCGGTGGAGGCGGCGGAGCCTTGAATGTCTTTTCGGTGATGTTGTTCAACACGGCACGCACGATGAACGGCATAGGACGATCATTTTCATCGGGATCGGCAATGTAAAGCTCGCGCTCGCTCAACGGGATGCCAGTCAAGATGCGAAAGTAGAGCTCGAGCATGTAGCTTGTTGTGTGGTTACGGATCATGCTCAAACGATCAAGTTTTGTCAAGAAGTCGTACGCAACGTTCGCGCCAGATCCAAATTGAGGCACGTCTGTTGTCGTGACAGGCGAGTCGATGTTCGTGTAATCTCTGGTTGGAACGGCATCCAACGCGTCTTCAAGAGACATGCCTACGCCCGCCTTCTTGAAGCTGTTCTCGTTACGCACTGGGAAACGGCTCAGCTCGAACACGCGCGAGATCGGCTTGAAGACAAGATCGGGGTAACGAACGTCGACTTTGTACACGTCTGCGATCACCACGTCGTTCTGCTTCAACTTGCTGTTTACCTGCTCGGCAAAGCTTGTCAACTTGAACTTGTTCCTTAACTTCGCCGCGAAGCCATGTGGAAGACCAAAGGTGATGACACGAATGTTTGAGCCTCGCGCGATGTTGTACTTCGCGTTCGAAAAGACAGCCTTAAGCACATCAAGCGTCTTGCTTGTGATGAAGGAGTCATCGAAGATCTTCAGATCCTCGGCCGGATCGACCGAACGTGTTAGAGACGTGACATCGACAAGATTGGTGACAGTTGCGTTTGTTGTCGACGCCGGATCGATCTTCTCAAGAATGCCTTCCACAGTGTTGTAGAGCAGTTGTACTTGCCCACGATCACCTAACAGTTCAACAAGCTTTCGATCGCCAACGACCGCCAAGATATCGTTGATCATCTTGACACTGTCTGCTTTTTGCAGGTAGACAACGTAATCCTTCAACCCGTCACGAACGACTCGAATCGCGTTGAGAGGAGCCAACGCTGTGCGAATGGAAAGCGTTTCTTCACGATCCAACCTTGCCAACACAGCTTGCTTCAAAGGCAACTTTGTGGTGATCCTTGCCCTACTCAGCACGGGCGCCTTGACAGCGACGGTTGGTTGAGCTGGCAACTTCACACGACCAAGAGCTTTCGCGGTCGTCTTCGTGGTGGGAGCAGCAACGACGTGTTGAGTCGTCGTTTGCGATCCAAAGAGACTTGCGACCAACGAACCTTTGCTGCTGGCGACTGCTGCAAAGTTCTGGTTCGCCAACATCGCAACATTTTGGCTCACACCTGCCGAGGCGTAGCGACGTGCGGTGTCGAACACGCTTTGCACTGACAGTGCGACCATCATGTTGTCTGTGAGGTGTGAGTAACGTGTTGGACTAGATTCCGCGATCTTCTTGTATGTTCCGTAGACCGCAACCACGTAGGCGATCGATCGAGCCAATGGACCTTGCTCGTTGAAATTCTTCAACGAGTGTTCGATCTTGGCTGCTCCTGCAGAATCCTTCGTGATGCTCTTGTAGTAAGAGATACAGTTGTTGATGAGCTTGTCAATCGTTGGGCTGATGGCCGCATTGCGATTCTCAGCGGCCGCTGCCGCGTTCAACGATTCCTGACTCAGACTCACGCCGGCGTTCTCACGAGCACCAACGGCGTCCACCAAGCCATCGCCTGTCACGTTGCCAACGCAACACATGTACAGGTGCAGGTTCGCGCGCAACGTCGCGTTCGTGGCTGCCTCTGCGAAGAGGTTGACTATTGGATTATCCTCCACGTCGTTCATCAAGTGGTTGCCGTCGCTTTCCACAAAGATGCTGTACAACGCGTTGGTCATCAACGAAGGATCGGTGATCAACTGCGTTTCAGACTGCGTGTTAAGGATGTTTCCAACACGCGGTAGGATGTTGAATTTTCCGACAAAATCCACGTATTTGTCGATGATCGTTGACAGTCTTGACACAAGAGCAGCTGCGTTGTCGATAGAGAACCCGTTGTCACTTGGTTTGACCGTGGAGCCAATGTAAAATGCTGCGCCTGGCGTGAACACGCTCCCCTGATCATCCTCGAGATAATCGACCTCGTAGGTGAGCACAGAGACGTCACCGACGATCCGAGAGGCGATCGAACTCAACGAGTTCGCGTTCACACCTGTTCGATCGTCGGTGATGCGACTTCCTAGTTGTCCGTAAACTGCATCAAACAGTTGCTGATTTCCAACAGTTGTGCTGAGCTGGTAGCCGTACTGCGACAACAGAGTTGACACCGCGGGATCGTTCAACGCTTTAGAATACGACGCTTCACGGGCAAATGTCCGCAATTTTAGCGTGTAAGCGATCTCGTCTGAAGACGCGCCTGCATACACAGTGTCGATGGCACGGAAACCATTTTCCAACTGCTTCACGTACGACGTTCGTTTGGTGTCTGAGTTATGGATCCCAAACGTTGCAACGTCTGAAAAGCTTGGGAAGTCTGTGATTTTTCCGAGTTTCACGTGTGGATCGCTGTAAACACGTCGATTGATCGTTGACGCGTCTTTGTCTTTCGCAGCGAGAGACACATCCACACTCACTAGGGAATCACTGCCTGCTCTAAGGATCTTTTTCGCCTCAAACAGCGTTTGAAGAAGGATCTTGGTGCTGCTGAACCCATTCACATTTTTCTTGTCAAAACCATGCTGTCCAAGCAGATCAGCGTACGTGAAGATTGGCAACGTATCTTTTGCCGACGTGACGTTGTTGTAGATTGACGAGTAGTACTGGGCCAACAGAGCAGCAGCATCGATCTTTGTGCCGGTGTCACGCAGATCAAGAAGGTTGCTGAGGCGTTGGATGTACTTCTGCAAGCTGACCAAGAAATCTGCTTGTGATTTCAGGTTCTCCACATGTAGAAGGAAATCGCGTTCGATCTGATCCAGTTGTTCCGCTAACTTCTCGTCCTTCTTGAGATCGTTGACGAGTGTGACGACAGCTTCATGCCGTAGGTTCATCAGCTTTACTTGCGCATCCATGAACTCACCTGCAGCTGTGAATCCACTGTTGTTTCCTTCAAACAGTGGTTTGAACTCGGAAACGCTGAGGATGTCTGGCCTAGAGGAAGCGATGCCGCTTAGTTCTTCGAACGCTGTGAACTTTGCTGTCGAATGTGGGAGTTCATCGTTGTAACGACGATCAGGTGCAGTCAGGTACAACCCTGTGTAGATTGCCTTGAAGTCGAAGCGATCGAACGAGAACTTTGATTTTGCAGGTGCTACAGCCAACGATGCCAAAATGTTCGTTATGGACAGTTTTTGACTAGTGGTAGTTGAGACGATTGCAGACGTTGAAACAAGTGGTTTTGGTTGGATGGAGATGGAGGCTGCGGTGACAGCCGATTTCCTCACGGTGATGCTCACGAGCTGCCCTCGGTGTTTGCCACAAGGATTTCGCGACCGCGAACGTAATCGTGGTACACAGGACACACGTAGTACTTCAGATCAAGACCAACTTCTGTTTGATCTAGACGTCGCACATACAAGAAGTTGTCGGTCTCTGGCACGCACGTTGCTTTGCCGACGGTCGTCTTCTTCCCACCGTGTTCAACGACAATCTGGAAGTGATCAACGTCCTTAGAAGGGCCAACCAGCACCCATTGAAGCACATCAACGTCGCTTCCTTTCTTCACACGTGTAGCAGACGTGATGATTGAGTTCTGCTTGTCAAGCGCGATCTCAACCGTAGTGTGGTTGCCAATCTCTCCAAATGTCATGGGATCTTTGGAGTAGTTCGTGCGGATTGAGCTTGGAGTCACGATGTTCCCGTATTTTGCTACGACAGGGTGAAGGAATTTGAACGGACTGTACGAGTAATCACGTCCGGTGATCGTGTCACGCGATGTCTTGATGAACGACTCCAACAGCGTTTCGGGGGTGCGTAAAAGAGCGGTCACGATGTATCGGTACTTGTGACCTAAACGTAGTTCAGAGACGCCTGTCACATTTCGTGATGTGAGATCAGAGAATTTATCTGCCGTGACAGTCCCGAAATCCTCAACGTCGCCTGTAGTCAAATCAACTCGTTTCACGTTATGAGCGATCAGCTTCGCAAGCTGATCGCGAACATCTGCCACGTCATCCTTGAATATCTCGTACAAACCTTGACGTTCCAGCATCTGCTTGATCTGATCAACGTTCGTGCTCACAACTGTGGTGGAGATGGTGAACTGGACGTCGTAACCTGAGTTTGTTAGCTGCAACATCGTATCAACGATCTTTGTTTCAACGACGTTCTCAACGAGCGCGACGTGCTCGTAATGGGTCGCCAACCTATCCTCGTGACTTCCTGTCTTCCTGAAGATGCGACAGTGGTAAGCGTACACATGGTTCTGTTTGACGCCTATGTCAGTGAGCGTGTACACATGGTTAGGATCGTTGCTTTCTGTTCTCACAGGGGTTTCAACAAACACGCGCGTTCCTTTGTCAAGTGTCACATCTTCACGTAGCATCTGAAACGACACGCAGTCTGATGGGAGTTTTGACACCTCTAGCAACACGCTCTGTAGCTGTGGTTTCGTCGTGACAACGACGCGTTTTATCGCTGGATTTCGCATTTTAGGCTTGACTACGATGGTTGCAAAGTCTGAACCATGAATGCCAAGCGCGCTGAGCGGGACCACACGGTAGATGTTCGTGTTGCCCAACGATATCTCCACTGGGATGTATTTCCAACCATTTGATGGAACTAGATCGAACTCATTCACAAGAGTGTATTGTTCGTCGTTGACCGTGAAGTGATCATACACACGCTTGTAAACACGAACATGTGTGGCAACTGGATCGACCTGTTTGATGCTAAGCATGCCGTACGTCTTGTCAGTTTGATTGCTCAACTTGACAATCGGAGCGATCGTAGGAATGCTGAAGTACTTGATGTACTCACGTGGATGGAACACACGTTCAAGGATCTGCATTGTCACGCCAGATGAATCCTTTGCCTTCAGGATCAGTGTGAGTCTATCTGGACTTGTAGCAGGCAGCGTGAACCTGATCTTGTCTTTTACTTCGGCGTGACGACCGTCAACGGTTACACGTTCCGTTACGAACTGATCGGGTGTTGCGCTGTCATCGAAAATAACGACACCGACTTCACCTGGCGATGTTTGTTCGATGGGCTTCAGATGTGGTAGCATTTTATACTTGTACAACGTCTTCTGAACCTTGGTGGTGAAGACCGATGGACTAGCACGATGTGTGCCGTTATGACTCTCGTTCAACGACAACCCAAGATCATTTTCCTCGTATGACATGCTGGGATCTGCGCCAAGCATCAAGAGCTCTTCGGCGATCTTCTGTTCCGAGCTTTCTTCGCCAACATCGTGTTGTGCGTTTACAAGAGTGATCGGGTTCTTTGCATCTTGAAGACGAACTGCTTTCAACCTGCGAGAAAAAAGCTGTGGGATCTGCGTTGAGTTGAACCCACGCTTGTAAAGAGGAACGATCTCGTTGTTCACGTTTTTAGTAGGATCACTCGCGACTGTCGTGACGAGATCATTCTTGATGTAGTTCGTGATTCGTCGCGTGTGAATACCCTTTTGCTGCTGGATCCCACGCACGATGTTTGGATCATCTGACGCGAACTTCGGCGGAGAATTCTTTGCGATCTCGACGCTCACGCTCGTGATGCCCTGTTTGATCCCTACCTCTTGATCAAAAAGGTACTTCAGTTCAAAAACGAGATCCTCACCATCGATCTGTTTGAGAGTGAGAAAATCGTCTGGTAGCGTGACGACTTGGTGTGATGTTTGAAGGTGGATGTACATTCTCTTACTCCAACGTGATCGTGAAGAGCCTGACAAAGGTTTCGACGTCGTAATCGTCCCAGTACACCTTGCCTACGAACACCACGCGAACCGGCGCGCCTGCGTCGCCACGGTACGTGCCAAAATCGATCACGTCCAACTTCGTCATCCCAGCGCTGGTCTGCTCAAAGAACTGCAAATGGATGTTGTTCGTTCGTGGTGCTGGATCAAACGTGAATGTACGCACGTTTCCGACGTTACGTGCAGCGCTCATCTCCAGTTTAACATCGTTGAAATCCATCTGGATGTTGCCACCAAGTGCTGAGTACTGACCGAGAAGAGACACAGGCACCTCGTCAGAGGTTCGCTTGTTGATAGGAGGCAGGTACTGGAAGTTGGGAACGTGACTTAGCAGTGGATCTTGAATGAAACCTTCAAGATCTGACACATTTGCTGTGTTCAGGTGGGTTGGATCATCTGCCACACTCAACGAGAAATTGACGTGACTTGGACCAAGCCTAAATTCCTCATCCTCGAAAAACTCATCCACCGTTCCAAGCACGTAGTTGTTCTTCAGGTTGTCCAGCGACGAAGACAGAATGAGCCCGGCCATCGAAGCAAAGGCACTACCCGACAAGATGCGTTCATCTTGGTAAGCGCCTTGTAGGATGTGTCCACCGTAAACAGAGCCAGTAGGCATTGCCGTAGAACGCACACGCGTCACCTGCCCTGCGTCATCCGTCAACAGGCTGATGACGTCCTGTGGAGTGTTTGGGGAGCATTCAGCATGCACCCGCACAGTGACGTCAGACGATCCGCTTACGTCGAGCTCGTAAAACGTCGTCGCGTCTGTCAGACTGTAGTAAGCAATCTTGAACGCGTCGCGTGCCAACGCTTCTCGACCCTGATCGGTCAACACAACGTCTAGAACACGTGACTTAGGATCGAGTAGCCCCATTGAGACGACTCTAGATAACCAACATCAAGCTTTCACAGCAGTTCAGCTGCACGCGTGGCCAATGCTGAGCGCTCTCCCTTGATCAAGGTGACGTGACCAGCCATTTCTTCGTCTTTAAAGGCTTCAACCACGTACGACAGACCGTTGGAGACGGCGTCCATGTGCGTGACATCGATCTGATGCACGTCACCACAGAGAACGATCTTCGTGTTCTCACCTGAGCGTGTGATGATCGTCTTGAGTTGGTGGACTGAGAGGTTCTGCGCTTCATCGATGATGATGAACGAGTTTGGAATGGAGCGCCCACGAATGTACGCGACAGCCTCGATCTCGATCTTCTTCTGCTCAAAGAGCATGTTGATGTACGGATCGCTTTCGATATCCTTGGCTCCTTTCTTACCACTCTTCCCCTTGTGAGAGAGTAGGAAGCCAAGGTTATCACGGATCGGCGCGATCCATGGCGCCATCTTCTCTTCAAATGTTCCAGGAAGAAATCCAATGTCGCGACCGAGCGGCTCGATAGGACGGGTCACAACGAGCTTGTCGTAGATCGGATGTGCACCAAGCGTCTGTTGCAACCCAGCCGCGAGAGCGATCAAGGTCTTTCCACATCCGGCGGGGCCAACCAGTGTGACAAGCTTCACGTTCTCATCCAACAGCAGATCCAGAGCGAAGTTCTGTTCCTTGTTACGTGGCTCAAGCCCAAACACGTCACGATGTTCCTTTACAAGACGATACTTGCCGTTCATGTGACGGACAACTGTCGTGGTCGCTGCATCACCACTGCGTGGGATGACGACGATCTGGTTGGGATGTGTGTCGTGAGGCACGTCGTCGATGTCTAGTTGCCTAGTCGCCCACACAGTGGCGACAAGATCGTCGTCGAGTGGAGTGACAAGCACGCCTGTGTAGAGGTTCTCAGCCATGTCGGCTGCACGCTGCTTCAAGTAGTCTTGAGCAATGACACCAAGTGCATCACATTTCACACGAACGTTGATGTCTTTCGACACAACGATGGGATCGCTATCCTTGAGTTGAAGCGCACACGCAATGACCAGGTTATCGTTCTTGTCGCTGTGGAGTTCAGACGGCAGGATGGATTTCGCGTCAGCCTTGTTCTGCATAACACAGATCCGACCTCCGTTAGGGAGAGGGACCCAATCATGCAGACTTCCAACGTCACGAAGCGCGTCGAGCTTTCGACATGCCGAACGTGCGTTACGACCCACCTCGTCCATTCGCTTCTTGTTGGAATCCAACTCCTCTAAGACAGCAAGTGGAATGACCACATCGTTGTCCCCAAACGAGCCGATCGCGTCGACGTCACTGAGGAAAACGTTTGTGTCAAGAATGAAAGTCTTACGCTGATCAGTCTTCGGTAGACTCTGGCTTCTCATCGTCCGATTCGACCGCGTTTTTACCACTGTTGTCTTCTCCAGATGTAGTATTCGTAACAACTGCAGTCGATTTCTTGCTCGACTTTACTTTCGTTTTCGTTGACGCCTTGATCGTGACCGTAGGAACTTCAACGGTCTCAAGCGGTGTAACGATTTCATCTGAGGATGTGTACACAAGACCAGATCTCATAGGCTCATCTGGATCGATTGCGGTGGCATCGACATTTGTGAACGGTTCAAGAACTTGTGTGACAACAGGTTCAACTGCGTCGCTAGTTCTCGTGTCTTTCATGCGACCGTCAGGCCCAAGGTGGCCTTTTGTGTAGGCCACCTTGGGATCGAGCTTGAAGTCATGCATGTCGCGGAGGAAGGCTTTAGGGGCTGGCATTTCCTGTTTAAGTACGCCTCCACGTCAGATGTCTACTACGAGGTCTTCGCGGTCGTCTTGCGAACGTGATCACGCTCCAGACAGAAGAGTCGTGCGTCTTGCGCAAGCCTCTTGAGTTCCTGAAGCAGCTTTCGCGCCCGCCCACCAGCTGCGAGCGTACCCTCATCACTCTTCTGAACGTCATCGTCCAGCGAGTCGAGCAGGTTCTTGAGCGCGTCGATCTTTTCTTTCAGTGTGCCTTCCATATCATTTCTCCCGTGCTTCAAAGATAGCATCAACGATGCCAAGTTTCACTGCTTCTTTCGCAGTAATGTACGTGTCACACCCTTTTTTCATGAGAGATGCAACCTGTGTCTTTGTCATCTTCGTGTTTGCAGCAAGTAATTCTTCCATCAAAGCTTGCATACGAACAGATTCAGACAGTTCGTTCTTCAACTGGAAGACGGTGCCTTCTTGACCGGCCGAGATCGGGTGGATCATCAGACGTGTGGAACGACCGATGAGTCGACTTCCCTTCTGTCCAGATGCGACGAGGAGAACACCAGCTGACATCACCTTGCCTATCGCGATCGTGTGAACAGGGCATGGAACGTACTTGATGATGTCGTAGAGGCTAAACATCTCATCGACGGAACCTCCATACGTGCTGATTATGAGCTTGATAGGTGACGTTTTGTCTAAATTTGCCAACGCGATGATCGTTGCTGTCACGTGAGCGATGGCCTGCTCGTTCACCTCACCAGCCAGGTACACGATGCGTTCAGCGAGTTGGATCGCCGTTGATTCGTCGCCAGATCCGAGCGACGCGTTGCCGTTGATGACTGTTGAACGTCCCATGCTTCACAAGCTGGTACGTTCTTTACTCTTCGTCGGGGATGAACAACGCATTCTGACCCTTCATGAACTCTTTGGTCATTGCGACCACCTCAACCATCTGTTCGTGGTGAAGCAGTTCACATCCAAGTAGTTGGATCACCATCAGTATTTGGGTTTGAGATGGGTTGAGGTTCATGATCTCATGCACCACATCACGGCAGAGTTGCAGGTCTTGAACCTTCTTGTCACCGTCGGAGTTGCCGATGTTCTGTTCGTTCATCTTGTTGCTGTCTCGTTTGTGAAGTTGCTGATCTTGTAGAGAGTGTCATCAAGGATCGTCATGATCTTTCCTTGACGAGCTCCATCAACGTATTCGGATGTTAGGATGACGTAAGCGCCCCATTGTTTGGTCTCCACGATCCAGGCAACCTGTTGCCACGTTGGCAGATCCACCTTGTTTTGATCGAGGATGGCTGCCAATTTAGACGGCACCGATCCTTTGACGTCGTCAAGCGTGACGATCGATTTCATCTCGTCACGGCCACGTAAGATGGAGGATACACAGACGTCCGTGACCTTATGAATCACACTGCAGTTGTCGCACTGCACGAACGACGTCTCGAAATCCTCGGGATCGTCGTCGTAGATCGAGAAGACCGTGAACTCGTGCGACGGTGGATCCTTTTGCTTGCTCAGCTGCGGAAGTACACAGACGCATTTAACAAGATGTTTGACACCATGTTTCGCCACCGTTTCACCCAGCTTTCACTTGTTCGCGCTTTTGGAACCCTTGAGCTGGCAGTCCTCCTGGACTGCCTTCACAAGAGTATCAAGCGTCTTATCGAAGTGCTTAGCAGAACGTCCGTAGGTCTCATCGATCGCCGCGTTGACGATCGCGAGGATCTTGTGGGACTTCTGTCGTTCCACACCGGACTCACCAAGCGCTGCGTAGAGACGTTGATCGACGACCGTCTTGATGGATTCTGCCATCTCAAGAAGGGATTTCTCGGCCGCATTGCGTTGCTTTTGCATGATGTCTATCTTACGTCGTGAATCGGCTAGTTACCAACATGATCAGGCTCAAGGATCGCACGCTCAAGAACGTTTACGAACAGCGAACACCACGCGAAGGTGTTTCCCAACTCACGGAGGCTGGACTTGATCCTGCAAAAATGAAGCAGTATGAGGATGCATTAGCGAAGCTCAAAAACCTTGTTCCACCTAACGCTGACCTCTTCAACATGGCCATCGACAAGGCGACGAACGAACTTCACAACTACATCCAAGGTGGGTTGAAGCAAGGTATCAAGAATGTGTTTGGGCTTGGCGGAGATCCTGTCGCAAAAGCAGTGAATCTTGCGAATGGAATCCGTGCCGGTTTGGCAAACATCCCCACGCTTGCAAAGGGTTTCGTCCCAGCTGGCATGGAGCAGGAAAACCAGAAATCCATGTTAGAGTTAGTTCCTGCCGAGAAGCAAGAACAATTGATCGCCATCATGACGAAAGCGTTCGGCAAATTGCCGTACGTCATGAACGTCAAGGCAGCCGCTCAAGAGTTGCTGCAGAACACAAATCCGCAAATGCTTTTCAAGAATGCGCAGCAGATCGCTGCTACTCCACAAATTGCGCCACCGGCTCCACCGGCGCAGACTGCTCAACCCGCGACTGCGGGCCAGGCTGCTCCAACCCCGGCAGCAAGCGGAGCTCCCACCACAGGCACGACCGCGACTGCTCCAACACAAGCAGCGGCAGCCACAAAGGGTGCAATTGCCCCGACACCATCGCAGGTCGCTCCTCCAACCGCCAACAAACGCCTTGACGCTACAACTGACGCTGCGAAGATCAGCGACATCGCGTACTTCATCGCTAGCCAGTCAGGGGTCGACAAGGATGCTGCGAACAAGGTGATCCAAGCCTTGGCAAAAGCCAAGGGGTTGATGGACATCCAGGTACCCGCGAAGCCGTCGAACAAGCTTGGCCCTGGCAACGTTCCGCCGGCCGCCGCGCCTGTTAGCTGATCAGACATAAGAATCCAGCGACTCTAACGCTCGAACGAGCTTGCGTGCCGTCTCGTGGGCCATGGCCACCGAGCTCAACGGCACCACGTCGCGTCCAGGCCAAGCTTCGTTGTCAGTCGCGTCCACGACGCCATGTGTCGCGGCTCGCAGGCTTCTGAGCGCGAGATCCCAAGCCTCCACACGTGAGAGGTGGTTGACTCCATCTTCCAAGCGCACGATCATGCATGCCCCTGAGAGGCGTCTCACGCGACGTTCAAGGATGGAACGCACTGGGTCTTCGGACTCAGCGAGTTTGCTCTGAACGCCAAGGAGCACTGCTGCCGCACGTTCAGCCGTGCCTTCGCCACGGAAATCTAACGTCTGCCCGCGCAAACGCGCGTATGGAACGCGCGGCAACGCGGTCACATCGACAGCTGAGTACAACTGGCCCTTGAGAGAGGAAACAACGTCTCCTCCCACGATCGTTGCCACGTCAACCAGCGTGTTCGCATCCGTATCGTCGAACGGGAAGGTCAACGCGTACGCCACCAATGTCCCACGTGAACGGTTCACGGCCAACGTGTGCATCACATCATCCGAGAATCCACGACCGCAGATAAGCAGTCTCTCACCCTCCTTCGCGCAGCGGTCAAGCACGCCGTGGATCTCGGCAACTGTCTCGATGTAGCCGTCTGCGACCAACACTCGAGCGCCGTCCATGCACACCGTGCCATCGATGGATTTCGATGTGTGTTTGAACTCGTAGCTGTCAACGAACTCGACGCTGTCTGCTCTCGCCGGCTGTCGCTCAACAATGTACCGACTAGCGCCTGCGTCTTGAACAAACACCGTCATCGCCTCAACATCGTCGGCGTCGAGGATGCCTCCAGCCACGCGCGCGACGTCGGCGCGAGTGAACGTGCGACCAGTCAGCTCACGTGACGCTGGCGAGGCTCCTCGAAGAAGCCTGTCAGCGTAGACGACGCTCGCACGTAGCGATCCAGGGCCTTGCGTCTCGCTAACGCGAGCGTGCTCTAACGCCATCAGGAACGGGTGCACTGCGCCGTCATCTAGGTCGTCAGGCGCTCGCGTGTTCAGCAGTAGGCCCATTGGCCCAACGACAGCCACTCTTGACAGAGAGTCTCTGCCAACGATCGTGACGCCTCCACCCGTGTAGGCTTTCGCGGCCGTCACCCCCTCAACGATCGAAGCTTTGCTCAACTTCACGTGAGCATGTTAGTGCAGCGATACGTGGTCTTTCATGAGGTCGTAGAACGTCTTCAGACCCATGAGAAGCGTGCTGCTAGCTGCTGCGACGACGAGAGCGATGATGCGCTTCTTCCACGCGTTCAACTCTTTCACGTCCTTGTGAGCTTGAACTGCCATCTCGAACAACCCGTCTTGCGCTTGAAGCTTCTCACGCCACTTGTCGAGATCGTCAACCTCGCGGCGCAGGGGTGCTAACTCGTGATCGTGGTTCGTCTCCACTTTCTTCACGCGAGCGAAGAGACCATCGTCTGGCTCGTAGATGACCTTGTGAACGTCCTCCATCTTGACCAGCATTTCCTCCTGCGTCTTCTGGATGATCTGGACGTTAGAAACCAACGTTTCGAACCCGCCGTTGAAGACGACTCCGTCAAGTTTACTGTGGATCTCTTTTACAAGAAACTCCAGATCGTCGTCGGATAGCTTGCGGCGAGGAGGCATCACTCTCTACATACGCGACAACATGTCCCTTAGATCCTCCGACCCCACCCAACCGCCTTTTCGATTGTAATGAGCTATCAGGCTCTCGATCAGAGAAATTTGAAGGGAGATCGATCTCTTAAGAAGATCAGATTTAAAGAGTACTGGATTGAGCGTAGTCACATGAAACCGAAGGTTTCGGCCTACTACCCAGCGATCAGCTGCTAGAGTGACAGGCGTGAGACAAGACGGATCCCTATTCGCGAAACTTAACTTCAACACGCTCCTTCCGGAGGACGCTCAGATCGTCTTCGTGTCGGACGCTTACCCTGAGCAACTCATTGGAGGCGCCGAGTTGACGCTTCAAGCGTTGATCGACGCTGCACCTTTGAAGGTGCACAAGATGCTCTGTTCAGAGCTCACGATCGAGCACATCAAACAGGGAGCAAAGAAGTTCTGGGTGTTCGGGAACTACTCGAGCCTGAAGTCCCAGCTCTTTCCTTCCATCGCGACCAACCTTCGTTACTCGATCGTGGAGTGTGATTACAAGTTCTGCAAGTACCGATCGGTTGAAAAACATGAGCTCAACGAGAGCAAGCCGTGTGACTGTCACACGACTCAGCTTGGCAACGTCGTCTCCAGCTTCATGTCTGCCGCCGAGCACACCTGGTGGATGAGTGAAGAGCAGCAGAAGACTTACCACGACCGTTTCCCGTTCCTTGTTGACTACCCCAACACCGTGCTCTCCAGCGTCTTCGACGACCGCTTCTTTCGCACGATCGAAGCACTTCGATCAGAGAGCATCGTCAAGTCTGACAAGTGGTTGATCCTCCAGTCTACTTCGTGGGTGAAAGGCACCGAACTGTCGGTGTACAACGCTGAACGTGACGAGCTCGATTACGAGCTGATCGGCGGCGTCTCGTACGATCAAATGCTGCGCAAGCTCGCTGGCGCGAAGGGTCTCGTGTTCTGCCCAGCCGGCGGCGACACATGCCCTCGCCTCGTCATTGAAGCGAAGTTGCTCGGTTGCGAGTTGAGACTCAACGACCACGTTCAACACGCCAAAGAATCGTGGTTCGCCACTGATGACCTGACGCACATCGAGGAGTACCTTCGAGGGGCTCCAGCGGTCTTCTGGCGCGCAACGGCGCGCTCGATGGCTAAGGAGGTGACACTGTCCGGCTACGCGACGACGTTCAACTGCGTGAAGCAGGAGTACCCGTTCGAGGAGTGCATCAAGTCGATGCTTGGCTTCTGCGACGAGGTCGTGGTGGTTGATGCGGGATCCACAGATGAAACGCGTGACAAACTCTACGCGCTTCAACGTTCGAACCTGCTGCCGAATGCAAAAGAGCCTGGTGAACATTCGATTGAACTGAATCACGAGTCGCGACTCAAGGTTCATGTTGTCGAGCGTGACTGGTCCGACCCTCGTTCCGCCCTCTTCGACGGCATGCAGAAGGCCGAAGCACGCAAGCGTTGCACCGGCGACTTCGTCTGGCAGATGGACGTCGACGAGCTCGTGCGTAAGGAGGACTGGAAGAAGGTTCGCGAGCTCGTCGGCAACTTCCCCAAGGCGGTCCCTATGCTGTCACTCCCAGTCGTCGAGTATTGGGGTGGACTTGACAAGGTGCGACTCGATGTCACACCGTGGAAGTGGCGCGTCAGCCGTAACTCCCCGCGAATCGGGCACGGCGTGCCAGTTCACCTGCGATCCAAGGATGCGGAAGGTCGCCTTGTTGCCTTGCCTGGCACAGACGGTTGCGACCCGATCGACGTCAACACCGGCGAGCCGATCGTGTTTCTCGGCTTCCTCACGAACGAGATGGAGCAGATTCGTCGTCTAGCGTTGACAGGCGACCCGAAGGCGTTGCTCATGTACGAGGACTGGTTCAGTCGTGTCGTGCAGAATGTGCCGTCTGTGTACCACGCCAGCTGGCTCGACATCGAGCGTAAGATCCGCCTCTACCGTGACTTCTGGACGCGTCACTGGAACGTCCTTGAGGGCAAGGAGTACGTTGACACCGCGGAGACCAACATGTTCTTTGACAAAGCGTGGAGCGATGTCACCGATCTTGACATCAAGGAGCGAGCGAAGGAGCTTGCAGAGAAGACGGGTGGTCACGTCTGGCACTCCAAATATCTTGGACAAAAAACACCGTGGATGACATTGAAGGACGTCAGACCTCCGGAAGAACTACAAAACCTCGGGATCTTGCCTAAGAAGCGAACTACCGTCACGAGTAACACATGAAGCCCAACAAGAACGTCAACATCAAAGACAAGCTCGCCGAGATCAGCATGCCGGTTGAATCCCTCTCGTTAGGGGAGTTCGATTACATTGGAGAAGCCACCGCGAAGAAGCTCCGTGATCCTAACTCTGAACTGTTCCGCACAGTGGGCGCGTTCTTCAAACCCAACCTCGAGCGTGGATTGCTCATCTACTCGCTCATCAAGAAGTACAAGCTTGACTCGTACCTTGAGATCGGGTTCGGCCGCGGTTACTCCGCGTTGTGCGCCGCGAAGGCGTTCGCTGAGCTTGGAAACGACGGGCAGGTCATGGTGGTTGAGCCGGCGCTAGACGATCAACACATGCAGATGATCGCGCAGATGTTCCCAACGGAGTGGACAAGTCGCATTCAGGTTGCGCGTGGGAAGTCGGCTGACGTCTTGCCAAAGATGAACGACAAGTACGATCTCGTGTTCATCGACGGTGATCACACAGCTCCTGCGGTCCGTGGCGACTGGGAGGGTGTGAAAGACATGTGGTCCTGCTTCTGCCTCTTCGACGACTGGCACATGGACAAGGGCACCGACGCTGCGATCCAGGTGCACGAAGCGCTTGAGGAGTGCGATCTGCCTGCCGACGTGAGCAGTGAGCTCATCATCATGGATCGTCGCGTCTTCTTTGACGATCGTCGCTGGCCAGACGAGAAGATCCGTTACGGGCAACTGCTTCTCACACGTGAAGGCGCTGTCGCCAACAAGGCGAAGCTGAGTGTGGTGTCGGAGACCTGGGACTGGTGAACGTCTACGCAGATGACAAGGGTGACATCCACCTCACGCCCGAAGATGTGGATGGGTTGCTGTCAGATCTTGATGAAGTGTATTCGGCTGCGGGCGCAGCCGGATGTGACTACGCTACACTGGAGGAATTCATCGCGCTACTGCGTGAGTTGAACGATGGTTCACCGTGAAGTTTCTCGTGTTTTTGTTTCTTATCGGCTGTCATCACAACACCTCGGTGTTTGAATGCAAGGCAACGTACCAGGGAGCAGTGTGCATGATCAAGATCACCGAACAACCGATCGAGTCTAAACGCTGTCCAGCTTGTGAGTGTAAATGAGCGTCACATTCGCCTTCGCTATCCCCACACGTAACAGCGTCAAGACCATGTGGCAGACGCTTGTCTCAATGGCCGGTCAAAGCTACACCAATTGGTACGCGGTGATCGTGGACGATTGCTCTACTGACGGCACCGCTGACCAAGTCGAAACGTACTCTACGTGGCTTGGAATCGAACACAAAGTCAGCGTCGTTCGCAACAAGGAACGGCGATGGGAGGTATACAACGTTCTCCTAGCCATGTCGCAGATGGATGATGACGATATCGTCTGCCGTCTCGACCTAGACGACTACCTCTGTGACCTCAACGCACTTGAGATCATGGCGACTGCTTACGAAAAGATCCCAGATCTAGAGGCTGCTTGGAGCAATCATCGCTGGTTTGATCAGAACGGGATCACAAACCAAAACATCTCGGCAGCATTGCCGTCTGGCGTTGACCCGTATAAACACCCATGGGTCTCTAGTCACTTCAAGACTTGGAAGAAGAGCGTGTCAAAACATGTCTTCGACGCCAACTACCGCGGCGCTGACGGCGAGTACATCAAACGTGCCGGCGACCAAGCGATCTACTTGCCGGTGCTCGCACTTGCTAAGAAACGCGTTCACGTGCCGATCACAATGTACGCTTACCGTTGTGACATGAGCCCCGCTACATTTCAGACTGACGACGCTCGCTTTCAAAAAGAAGAAGCGGAATTTTTGCGTAAAAGAGGATTTATCACATGAACGACGAACCCAAACCACGCCACCCTGTCACCATCCCGCCCAACGTTGGCAAACCTGGAGGCCCTCGCTTTCTAGACGTGTTGTCGTACCACCTCGGGATGAAGCTCCAAAAGTTCGCGGACGGCACCCGTAAACTTGACAAGGACACCATGGAGGAGATGTTCGACTGCGTGTCGGAGACCGTTCACAACGTGTTCGCGAAGGGATCGCAGAACATCCATGAGGATGCACGTTGCTGGATCGCACAGAAGATGTACGAGACCATCAAGATCGGTGACAGCACGATCATCACACGTGAAGAGGACACGTGGAAGCACGACGTCCACCCCGTGTACACGAAGTGCAAGCTTGATCGCGTCCCACTGCAGGACATCCGCCTCATCGCAGGCCTGTTCAGCGAGTCGAGCTTCGCGGGAGACATCATGGACGAGCTCAAGCGTCGTGGCGTGCGATAAGAAACGTGAGACGTTCGGCGTGCGGTTGAAAGAAGCCATGTTGGAAGGCGAGTGTCTTTACGCTATCTCGTGTTTGGAAGCCGGGAACATCGAAGGCTACGTTAAAACCTGTGAAAACATCGAAAAGTGGTACAGAGATGACGAAGGATCCCTCCAGCGACGTCAATGATCTGTACGTTCGACTTTTGGAGTTCGAGATCAAACAAGACATTTGTCGAGCCATTGAATGCCTAGAAAATGGTGATCACGGTGGCTACGTTCGAGCGAGCCTTAGAGTCCAGGTGGCGATGGAATCGCTAGAGAAAGCTGAGGATGCGTGAAGGTATTTTTTGACGGCGTTGACTTCAACGCCGAACACACCGGACCCAACTGCTTCGCTAAGCGACTTGCCATAGCTTTGGGCAACCTTGGACACATCGTGGCCGATCCCGACGACTACGACGCCGCCCTTGTGTTCATCGAGCCGTCAACGAAGCTCGATCCGAAGAAGCCGTTTGTGCAACGCCTCGATGGAATCTGGTTTAAACCTGAGCAAATGGCGTCCGGCATGAACCGTGGCATCCACGCCGCGTATGACGCAGCCAGTTACGTCATCTGGCAGAGTGAGTTCGACAAGCAGATGACCACGAAGTGGTTTGGTGCACGATCAGGGCGTGTCATTCCTAACGGCATCGAGATCGCCCCTGCAACATTGCGAAGTGAAGCGTTGATTGAGATCCGTAAACGTTACAAGAAGGTCTTCGTCTGCTCGTCGAACTGGCACCCGCAGAAACGTCTGATCGACAACATCGCAGTCTTCAAGTCGATCCGTGCTTCGCAGCATCCAAGCTCGTGCCTCATCGTGCTCGGTAACAACCCCGACGTTCAGGTGGCCGACAAGGACATCTTCTACGCCGGCAGCATCCGTCACGATCTGTGTGCAGAGGTTTACTCCATCGCTGACTGGATGATCCACCTCGCATGGCTAGATCACTGTCCAAATGTCGTGGTTGAGGCGATCTCGCAAGGATGTCTCGTGATCTGCTCCAGCGAAGGTGGCACCAAGGAGTTGGTAGGCGAGAGGTACGGCGTCGTCGTCTCTGACCATGAGGAGTACAAGTTTGGATTGGTTGATTACGATAATCCTCCACACGTCACACCGACAGTGACGTTGCCGCTCATGATGGAAGGTCGTCGTGCTGATCCGTCGTCTGTTGACATCGTGAAGTGTGCGAAAGCCTACGAAGACGTGCTAAAATTCGTCGTAGCAACATGAGACTCGTCGACTTCGATCAGGAGAAACTGCTACCGCAAGAGAGGTTCTACGCCAACGGGTTCGATCTGTTGCCTGTGGATCATGGATCCAGCAAGCTCATGGTCGACGTGCTCGAGAAGCTGTGGAACGACGACGTGCGTGCTGGCTTCTTCTACGAGAAGAGGATGGAGAACGTTTTTCATCTACGCCCGAACGTCTACGATTACGACGACATCTTCTTGGATTTCTTGTTCGCGAACGAGCTCCCGTATCTGCTCGAGGACATCGTGGGTCGTAAGCTGTCGCTCGTTCACGCTCAGGTTGTCAAGCAGATGCCAGGTCCTCCGCACCAAGATTGGCACCGTGACGCGTACCAGTTCGATCGCAACCCCATCGTGGGCGCGTTTCCCCCCGTGGTGAAGATCAATTTCTACCCGACGTTTGAGATACCAGAACCACGTTTGAAGTTCGTGCGCGGCACGCATCGGTGTATGGCGAACGACGAGCGTTTTGACGCGATGCTCATCTCCAAGTACGAGAACGAGGTACTTGAGTCGTCGAACGACCGCGTATTGATGTTCGAGTCCTCAATGCTTCACGGTGTCGTAGCAGACAAGAACCCGTGCGGATCTGTCAGAGTCATGTACTCGTTCGCTTCTGAGCACGAGTATCAGAAGCGGTTCGCTGATAAGCAAGGGCACGCGACGTTACACGATCGTTACGTCATGCGAAGAGAGAAGGATCGATGAACGACAAACTGTTGTACCTGAAAGCGTGGTTGGAGCATGAGATGACAGTGGGTTACGGCGGCAACCCGTACGTCTCCGATCCTGAACGCGAGGGTGCGTGGGACAGTCGACGTGACACACTTGACGAGGTGTTGGAGCAGGTTCGCGACCTGCTGAAGGATGAAAAATGACAGTTGGCAAGCTACGAATCGGCATCGTTGGAGCAGGCAAACGTGTGCACGACATGTACGCACCTGTCCTCAACTCCAACAACGACATCGAAGTGAGCGGGTTCTGGAACCGCGACCTCGCGAAAGGCCAAAAGCTCATCGATGCGTTTGGGTACACACGTTACGCGGATCTCGACAGGTTGGCGCGCTCGAGCGACGCGCTCGTCATCGCGGTCAACTCCTCGGCGCTCACTGAGATCGCTTTACGATGCCTCGATTACGGCAAGCCGTTGATGGCCGAGACGCCTGTTTGGACCAAGGACGTGGTCACCAAGGCCGAGAAGAAGGGTATTCCTTTTCAGATCGCCGAGCAGACGCCTTGGCTGCCGTCTGAGCAGTTCAAGATGAACGTGTTAGGTCATAGCCGATACGGCAAGCCTCACACGGTTGTCAACGACTTTCGCACGTTCGAGTACCATGGTCTCGCGCAGCTTCGACGCTACATCGGCTTCGACAAGGTGCCGATCGAGGTCTGCGGCATGTCGCACGGCGTCCCAATGGCGTCGTTCAAAGACGGCAACGGCGTGTCACAGCACGGACACACAGAGAACTGGGAGAGCGGGCAGATCCGATTCGCTACCGGCGAGGTGGCCATCTACAACTTCAGCTCACTCTACAACCGTTGCAAGTATCGTTCTCCATGCTCGTTGCGCATCTACACGTCGTGCGCTTCGATCGTGAACCACGACAACGATCTCAACATCAGGGTGGCTCTTGAAGGACCCGACCACTCAACCATGCTTGTCAGGGTCAACCCAGGCCGCTTCGCCGGAAAGACGCAGTCGATCCTCGGTGAGCTCTACAAACCAGACGGTCCTCTTTTGGAGACACACGCTTGGGAAGCTCAGACTGATCATCTCAACGATCAACAGGAAGCGCTCAAAGTTCTAGTCGACAACTTCGCTGATCATGTCATCACACAAGGAGGTCAGCGTCTCAAGTACGATGTATCTCAAGGGTGGACTGACTTCAACCTCTTGATGGCGATTCGAAGTAGTTCCCAAACAAAGCGCTATATTTCGCGTTGATGAAGGGCGTCATTCTCGCAGGCGGCACTGGTTCTCGACTCTACCCATTGACACGGGTGACCAACAAGGCGTTGCTACCGATGGGTGAGGTGCCGATCATCGTGCACATTCTCAACGTGTTCCTCAAAGCTGGCATCACTGACATCATGCTTGTCACTGGCACTGAGCATGTTGGAGCGATCATGTCGTTGCTCGGCTCAGGCTCGGAGTACGGGTGTCAGATGACGTACAGGGTTCAAGACAACGCGAACGGCATCGCTGCTGCGCTTGGTCTATGCGAAAACTTTGTTGGACAGGATCGATTTGCCGTCATCCTCGGCGATAACATCTTTGAAAACGTGGACGACGTGGCGGCTGACATCGCGTTCTTTGCCCAAGACAAGAAGACGGACTTTGGTCTCTTTGTGAAGGAGTTGCCGGACGCGAAGCGTTTCGGTGTGGCAAAGTACGGTGTCGACGGTGGTCTTGAAGACATTGTCGAGAAGCCTGACGTGCTACCAAGCTCTGACGCGGTGCTTGGGTTGTACCTGTACTCCGCTGACGTCTTCCAGATCATCAAGCGGCTCAGACCGTCCGCGCGTGGTGAGTACGAGATCTCCGACGTCAACTCGGCGTATGTCAAGTCCGCGTTTCACACTGGTCATGTTTTCCGTGTGGAAGACGGGTGGGTCGATGCTGGAACACATGAAAGTTACCAGCGCGCGACTGAGATGATGCGCAATCGTGCGTTCAAAGAAGACATAGACCTCATTTCGAAGGTCACAAAGGAGTTCAAATGAGGATCATCATCGGCAACGGCAAGCTCGCGCAGCAACTCAAGAAACCCGGAGACGTTGTTCTTGGTCACAAGGACATCGAGATCACGGACAAGCCGTTGAAGCTCGCGAAGGTCATGAAAGCGGCGCATGACAAGGCAGTTCTCGCCCTTCGAGCAAAGGGCGACCTTGACCATGTGGTGGACAGTCTCAACCCCGTCGTCATCAACACAGCAGCTCTCATTAATCTTGAATATTGTGAACACAACAAGGAGGAATGCTACGCGGTCAACACCCTCGGCGCGCTCAACGTCGCCGAAGCTTGCGACGCACTCGGGTGGAAGCTCATCCACATCTCATCAGGTTGCGTGTTCGACGGAATGGGAACCGAAAAGGAGTACAGCGAGGAGGACGAGCCCACGCCGGCGAGCTTCTACGCTTTCTCCAAAGCCGAAGCAGACAAGATGATCCTCAACGCGAAGCTGGACGTGCCTGTGCTGATCCTGCGACCGCGGCAGCTGGTCAGCGCCATCCCATACAAGACGAACCTTCTGACGAAGTTCCTGAGCGTGCCAGCCCCCGCGCGGTTCATCGAGAGCGCCAACTCCATCACTTGCATCGAGAACTTCTGCGACATGGTGGATCACCTGTTGAAGGTCAGAGCCACTGGCATTTTCAACTGCGCGAACGAAGGCACCATCTCGCCGTATCAGATCGCGGTCAAGCTCGTGAAGCTCAACCCGAAGCTCGATCCACAGCCGGTCGATTACCAGGAGTACCTTGACTCCATCGAGGTAAAGCGTGTAAACACGGTGCTCAACATCGAGAAGTTGAAGAGCACCGGCTACCACCCACGCACGGCTGAAGAGGTCATCGACTGGTGCGTAGAGAACTACGATAAGACCGCATGAAGGTTCTTCTGACAGGCGGCGCAGGTTTCATCGGTTCCCACGCGGTTGATCATTTCGTGTCCTGTGGTGACAACGTCACCGTCGTTGACAAGCTGACGTACGCTGGCAACCTGAAGAACCTGTCTGAGTCGTGGGGGAAGTTCGAGTTCAAACAGCTTGATATATGTGACAAGCATGCGATGAACACAGTTTTTCTCCAAGGTGGGTTCGACGTCATCGTCAACTTCGCTGCCGAGACACATGTCGACAACTCGATCAACGACAGCGAGCCGTTCATCCGAACAAACCTTCACGGCGCTTCTGCGCTCATGGATGTTGCACGTCATTACAACGCTCTGTTCTGTCAGTTGTCGACCGATGAGGTCTACGGTGACGCGTTGGGTTGCGATCGAGGTTACGTGACCACTGATCCGTTGCGCCCACGCAACCCATACTCGGCCACGAAGGCAGCCGCCGACATGATGTTGCTCGCGTATCACAACACGTACAAGCAGCCGTACCTCATCTTTCGTCCTTCGAACAACTTTGGCCCGCGCCAGCACAAAGAGAAGTTCCTCCCCAAGCTGTTGGAGGCGATGATCACCGTGCGGGACTTCCCTCTCTACGGAGACGGCATGCAACGTCGTGAGTGGACGTATGTGGGAGATACTGTCAGAGCGATCCGTGATACCATCGTCTCAGGTGTGACAAACAAGATCCTGAACATCTCGTCTGGTTACACAGACACCAACGTCGCCATCATCAAACAGGTAGACGATCGCTACCGTGAGCTCGGGATGATCCCAAACGCGAACGTTGTGTTTGTTGCCGATCGACTTGGACATGACCGTCGTTACTGGATCGAGAGTGACATCGATCCTAGTCGGTTCACGACGTTCACTCGCGGGCTTGAGCTCACGATCGAGCACTACTTCCAGAGACTTGCGTGAAAAGAGACAAACATGACAGAGATCACCAGTGGAAAAGCAGTTCACACGTCAGGGAACCGTAAGAACGGGTACGTCAACACCGAAGATGACGTGCAGTTCGGGCCTGTTCACAAGACGAAGAAGGAAGCGAAGGCAGCTGGTCGAGAGCGTGCCATGCTCAACAAGGGTGAGCACTTCATCCACAGCAAGGATGGCCTGATCCACGAGCGTAACAGCTACGGGAACGACCCGATCGGGAGCAAAGGGTGAACGACGATTACGAGTCAGGCGCTGCTAAGCTCGAAGCCGACTTTCTCGCCGTGCGTGATCGTCACGCGACTCGAATGCTCAGCATGGAGTTCGACGGCTTCATGAAGAAGTTGAATAGGCTCTCACGTGAGCAGCAAATCACTCTTTTCAACGCTCTCGTTGAGAGATTGGCAGCATGAAGATCGCTTTCAACAGGATGCCACGTCGTACGCCTTGGGGTGGAGGTGCGCATTTTGCGACCACGTTCGCCGACTACCTGACAACAATCGGGCATCAAGTTGTGTACACGCTTGAACCTGGGATCCACGCGATCGTCATGCTTGATCCTCGTCACGAGGATGGTGGGTTCTCCGCTGGTGACATCGCGCGTTACAAGCAATCCAACCCGAACGTCAAAGTGCTTCACCGTGTCAACGACACCGGCAAGACGCGCGGTGGAGATGAGCTTGATCGCATCATCATGGGTTCGAACGCTGTGGCAGACGCGACCGTCTTCATCTCTAGTTGGGTTGCCGACTACTACGCGAGCAAGGACATGCGACCGAGTCACAGCAACGTGTGTGTCATCACCAACGGCTGTGATGAAAGGTATTTTCACGCTGGTAGGTGGACATCGACCGAATGGCAACGGATACGTTCTGGCAGCGATGGAAAGACATTTTTTCCACCTGGCTTCAACAAGCCACATGCTCCGATCCGTCTCGTCACACATCATTGGTCAAATAACCCGTCAAAAGGTGTTGACCTCTACGAACACATCGATGAGTTGATTGATGTTGGCGGCGCTTTTGAATTCACGTACATCGGACGCTACCCTGCCGGACACATTCCAAAACACACCAAGATCATCGCTCCGTTGTACGGCATTGAACTTGGTGATGAGTTGCGTAAACACGACGTCTACGTGACAGGCGCGCGTTGGGAGGCGTGTGGTTCTCACCATGTTGAAGGCGCAGCTTGCGGTTTGCCTGTGATCTTCCACGGTGATGGCGGAGGCGTGGTTGAGATGTGTCAGCGCTACGGTGAGGAGCTTGTAGGCGGCGTCAAAGGGTTTCAGGACGCGCTCGAGACCATCAAAGATGACTACGTGACGTACAGCAGAAGAGCATTCACCGCTGACTTAAGCGCAGACACGATGTGCAAGAAGTACCTCGATGTCATCGTGAGGATGACAACATGAAGATCGCTTGCATAACGCCTGACAACAAACGCGATTACTTGTGCGAGATGGTTCTTGAGGGACTGTCTGAACTTGGACACCAGCTCGTTGTCTCTGATCCTGGCAATGGATTCTGCAAGCATTCTCTGATCGACGGCTCCTTCCGTGAGGAATTGAAGAGTAGTGACTTGCTGCTTTGCTTCTTCGGCAAGGTGCGAGGCAACCGACCTCCTCGTCGTTACTTCGTCGCTGACTCCGATTTCCCACGCGATCGAACGGTGTATATCGACGGATCCGAGTGGTCCGCCACCGGGTGGGAGTCGGGCGATCAGACCGCGGCTTCGTTGACCAACCCGTCGCGTCGTCGCGGTGAGCCGTGGCTTGACGAAGAGATGCTCAAGCGCTGCGGTCACTACTTCAAACGCGAGACATACGCACAAGACCTTGCACGCGACGTCGTCCCGTTCCCGTTCGCAATGTGCGATCGTCACGTAGTGATGACAGGCGAGAAGGACATCGACGTGCTCTGCTCACTCGGTCACACAAAGACCGGCATGCGAAAGGAGGCCATCGAGGTCGTCCAAAACTTTCGTGACACAACCGACGCGTCACACAAACTAAACATCGTTGTGCGCAGTGACCTGTCATCGAGTGAGTACAAGGACCACCTGAGACGCGCGCGGATCGTTGTGGATGCGTGGGGCGGTGGCGACACGTGTGACCGATTCTGGGAAGCCGTGGGGGCGCGCGCGTGCGTCTTGTATCAACGGTACAACGTCGAGTTCCCACACCCGTTCTTGGACTTCGAGCATGCGGTGTCGTGGTCCACCCCAGACGAGCTGTCAAAGAGCATCCATCACCTTGTCTTCAATGACGCCAACCCCGAGCTCATTGGAGAGCGTGGTCTGGAGCATGCGATGTGCTACCATACGGCCAAGAACCGTGCTCAACAGATCCTCGACACCGTCTTCGCTCGCTGACGTCGCCTGCGTCACCTACACCACGTCCAAGTACGCTGACGTGTGGCCGATTCACTTCGGGCAGCTGAAGAAGCACCTCGGCGGCATCAAGTCGTACGTGTTCTCCGACAAAGGGTCCGGCGCGAAGTTCGACTTCGCCGGACACGAGCTGGTCGAGCACGACGACGCCGACCCGTACTACAAGCAGTACCTCTCCGGGCTCGACCACGTCAAGGAGGACTTCGTCATCTACCTACAGGATGACTTCTTCCTGTACGCCGACGTCGTCCACGAGCGCATCGCGAAGGTCCGCGACTACCTCCTTGACACCGACTACGACTTCGTTCGTATGATCCGCTGCGGCTACAACACGTCGCTCGACAAGCACACGAAGGACAACTTCTTCGAGGTCGACATGGCCACGCAGGACGCGTTCAGCATGCAGGCCACGATGTGGAAGAAGGGCCGGCTCATCAAGCTGTATTCCCACGTTGGGTCGGAGAAATGGTTGGAGTCTGAGAAGTGGAACGTCGGCGCTCGTCAGTGCGGCATCAAGGGCGTCTTCACCTGGAACGGGGAGCCGCAGGTGGGCAAGTTCCACTACGACTCCGTGACGTGGCCGTATTGTTGCACCGGCATCAACAAGGGTCAATGGAACATGGACGAGTACCCCGAGATCATGGAACGCTTGATGAAGGAGTACAACATCGACACGAGCATCCGAGGCGTCAGAAGGCGATGAGAAAGATCTCCGAGCAAGAAAAGGAGAACCTTCGACTTCTCTACAAGGGCAAGCCGCGGTTGTACCGACGCACAACGAAGTACGGGAAGCAGCTCGGTATCAAGTACGACAGCGTTCGACGACGTGCAATCATGCGCGACATTGCTTGGGAACTCACCAGAGAACAAGCCGATGAACTTTTCGTCAAGCCGTGCCACTACTGCGGGAAAGAGTCCGAAAACATCGGGCACATCGACACGTACAAGACCAAAGGCATCAACGGCCTAGACAGGGTCGACAGCGCGCTTCCGTACACCATGGGCAACGTGGTCACGTGTTGTTGGAGGTGCAACGCGGCCAAGAACAACCAGACCGTCGCAGAGTTCCGTTCCTGGATCGAGCGCGTCTACAATCACCAGAAGGCGACACAGTGATCAATTTCGTTTGCATGTTGTCGCGCACGTCAGGTCTCATCAGAGGTCGACAAGTCGCCGATGCTCTTCGAGAAGGATCACGTGTACTCGACGTTCACAACACGGATTGGGAGCGTGAAACCAGTCTAAACGACATCTCGTTGTTCATTCGAACATACGACGCTGGTCTAGCCGCTCAATTGAAACGCCGCGGGCATCGAATCGGATTCGACGTCGCAGATTCAATGTGCGGGGACGCCTTCTTCCGCGGCGCGAAGGTCGAGAATCTCTCGGCGTACGCCCACCCCGAGTGCGACTTCTACATCGTCAACAACACGGTGACTCTCAAAGACCTCGAGCCGTACGCCGACAACAAGCCGATCTATGTGGTCCCGCACCACACGGTCAACTACGACAAGCACGTCAACACGCTCAAGAAGGCGGCCCGCGTCGGGTACGTTGGCCTGCCCGAGCAGCTCTCCGCCAAAGAGGAGATCGAAGCGTTGTGCGCGAAGATGGGCGTCGAGTTCGTCTCCGTCCACCCCAACACGCGCGAGGAGTGCGTCGAGATCATGAAGACGATCGACGTCGGCGTCGTCTTCGCGGAGTCGAGCCTGAGCTCCAACCCGCGGTTCGCCGAGCTGCTGAAACGGCACAAGCCAAACACGAAGCTGTCGAACTTCCAGTCGTTCGGCATCCGCACGGTCTGCACGCCGTACGAAAGCTACTTGGAGCACGGCGGCGGGGCCAGCCGTTTCGAGGAGACCCGTGATGGCATGATGGAAAGCCTGGAGCTCCTCATCGAGGGCAGCAGCCTCACGGAGATGGAGAGCGCCCGCGCGCTCGCCGTCGGCCAACGCTTCCACATCGACGAGATCGTCAAGCAGTACAAGAACATCGTCCTCGACCTGGACGCCATGAGAGACGTATGAAGGAAAGCAAGTTCGAAATCACGCTCGAGCACGATGACCCCAACGAGATCGACCTCACGATGCGGATCGTCCGCAACGGCGAAGTGGCTTGGGAGGAGTGCGACAGGGGCGAACCCGAAGACCAATCCTTCTACCGCGACTGGTCGTGGGTGCCCGACGCCTGCCGAGCCTCGTACGGGTACGGGCTGGAGGACGGCCGCGAAGGCTTGGCCGAGACTCACAAGACGCTGCAGACCGCGCACGCGGAGCTGGTCGACGCGTACTTCGCCATCATGCCGGTCTTGATGTCGGTCGTGCAATCCGACGGGGCGGGCAAAGCGCTCCGCGCCGCGTTGGACGGCGTCGAGAAAGCGCTCAAGCAATCCGCCCCCAAAGAAAACAAGGCAACATGACCTGGCTCACGTCCGACGAAAGCATCACGCGTTACACCGACGCCCTCAAGCGCGCGTCCGAGGACGACATCGTCTTCAACTGGTTCCGGCGCGAGCCCGGGGTGCGCGAGATCGTCGAGGGCATGCCGGACTGCGTCGGCTTCGGCTACCACGCGAAGCTGAAAGGCACGGAGTTCTTCGCCGGGAACCTCGAGAAGATCCAGCAGAACGACAAGGTCGGCGGGCCAAGGCTCTTCTTGATCGAGGGGCAGGCTTTCACGTCCACCACGCTGCGCTACGCGTGGAACGTGCACGACATGCACCTCAACGGCGTCCTCCTCGACGGGGCCAACGTGGTGGAGGTCGGCGGCGGATACGGAGGCCTGTGTCGCATGATCCACGCTTTCCACACCCCGAAGAGCTACACTGTCGTCGACTTGCCCGAGGCCCTCGCGCTCGCCAAACGTTACCTCGGAGCGTACGGCATCACGAACGTCGCGTACGTGAGCGCGTTCGAGTACGGTGAGCTCCCGGTCGACGCCTTCATCAGCAACTACGCGCTCACCGAGCTCACCAAGAACGTCCAAGTCGGCTACGTCGACAAGCTCATGAAGCGCGCGGCGAGCGGTTACGTGACGTACAACTCACAACCGCGTAACGCCGACGTGCAATTCTCGCTCGCCGAGCTTCAAGACAGCCTTCCCTCGAGTTGCCTCTCCAAGATCCAACAAGAAAACGTCAAAAAGAGCGAGTGTCAAGTGCTCGTGTGGTCTCCCTTTGTCGCCGTTTGAACGCTTGCTACTCCAGGTCGTCCTCGTCTTCGCGGCGACGGCTTTCGTCGATTACGCGTGGTCGGTTTACATCCGTTCGCTGGCGACCACCAAGATGCTCCGCGCTGCGGTGTGGTCGTCCATCATCGTGTTCGCCGGCGGGTTCACAACGATCGAGTACATCTCAAATCATTGGATGCTGATCCCCGCAATGGTTGGCGCGTTTGTCGGAACGATCGTCAGCAGCCTTCACAAACCCGAGGAGAACGTGAAGTGACAGTCTACTCGCTGGTATTTGATTACAACCTCAAGACTGTGACCGACTCCGGTCGTCACTGGGCGAGTGAGGTGTACAAGAACAAGGACTACATCTTCTCGTACACGGCCGCATCCATCGCAACGTTCCTGCACCACAACCCAAAGATGCTCTACCGCGTCTTCACAGACGACTGCGGACTCATCCTTGACAAGTTGAAGGCGTACAACGTGTCGCTCGACTACCTCGACACCGTCGATCTAACGAAGGAGATCCGTGAGTGGCAATCGCATTGGTACTCCTTTTGGCCGCTCGTCAAGATCGTGGAGATGAACCACGATGGCCGTCACGACGCATTGAAGCTCGACAACGACCTGACATGCCTGAAGCCGATCGATGACCTCCTCGCTCACCGTGGGGCCATCGCCTGGAAACGAGAGAGGATGTGCTCAGGTGGACGTGAGTACTGGGGTGAACGCAAGGCGGCACGTGAGGGGCTTGGCACCGAGGACTTCCCCATCTTCAACATGGGCACGCTTGGCTTGACAAAGGAGTACCAGGCGAACGCAGGCGACATCGTTGGGTACTGCGAGAAGCTCATCGCGGTCGACGTCACGGACGTGTCTCATTTCCCGGACGCGCCGGGCAAGAAGACGAAGGTATGGAGCTGCGCCGAACAGACGGCGGTCAACTACTTCCTGCACGTCAACAAGGTGCCGATCCTGGAGAGCTATCCATGGATCATGCATCACTGCCACGAGAAAACGAAGGATCGGGTCCTCACCGAGGCAGCTTACCTTCTGCGATAGTGAGCGTCTGGTTTGTCTACGTTGACCGCACTGACGATGAGAGGCCCTTTTACGTAGGAAAGGGGACGCACAAGCGAGTGCACACCCGCGAACGTGACAACGCTCACTGGAAGAGCATTCGCGACAAGCACGGTTGGCATCGTGAGGAAGTGTTCGGGACGAAGGACGAGCAGGCCGCTTACGACTTCGAGGCCGACCTCATCGCTTTGCACAACACGTTCCACGGGTGGGGAGCAAACCACACCGCCGGCGGCTCATGTGGTCAAACAGGACTGAAACGCTCGGCTGTTTCACGACTTCGGATGAGCATCGCTCGCCGTGGCCAGATCTCTTGGAACAAAGGAGTCCCACAATCAGAAGAGCATCGACGCAAGAACAGTGAATGTCGAATCGGGAAAATTCGTGGGCCCATGCCTGATGAAACAAAAGCAAAGATTGCAAAAGCTCACACCGGTATGAAGATGGGCCCGCGGTCACGCGAAGCCGTAGAGAAAACAAGGCTTGCCAATCTAGGACAAAAGCGTTCGACCGCCTTTCGACAAGTCATGAGTGAGCTTGCATCTGCAAGGTCTCGATGGACGGCTGAGATCATCGAAAGCATGCGCATTGATCGTGCGAACGGAACAATGTTGAAAGACATCGCAGTTAAACACAACACCAGCCCGGCCACTGTGTGCAATCTGCTAAAATACGGAAAGGCAGGACGATCGTCAAAATGAAGAAACGAGGACTTGTTTTAGGCGGAGGCGGGTTCATAGGCGGACATTTGGTTCGTCGTCTTATCAAAGAGGGTTATCATGTAACCTCTGTTGACCTTAAGCAGCCAGAATTTCGTGAAATCTGCCCAGGTGAAACTTTCATTCGCGACGATCTTCGCGATCCCTACTTCACACGCGCAATCGTTGCAGGAGGTCATGATGAGATTTTTTCTCTTGCGGCCGACATGGGCGGGGCCGGATTCGTGTTCACCGGCGCGAACGACGCTGACATCATGCACAACTCGGCGACCATCAACTTGAACGTTCTCGACGGAGTCTCCGCTCTCAATGTCAAGCCAAAGATCTTTTACTCGTCCTCGGCGTGCATCTACCCCGAGCGCAACCAGCTTGATCCTAACAACCCGGTGTGCTCCGAGGCCTCCGCTTACCCCGCCGCTCCGGACTCCGAGTACGGCTGGGAGAAGCTGTTCAGCGAGCGTCTGTACAAGGCGTACCAACGCAACAAGGGTGTCGACGTACGCATCGCCAGGTTCCACAACATCTTCGGCGAGTTCGGCACGTACGACGGCGGTCGTGAGAAGGCTCCCGCTGCCATGTGTCGCAAGGTCGCGCAAGCGAAGGACGGCGGCGAGATCGAGGTGTGGGGAGACGGCAAGCAGACTCGCAGCTTCCTCCACGTCGATGAATGTGTCGAAGGCGTGCTTCGCCTCATGCGTTCTGACTACACAGAGTCGTTGAACATCGGCTCCGACGAGATGGTGACGATCAACCAACTCGCTGACATGGTCATCAAGATCTCGAGCAAGAAGCTCACCGTCAAGCATGTCAAGGGTCCTCAAGGCGTCAGAGGTCGTTGCAGCGACAACCTGCTCATCGACCAGGTGCTCGGCTGGCGGCCAAAGAAGAAACTCATCGAAGGTCTAGAGACAACATTTAACTGGATTCACGACATGGTTGGGCCATGAAGTGGGAATACCATGTTGCGAGCATCTCTGTCTACTCGTTAAGATGTGAGATTCTCAACAAACTTGGAGCTCAAGGTTGGGAGCTTGTTGGTGTACACGAGCATGAATTTTACTTCAAGCGTAAGAGTTCGGGGATGTCATGATCGACATCCAAGTCTGTAGTCGTCCCCTCATCGAGGCGATGGATCTATCAGACGTCCCGCACATCATTGTCTCCATCAACTGCCCGGGTGAAGAGCCAGCTAACATCAAGACAAATGAGCATACCCTTGGCAGGCTTAACCTTTTCTTTTGGGATCTGGATCAGCACGCCCCAGGACAGACTCAAGAAAGCTGTCCGCTCGCTCAACCTGGAGATGGAGAACGCATCGTTGATCTTGTCTTGGAACATCCCAACGCTCAACAGATTGTGATTCACTGCACTGCTGGGAAGAGTCGGTCGGCCGCAGTTGCCGCGGCGCTTCACCTCGTGCTCAATGGCAGCGACGCGCCGATCTTCGGCAACCCACAGTACCGCCCGAACATGTTGGTCTATCGACATGTTCTCAACGCCTGGAACGAGAAGTACAAGCCATGAAGCACGACTTCAGACAGAAGGAGCAACGCAACTCCAACACACATGTGTGCTCGCGATGCGAGATGCCCGCCACGCTTCGCGAAAACGAATGGGTTTTGCTGGTTACACTTGACGATCAAGGATTGACGTACGCGCCGTTCACAGACGAAGCTCTCGAGTGCTCAGGATACAAGTCATGAAGTTCTTCACCAAACGCATCGACACCAACCTGATGATCGAGTCGTTCCGCAACGGTCATCCGTTCCCGCATGTCGTCGTCGACAACCTGATCGATCCCGAAGCGTTGCGGTCGCTTGTGCCGAAGTACCCAAGTGTTGAGGAGAAGAAGTGGTGGCAGTACGACAACCCGCTCGAGCGAAAGTTCGCCTTCAACGATCTGTCACAGCTCGACGTTGGGTTTCGCGAGTTCTTCGACGAGGCTAACTCGTCTGATGTTGTCGCGCAGCTTGGCCGGCTTGCCGGGCTTGAGAACCTTGTCCCAGACCACACGCTCAACGGCGGTGGCCTTCACCAGATCAAGCCAGGTGGCAAGCTAGATGTGCACGAGGATTTCAACATCCACCGCCCGATGAAGGCTTTCCGCAAGCTCAACATGATCGTCTATCTCAACGAGAACTGGGACGCGAGTTACGGCGGCAACCTTGAACTCTGGAACAAGGAAATGACGGAATGCGTGTCGAAGGTGCTCCCGATCTTCAACCGCACCGTCGTCTTTCGCACCGACATGAAATCCAACCACGGTCATCCCGAACCGTTGACCTGTCCCGAAGGCATGACGCGACGCAGCCTTGCGATGTACTACTACGTCCCAATGACAGAGGCTGAATTGGAGAGTGAGTACACCTCCACGCAGTTCAAGAAGCGTCCCGAAGATCCCGAGGATCCCGAGTTGAACGAGCTGCGTGTCAAGCGCAACAAGGGTCGCGTCGCTGACAAGACGTCGTGAACGTCTAAGCGGGATCGACCTGGAACCAGACGCACTCGTCGACTCGCGTGAGCGTTGCCGTTGGCCACAGCTCGCGAACGATTTCGCGTAGTCTCTCAAAGGTAGGGTACCCGTTCTTGCCGTTGAAGCACCAGAGGTCATCGATTGCGATAACGGCGTCTCCTCCCCATTCCTTCAAGGCGTGAAGCTCTGCCACAATAGGGGTGTCGCTGCCACTATCGTCGCGCACAGTTTTCCCAGCAGACCAGTGCGCGTCGAGCCACACGAGCGGCTTAGAAGCCCCGTCTAGAGCCTTCGGCAGCTGCTCGGCGCTGTTCCCCAAGATGAGCGTGATTACGCCGTCCTTCTTTGCTTTCTTGACTTGTACGAGAGCTTCGTTGTGAAGCTTTTCGCTAAGTTCGATCGATCGTACGTTCGAGGTCAGATCCGACATCTTGAGACTCATCTTGGCCTCGTACGTTCCGGTCTCCACAAAGCTCTCGCGTTTGTGATCGGTCATCAAGCGGTGAAGCAAAGTATATTTTTCGCAGAAGTCCATACAGATAAACTAGCCTTTCGGGCATGAAAGGGTTTGTTGTTTACTGTCACACATGTCTTGTAAACGGAAAATCCTACATTGGATGGACGTCGAAAGGCATGGAAAAACGTTGGCGCAAACATGTGTCGATCGCTCGTTCCGGAAGCCAATACCATTTCCATCGAGCAATCAACAAGTACGGTGTTGACGCATGGAAACATCAACAGCTAGAAGAAACGGATTCGCTTAGCGAAGCAAAAGCGTTTGAACAACGTTGGATCAAACGTTGTCGAAGTGCCGATCCTGATTTCGGATACAACGGTTCAAAAGGTGGGGAAAGTGGACTTCCTACTGTCGAGACTCGAAGAAAACTGAGTCTGAGTCAGCGACGTCGATACCAAGATCCAAACGAGCGCGCGAAAGTCGGTCGTCGAGCAAAGGTTCCGATCTCGATCGAGACGCGTGTGAAGCTTCGAGATTCGAAACTTGGTCCGAACAATCCCCAATACGGCAAGATCAGCAAACGGTGTCGTCGCGTTGATTGTTACACGATGGACGACGTGTTCGTTGCCGCGTACTCCTCGATTAGGGTTGCTGCTCGTACGAACGACTACTGCGAAGGTCACATAGGCGCGGTCTGTCGAGGGACACGACCTCACCACCAAAATCTCAAATGGAGGTTCGCTCAATGAAGATCTATATGTTGCCGGCTGATGAAAACTGGATCTGTGACACCTTGACAAACGATTGGTTGAAACACAACCCGAAGTCATCGGTGATGCGACCTGAGCAAGCTGACATCATTTGGATTTTCTCAGAGTGGAGATGGAGAGTCATTCCAAAACATCTTTTGAAAGACAAGCCGAACAAAAAGGTCGTCGTCACGATCCACCACCTCGTCCCTTCCAAGTTTGGCGTTGACGAGCGAGAAGAATTTATGGACCGCGACAAGCACGTCGATTTGTATCACGTGTACAACGCGCGCGCAAAAGCTCAACTGGAAATCCTGACAGACAAACCCGTAAGACAGGTTCCGTATTGGGTGAATGATGCTATGTGGCGACGCACAGCTGATTCTCAAGTGTTGAGAGCGAAGCATGATTTGCCTTTGAACGCGAATATCGTTTTCTCGGCTCAGCGCGATACAGAAGGACACGACGAAAAGTCTCCAAAACGTGAAAAGGGTCCTGAGGCTTTAGCCGATTTCTTCATCAAGAGACATCAACAAGATCCAAACTCACTGGTGCTTTTGGCAGGATGGAGAAGGCAATATATTTGCGGCCGCCTCGCTGCTGCAGGTACCCCGTATGTGTATCGCGAACGACCAGAACAACCAGTCTTGAACGAATTCTACCAATGTGCCGATCTGTACGCTGTCACAAGCGTGCACGAAGGTGGACCTCAGGCTTTTCTTGAAGCAGGAGCGATTGGTCTTCCTGTCGTTTCAACACCCGTCGGCATTGCCGAACAAGTTCTTCATCATTCTGCGATCGCCGACGACGTTTCACAAGCAATTCCAACCATCCCAGATGTGGAACGCTTTAAGATTTCTAAGGGTGGAATGGAACCCTACCGTAAGATGTTCAAGGACCTCTGATGAACGACGACATTCTCAAGCGTCTCGGCGCTTCCGAGCTCGCGAATGGCCGCATCGACTGGGGCGGTGATGCCATGAGCCCTTACTCTCACGATGAACTCGTTGCGTTCGCCACGATGGACGCTGAGACGGGTGCGAGGATCAAGGCGCAGTTCGACGATTTCTTGAGTGTGTACTTCGCGCTCTCTACAGACGAACGCGACACGTTGAAGGTGTGGGCTCAACGTGAGTTCGTCGACCCAACGTGGAGGAACGGGAGGACGTTTCCACGACCGGAGTTCGCTAACGCTCGCTTCTTTCCAAACGCAGCACATACAGGAAGGCTGCTTGACATCGCTCCAGCGCATGGGTGTCACGGAGCCTTGCTCTACCGCGATCACTACAGGTACGATCTCAACCTTCACACGTGCGACTTCTCACCCTGTTACAACAAGCTGTTGACGTTGCTTGGTGTGGATGTGAAGCACTTTGACGTTCGCTTCGATCGTCTTCGCGACACGTACGACACAACGTTTGACGTGGTGACGTTGACCGAGGTGTTGGAGCATGTCGATCAGACTGCCGAAGACAACATCATCGCTGACCTTCACGACATCACGCGTCTAGACGCGCGTGTGCTGATCACCTTCCCTGTGAAAGCGCTCCCACACGGTGGCGTGCCTCAACCTGACGACCCACTCGGTCACATCCGTCAGCCTGTTGTCGCCGACGTCATCGACAAGATGCAGGGGTTCAACGCGTTGGAGCGCGGGAGGTTCTCGAGTGGGAAGTACGATCAAAACTTCATCATTTTGGAGAGAAAGTGAACCTACACGACATTGCTGTCAAGCATGGAACTGACAAGGCGAACCACGGGTACTGCGAAGTTTACGAGCGTAGACTAGAGGACCGCAGATCTGAGCCATTGAAGGTTTTGGAGATCGGCGTGTTCTTTGGCGCAAGTCTACGCATGTGGCGTGAGTACTTTCCAAATGCGGAGATCCATGGCGTCGATCTGGACATCAAGCGTTGCGGGGACATCGACGGTGTTACACTTCACAAGATCGACGCGAACGACACGAACGAGCTAGTGAAACTCTCTGAAAAGCATGGCCCATGGGACCTTATCGTTGACGACGGTAGTCACATGATGAAGCATCAACAGTCGACTTTTTCTAAACTGTGGAGTCATGTGAAGCCGGATGGGTTCTACGTTGTTGAGGACATCCACACGAGCTTCCTGCCAAAGCTTGAAAGTTGCTCCGCTGACGCCCACAACGAAAAGCTCGTTCACACAACCTTCAGAATGATCGAGTCACTGAAGTACGAGAAGGATTTCCACAGCAAGTACGTGAGCCGTCACGTGTTCGAGACGCTTCGTCAAGACGTCAAACACGTGACGATCTGGGTGCGGTTGCCGAAAGAACATTCGTACGATTACACGTCTGACAACAGCATGACGAGCATGATTCGAAAGAAGAAAACATGAGTGACACGATCACAGGTCCACTCTTCAAGTGGTTCGGCTCGAAATGGACAGCAGCAAAGCATTACCCCGCGCCGACGCATGACATGATCATCGAGCCGTTCGCGGGCAGTGCTGGTTACTCGTTGCGACACCATCGCAAAGACGTGTTGCTCGCTGAGTCTGACGAGCATGTGTGCGCGCTGTGGTGGTGGCTCATCGAGGAAGCCACCGAGGCGAGCATCCGTGAGATGCCTATCAACATCCCTGAGGGGACGGATGTGCGTGAGCTCGGCATGAACCGTGGTCAAGAACTGCTCATGAAGACGTGGCAGAGAACGAACAACGTCGGCAGCTGCTGGACGGTCTCGTCGTGGGGAAACAAGTCAGGGCAGTGGACCGAGAACACGAGAAGTCGTGTCGCGAGCGAGTTCCACCTCATCAAGCACTGGAAGGTTCGAGTCGATGGCCTCGAGCTTCTGAAACCTGGTGTTGAAGGCACATGGTTCGTCGACCCTCCGTATCAGTACAACTACCAGTACCGTGCGAAAACGTTAGATTACACACGTTTGACGGGTCAAATCGCTGATCTGCGAGGGCAGGTCATCGTGTGTGAGGCCGAATGTCCCAAGACAGGCACAATCCCCGACTGGCTTCCCTTCGAACCGTTTAGGACAACTGTCACCAGTCGACGCAAGTCGGACAACCACCACCACAGCAAAGAGCTGATCTACACGAGGGAAACATGATCGGCAAGATCACGCGTTACGGTATTGACGATCGCGATCACTTCGTTCACTTCTTGACGAAGTTCTACAAGAAGCACGCTCCTGAAGCGGTTCAGGACGCGAACATGTCATCCAGCACGTTGAACAAGAATTGGTCGTGCTTCTTGTACGAACGCGACGGCAAGAACTTCCTGTGCTTCTTCGACGGCGACGACGGATCGGGTGGCACCCCGTTCGACATCAAGCTCAACTGGCCGCGTTTCCAGAACCTGATCGACCACTACAAGGTCACAGACTACATGGTCTTAAAGATTCAACATGGGAGCACGTCCGAGCAACGCGTGTTCTACCCGTTCAAGGAGGATGTCTACCCGCTTGCCCTCATGACGAACGACCCGGATCGCATCTTCAAGGTGGCTGACACGCTTCCGAAGGTCGAACAGGACATCGACGTGCTCTTCGTTGGCGGTAAGGTTCACGATCACAACAAGCCGTACTGCTGGCCAAAGAGTCGCAACACCAATCAACACTGGCCAACCAACCGTCGCATCGGCTACGCAAAACTGCTTGAGATCAAGGAGCGACGCAAGGATCTCAACATCGTCACCTACGACGGTCTCATGCCGCCAGACGAGTACTACAGCGTCATCAATCGCACGAAGGTGTGTCTCGATTTCCCCGGCATTGGAGTATCAAGTCGCAAGTTCTACGAGTTCTTAGTGCTTGGTAAATGCATCCTTGCCTTGCCGCAGAACAACTGCTGCTGGCCGCTGAAAGAATGGGAGCACTACGCGTCACTTGGGCCTGATTACGAGTACGAGACGCTCGAAGCACGCATTGATCATCTGTTGGATCATCCAGCGATCCGCACCGATCTTGGGAAACGAGCTGCCGCCTTGCGACCGCTCATGAGTCATGAGGCCGTTGGAGAATATGCCGCGAAGACTGTCGACGAGTTCGTCGGTGCTAGTTTGAGCGGCACCATAGAAAGAACAAGGTACTTGTGAAGTTCATCGACAGATACAGACAAGACAAAGAAGATCAGTTTGTCGACAACGCGGTCATCGTCACGTTCGAAAACATCTGTGACTATGCTGCTCAGATGCCAAGCGCAGACAGCTACGAGATCAGGTACGCCACTAGGATGCCTTCGTTGAAAGCCGCTGAAAAAGTTCTTGAATCCGTGCGGTTGAAGTTCCTGGCTGAGGATGTGAAGGCTGATCTCTTTTACATGGAGGGAATGATCTGTGGGAAGATCGCATCCATTGCTCCTCCTTCGCAGGAGGTCTACCAACTTCGGATGTTCTGGTCTCGCGCACCTGGAAAGTTCATCAATAAGCTCACAGGTAATCCTATCGACCTCACCTCGAGTCTCTCAATGGGACCCGTCTTCACCGGAACGGTTCGCGAATGGTACGAGACGCTCATCGAGACCATCGTCGATGCGAGCAACGAACTGCGCAAGCAACACGGGGTTACACCCAACAAGATCTACGTCGGTCCTAACGTGAGGTGCATTCTGGAGGCCTGCGTTATGTACAGGCCTTCTTTTCCAGGAGGATTGCAACATTACGGCACGTTAGCTGGTGGTTTCAAGATCTACGAGACCAACAGGTTGACCAACGACGTTGAGATTTGCCTTGATCTGGGTGACGAACGACACATCGCGATCGTCAGCGTCCTCGACATGAACATCATCTGACAAAACATACCTAACGATGTGTTGACCCTCAACGAACTGCGTGAGCTCATCCACCGACAGCTCATTGAGGAAGCAAATGTCATGGATCTAGCGAACAGACAGCTTGACCGTGTTGCGATCGTGTCATACATGAACGGCAGGATGACATCGCTGATCGCGATCTCAACGTCCGAGATCGTGAATCACGAGGGTGTTCCGATCCCCAAGGTGTTGGGTTTGGCGCAAGCTGTCAGTGAATACGATGCAAACTACAGACTTCACCGTCTGTACGCCGAGAATGCTGTTGTTTCTATCGTTTTGCTAGCTGCTGCCCTTGAGTATTGGAAGAGTGTATTTGCCGATTACAGCGTCAGTCCTGCTGCGCAGCAGGTAATCAAACGCTACTTCGATCAAAACAAAGATAACCCCAATCTGGTCGAGCTTGAAGCTGACACGGCAGGGCGAGCGAAGCATCCTGACTTCCTCAGAGCCGCCTACCTCGGGCCCGTGGGCTTCGACATCGCGGGCGCGCTTGCGGCGGGCGACAAGGCGATCGCTGCAGCTGGAGATCCAGGCAATTGGGGCCACGATGACGTGCGTGACATGATCGTGGACGCCGCTTTCAACGGGTTCGATCGAGCGTACAGCGACGATGTGAAGACCAAAAGGTCGTTTGACGATCTCTTCCGTGAAGATGCTTACCACCCGTTGTTCAAGGCTTTGATGGTTGCGATCCAAAGCGGCAGCACAAACAAGTCAAAAGCAGTGGCTTGGGCAAATCAACACGTAGACGATCTTCTCCAAGTAATGCAGGATCTCACGCCACAACGCAACAAGCAAGATGCCGAGATTGAACATTGGTGGACATCCACCATTTTGCCCAACCTCGACTAATTTGCCGGTGTGAAGAAAAGCATCGCGGTCATCGGGCAGGGTTTTGTCGGCGGCTCGCTTACCACTGTTATGTCGGAACGTGGCTTTGACGTCTATGTGTACGACAAGACCGGTAAGGTCGCTGTAGGCGGCGATGGTCGTTTCGCAGCGGCTGACATGCCAGGCCTTGTGGGGCCTACTGCCACTCAGATTTTCGTTGCGGCATGCGCCGCTCTTAAGGACTTCACGGGCGTCTACTTCGTGTGCGTGCCTACTCCCATGTACGAGGACGGCTCAGCCGACCTCAGTATCGTCGAAGGTGTGCTGAAGGAGCTCGCGAACGTCCCCGGAGAGCGCGTCGCGGTCGTGAAGTCGACGGTCCCTCCGGGGTCGACCGAACGCTGGAACAAGGCCTTCAAGGACACCGGGCTTCGAGTCGTCTTCTGTCCGGAGTTCCTCCGCGAAGCGTCCGCGCTTAACGACATGCGGAATCAGGATCGGATCGTTCTCGGTGGCCCTCGACCTCACATCAACAGGGTGAAACAAGTCTTCGAGACGGCATTTCCCAACGTCCCGATCATCAAAACGTCGAGCACGACGGCCGAGATGGTTAAATACGTCACAAACATCCACCTCGCATGCAAGGTGTCTTTGGCGAACGAGTTCTACCAGATCTGCAACGCGCTCGACGCCAATGGGGCAAACATCGACTACGACAAGGTGATCGAGTACGCGACTCTAGACGCGCGCCTGGGAACTTCGCACTGGAAGGTCCCTGGGCCGATGCCGGCGGATGACACGGGCGAGTCAGCAATGGGATGGGCGGGGAGCTGCTTCATCAAGGACCTCAATGCGTTGATGTGCGTCGCCAAGGAAAATGGCGTTGACCCTAAAGTCATGCGCGGCGCTTGGGAGAAGAACCTCGAAGTCCGCCCTCAGCGTGATTGGGAACGTTTAGTAGGACGAGCCGTATCTAAGAAGAAGTGAGTCAAGAACTTAGAAACAAGCAATACCGAGACACACCGCATAACTGTGACTATTGTGGATGCTCATATCTCGCGTGGAGGTATAACAAGAACCCATTGCAGTATTGCGGTGTCTCGTGCTCCATTAAAGCACGACGACGCGTCGAAAACACGAAGCAATCATCGTGTTTGGCATGTGGAGTTACTGTATCGTATTGGCAATCTCAACCAAGGAAATTCTGCAGCAAACTCTGCGCGAACACACAAAGAGGAAACAAGTCCAAATGGTACACAGTGGGACCGTATCGCTGTCAAGGACTGTATGAAGTGTTGTTTGCGAATTGGGCCTTGCAACATGGACTTGAACTTGCTTCACATGTCGGTATGCTTCGTTGGCAAGATGACAACGGAAAGTCTCACAGGTACTTTCCGGATTTCTGGGTGAAGAGTTGGAATTGCTACATAGAGATCAAGTCAGCATGGACCAACAAGCTGCAGCCTGAGAAAATCGACCGTGTTCGAGCAGCGAATCCAGCTGTCGATTTGCGGTTACTGGTCGAGACAGAGTTGAGCGAACTGGGGATCAACATGTCACGTAACGAGATGTATCGTCTACGTGTCTTGCTCAAGAGCAATCCGTTGTATTTCGCAGAGTGACTCTCTATTCTTCAGAGACGTAGCATCTGATTCATGAAGAATAGACTGCTCAGCTAACACCGAATTTCACCGTAAACAAAGACACTTGCGCCCGTTGCTTAGTCCGGCCTAAAGCATGAAGACTAATAGACCTTCATATCACCGGTTCGAATCCGGTCGGGCGCGCTAAACAGACTACTATCTAAGGCATCATGAACATCCAGCTATCGCTATAACCATCGGCCACGTGGTCCTCCGAGTCTCATCCGTGTGAAAACGCGTGACGATGTGACTTGAAAGGAAAAGACCATGTTGAAGATGAAGAAATACGAAGCGTTTGCGAAGATGACGAAGCTGTTTGGCCCGTGGAACACGTGGGGTCGAGCGGAGCACATCGCATACGGGCTTGTGAGAGGTGTGCCTTACGCCAAGATGGAACGTTGCTCAAACGACAACCCGTTGGCTGTCTTGGTGGAAGACCGATTGTGGAGCATTGGGGCGTTCCCCGAGCATCTGAAGCCGATCGCAGATGGGAGGTACCACTCTGTCCCGCGTGAGATATACGACGAAGTAAAAGCTCTCGTCATATGGATCAAGAAGGAACCACACGTCAAGCGTGAGAAGGTTGAGGCTGCTGAATGACCACTGGCAAGCTTTACCTCGTCACACGCGCTGACCTGCGACACGGCTCACAGGCGGCGCAGTTGGTGCATGGGATGGCAACGTTCGCGCGTGAGTACCCAAGCACCTTCGAGGCCTGGGAACGCAGCTCAAACGTGGTTGTGTGTATCACAGCCTCAGACGAAGAAGCGCTTCGAGCGCTCTGGCATCGTGCCGAGGAACTCAGCGAGCTCAGTGAACACGGTTTAGCCATTTCACGCTTCTACGAGCCGGACATGGGCGACGATCTCACGTGCGTTGTTCTTGAGCCGATCGAAGTGTTCCAAGAACTCTGTCTAGGGTTGCCGTTGGCATGCCGTTGACTAGAGTGTGAACATGCCATCGATCGACGTGAATCAGATCTACGAAGGGTTGTATCAAGGCGCTTATCCCCCGTACGGGGACGAGCTCGCAAAACGTGGGTTTGACGTGCTCGTCCTTGCAGCAGGCGAGAATCAAAACGAAGAGCTGTACCCAGGCGTTCAGGTGATCTGCGCGCCTGGGGACGATGACGTGCGAGTCAACCGCATGATGCGCTTCTTGCCGACGTGGATCCTTGCTGCACAACGTGTCGCTCAACTGCTTGACAAAGACAAGAGGGTGCTTGTCACATGCATGGCCGGCCTCAACCGATCCGGCATGGTGACAGCCATGGCACTTCATTTGCGCACTGGGTGGTCTGGTGAAGAGTGTGTCGAACACATACGCAGTTGCCGACCGATGGCGCTGTGCAACGACACGTTCGCAAAGTGGTTGATCGACAACCTCAAAGAAACTGAGAGTCCAACACTGCCAACGATCGACGTAGAGTCGACTACATGACCACACCGATCGTTGATTTCGTTGGGATGTCTAAGAAGCGTGCGCAGGACGTGGCCGAACTGAAGAACATGCTCTTCCGGCTCATCAGCGTCGACGGTGTGCCGTTCCTCTCCTACCCCGAAGATGAACGCACAGACAGAGTCTGTGTGGAGATCGAGAACAGCAAGGTTGTCAAGGCTACGTTCCGCTGAAGATCACCACGACTGTTCACGAGCTTCACCACGTAGATCTAGGAAATCACCTGGATCGACGACGACGAAGTCGCCTGTTTCGCGTCGAACCATGAAGTTGCCAGTGTGTAGGTCAGACCACTCCATGCCTGCGTTCTTTAGGGCTTCAAGGAACTCATAGAATTCACGAACCTTCCTCGAAGGATGCCCGATCGCAACCTGCTTCTCTGCTCTAGACGATGTTGGTTCATGTGGGATCGTGGCGCCTCTCAACGCCGTGAGCAACCCGCGTCCAAACTTGTAGTAAGCTCTGTTGAATTTTCTTCCATCAGCATGCTTGTCGATCACACCAACGAGGTACTCATCGAAGTCGTTGATGGGTTTGCCAACAAACGATAGAAGCTTCCCTCTGATGTCAAGTTCATACATCGTGATGAGTTCGTCACGAACATCTTTGATGTCAGTCGCATCGTCAGCAATGTCTTCAACAAGCTTGTGGTTGTTCAACACGGCGCTCGCTCGCGAACGCTGCAAATTGCCTACAAGACTCTGATGGTCTAAGTCAAACTCAAGACCCGGCGGCATGGGATCCAACTGTTCAACGACTGCTCCGTAGTAGTACTCGATGCTGTGTTCTGATTCGATCTCGAGATCGAATGTCGTGAGAATTTTGGGAAAATGCTTGCGATACTTTGCTGGAAGAGAGTTCGCTTTTGAGACAAAATTGACCATTTTGTCCAGCTCATCCATATCTTCAGACATCCTGGCCACCGCTCGACGTCCCTTGTAAATGACGTCCAACACCGTGTTTGTTCTGCCACTACCCAATTTGGATGTCTGCTCAGCGCCGTGCTGGATCGGGACGATGCCCTTCTTCGCAAGCTCATGCTCGACTGGGGTGCCGCTCGTCAGCGCCCATTTCTTGAGCATGTCCTCGTCCTCGAGAAGCATGCCTCTGACGAGAGCTCGGAGGAGTCTCATCCCTCGCCAGCGAATCGCAAGGCAAGCTCGTCTGCGGTCGCCACGAGAGCGTCAGACGGATCGAGCTGATCGTACCAAGCGTTGAGGCTTTGTGTCACATGCTTCGCTTTGGCAGGATCCGCGGTGTACCCTTGAGCGTCGAGCGCCTTCTTGATGTTGTTGACCTTGTTGGTCTTCTGTGTGTTTGGACGCGCCATCGGGTTGCGACTGATTGTGCTGCCTTGCGTCTCCGCGTCGGCCTGCTGCTGCGTCGTGCTTCTCGCGGCCGGCATGGTCGGTGGATGCTGCGTCGGTGGCATCTGTGTGGGGGTCGTGCCTGTCGTGGGGCTCGTCGCCGACTGCTCGTCTGGAATGGATTCGCCAGCTGCGTTGTAGCGGAAGTTTCCTGCCTTAGCGGTCGCCGGCGGCGGGACTGCCTCGCTTAGACGTCTGACAACACGTTCCACCAGGGTGTTCAACTTCGCGCGTGTGAGCATGTTCTTAGCTATTCAGACGTTTGACAGTGACGTCACAAGACAATAGTAACGAGAGCGTCATCACGTCATACCTACCTGACCGTTTCTGGTGAGAGTGTTAGCTTCACTACGTGAACGATTACAAACATCTCCCCACGGGGAAGCCGCACGTGTCATACAGTGAAATGAGTGACTGGATGACCTGCAGCTACCGACATTTGCTCAAACATGTCAAGAAGATCGATCTTGATAAGCGTGGAACTGCCACTATCATCGGGACCGCGTTCCACAGCTGTGTTGAGGCTAGAGCGAACGGCAAGGAGCCTGACCGTGTTGAGATCTTGAGGGTTGTCAAGCAGGAACTAGAGCGTGTCACCGATCCGAAGGAACGTGAGAAGTTTGACCCTGAGGCGAACGTTGAACGCGCGATCCTGATGTCCGTCGAGGCGATGGGATTCCTCAACGCAAAGTTCCCTGAGTGGAAGCTTCACAAGACAGAGGACAACCTCTACGAGGCCATCATCCTGGATGTTGCGCAGCACGCTGACACAGCCTTCAAAGGGTTCATCGACCTCATCATCGAGGTGCCAGACAAGAAGCACGGCACCATCTTCTGGGTCATCGACTGGAAGACCGCGTCGAGACCGTGGGACAAGCGAAAGTTGATGGATCCCAAGGTCACGTATCAGCTCTCCTTGTACAAGAACTTCTGGTCTGCGAAGGCGAACATCCCACACGATCGTATCAAATGTGCGTACATCATCGCGGTAAAATCCGCGAAGGCCGGCAAACTCTGCAGCTTCATCCCTGTGTCAGTCGGCCCCACGACGTCGAAACGCACGCTCACTGTCCTAAACAACTTCGTCGGCAGCGTCAAACGTGGCATGGCTATCAAAAACAAGAGTGAGTGGAACTGCAAGTACTGCGAGTACAAGAAGACGGAGTGGTGCCCGTGATCGCTCAACATGAATTAAGCGGCATGAGTGTCTCTAAACTATCAGACGGAAAACCCATTCATGACCGCACAGGTGAGTCGTGGGAGTTCGATTACCCAACTCTCACTCCATTTGAGAAGTTCAGTATCGTGTACATCGTGATCAAAACGGTGGCTGGGGATGTTGATGGTGTTGAGTGTGACGTGCACACGTTTCTTAGCACACTTGATAATCGAGTAAGCACTTGGTGGGAGCGTCAGACGACGCCGTTTGAGTGTTGTAATGATCGTCGTCGTTTGGCTTGATCGAAAACGTCTTATATTCCGGACCAGCGCGATATGACAAAGAAGAAGATTGTCCTAGTCAGTGATAACCTCCTCGCAAGTTCAGGAGTCGGCACGCAAAGTCGCTACCTCGCGTGCGGGCTCGCCGCAACCAACAAGTACAAGATCTGCCAACTTGGCGCGGCCATCAAACACGAGAACTACGACGTCGTCCAGGTCCCAGGAATCGACGTCTGCGTGAAACCGATCGATGGGTTCGGCGACAAGAATCTCTATCGGCAGCTCCTCGCGACCGAAAAGCCAGACGCCATCGTGATCTTCAACGACCCTCGGTTCTTCATGAACATGTTTGAAGTGCACGACGAGATCCACCAGGTGTGCCCCATCGTGTACAACCATCTCTGGGATCAGTGTGAGTACCCGCCGCTCTACAACAGGAACGTGTACGACATCGTCGACATGTTCTTCTGCATCAACCGTCCAACGTACGACTTCCTGCAGCCGATCTTCGGCGATGAGAAGGTCAAGTGGGCTCCACATGCCTTGCCGAAGGACGTCTTTTACCCGCTTCCCGTCGGTGAGCAGCAGATGCATCGCAACCGTCTACTGCCAGACCGCTCAGATCACTTTGTCGTTTCATGGGTCAACCGCAACGCGCACCGCAAGCGTCCAGCAGATGTGATGTGGTCTTTCCGAATGTTCCTTGATAAACTCCAGCAAGAAGAGGGTCATCAGAAGGCAACGCTGTTGATGCACACCGATCCAAACGATTTCGAAGGGCCTAACCTGTTGCATGTCCTTGACATCCTCAAGCTCAACAACAACGTTGTGTTCTCACGTGAGCAGCTCAACCTCGACGACATGCGTGTGCTCTACAACATCTCGGACGCGGTCGTCAACATCTCGTACGCTGAAGGATTTGGGCTCGGAACGCTTGAAGCGATGATGTGCGGCAAGCCCATCATTGCCAACAAGACAGGAGGCATGACGCGGCAAGTCATTGATTACCGTGACGGATCGTTCAACGGCATCCCGCTTGAAGTCGACTGCAAGAAACTTGTTGGCAGCCAATCCACGCCGTACATCGTGGAAGACATCGTCAAACCAGAGTCTGTTGCCGATGCTTACTGGCAGATGTACAAGATGGAGCCTGATGTTCGTAAGGAGTTGGGACTCAAAGCGATGCGTTACGCTCACACGGAGTTTGACATGGACAACCTTATCAAGACATGGGACAAGGGGTTGGATGACGTGATCACCAACTGGCGTTCTAGGCGACCACGTTGGACCAAGAAGGTGATCAAGTGAAACCCGTCGTCATCCTGCGCGCGCCCATCCTGACAATGTCGGGATACGGCACGCACGCACGTCAGATTGGCGAGTGGTTGATGCGTCTCGTCGCCGCTGACTCTATCGAACTTTACTGTGAGCCGTTGTATTGGGGGAACACGACCTGGATCACGAACGTCGATCGCGATCCGCTTGTGAACGCGCTCGCGATGCGCTGCAAGCCACTGCCAAGAAAAGCTGACGTGAGCTTCCAACTCCAGCTGCCAAATGAATGGAACCCTACGCTCGCGACCGTGAACGTTGGTGTCACTGCTGCGGTTGAAACTGACAAATCAGTTCCTGAGTGGGTGACAGCGTGTAACAGTATGGATCATGTTGTTGTGCCATCTAAGCACGCGCTCAACAGTCTCAAGAACGCTGGTTGGTCCGCTCCTGTTGAAAAAGCACACGTCATCGCTGAGAGTTTTCCGAGCGCGCTTCTTGACGCAAACATCGACACTTCAACGTTGGATCCGCTACCCTTGTTCACGTTTCTTGTGTTTGGGCAGATGACAGGGCAAGATAACGCTCGTGCCGATCGCAAGAACTTGCACAACACGATACGTTGGCTGCTTGAGGAGTTCGCCGACGACAAAGACGTTGGCATCCTTTTGAAGACGAATCAGGGTCGTAGCACCACGTTCGACGCGTATCACACGGAGAACACGGTTCGAAACATTGTCAACGATGTTACTTCACGCACGAAGAAGAAGCTTCCAGAGCTTCACCTTGTGCACGGCGACCTTGACGATCATGCCGTCGCTGCACTGTATCGTCACCCGAACGTCAAAGCGCTGGTCAGCGCGACACGCGGTGAAGGCTTTGGGTTGCCACTACTGGAGGCAGCTGCGTGTGATCTGCCCGTCATCGCGACAGGTTGGTCAGCGCACACCGAGTTTCTCGGTCTTGGGCGTTACGTGGACCTTCCATGCACGTTGGCGACGATCCCCAAGGAACGTGCAGACGACAAGATCTTCCCACGCGGAGCGAAGTGGGCTGAGGTCTCTGAATCAGATTTCAGACGACGCGTACGCAAGTTTCACACGTCGTGCAGCATCCCACGTGAGTGGGCTAAGGATCTCGGCGTGAAGATTCGAGCAAAATACAGTCAAGATGCTATCGCTAACGCTTGGAGCGCTGTTTTTGATGATGTGCTCATGAAGGTGGGCGGATGATCGTCGTTATCTTGTCTCTTCTGTTGATAGCGAGCATCACCGGTAACGTGTTGATCACACTTCGAGCGTTGAAGATCAACAACACGGCCTATGCCGGTGGTTTAGCCGTTGAAGCATGTCTTGACACGATCAACACGGCTCACATCGTGGTTGGAAAGATCCTTGACATGCCATTGGCGGCAAACGATGCCAGAGTGTTACAGATTCACAACGAGCTCAAGCGAGTTCACGCCAGCCTTATGACTGTGGCAATTCGCCTCGCTCAAAGTTGGAATACCGAAGAAGAAGAGAAGGTTCCAACAAGTGACACCGATCAAGAATGAAAAATCCACGTTGCCACGACCGAAGATCAAGCGGAAACCGGGCAAGACCGATCCGTCTCGCATGTACTTCAATGCTGACACGCAAGCCGCGATCGTCGAGTACCAAGGGCTAGGCGAGGATAAGAAGGCACGTGACATCGTCTACGTGGCAAGGATCTCACCAGCGTTCACAGCGTTGGTTGACAACCTTGTCAACATCCATCGTTTCACGGCAGCAAATGAGACTTCTGAAGAGTTGAAGTTCGATTGTGTGCATTTTCTCTTTGAGACCATTCACAAGTTTGACTCAACGAGAGGAACAAATGCCTTCTCGTATTTCAACGTCGTTGCCAAGAACTGGCTCATCATCCGTACGAAGCAGAAGAACACCAAGGCTAGAAGACTCATCTCCATCGACGACGAGGATCAGATCGCGCCGTTCGAGTCTCAAATCATGGAGGATTCTCAGCGTGTGTTTGAGGATGAGAATCGACCAGACGGGATCATATCAAGGAAGATCGTTGCCATGTTGGGGGAACTACGTCATGAGACAACCAACCCAAACGAGATCTTGTGCATCGATTCGATCTCACGTCTGTTCGAGCTCGTGAACGGTCACAACGCTCCTGACATCCTAAACAAGAGCGGAATCCTGCTTTACTTGCGAGAACTGTCAGGGCTCACATCCAAGCAACTCACAACTGCGCTCCAGTCTATCAAAAGACGTTACCGTCTTGAACGAATCGGGATCCTCGATCTCTGAGCAAGGTGTTACCTTAGTCTCGTGGGAACGACAATCAACGAAGCAATCAACGTGAAGATCGCAGGGTTCAAGGACCTTCTCGACTCTATCACCTCGCTACAGGACAAACGCAAGATCCTGTGGCAGGACATCTACACCAACGCCTTGCAGGATCGTGACTACGCTTTCCAGATGTACACGCACCTGTCAGGGTTTGTGTCCGATGATGCACAGCAACACGCCTTGCATGGGCCAAACATCGCGAAGTACATCGAGAGAATGAGTCGAGCGAACGATCAGCTGCTCAAACTGGCTGAGCTAGTCAACGCAGCCCTTGAGAATCAAGCTGACACCGGCGAGATCTCGGCGGATGCACTCTACGACAAGTTCGCGGAAGAACCGACAAAGATCGGCAAGAAACGATGACGAATAGAAGCGCCGGAAACAGTGCGACATCCGCAGCCGCTGAGGGTCGAGTTGGCTCTGTACTTGGCGCCATGGCTCTTGGAGCTGGAACGCTTGGCGGTGATCGTTTTTTGAAACGTTTCCTCGTCGATGAAGTCATATTCGATCCACAGGAGCTCGACGACGATCGAATCAAAGACATCCAGGGGAAGTACGGCCTCACTGAGGCGGCGTTCCTCAAGCAGATGCCTCCAAACACGGTCATCGCGCGTGTGGTGAACGAGTCAGCCGGCGGTCACGAACGTCACCACTACCTCTTTCCGTTCTTTCCGCCACACATCATGTTGCCAGCGCAAGCTGGAGAACATGTTTGGGCGTTCTTTGAGCAGGAAAAATCCATCGACCACGGTTTCTGGATGTGCAGGATCTCGGAACCAAGACATGTTGACGACCTCAACCACACACACGCGGACCGGAAGTTCCACGTGTCCGAACGCGCAAAAGACACAGCCGAGAAGTACGAAGGATCAGCAGATCCAAAACCAGGGTTTGACAACGGGCCAACGTTCGTGCGCGATGGGAAGGTTGAGACTACCAATGTGGGCGCAAGCTCGTCTGACACAGACGCCAAGGCGTACGAGAAGTTGCTGAAAGACTCTGACTCGGGCAAGGTGGCAGATCATGAGCTGGTCCCACGTTACCGAAAACGCCCAGGAGACACAGCCTTTCAGGGTTCAAACAACACGCTCATCGTGCTCGGCACTGACCGTGTTGGACGCACAGCTGAGTTCGAATCCACACCCAAAGGCAAACGTGTCAAAGGGAAGCCTGACAAAGATGCGAAGGGTCTTGCTGGTACCATCGACATCGTCGCGGGACGTGGCAGCTCCAAGAAGACAGCACCCAAAGAAGTGACCAACACGCTTGGAAAGAAGGAAGGATCGAAACGAAAAGCAGACGAGAACAAAGAAGAAGGCGATCCCGATTTCGCGCTTGATCTGTCAAGGATGTACGTTTCGATGAACACGGACGCCGACGGGAACTTCGAGATCAACTTCTCCAGCAAGGAGAAGCCGGGCCCCGCGACGGTCATCAAAACCGATCACATCCGACTGATCGCACGAAAGACAGCAAAGATCCTTGTCCAACCCAAGGCAGACTCACCAGAGTCAGAATGCGCCGGGTTCCTCATCAAGGATGGAAACATCGTGGCGTTGCCAGCGAAGACCGGGCTTGTTCTACTGGGTGGTGAGGACGCTGACAAGGCGATCCTGTGCACGAGGGTCAACAACAAGGGGGCGGGTGGATCGGTCACCGCCACGCCGATCATCGACACGATGCTTGGCTCGCAAGGTGGAGCTGACGCGTTGAACGGGACGTTTGCCAGCAAGGTGTTGGTCAAGTAGAAATGGCAAAAGTCTACGGTCCTATCCTCACTGGAGTTGGATTGCTGAAAGACGGCAAACTGACGAAGACGGCGAAGGACAAGTACATCGAAGAGGTTGTTGCGCTTCTGTTGAGTGGCAACGCAAATGGGCAAGGAGGATCTCCGTCAACGAAGATCTTCAACTCACTCTTTCCACTCCCGCCGATCCCAGGTCCAACGATATTCAACATCACGACTTTGACGACCGAGCCTGTCTTCTGGTTCGAAACAGACCCGATCGCAGCGATCATCGCTTCTCAACTCGTGGATCCCAGCAAATGTCCAATGTGGCACGCCATCTTCCCCGATCTTCTCTACGAGAAGACGGCGATTGCCATGGACGCCAACGGGACGACACCACTCTTCCCCATCTTCGACGTTGGGCTCGATCTGGACGTGGATCTCCCAATCCCGTTCACGCTGCCTGATCTAGCTGCGCAGTTGAAGATCACACCTCCAGATCTTGCGATAAAACTTGCTGATCTAGGAATCAAGTTGAGTTTACCTTCGATTCCTTTGCCTCCAATCCCACCGCCGATCCCGTTCCCTTCTTTTGATGTAGCGCTCCCTCCGTTAGTGTTGCCTGATCTCTTGTTAGGTTTGATAAAGCTACCATTTGACCTACTTTTGAAGTTCACGGTGCCACCAGACATCAAGTTGGTTCTCGATCTGCCAAACCTTCCAAAGTTGGTTCTAGGGCTTGCTTTCGACATCGTCATCAACTTGTTGATCGATCTGGGTATTCTGCTCGTTGTGCCGAAGATCTTCGTCGCGTCGATCCTCATCTACATCAAAGACGTTGTTGCCATGGTGTGCACTGACATCGTAGGGATGTTGGTCGGCGCTGGCACCATCGCAAAAAGCGTCGCCACGTTGACCGGTCTGATCTGAGCCGGGTGCGAGTGAAGGCGTAGTTAGCCCCGTGGCAGCATCAGCTATCTCGTTCAAGTCAGTTGGTAAGAGCGCGATCACGATCCGCTCTGAGGCCGATGCGGCACGCGTTGTCATCCCTATTGGCATCAAAACACCGTTACGGTACGGAAATACAGCACTTTACGAAATGCACACTGATCTGTTTGATCAGATTAGGGACAACTTGCGCAACCTCGTGCTCACCAACTGGGGCGAGCGGTTAGGGCAGTACGACTTTGGGGCAAACCTATTTGAGCTTGCGTCTGAACGGCTCGCGCGCGACGATTACGATCAAGAAGTTGCGTTTCGCATCAGGGCAGCAGTAGAGAAGTGGATGCCGTTCGTTTCTTTGCAAGAGATGCTACCACTCGATAACGCCGAGGATCTTCAAGTGAGATCACATGCACCGACGATGTCTTTACGACGTTATCTCCTCACCTACGATGTTCCCTCCATCAACTCCGTCAAACAATCCCTAGAAGTCATCGTTGGCCTCACGTGAGGGGAAAGAACTAGATGTCAACCGATACAAAACGAGAAGCAATTAAGTCTGTTAGGCAACGCCGTTACCTGAACAAGGAGTTCGACGCGTTCCGACAGGATCTCGTCGAGTACGCACGTTCGTACTACGGTGACAAGATCGTTGACCTGTCTGAAGCCAGCATGGGCGGGCTGCTCATGGACATGCCAGCGTACATCGGTGACTCGCTCTCTTTCTACCTTGATCACCAGTTCAGCGAGCTTGACCCCGAGACGTCTGTTGAGACAGACAACATCGAGCGACAACTGCGACGCGCGGGCGTCGACATCGTTGGCGCTTCGCCGGCGGTCGTCACACTCTCTCTGTTCATTGAAACACCTGCAACAAGCATCGATGGCGTGCTTCGACCGTTGCCGTCTGCACTTCCTGTGCTCGAGGCAGGCTCCGTCTGCACCGCTGAGAATGGCGTTGACTTCGAGCTCGTGCAAGACGTGGACTACACCAAGGTGGATTCGGACGGCGCACTGACAACCGAGTACCAGGTTGGCGAGACGGACGCTAACGGCGTCCCGATCACGTTCATCCTGCGTGGCGAAGCCCTCGCGATATCTGGGTTCTCAACGGCCGAATCTTACACGTTCAACGGTTTCGTGCCGTTTCGACGGATCACGCTCAGCAACCCCAACGTGACATCCATCGCAGCTGTGACTGACACGCTTGGAAACATCTACCACGGCGTCAACAATCTTGCAGAGGACATGATCTACAAGGCGTTCACGAACGCAGGATACGACGTCAACAAGGTGCCAATGGTTATGCAGCTGATGCCGGCTCCTTACCGGTACACGACTCGTGTGTCGCTTGACGATCGTGGAACAACGTTGGTCTTCGGCGGTGGTTCGGCTGACACACTTGAGGATGACGCCGTCCCCGATCCGTCGCAGTTCGCGCTTCCTCTCTACGGGAAGACAACGTTCGCACGCACGACGCTCAACCCGCAGAAGCTGCTGGACACCAAGACGCTAGGCGTCAGTGGGACAGACACTGTCGCGACGGTGTCCTACCGTTACGGCGGCGGCTCCACTCACAACGTGGAACCCAACACGATCCGCGTGGTCAGCTCGCTGGTTCTACGTTTCCCAGTCACACCGTCAGCCGCGATCGCGGCGGCCGTGCGTGGCTCTGTGACCGTTAGGAACAGGAGGAAGGCCATCGGTGGCTTAGACGCTCCGACGCCTGATGAGCTCAAGGAGCTTGTGCCGCTCGTTCGAAGCGCGCAGTCGCGCATCGTTACCAAGCCTGACTTGATCTCGCGCGTGTACACGATGCCGTCTGACTTCGGACGTGTGTTTCGGTCTGCCGCGCGTGCAACCCCTAACAACCCGCTTTCAACGCAGCTCTACGTCATCTGCAAGGATGCTGACGATCGACTTGACTTCGCGACCGACGCGCTCAAGGACAACCTTCGCACTTACCTCAACGGTTACCGTTTGATCTCGGATGCGATCGACATCGTTGACGCACGCATCGTGAACATCAAGGTCACGTACGAAGTGACCGTGGATCTAGCCATGAACAAGAAGACGGTGTTGCAGCTGGTGAACACCAAACTTCGCACGTTCTTCAAGACAAGCAACTTCCACATCGATCAGCCAATCGTTCTGTCTGACATTGACAACCTCATCTACAACACGAACGGAGTTGTCTCGGTGAACACGGTCAAACTTGAGAACCTCACGAACCTGGTCGACGGTCGTGAGTACAGCGAGATCTACCACGATCTCCAAAACTTCACGCATCGTGGTGTGATCATTCCGCCTCCTGGAGGCATCTACGAACTGAAATTTCCTGACGACGATATCCTTGGAAAGGCAGTCTGATGTATCGTGCGATCAAGGCAGACAAGGATGCGTACATCACTGATCGCATCATTAAAGGTGTAGCGAAGACGAACGCGAACACCGGTGAGGCTGGAACACTTGACCTTTACAAGTTGTACGGGTTGAACAAATCGGGTTCCAACGCCGTGTGCGAGCTCACACGATTGCTTGTTCATTTCGATCTCACCAGTCTGCGAGCTGATTACGTCGCTGGCTTGCTTGACATCACATCGCCCACGTTCAGTTGCGCACTAAGGCTTCACGACGTGTACGGTGGGCAGACGACGCCACGCAACTACACGATCAAAGTGTACCCGCTCTCTCGTTCGTGGGACGAAGGTCGCGGTCGAGACGTCGTGTTCTATCAAGACGAAGACGTCGTCAACTTCCTCACCGCTTCGTACACGACCGCAGGTGGACCTAGCGTTTGGTTCGCCTCGGGTGCTAACGCGTCTGGTTTGCTCGGGTCTGCGAACATCGACATCATTTCAAGTGGGAGCCTTGGATCCGGCCTTGTTGACCTCTTCTCAACAGCAAGCTTTGTGGACGGAACCGAAGATCTCTCAGTAGACGTCACACGCATCGTGTCTGCGACCCTCGCAGGGCAGATGCCCGACTATGGGTACCGAGTATCCTTCACGGAATCGCAAGAGGGTGACACACGCACCCGCTTCGTCAAACGTTTTGCCTCGCGTCAAGCGATAGACAACAACAAACGCCCTCAGCTCATCGTGCGTTACGACGATTCAAAAGTCAGTCACCAGTCTGCGTTCTACTTCGATGAACCAGGCACAATCTTCATGCGCAAGTACGCGCGAGGAACACCGACCAACGTTGTCTCTGGATCGTCGTTGACGCCCATCACGGGAACGAACTGCATGATGCTCAAGTTGTGGACGTACTACTCGTCATCCACGGGTTACCAGCAGTACTCGCAGTCGGTGACCGCTTCGCAGTTCCTTGTTGGATCTGTCTACACACCCGGGTTGTACTCCGCAACGTTCACGGTGAAATCCAGTGAACCTAACCTGCGTGACCTCATTCTCAACGCAGCGTTGAGCGCGTCAAACGGGACCAACCACGCGAACCAATTTGTGAAATTCAAACAGGAGTGGGGTTCTCTAGATGGCACGGTTGCGTACTACAGCGGATCGCTGTGTGTTCGCTTGCCAGACACAACGCTTGGCCCATTCCGCTCGCGTCACTACCAAGTGAACGTGCCGAACACAGCGGTTGAGTACTCCCCAACAGACAAGATTCGGTTCCGTTGCTTCGTTTTTGACAGGTTGAACCCGGCGTACACGTACGTGCGCGTTCCACAAGAGGAACCCAGCCTCATACTGGAGGCGTACTACTCCGTTCGTGACTCGATCAGCGACGAGGTGATCATACCGTTCGACACAACTTGCACAAGGATGAGCTCAGACAGCAACTACCTCCACTTCGATGTTTGGATGGAGTCGCTTGTTCCTGGACGTTCTTACGTGCTTGATGTCAAGATCGTTGACGGAGGTCAAGAAGAGATCTTCTACGACGCGTCGCCAGCGTTCCGCTTGGCACTCGTTTGATGTAAAGAGCCTACGTTAACCAGAGACATAGATGTTTCGACGACCCAACACCCCCACACGTTTCAGTGTAGCTGACCTCGCCGACGTTGGGCGTGGATCCTCGCGCACAGTCACGTTCAAGGGTTCTGACAACATCGACAGCAACTACCTGTCTTCGGCGTCGTTCGCCTACGATCCTTACGAGTCTGGGCTCAAATCAACGCAACAGCTGAAGGTTGATTGGTCGAAGTTTGAGAACCACACCTTCTTCAACTCGGCGCAAGCCAAGGTCAACGTCTCGTTCGATCGCATCATCAACGGTTACCCGTTCGACGGCTCAAAGAAGGAGCTAGAGAAGTTCTTCGACGTTCTCACAGGGTTTGAGAAGTGGGTGATCGATCAGTTCCCACGCAACGTTGGGTACTTGAACTTCTCGCAATCGTACCTCTCTGTGACCGATCACCAAGGCAGCACGATCCCCGATCTCTCCAAAAACAAGAGCGGTGACACCGTTCTCGATCCAAAAAACAGCCCTTACACAGTTGAGTTCTACCTCTACATGCCGCCGGAAGAGGCTGGTTCGCAGGTCATCCTTCAAAAGAAGCATGTTGTTGGAAACGTCGGGTTCTGCGCTTACATCAAGAGCGGTTCGTCTGCGTCGGTCGCCGAGGTTGCCTGGAGCATGTTCTCGGGTTCACACTGCCTTGTGGCTTCAGCCAGCGTGGATCGTGGCACTTTCGTTCACATCGCCGGTGTGTACGATCGTGAGGATTCCGCGACACTCAAACTGTTTGTGAACGGTGACCTGTCGAACGTGTCTTCAAACAGTTACGTCTTCGACAGCGTTTTGACAAACAACGCGTCGCTGCTCATCGGATCTGGATCAGATTTCACACTTGGAGCGACGACGATCACCCCAGACAAGACGCTTAGTGGTTCTCTTGATGAACTACGCGTGTTCACGCTTGCACGACACGCAGAGCAGATCGCAAAGCATCGTTCACGTAACATCTTTGCGCAAGATGGCCTGGCTTTGTACTACAAGTTCAACGAACCAACCGGCTCGTTGAGCGATGACGTGACGTCAAGCACAAACACGATCGTGCTAGACAGCTCGGGGAACGGCCTCCATTCGTACATCGTGGGGTTTGATTTCGCGCTTCGCTCAACGGGGAGCATCGCCGCGCCTGTCGCGAACGAACGTGCCGATCTCAACCCAGTGATCTTCCCAGGATTTGCCGACGTCCAGACGCTCAACGTTGACCTGCTTATGAGCGCGAGCTTGTACGATCAGGACAACCCCAACCTCATCACACGCCTCGTCCCAAAGCATTACCTCACAGACGGTCAAGACTACCAAGGGTTAACGAGCGAAGAAGGATCCGTTGGCGAATCGTACGAAGGCAACTCCATCCCAGGATCTGGCGTGCTTGGTTCAACGCAGTTGCTGCTGGCGTTGCTCTACACGTGGGCGAAATATTTCGACGAGCTGAAGCTGTTCGTTGACTCGTTCGCGAAGCTGCACTACGTGGACTACGACGAGTTCGACACGTCACCCGACGTTTTCTTGCCGCTCGCTCTGCGTGAGTTCGGCATCAAGATGCCAAACCTGTTCTCAGACAGCGCGTTCGCGCAGTACAAGGACGGCGACGATGTCGAGGCTTCGTACTCGTTCAACGAAACATCGCTGTACAGCGTGCAGAACCAGATCATGAGACGCGTGCTCACCAACATGGGCGAGATCGTCCGATCTAAAGGCACACTACACAGCATCGAGACGTTCTTTCGCTCCATCGGCATCGATCCCAACAACTCCTTCAAGATCAAGGAGCGTGGCGGCCCAACACGTCGAGACCTGTCGTCTGCCCGTGAGAAACACATGAGCCCGATGCTGTTCCTTGGGTTCGCGAGCGGATCCGCGATCGTGTCTCCACACCTCAGTGGGTCTCGTGTGGAGGTTGGCCAGCCGACCGTGAGCGGCACATTCGTTCAACAAGCATCACACCCACCTCACGGCGTGTCCAATGGCGTTAGCGATGGCCTCTGGACCTCAGGATCGTGGACGCACGAAGGCTTGTACCGTTGGCCTGCCACGCGAACAGGACCCAAGCCAAACACGCAGAGCATCGCTCGCATGTACGTGACCGGCACGGCAACCGAGAACCTGGTGCTCAACCTGCTCGCGGTGTCTGGCAGCAACCCGAAGCTCGTGTTGTACGCTAGGCCCGGCAACGGCGCGACGCTCGCCAACTCTCCGCTGCTCGCGCTCACAGCGAGCGTTGACGTCTTCGACGGCGACCCGTGGTACATCTCGTTCGGCAGGGTTCGCTCCGATCTCACAGGATCAAACTCGGTGTCATCGTCGTACTTCATCAACGCTGTCAAGCAGAACTTCGGCGACGTGATACAGGAGGTCACGGCATCGACGACGTTCATGGAGTACGTCGTCGGCGAGTTCAGCATTTGGGAGAACATCACGCTGACGAACTACAGCGGCGCTTACGTGCGCATCGGATCGTCGTCGGTGGACACGGCTGGATCCTCTTACCTTCAACCGTTGGCGACAGACGACGTGCGTGAGACGCGCTTCGACGGCCAAGTGGCGTACCTCCGCTTCTGGTCAAAGGCGCTTGAACCTGCTGAGTGGCGCGAACACGCACGCAACCCAACGTCCGCTGGCGTGAAGAACCCACACGTCAACTACAACTTCAGCTCGCACCTGACGGGCGCGTGGGAACGCCTGAGGTACGACGTCACGATGCAGCAGCAGACGGTCAACGCAGACGGATCTGGCAACATCTCGTTGTTCGACTACTCGCAGAACTCGCTTCACTGCGTCGGCACAGGGTTCCCGACATCCACACGCGTGGTGACGCCTGTCGTGCATGGGTACAGCTACATCTCGCCAAACATCGACGAGGCGGTCACGTCCGAGAAGGTGCGTGTTCGCAGCTACGACGACGTTGAGAAGGTGAAACGCACCCCGTGGGCGTCGTCGACCCCTGTCTACGAGGTCCCCAAGAACGAGGAGCCGCAGGACGACCCTAGGCTCTCCATCGAGTTCTCGCTGGTGGACGCGCTCAACCGCGACATGATCACGATGTTCGCGACGCTCGACGAGCTCGATACAGCGCTCGGTGCTCCGGAGAACGACTTCTCGTCAAACTACCCCAACCTTGAGCATCTCAAAGAGGTGTACTTCAACCGACTCACCGGCAAGATGAACTTCCGCGCGTTCTTCGACTTCTACCGTTGGTTCGACTCGAGCGTGGCGTACTTCGTCGAGCACCTTGTTCCTCGCAAGACCGTCTACTACGGCACGAACTTCGTCATCGAGTCTCACATGCTGGAACGTCACAAGAAGCAGTACTTCCACTACGACATGTACTTGAGGGAATCTGACAAGCCGCGCATCCAAGATCGCATCCTTTTGCAGCAAGTTGCTGGCGTGCTACGAAAATTCTGATGATTTTCTTCGTTTACATTGATTGGACACTTGAAGATATGCCTCGAGCCTTCTACGTCGGCAAAGGCCAACTGGTTCGCGTTCAAGATCAGGAACGCGACAACGATCATTGGCGTCGCATTGTTGCCAAATATGGGTTCCGTCGTGAGGTTATCTTTGCCACAAAGGACGAATCATATGCGTTTATGCAAGAGATCCTTGGGATCCTCGAGCATGGCACGTTTTGTAGAAGCACGCAATATCGTTGGGGTGCTAACAAAACTGCCGGCGGTGAAGGGATCAGTGGATACGTTCATACTTTGGAAGCGCGCCATAAGATGAGTGAAGCACACACAGGAAAGGTGCTCTCATGCGTTACACGACAAAAGTTGTCAAATATTGCATCACAGCGAACCGGTGAAAAACATTCGATGTTTGGAAAACACCATTCTGAACAAGTTCGTCTCAACATGTCGAAAGTTAAACACGAACTCTACTCAACAGAACGTGGCAAAGAAATCAAACAACAGATAAGAGAGACTCTCACTGGTCGAACGCTTTCTGAAGAACATAAACTGAATGTCAGCAAAGCGGGTTTGGGTCGTAAACATACTGACGCAGCAATTCAGAAGATGAAAACTCACAAATTCTCTGACGAACATCGGCGTCGACTCAGCGAAGCAGCCAAACAAAGAAAGTATGATTGATGGCGCGATCTATCAAACCGTTTGACGATTCGCAGGAGAAAGATCGGCGCAGATCTTCCACAAACTCAAGCACAGACACGTCGCCGGTCGACGCGTTCCGTCAGGGTGTGGAGCTCACCAGAACAGTCCATTACGCCAACGGGATCGTCAAGATCCACAGCGGTTACAACGGGCAATCAGGCAACCATGAGGTGCCGCAGTTCGTGCTTGGGCAAGATCGCCCGTCACACCGCGATGAGAACTCCTTTCTTGAGGGGATCAGACTTGATCCACTCACACGTTTCGAGGATGGACTTTTTGAGGTCAGCGCACCCACAGTGTCGGCGATCGACCTTGATCTCGGGGACACACAAGGCGGCGAGCTGCGCACGCTCACCGGCACGAACTTCACAGGCACCACGAGCGTGACGGTCGACGGTACGGCTGTCGTCTCATTCTCAGTCATCAGCGCGACCGAGCTGCTCATCGTCATGCCGGCACACGCCGCGGGTGCATCGCAGTCCATCCTTGTGACGACGCCCGGCGGAACCAACGCGGCGAACACGCTCTTTGAGTATTGGGATCCGACCGTTCCTGCGTCCGCGACGAGTTTCCTTGAGTCTCCTGACTACGCTCCCGGCACCTGGACGGCCAGGGTCGGCCCCACCTTCACGGAGGCCACGAACTACCCGGACAACAACCCGACAGGAACGCCCGATTTCAAGAAGGTCAACAACGACTTCTTGTCCACCTCCACGCAGACAGTCACGTTCATCGGCTCAACGTCCCACACGGCCGGGTGTACTTTCGCGCTAGTGATTGACCTCACGTCACTACCGACGGCAGGCAACTACTCCTACCTCTGGTCTGACTGGAACGGCACGGGTGCTTACACGGGAGTGCTCATCGACGACATCGGAACAGCGTATATGTCGTTCTACGACGGCTCCTTCGCCAGCGCCGTATCGCCTCAAAAGGTGGCCATTGGACGCAACGTGTTGGTGGGTCGCAAAATTCCAAACGGAGCCAACTCCCTTGCGTACATGCAAGTAAATGGCGTGCAGGGTTCTTCCGTTGCGCGTGGAGACCTCACGGTCGCCGGCGGAGGCGTCTACCTCGGGCAGAACCCATACGCCGGGGGGTTGTACAAGTTTGACGGCAAGATGCTGTCTGTGGTGACCGTCGCGTCGAACTGGTCCGACGTGGACGTTGCCAAGTTCTACAAGTGGGCGGCAGCGAGACACCCATGAGTTTCCTCCTCGGATTCAGGAAGGCTCCGACCGGCCCCATCGTCTCGTCGATCACGCCCGACATCGACGACACGAGCGGCGGAAGAGACCTCACGGCGGTCGGCGGTGCGAACACGCTTGGCGGCGCGGCCGTCGCCATCGGCACCTACGGTGGCACTGCCGCGTACGCCGTGCGCCGGCTCGCGGAGGTCTTCGCGTTCGACCGTCCGATCTCTCTACGCGACGTTCGCACGCTGCGCCGCTACCGAGATTCGTACTACGGCCCAGTGCCGTAACATTTAGTCGAATCCATGATCTGGTCGAAATCGCACTTGATTTGTTCTTAGTGTAGAGTCAAGACACGATGCGACAACCTATCGAAGAAATCAACGCTGAGCTGCTTGAGGATGGGGCGTCTAGAGATGGATCCGTCGAACCACTCGCTGTTCGCGATCTGGCGACAAAGCGCGTTCACCCAAAAGACATCATTCACAAGCTGTGGGCGGCGTTAGGCGAGGGGAACGTTGCCGAACGCCGCGGGTCAGACGTGTTCGTGCAGATCGTGAAGGACTCCGACAAGCGTGTTGGTGGCTTCCCCATGCGCGACAACTCCGATCACTTCGGGGACGTCAAGGTTGTGGTCGACAGCATCAGCGACGACGATCGACGTCAAGGCCCGTTCGTTGAGGGTTACGCCCCCAAAGGCGTCATGACGTCTTCTAGCATGGAGAGTGACATGATCACCGCGTTGACAGGCATGACCCCGGGGACGGAGAACATGGTGCCGATCGGCTACTCGCAGCTTGGCTCCTCGGGGTTCGACTACTGATGTTCGCTCCCTTCACGTCGTCGATGCGATTCACGCCGCCGAGGGTGGAGCTGCGCGCGCGCGATCAGAGGTCGGGCGCCTACCCGACGAAGGCGCGAACAGGCGACAGGACGCGTACAGGACGCAACAAGTACTACTTCGACGACACGCGAACCGTGATCTTTCAAGACAACGTGAACATGAGCCTGCCGACGACCTTGCCCACGGGGTCGATCCACACCGCCTACGACCTCACCAGTAGCTTCGTCGTGATCGGCAACACGCGGCCAGAGAACGTCGATCAGTGGCTGACGCATCGTGAGCAGGTTGAGACGTTAGGCCCGTTCGTTGAGGACAAGCTGTACGAGCAGGATGAACGTCCTGTTCTCAACTCGAAGTTCATGACGGGGGCCGCGTACGCGATCGCGTCTGATCGCTTCTCGTCGGGGTTGGCTGGCAAGACCATCATCCGCATCACCGTCCCGTTGACGCAGGAGTCGGTGCTGTCGCCCAACTCGTCGTCGATGTACTACCTCAACCCGACGAGCGGGCAGTTCGAGTTCATAGCCTCGCAGCGTTACAACACGTTCAACGGGTACGGCAAGGGTGGCAACGCGCCAACCATGCTGGAGATGTTCGATCCGATCCTGTTTGGCCCGTTTGGTTACCTCAACTGCCCAAATTCGTACACACCCACCAATTCAACCAATCGCAGTTTGGCAACACCGTCAGTTGCTTTGCCTGCGATCAACAATTTCGTTCCCGATGGTTCAAATGTGTTCGATGTGTCAGCGTTTGGTGTGGCTTCTCCAATTAGAACGTCACTCAAGACTGGATCCTTGATCTACACAGGCCACACGGCTAGTGCGAATCAATCGATCGATCTAAGCGCGTACCTGTCGGCGCCTTTCTTGCTTGAGAAGGTCGTCGTTGAGTTCCCGTTCGCGGCTGGTCCAGGGTGGATGAACGACAGCTACGTGATGAGGAGTTACGTTAAGCAAAATGGTGCCGGAACTGCCATAGCTGATAAGAGGATCGACGGCGGCGGACCAATGATCACAGTAGGCCTGATGAGGCAAGACGGTGCGCATCGCCGTCACCGTGACCTCATCGCGTCGGCAACGTTCACCAACGCTTTCGAAGCCCTCACGGCCTCCTACCACCTGTCGTCACACTCTCTCAACAACATCGCAAATGGAGGGCAGGTGAATCACCTGCTACTCTACACGCGAACAGGCCTTAGCGGCACCGTTGATCCCACGTTCGTGTGCATGGGTCCAGTCATGTCTGGATCCACGAACTACTTCACTGGCACTGTCAAGTTAGCCATGACGCCGGCGGTGACGCAACACATCACACGTGTGCGTGTCTCAGGAACATGTGAGGTCGGATTCTACGGCACCTCTATTCTCACAAGCTCATTTGGAACAGGGCAGGAGATATTCGGCGGCGGCGGCGGTGGAGGTCCAACAACAGACACCGGGCCACAGTCTTCACGAACCAACATGGCTAGCTTGATGACGTTCGGAAGTCCATCAAGACGTCCCGGCGTGTTCGATTCAGGCAGAAGCGTGTTGGGTAACAACTTGGCGCTTCTCCCTTTCACGAAGATCGATGGAAACGTCGTCCCTGTCAAGTCCTACGAATCAGATTTTGAGAGCTTGACAGGAAGGAAGAAGGACACAAACAAGACGGAGACAGGAAAGGTCTACTGGGACCTGATCTCCAACACGAAACAGTCGCCCTACCTTTTGTTCCCAAAGGATAAGCTCGTCCTGTGTGTGAACAAGCATCGCGCGGTTGCTAGCAGCATGAGCTTGAACGCAAGCACACAACCAGACGACATCCTGGTTCGTGCGGAACACGACGCCAAGATCCTTGGTGGATCCATGACGATCACGTTGTACGGTGACCTCGTGAGGGAGGATCACGAGTTCCACGACACGCTCAACCAGCGGCTTGAGACCGAGGAGCTGTGGGAGACGATCGGCGAAGAACCCGTGTTGGATCAGTTCGACGTCATGTACGCGAGCGAGCTGTCTGGCAGCTACATGGATCGTTTCAACATCCAAAATGTTCTAAACTACCGCGATTACGGGAAAGATCTGAAGCTCACGACGTCGCTTGAAACAACGCAGTACTACAGCAACTTCACACACATCGCTCCGCAGGTTGTATCATCCCAGTACAGGTGGTCTAACAACAAGCGAATAAGTGAATTTGCCAAGAATTCACGTGGTGCTGTGCACACAACCACAAGCGAGGTTTACTGGGACACGCGTGTTCCTGATCCGGGTGAACTTATCAAGTTTCTGAACCCGAACATCGTGCTTGACAACTTCGATTTGAGTTACTTGTATATGGTTGACTTGGGTGGTCCTGTAACCAACGGCGGGTATGGGATCGATTGGCAGATGTCTTACCCATACGAAGGAAAATTTTCAAACCTATCTTACCTGTTCTCCAACAAATTGGTCGGGAGCATTTTCCGTTATCAGCACATGGCGAGTCAAGCTGTTAGCGCTGAATTCGTCAATTATGGGAGAATAACCATCAACATCAATTACGGCGACGGTGGTTCATCCGATAATGTTGCATGTGAAGACCTCTTCAACGGTTTGGGGATGCCAGAGTTCATCAAGGCATTTTTTGGGATCGGAGATGGTCATTCTCGTACTCGCAACCAAAGCGTCACGTATCGACAGTCTGATACGTCGGCTGCGATCTTCACGCAGGCTGGGGCCGACATTCGAGGTTGGCGCTACGGTCTGTTGAACGGGTTCCCCACGAAGACAACATGTGTGTTCCAGCGGAACCACTTTGGTCACTTCAGGGACATGTTGGAGCAGCGACTGTTCACGAAATTCTACAACGAGGATCAAACCACGCTCGTTGGCGTAAAGGATGGACCGCTGCAAGTGAGCTTCTACGATCGCGTTGGCAACAAAACCGATCCAGCTCGCACGTTGTCAAGCAACCTTTCTTACGAAGCGACGAGCTCCATGCCGTACACCGACGGCATCGCAAGGAACCGCGCTGCGATCGACTACAACAACGTCAACATCACGACGGTCACGCTCTGATGGATCGAAGAGATTACAAGAAGAAGCCGCAACACCTTGTGACCGACGGACGCACAGGCGAGATTAAGCGCATCGTTCACCCGTCTGACACCGACATAGGCTCATCGCAGATCAACGCTGACCTTCGCGTCTTCGGTGTAAGCACGATCAATGGCGTCAGCAACGTCATAGGCACGCTGGATGTGACAGGCGTAGCGAAATTCCCTAACCTTGCAGTGTCTGTCAACTCGTGCATCTTTGGACATCGCTTGAGTCTGTCGCAAAGTGTAGCCGTGCCAACCGCCGACATTCCGTCAGGATCCACTTTGTGGTTGACCAGTCATACATCGAATTTTTTTAGCCTATACGATGGAGCAACATGGCAGGTGAAGTCCACGGGATCGGTGGCGTTCACCTTGACAGGGTTGACGGCAAACAAAAACTACGACGTGTTTGTGTTCGAGAACACCGCTTCGCTTGCGCTCAACCTTGAGCTTGTCGCCTGGACGTCTAACACAGCGCGTGCGACGACTTTGGGGACGCAAGACGGGATCCTTGTTAAATCCGACGATCTAAAAAGGCGTTACGCTGGGACAGTTCGCACGGTGAGCACGACAGCCGTGGCAGACCGACAGTCACAACGGTTCGTCTGGAACCAGTACAATCGCGTCGAAAAAAGCTTGAAGGTGACCGAGTCGGCTAACAACTGGACGTACAACACAGTCGCGTTTCGACCCTCTAACAACAACATCTACAACTCATTTGAGTACGTCGCGGGCGATTCGACACTCTTGTCAGTTCGAGCGCAATCGATCGGTGGATGTAGCGGTGGAGCAGCGTACGCCGGAACAGGCATCGGGATCGATAGCACCACCGTCAACAGCGCCGACATTTTCGGTCAAAATGTGGACACGTTGAACGGTGTGATCTCGTCAGAATACAGGGGTCGACCTAGCGCTGGGTACCATCGGATCACATGGCTTGAATGTGGTGGCGGTGTTGCAAATATGGTGTGGTACGGGGATGCTACGCAACCCACCTTGTACCAAATGGGCATGCTTGGCTACATCATCATTTGATCAGTTACCGCAGCTGATCATGTCACGCCAGTCGCATCCGTACATCATGCACAATTGTGCCATATCGAGACGCGTCGGACACTTCGACGCCATGTTCATCGCAGGGAACATGACGCTCTCATTCGGCACCGGGATGTGATCCAACCCTACCAGGTGTCCTGCTTCATGCACGCCAACGTTGCGCAGCAACACGGGGTTTGTTAAACGATCCATCACGAACGCAACCAGACGACCGTCACAACTCGAATGTGTGTAACCAAGCACAGTGAACGGCCTTCCAGTCTCTTTACCCTTCACCTTCTCAAGCGCTTTCACTGACTTGTCCTTTGACGTCACGTGCATGACGTAGACCTCGTGTGTGCAGTTAGAGGCCGCCTCTGGGACTTCCTGTGTGTTCGAATTCCACTTCCTCTTGCTCACGACGAACCTGATGAGCCCGTGCGTGTCTCGCTCCCACTCGACAAAGGAGTCGATCACGATCGGCCTGTCTGCCGGGCTGAACAGGTCATCGACGTGCAGGATGAACGTCGTTGCCTTGTCAAGCGGAACGACCTTCGCAACTATAGGTTTCGCTGCGCAAGATGCGGTCAACACGACCAACGCAAACAACACGATGATCTTAGAGATGACACGCTGCATTAGAGTAACTACGGCCTCTACTGCAATGGTAAGCCTACTCCAACAGTTTAGCTACTCCCGCGCGTAGCCAACGGATTGACTCTGAGGTGTGCACACCATCGGGTTGAACCAAGTGCAGTTGTCTGGAGTCAAGGTAACGACACGTTCTGTCGTCTTCGACCTGCGTCTTCAGTGTGTCTGCCGCGCCAGCCTTCCCTCTTATGAGTGGCGGACCCACGAAGACGCAGCGGGTTCCCTTGAGCTTCGCCAGCAACAGTCGTGCGTTAGGCTTGCCCCACCAGTCGTTGCTACCCAAGAAGACAAGCACATCATCGCCTGGTCTGATGCCGACTGAATCGATCTTCACCACCCACTGCGATGTGGTTGAACCGACCTGACAGGTTGACTTGATGGTTGACCAACGTCGCATCTCAGTGACGTTTTTGACAACGAATGAAACGCCAGCGCATTGGCTATCGCCAACAACATGCAGGGTGTTCGAGCTCGTGATCTGAAGTAAGAAAAGAAGAGTAGCCAGCACGACCTTTAAATATCAGCGATGTGACCACGTTCGCCATGGTACTTGAGAGAGGCCTCAGCGTACGCTTTGGCAGCTTCTAGTTCGTCATCGACGTACCCGATATGAATGGCTTTGTAGTTCACACGGATCGAGACGCGCCATTTCCCTCTGGTCGCGCAAACACCTTTGTACTCTGACGTCGTTGAACGACCGGCGTGAGTACGATGCTTTGACGCGTTAGAAGCGTTTTGATGAGCCGTTGCGTATCTCAAGTTGTCAATTCGATTGTCAGTGCGCACGCGATTCTTGTGATCGAGCTTCGCAGTTGGCCATTCGTTGTAATGAAGGAACCAAGCGATGCGATGAGCTTTCACATTCCGTTTGAGACCTATCTCAACATCTTGTAAACTGATGTTGAGATAACCAGAATCGGTGGGTATTCCACGAATCACACCAGATTTCTTGTCGATGATGTTACCTGTTGACGGATCATACGAAAACCGTGTGCGAATCCACGTTGCGATGTTTTCGGACGGAACCCAATCTGGAGGTCGACTCATCGTCTTAATTTAGGTCTCCTACGTACGAACACGTCATGTCCGCGTACCTTGCCATCGTAGACGAGGATGGGATCCCGCTGTGGATGCTTGAGCCTACGCAAGAGAACGTTCAACGTAACACAAGGATCGGGTGGATGGATCCGTACGTCCCATGCATTGTGATGATCGAGTACCCAAACGGAACGTGCTTGATCGTCTACGACGGAATCATCGCGTTCGCAGTCACAGAGTGCTTGTTTGAGGTGCTGTGATCACTTCCCAATGCGGAAGGACTTGATGAACGGCTTGCAAGTGGCAAGCACCTCGTCACCATACTTGATGTTTCCACCGCAGGTGACGTAGTAACCCATCTTGCCATCAGTCACGCAGACGGAGAGGATCAGAGCCACGCCGCCTGGGACCCTGCGTGCCTCAAGCACTTCGTAACCTTCGTGCTCGCCGTGACGGGACATGCGTTGCCCGATGACCTTCACGTTCTTCTCGTCTCGACCGTTCGCGGCCGCCTTCATGCCCTCGTAGAATTCAGCCGCTGTGCCGTCGATCTTGAAGGCGGTGACGTACGTCGCGACGTGAAGCGTCTCAGACACTTCATTCTCGTACTCGGCGATCCTCTGAGGCTCATCGCCCTCCATCTCAGACTCCTCAACGAGCTTCCACCCATCGACGAGGTCAACGCTGTACCCACGTGCAGGCGTTTCCACCTTGGGCTCGACCTTCACAGTGGGAGCGCTCGGTGGAGCCACAGCTAGCGGGGCTTGCTTGGCGCACCCGAGCGTGGCGAGAGTGAGGATCGCTGCGAGGACTGTGAAACGTGTGAGCTTGCTTGTCATGAGCGACAAGTTAGCCTGCAGACGGAACTGCCTCGATCGATGTTTGAGCGATGTACTGCTCGGCGGCGGCGATCTCGTACGGCAGCCAACCCATGTGGTAGCAGATGGCTGGGACGGCGAAACGGACGGCGAACGTGTCGATCGTTGGGTTGGCGGCCGTCATCGCGAGGTACGTCTCGTGTAGGAAGAGCAGCGTCTCCGTGATGTCAAGACGCGGTTCGAAGTCTTCCTTCCCAGTGAGATCGCTGAAGATCGCGGGTCGTCGCGTGGCAGACAGGTTATCCAGCAGGTTCTTAGAGCTCATCATCCCTCGTTTTTGCCCTTGTTCTTCTTAGAAGCTACTACTTCGTTCCACTCTTGTACAGTCCAACCGCACTGCACAAGGATCTTTTCAAACACGTGCGCGTGCCAATCGACGCGCACCTGCTCGGCGCCTGGCAACGCTTCAAGCGCAGTCGCGGTCTTCCACCACGTGTCAGCAAGCTCAGAGAAATCAGCTTTTACGGCGTTCAGCATCGGTCAATCGCAATCGTCACGCTCTCAACGCTCAATATGATCTCTCGCATGACACGAACGTTGAGAGTAACGTCTTGCGTGTCTTAGATGTACATTCGCCTCATGAACAACACGAACGGAAAGAGCGGACCCATCCACTTCTACCCCAACGACGAACGCAACACCGGAATCGCTCACGTCGTTGAGTACTGTGTGCAGATCGGGGAGCGGCAGCCGCTCAACCGAACACAGGCATGTTGGCTCGTCGCTCGCGGTGACGTCCTCGTCGACGGCAAGCAGGAGCTTGACCTCGCGCATCGGCTCCCTCAGGGGACGTGGGAGGTGGCGATCCGTGGTCGCAAGCACCACGTCGTCGTCCACCCCGCGATCAGGGAGTGACAACATGCTTTGGCGCAACGTCAACACAGAAGCGTTGCTGCTCGACATGCGAACCGGTCAGCTTCACGAGGTAAGGTTGGCCTACACCAAGCGTGGATTTGGCGGCGCCGAAGGTTGGGTGCGACGTGTCACACTTTACAACCTCGTCACGAAATCAACCCTTGAATGGAACTACAACGTGGCACAGGACATCATGCCTTTCGCGTACGTTGGTAGATGAATCACTTCTCCTTGGACCACGCCTTCCAAGCATGTGTGTTGTCGTATGTGTACTCACGTTCACCCGTCAATGTGCCTTGCTCAAGCTTCGCGCCTTCACCCTCAATGCTAAGCTTGGCACTCTGCGCGAGCCACTTCCCACTCTGCACTGGGATTCCTTTGCCAAGCCAAGCATCCGTCTTGTACGCGGCGAGCGACCAATCCTCGGGGTAGCCAAGAGCACGTGCTCCTTCGCGCAGAGTGAGCACACGTGAGGCCGTTGGGTGGACTGACTCCTGAAGCTTGCCTGTGATGACCGGGCACGGAGAGTCACCGTCCCAGCGACGTGGCTGGTACTGATCAGCGCGAAACCCACGTGCGGCGAAGTACCTGAGACGAGACGTGTCCCACGAGTCAAGCGCTTTCAGAGCCTCGTACCCGTGTGACTCGACGTAACGACCAGCGGCTTGACTGACGCATTCACGCGCGTTCCACTCAACGCCCGTCTCTAGCAACGCCTTGATGCGACGAGCCTCGGCGGTGTTCGGCGTCGCGTTGCCGTCGCGTCCTGGGCCATCGCCTCGCAACACGTCCTCTGAGCGTGGAACGACGCCGACGGTAGGGACAGGGAGCACGCCGAACGGGATCCGTGTCGCGACAAAGAAGTAACGTGGCCGGTTGCTGTTCCCGCCAACCGAGAGGTTGTTGTGGAAGACGTGGTGAAGGTCCCATTCGTGTCCGGTTAGACTTTCAAGCTTCGTTCGGAGGTTCTTCATCAATGGGAGCCCTTGCTTCCCAGCTTGAGCGACCGACTCGAACGCGATCACCTGCAGCTCTGGGCACTTCGCCGCGTAAGCGATGATGTCGTGCATGCAGGAGTTGATGGCGGAGTCGATGCCACGGAAGCTGTTGGTCCACTCAGCGACCGGCGTGTTCTTCTTGTCGATGCCCTTGGGAGGGACGTGGACGGATCGAACCGAGAACCCCGAACAAGGTGGATTGCAGAAGAGCGCTTCGGCGGAGGCAGGCGTCCACTGTATCGGATCGCATGCTTCGAGCTGCCACTTGTCACCAAGGATGTGACGGTTAGACAGCGCGGCCGGCGCTCCATATCCTCCCTCACCTTCTCTCTTCGCCACAAGTTCAAATCCAGCTTGAACAGCACCCACGGTGAATCCGCCAGCGAAACAGTAAGCGTCGATAGATCTCATGAAGCGATCCTACAAGGTTTCTCTGATCACTTGCGGCGTTCCTCTAACGAGAGCTCAAATCATCCTCGCGCAGTAGCTAGTTTGAAGACAGATGGTCGATTCTATCGCGTTCGCAGGCCGAGGTTATGCTAGGCAAAACCGTCGTGGAAGGCCGATCTTCACGGCGATCAACTACTCGGTCGGAGATCCTGATGGTGGTGGGCAACCGATCACAGTTAGCGGAAAGTACCTCTTAAATGCAAGCGTTAATCTTGCTGACACACCATGTCAAGTGATTAGCACAACTTCAGACATGTGCACATTCATATTACCAAGTGGTACGCCTGGTGCTGCTACACTATCGATAACAACACGAGATGGATCAATTGATCTTGACAGCGTATTCGAATATTGGTCGCCGAGCATAGGCCCACTTAATTATTTTGACTCAAATAAAGATGTTGATTTGACACCGGCCACATTTAACATTGAAACTTGGAAGAATCAAGTTGGAGAAATCCCTTCGTATTTCGAGCAAGAAACACCAGCAAACAAACCAACACTTGTGCAAAACGTCTTTGGAACGATGCCAGCTGTTCGTTTTGTTCCACAAAATTTCTTGACTGGTACTTTTGAAGACACGAGCGCTGCTGGAATGTCCATATTTGCTGTCGCGAAATGGACATCATCTGATAGCACGATTGACGGAGACGCTACCAACGTGCCGTTGACGATCGTTGGCAGCTCGCAGATGGACGGCGCGTTTGGTCCGAACGCAGGACAGCTAGAGGTCAATTACTGGGACGGCTTCGGATCGGTCATCCATGTTGTTGATCGAGGATCTGGTTTGAACGACGATGTTACACGGCTTATCGGCGTGACGTACGACACCGTCACTGAGACGAAATTCTACGTTGGCGACGTGCAGCAAGGATCCACAGACGTCGGCACAGCTATGTTAGGCAGCGCAGGTTTCGACACCATTGGCGCTGGTGTTGCTGGTCTTGACGGGTTCGACGGCGACATCGGCACTGTGATCATTTATAGTGGAGTAGTTGATGCGAACACGATCACATATCTGAACAACTGGGCTCGGCAACGTTTCGGGACACCGTGACGCCTTAGGATCGAAGCATGAACAACGAGACCTTCAGGACGCTTGCTGAGGCTCTCGCGCTCGAGTGTTCAACCGACGCAGAGAAACACAAGGTGTTCTCGGACGTCTTCTACAACGCGTACAACAAAGGTCTCAGTCTCCTCCACGTTGACTCATCGCTGTCTGGTGACAAGTCGATCGTGTTGATTCACCACGGCAAAACATCGAGAGCGTTCATCACAGCTTACGACTGGAGCGTTGACGACCGTTACAGCAGCGGACACGCTCGCGGCGGCAGTTACAGGGTGAAGTTGGAGCTCGTGACAGACGATTTCTGAAGAGAAACTCTGACAGACGTTCGTGGTAGGGTGTGCTCATGGACACCCCGTACAGGTACATGGAACCGAAGGATGACGTCGTCAACACGCGGTTGGAGACGCTGGAGGTCGCCAACGTCTGGAGCAAGAGGTCGTTGCACTGCGTCTACGCGGTGCTCGGCATCCTCGTCGTTGGCTTCGGCTGCATTCTGGTGGACTCGGCGTGCCGGGTTCGAAACGAGAAGGACGCGTGTCACAGCATGGTGAAGTCACAGCCGGTGACGCCCGGGATGACGCTCTCGTGTGACCACCACAACCAGAAGATGACCATCGTGGGCACTGGGACGATCGAGTGCGAGTGCCGCTAAACAACCTGACGAACACACACACACGGAGAGACACATGTCACCCAGAGTGAAACCACGTCCAGCCGCGATCACGGTCAAGATCTCTCATGAAGAGTTAGAGAACATGCTTTCGATCGATGCCGTGATCGAAGCTCGTGATCAAGTTCATGAACGGCCAACCGTTTTCATGGCAGCCGTCACTGTCGATTGACCGTTCTGCCGTCATGTGATGGTATCTAAGCGTTGTGACACGGCCGATCGCGAAACCAACGCCTATCGTCCTCGACAGAGAGGCGATCGTGGATTACGCCAAGCTCCTCGCGGATGACGTCATCGCGCGTGCTGAAGAGGTATCGTCTGAGCAAGAGCTTGACCAGATCGACGAGCACGCTGAGCTCCTGACCAGCAGCTACGGAGTCAGCGATCCTGTGACCAAACGTTGGATCGAGGTGCCGATCGTTGTGCGCACCGAGTTCTCCTCGCTGACGCCGAACAGCGGTGACCTTATCGTGACGTCCATGGTGCATGAAGACGGTGACAGGTCAACCGTCGAGATCGTCGTCAACGGCGCGTACCAATGGAGCAAGTTGCGTGACCTACGCAACCGTTTCATCCAAGGGTTGTTCAAGATCCTGATGCGTGAACTCCCGATCGCGGCCGAGATGCGTGAGGAGAAGAAGTCTCCGTTCATGCAGAACATCGCTGACGAAGCTGTCGCACGTGCCAAATCGTTGACCCACGAGCAACGCAGCCCCACCCGCGAGATGGTGCTCGCTCACGTGCGTGACGGCAAGTTCTTCAAGAGCATGGCCAACATGAAACTGCGTGAGCGTGCGAAAGCGCTTAAGGCAGTTTACTCCTCGTTGGTCGACGCTGGCCTCGTGTGAACAGTACGTAAGGCCGTGGAACGAGCCCTCAGACGCGTTGTACGATACATGTTGGAAGCCGCGATCGCTAGCGGGCAAGCAGCCAGTCAGAACCTCGCGTTGTTCCAGAAGAACAGCGCGGGAAGCGTTGTGTACGTCCTTTACGATCCCGCGAAGTTCGCGAGCGCTGAGGGTGACGATCCGCGCGGCGTGATCTACGGGTACATCGACATCAAGCCGCATCACGGAGACGCTTGGGACGCTGGCGAGGTCAAGTTCGCTGCCGCGGAGAAAGGGTACGGGCCGCTCATGTACGAGCTCGCCATGTCCGACTTCCCTGGCGGGCTCATGCCAGATCGCCTCAGCACGAGCGCTGCGGCTCGCAACGTGTGGAAGAAGTACGAACAACGTCCTGACGTCGTGAAGAAGCCGTTTGACGACATCAGCAACCCGAAAACTCCAACCAAGGCTGACGACGCCAAGCTCGTTGGGTACGATGAAGAGGAAGCGTACCTGAACAACGCCTTCGTCGGCGCAGGGGACAGCGGATCGAAAGCAGCCTTGCTCACCAACCACAAGGACACTGTCGCCACGCTCGCCGACCAGACGCAGAGCAACCCTGTCGCGATCGAGAACACGCTCATGAGGATGGGCGACGAGTTCTTTGGCCTACGCATGCAGGCTAGTTGAAGTAATGTGAAGAACAAACCAGGTGAACTGTGGGAGTTAATCCCTCACTACAGCGCGCTGTGGAAATCAGAGGAGCAGACGTACATTCTGATCAAACAGATCAAGAACACCAATGTCTGGATCTCTTTGTGCATCGAGACATCAAGCATGTTCACGATCACTGTGACTAGCAGCATCTACCAACGTGTGGCCTAGACGTCGTTTTCGCGACTCAGAGCGTTACAATTGTCGACATGGGTTGTGACATCCACGCTTACGTTGAGACAAAGAACGCGACTGCGTTAGAGGACGCCGAGTGGTCGTATCTCTGTGATTACCACTTTGTTCGAAACTACGCTTTATTCGCCTTGATGGCTGGTGTGAGACGCTACTCATCATGGCCGTCGCCGGGCGCGTTGGAAAAGGCCTTGCAGAAGCGAGGCGTCAACAGACTTGACGATCCAAAATTATCGCTAAATGAAGCAAACGTGATCATGCTTGAAGGCGCAGACACTGGTCTCACTCGTGGTCAACCATCCTTTGAACCAAAAGGAATGCCTAAGAATATCAGTCACAAGACGGTTGACGATTTCACCATTTATGTTCTCTCAGATGACGCAAATGAAAACGAGTGGGGTGAGAACACTTGCAAACGTGAGATCGCGAATAAGTGGGTTGAGAACGGATCGTGTGTCATCTGGGATTGCGACAAAGAAGGCAATCCACTGCGTATCACTAGCCCTGACTGGCATGGTGAATCGTGGTTAGACAACAACGAAGTGAGGGAGTTAGCGCAACGTTGTGCGAAACTCTACGACGACGATCCTGACGATAACACGGTTTACGAGCTTTTCACAAAGACGCTTGCATGTGTTGAGGCTCTAGACGCCATGATGCACGCGCTAGAAGCGCGCGGGTTCAAGGCTCGCCTGGTGTTCTGGTTCGACAACTGAGCGCGTCTCGGGACGCCTGGATGATGTCTGGCAGCCTGTCTGCAAGCTCACCGTAGAGCTCCCACGTGCAACCCAGCAGACGGTAGCACGTCACGTAGCTGCGACGTGCGAACTCGACGCACAGTTCAGGCTCGGTGAGCCAACCACGGAACGCGATCTCGGAGGCGAGCACGCCGTCCCCTAGCCGACGGTGCGCGTCGAAGTCCAAGCCAGCGCGTGAGTAGGCAAGGACCACTGAACCGGCTCCAACGAGCTCGCCTAGCTGTTTGTCAGCCATGACGCCGACAACGTACGCTGCAGTCTCAGGCCGGGTCTTCAGAGCCAGTAGCTGTGTCCGCATCCACTCCGACGTGCTCGTCACTTGCAGCAGGCTCATGAGCAGTAAGTTTACCCTTGCGAGCCTTCTTCAACGGAAGTTCTTCACTTTCTTTCGAAAGCCCTTCAGCGACACCGTCTATCGTGATGTGGAGTTTGGCCTGCAGTTCATCCTTCTTGACCTCTGTGACAGAAACAGCAAACGTGAAGTTTGCGGGCATGGCCACATCTTCACGTTTGCATCGTTTGGCAAGATCATCCAACGATTTCACGCCCCAATCAGCGACGAGTTGAGCAAGCGTCTGATTTCGACGAGCGGCGACGGATTCGAGTGTTGTTCTCTTTTGGTATTTGGCCACGAAAGTAGCTATGCAGCGTCTTCCTCTATCAGGAGCGAGGCCACCGCTTCCTGGAAAGCACGCGATCCTGCGATGCGTTCGAGCTCATCCTCGTCAACGTCAGCGCCCATCGCACGACACGACTCGTGAGCGAGACGCAGCATGGCAGTGCGCAACTTCGCACGCACCGCGTTTGGCGTGATCGTGACACCCTCTTTCTCCAGGTTGGACACAATGTCCGCGACCAAAGCAAGCTTCTTTTCCATCATTTCGTCTCCGTTCGACCGTCCCAAACCTGGTTCTTGTGGTGGTGACGACGGTCGGTCACGTACCCGTGCTCGTCGAAGTTGTCGCTCGCGTACTTCTCGGCGTGTCCACGAACAGCGAACGAGGCGACGAAGTCCGTCATCTGCGTTCGCATGTCGTAGACGTAGAAGACGTGATTGCGTGTCACGTAAGCCTCATGCATTTGAAGCATGCTGGAGCATCGGGATGTGGCGCGCGATGAGCTTCGTACGCTTGGCGCGCGACAACCTCTCCGCACAGGCTTCGAGCGTGGACGTCCACGTACTGCCAATGCGATCCCTTTGCGATTTCGCCTTCATAAGCGTGAGAGACCCAAGGGGCACCGCCTTCGCAGCGCCAACCTTGACCACGCCAAAAGGCCCACATCACGTTGCTCTCCCGATCCGTAGCTCGACGATGCGCCGCTCCAACGGATCAAGGGAGTTCAAGGCGGCCGTCATGGCCATCCTCAACTGGTTGAGAGCGAACGGCTGCTCTGGATCGTTGGATCCGCTGTCATCCGTTCGAAAGCGCGCTTCAAGCGACTCACGCTCAGAGGATGTCGCCGGCTGGGACAGCGAGACGGTTGCTCGAGACCCCGCGACTGTCGCTTCGACAACGTCGGCGGAGCCGCCGACGATCTCGGCGATCTTCTCCCACGACGGCTCCTGCTCGCCTTCCTTGCGAAGCTTGTCCATCGTGATCTCGATGTGCTTCTTGAGACGAAGCGCATGCGTCGGAACACGAATGCTGTGCCTCTGCGTGGAGAGGTAATGACTGATGCGCTGTCTGATCCACCAGGTGGCGTACGTGGAGAACCTGTTGCCTCGCCGCCAGTCGAACTTCTCGACCGCGTGGATGAGGCCCATGTTACCCTCTTGAAGGAGATCCTCCCAGTCGACGCCCTTGTCGCGGTAGGCGCGAGCGACCGCGACGACCAGCTTGAGGTTGCGCTTGACGATCTCGTTGAACGCGCTCTTGTTGCCGCCTTCGAGGAGTTGAAAGAGCTCCACAAGCTTCTCGTGCTTCAGGACTTCGTGGTCCTTGATGCTGTTGAGGTACCATCCGACCGTGTCGTTCTCCCTGCGAGAGGGTCGCGACGCGGCGTCCTTGGAGCGTCTCAACTCCATTCGAGCATCTCCCTCACAAAACGTGGGATCCTGTTCCCCTCGTACTCCGGAAGGAAATCCTCCTCCCGCATGAACTTGAGGTCGGCCGCGCGCTCGCGATCGACGTACTCCCTGTGGGACTGCCGACGCGCGTGTCGGATCTGCAGTTCGCGCTGCGAGTACGCCAGCTCGGTCTCCCACTTCTGGCGCCACACCGGGTCGCCCATCCGTTTCCCCATCTCGCTTCGGCACTTGCCGATGCGATCCGCGATGTCCTCCTCCGCCAGGAGCGAGAGTTCGTCGGCCGTGACCATGTCGATCTTCCAGTTGCTCAATGCGATTCTCCGCGTCAAGGGGGTCCGCCCCGCGTTCCCCGTGTTTCACTTCGCTACCGTAACCTTCGTTGATGACTTCACTAACGCTCGACCGCGAAATACTTCACTTCAAACCGATCCGCTCGAAGTCTCGCGATGCTCGTGGCCTTCTCGCTGGCGTCGCCTGCAACAAACGAACACAGTAGCTCGCTCGCTGCCTGTATGATCACTCCAGAACCACAAAAAGGGTCTAAAACAACACTTCCAGGGATCACAACCGGCGCGAGCAGCCGTTTGACGAGCCTCGCTGGCTTCATGGTTGGGTAGGAGTTGAGCCTCCGTTCGTTTGACGATGTCCCGACGATGTTGATGTCATGGAAGACGTCAGTCACCGGTTGACCCACTGCAATGCGTTCCGCGCCGTCGTCTTTGCCGAGGCGTTTCGCGCGGTATATCTGGAGCTCAGGAGCCTTGTAGGGCACACGATCGACTCTGCTGAGGTCGAAACGGTGTGCGCCTGCTTCCTTCGCGTAGTGGAGGATGGTGTCGTGTTTCCTAGAGAAACGGTCACTTTGACGAGCGCCCCAGTTGTAGCTCCACACGATCTCACCGATGTGGTTGTCACGCCCGAAGGCTGCGTCCATCGCGAACACCTTCGCCTCGTGAACGCCTCGCCAGTCGAGGTGAAGGTACATTGACCCATGCGGTTTCAAGACGCGTTGGCACCCAACGGCTAAGTCATGGATGAACGACAGCCAGTCGTTTCTCGGCATGTCATCCTGGTAGAAGGATGATGAGTCGCGTGGATCTGCTCTCAACACGCCGGTGTTGAACGGTGGATCAGCGTAGATCGCGTCAACGCTCTCGTCAGGCAACGCTGCGAGCAACTCGTCGTACGGGACGTGCGCAACGTACGACTGACCTTCGGAGATCAGTAGTTGTTCTGAGAGCTTTATGATGTGTGTCATGACTGGTAAGGAATCAATCGGTTTCACACGGATCGTAGAGCTCCTCGAGGAACAGAACGAGCTCACTCGCGAGAACAACCAACTCCTCGGCGACGTGCTCAACTCGCTTGACAACCTCGGGACTCGCGCAACGATCGGGAGTAACGACGGCCTGATCCCTCCACCTCCGAACGCGAAGACATCCAACGATCCGGCCCCGAAGCCGGACAGCGCCATGTTGGAGCTCGCGATCTACGGGCTCGACGTTGTCCCTGTGCTTGAGCTCGCCACGCTGTACGAGACGAGCCACTTCTGGCCGAAGCCCAACAAGTCTCCACATGGCTGGGTACGTGTCTCCATCAAGCATCCATCGGAGGAGTCGCTGCAGAAGCGAGTCGACAGGGGTTGCCTCTGCGGCAAACCGATCGTGCCGAAGGAGCACAACGGTGACTTCTTCCTCACATGCGAAGCCTTGAGCCAGAAGGGGAGCTGCCCTTACCGGCCGGCGGCCTACTTCGACAAGCTCACCTTCCTGACGAACCTCCCGCCAGCTAAATGACGTCTGTCGGCTCGGTGTGGGAAGAGAAAATAGACCACGATGATCCACACGCGTGGATCTACCTCGTGCTTGAGGTAGGCAAAATCAACAAATTGTTGATCTTGTTCGGTTCAAACAAGCAAGGTGTTGTCACTCACGTTCCGAGAAGTTGGTTCGCAAATCCGCTTCATGTGAGATTGACGTGAGTCGCGTCGGTCAAGTGTGGTGGGCGAGACGCAGAAGCATCATCGCCGACTTCGAGCCATGCGTCGTTCTCGGGCGAAAAGATTGGGGGTCGGCGCAGCGTCAAGGCCCCGTGTGATGGGTGCTACGTCCGCTCGAACGCCTCGCTGACCCGGCTTGGGAGTTTGAGCAATTCGAGACGCAGTTCGCCAGGGTCGAGGCCGGCTGGGATGACGCGTGGGTTGGCAGAAGGATCGCCTGAAGAGCTCTGTTCCGGGCTCGCGTCGGCTACGGTGAGCGAATGAAACTTTTCGTGTTGGTTTCGCTCATGCTTGTCGCGTGCGGTTCGTTGTCCGATGAAATCGGGACGAACTCGTCAGCGTATCACGACGATTCCGCACGCGTCGTCATCGTCATTTCGGAAGGTACACCGCCTTACTCTGAGCCTGCTGTTCAGGATGGTGGGCCCGTCGTTGCACTGGACGACCTTTGTACTTGGGATTTGTACGACGCTGCAGATGGCGAATGTGACGTGAGGACACAAGACAATTGATTCGGACTGACATGTCCTATGTAAGACATGCGCTCAAAACTTGAAGCCAAGTGTTCTTTCTGCGAAACCGTGAATGTCATATGGAGCGACTCCTACAGCAAAACAGTGAAGAGAAACGGGTTCTACCGTTGTCGCGCGTGCACCTCCGAAAGGTACAAAACGATGTGGGCCGACCCCATTCGACGCGCTGTTTTGAGCGAAAAGATGCGAGCATCAGAAGCTCACAAGGAGTCACGAAAAAAGCTCGACATCAACGACGAGAAGAACGGGATGTACGGCCGCAAGCACACAACCGAAACCAAGCGCTTGATGTCGTCGGCTCGAGTTGGTAAGACTGGCTGTAATGCAACCGCTTGGAAAGGCGGGAAGGCTTCGTTCACGAAGCGTGTCAAACGTCTGTTGTCAACGCGTGTCGGATGGTACGCTCGAGTGTTCGAGCGTGACAAATCGACATGTCAGAAATGTCCTTCGCGCGAAAAGCTCGACGCACATCACATCGAATCAGTGGTCAAGATCATCAAGCGGATCGTGAACGGTCTCACTTTTCGTGATGAAGAAGAGAAGCTTGAGTTCGTCATCGCGCATCCAGACATTGTGGATGTCGAACTTCGAAATGGGATCACGCTCTGTCGAACGTGTCACAAACAAGCACACGAGAATTGGGGAAGCCATGTCAGACCATGAACGCAGCTCGTTGGCATCACGGATGAAGCGATACGAAGAGGCCGCGCGGGCCGAGTTCCCGCGCCGCATGCCACTCATCATCCGCGTGGATGGAAAGGCTTTCAGCAAGTACACGAAACACCTGCCTGACAAGCCGTTCAATCGAGACTTCATCTCCATCATGGAGGGCGTCGCAATGGCGCTGTGTCATAACATCCAGGGTGCGGAGCTTGCCTACTCTCAGTCTGATGAGGTGTCCGTCCTCGTTCACAGTTACAAAACGTTCGACACGCAGCCGTGGTACGATAATCAGCTGCAGAAGATCGTGTCAGTCGCAGCCGCCATTGCTTCGTCAACGTTCACCGCCAAGTCGTGGCGTCTGTTTAAAACAGGTGACGAGCGGGCGCACGTCGGCGTCGAGGACATCGAGCCGGCCTACTTCGACGCTCGCGCGTTCATCATCCCCGAGGGTGAAGTCACGAATTACTTCATTTGGCGCCAGCAAGACGCCGTGCGCAACAGCGTTCAGATGCACGCGCGTTCGCTCTTCTCACACAAGCAGTGCGAGGGTAAGAACGTCTCGACGATGAAGGACATGTGCCGTGACGCCGGTCAACCCTGGGAGAATCTGACGCCAACGATCCGTAAAGGTCGCTGCGTCAAGAAGAACTACTGCCCGCTCTCTGGCGAACGTCAAGGGTGGAAGGTCGACACCGACATCCCGATGTTCGGCGAGAAGCGTGAGTACGTTGAGAGTCTGCTCGCGACGGAGGATGAGTGAACGACAACCACACCTGCTGTCCGTCTCACTGTTGTGATCAACACGGGTGCAAGTACGGGATGGACGACTGCCCCGTGACGCTCAAGAATGTCTTGCAACTGTATCCTTGTCAGGTGTGCGGTGAAACTGAGAGTGGTTACTACGGAGAGATCAACACGCTCGGGTACTACGACGACGACATGACGTGGCATCCACCGGTCGGAAGCGCCGATCACGAGCGTGAGATCGAGGATCGTCTGATCGCCAAGATCACGACGTTCTTGCGGTTGCCCATCTCTGAGGAGTACCAGGCTGACCCGCAGAAGGCAGGCATGTACCGCGTCATCTGTCGAGTCGCGCGGATGATCGAGGAACGTGACTGGGAGAAACCCACGTGAAGAACCAACGCAAGTCACGCACGGTCTGGGTGCTCGCGAACCACGCACCATGGCTATCCCCAGACGATAGACGTAAGAACGTTGTCAAGTTCATCCACTACCACGATCCAGAGAGCGGCGATTCGATGCACACGTACAGCGATGAGGAGAGTGTGGAAGGCGCGATGGAGTTTGACTCGTGCGACGCTGCGAACGACTTCCACAGTCACACTCTTCGCGGCCACTACGCACGCAACGAGCTAAAGCCAACGCAGGTCACGATCACGACAACCTTCAAGTTCCTGTGAGCCCTGACATCGGAACGCTCTGGCGACGTTGGGTGGTCTACGATGGGTTCGTTGTTGAATACGTCGTTCCACCCGATGAACACACGTACGGCGTGAAGACCATCATCGTCATGTTGGAAGGGCATGTTGACGATCCTCGGTTTGAGGATCTGTTGGGGCAGGAACGCGTGTACAACACAGACTCGTTCCATGGAACATTCAAACCCTGGATCAAAGGACGCCGATTGTCTGGATTTCAAGAGTTCTTAGACTCTTAGAAGAGTGGTAACGTGGTCGGATGAACGTCATCCCTGAACAGGTTCGTGTGTTGAAGAGGTGGCTCAACCTCGCGGACAGCGATCAGTACTTCAAGGATCTCACCGAAGAGACGCGGAAAGGCCTGTCCGTTCAGCTCAAGTACGGGCATGGAAAGCCGTACCGTGACGGTGGGCACAGAATGGGTCGGTGGGGAGACGAAGGCGTCACCTACTCCTACAAGGACACAGTCAAGACGGTCTCCTCATGGACGCCCGCTCTGAGACGTCTGAGGAACATGGTGGAGGCTGACCTGTTGTGGATGCCAAACTGCGGGGTCGTGAACGTCTACGGTCCAACCGGAAGCCTCTACCCACATCGGGATGGGTTGTACATCCCACAACTTGGAGACAAGCCAAGGATCGTCAGCGTGTCGTTCGGCGCGGCTCGCACGATGACGTTCCACCCGCTTGACGTGAAGGGGAAGCGACTGAAAGAAGGACTCGTCGACGTTCGACTCGAACATGGTGACCTCATGATCATGGAGGGTGACTGCGACTCCAAGTGGCACCACTCCATCGCGGAGGAACCCGAATCCACCGGCGTCAGACTTTCCGTGACCTTCCGGAAGCATTCAACAAGTGAGAGAACATCGCTTTGAGCCTGTTGTCGAGGAGCTCACGGTTTGTACACCTCGACCGAACACATCGCAGCGTAGTTGCTCTCGTAACCGTAACACACATGGTAGATCTCTCCTTGCGTCAAGGATAGGAACACTGTCTCGCACCACCCGTTGACTGTGTGAGCGATCACAACGGCAAGGTCACCTCGACGCGCGGTGAAATCGCACGAGATGTCTGCGTCGTCATCCTCAAGTTGGTGGATCACCGTCCCACACGGGAGGTGGTAGAGGTACTTCACCACAACGGCTCAGCCGAGCACGCGAAGTAAGAATCGCGATGGAACTCGTCGACGTGCCCTGTGAGGAGGTCAAGGTACGTGAAGTTCACAGCGTACCCTTCCCACCAGTTAGCGTCACGTTCGTCAGCCCCTAACACGAGGTAGATGCATTCACGACTGTCGGTCGTTGAGTACGCGTTCAGCACCGTGCGGTACACGCAGCCAGTTTCGAAGACACGTGGCTTCCACCCTTGCTTCACGTGTCAGATTCCCGAAAAACTTCTTACTTTTCTTTTCGAAGGAGGAAATCCGCTCCATGTAGTTTCAATATTAGCCGCCCGCCGATCTCCTCACAGAAACGTTCCTTCAACGGCTTGATGACGAAACCCTCGCGCACGTGTCCGCCTCCGAGAGTCGTCTTGCCTTCTGCAAGCGGCGCAAGCTTCTCGAACTCACCTTCTGCCCACGTGCCACGCGCCAGCTCGGGGACGACCTGTAGGTCTAACGACTTGCACATGTTGAGGAAGACGTCATGATCAAAGAACGACCCGTCTTCCGAGTTCCACGCGTCGAAGAAGCGGACCTCGTCGCCGGTCTTGGCACGCGTCACGCCGTACGACATGTCGGTGTTGTTGCCGTAGGTCTCGCCGAAGAAGACGATGCCCGGCGCTTGCTTGAGTTTCTCGGCGAGCACGTAACGCGTTGCCGCGTCTGCCCACGTGTGACGCTCCGCGGTGGTCAGCCAGCGCGTGCGTGAGCCGACGTGAAGTCTCTCGCCGTCGTGGACGAAGCGCGCGTTCTGGCCGTGAAGCTTCTCGGTGACAACGTACTCCTCGCCAACCTTGAAGGCGCTGGTGTAGCGACGCAGGCCTTCGATGTCGTAGACGCTCGGCATCGCCTTGAGACGCGGCGCCGGCACCTGAAACCCGTCGGTGCGCGAAGCGTTGATGACATCCTCGGCCTCCTCGTACTTGGTGATGCCCATGAGCTCGGCCACGTCCTGGCCTTCAACAGCGCCTTCCGGCGCGACGCCGAGCATGCCCATCGAGAAGACTCCACGCAGTCGCTTGGCACGCACGCGTCGATCCTTGTCGCGTGGGACGTCCGCGTCGACCATCTGCTTCTCTCCGCCAGGCAGAAGGATCTCCACCTGCGGGGACAGCCAAGCGTACTCCTTCGTCGCGGGCACCATGCTGTCAACAGGGATGTAGACGGCGAGATCGCCCTCCTCGAAGGCTCCTCCGAACTCCTTTCCCTTGAAGATGATCGGGTAACCACCATGGATCTTCGCGATGTACAGCGAGTCAGCGTTGGGGTGCTTCTGGACGTTCGTGAGACGGACCACGTTCACGTGAAATTCTGACATGTCACTAGTCTAAGTCGCTTCACATCGTATTTGAGCTCTACGTGATTCGCTCTTGCCACGCTGGAGTCCATTCCCAACGCTTCACCTTCTTCTCGTGAAGGTGTATGAATCCGCCTCCCTCAAGCAAGTAACAAATGTGAAGCATGCTGCGTCGATCTTTCGACATGACAGTCTCGGTCACGAGAACGATCAGCTTGCCACTCCACCACACCTGCCCAACGCGATCATACTTGGATTTTTGTTTCATGCGATCCTCGTCCAAGTGTTGGTGATCAATTTTTGCTCGCCCTCAACGAAGAACCGCTCGTTGACGTGACAACGTTCTCCTGTCTCAAGGCAAAGAGTCGGATGACACCAACCGTGTTGGCTGAGAGTTTTGAGCACATTCGAGACGTGCTCAATGAATCGACCGTGACGATCCCACTCGTCAGATGGCTCAGGCTCTCCAACAACGATCAACACCGTGAGGTCGGGGCGAGTCCAAACTTGACCCTTGCGACAGGTCACTTTTGCCAAACGACGCAACCAAGCGATCCCTGGTGTGAGTATGAAATTCCTTCTCACAAGATCCTCTTGCGATGAAGCGTGGCGTTGAAACGGCAAGGGTTCGTGTCGATTACGCGTTCCGTCGGCGTGTCCTCCCACAGCGCGTTCATCATCTCGACCGTCTGGTAAACCTCGCCAGTCACGAGGTTGATGCACATGTGCCACTGCTGATCGAAGGCGACACGCTTTGTCTCCAAGATCAACACCTCGTGCCACTGGGTGTTGTCAAAGCCGTCCCACTCGAACCACATCTCACCGGCGCGTGTGTGTTTCAAGCTAACCTCTTGTAAATTTCCTTCACCTCTAGAGGGCGATCAACGGTCTCAATAAGAGGCCACTCGTGTCGTTCGCCGCAGTCGTCGATGCAGTAGCAAGGGTGAGAGAACTGAAACGGTTCGCCGTTTGGCGCGTACATCGTGACCTCTGGCGCGCCGGTCACGAACTGGATCAGGCCTTCTGCGTAAACCTCCCAAACCTGAAACGTGCGATCCTTTGACTGGCGGATCTGCTGGTCGTTTGGATGCGGCGTGACAGGTTGCACGAACATGTAATTCCTCATCTCAAGCGTCCAGACGTTTCATGTTGTCTGCCTCTTCCCACAAAGTGGTTGGGTACTCCGTCCACACGAGCAGACGCCCCTCCTTCTTACCCGTGATCTGCAAGATCTTGTGCAGCATGGCGAACCCGGCATCGTGACGAAGGCTAGTCAGCTTCGACTCCATGACGACGACCACACGCTCCCCGTTCAAGAAGCTTTTGATCTCCCACACCTCACCGACACGCGTGTTCAAACGAACCTCCGACAATGCTTGTATCCAACCGTGAGTCTCCCGAGCGTGCCTGCCGGTCGATCAGCCGAGATGTCGTTCAGCCGCATCGCCCACCACACATGTTTGTTTTGGTAACCTTCACACAGCTCGATCAGCACGTACCACCACTCGCTGCCGTCGAGACTAGGGTCACTTCCGTCGCCTAGGATCCACACCTCGCCAGCCTTACCGGTCACGCGAGCCTCACGTACATGCCGTTGGTGAAGTAGTTCTCGTTGATCTTGTCTTCGCCGTCGCCTGGAAGCGATGGGATGTCATCCATCCAGAGCACCTGGTGACACCATGACGCCACTCTAGACGGATCATGGCCTTCAACGAGCGTCGGCTCACCGACGACAACGAAACGTTCGACCCGTTCGTCGTGTCCCGGCACCCACTGGTGTTCTGGGCGTGGTTTCTCCTCCCAGGTTTCACCACGTCGATCAGGAACGGAAGCGTGCATGTCATGAATGTACATGGGTAAACGCCAACACAGAACTCTCGTGTATCGAGAGTCATCGTCGTGTGTGAACCACGTCATCATGCTGACTGTGAACCGTGTTGGACAGGTGTGGGAATTCACCCCGGGCTACATCGCACTTGTGATGGAGTCTAGAATCGGTGAATGGGGGTGGGTGCATCAAATCGTGTACCTCGTCGCCGACGATCGCCCGTTCTCAACGCTGCTCTTCCCGTGTCTTGAAGAGTTATTTGTAAACGACGGATCGTGCGAGACCAAGAACATCAAGAGGTTGGTGTGAACCCGCCGTTGAAGCCTGGAGACGTCGTCGTGTTCCCATCGCACAAATCTGACAACCCAGACGATCCACCAGTCTACTGGCTCTTCATCGGTGTCATCATAGGGCAGAACCCGTTTCCAATAGCACACATGTTCGTGTTTCACACTGGCAACATGCCGTGGATGGAGCTGCACGATGTTGAACGCTGGGAGAGGCTGTGAAGCCTGAGATCGGGCAGGTGCGAGCCGCAGCGAGCTCTGGCAACGGTGAGATGTTCATCCTTGTGGTCGGTCACGATCGTGAGAACACTGGCTGGGAGGCCATCGTCATTCACTCCACAAAGTGGTATAGCAACATGTTTGTAGTCGGATCCACGACGTGGTGGAGTGAGGATTGGCTTACGACCCAAACGGTCGCCATCTAGAGAGGTGAACGTGGGTCTCAAACTTGGTGACGTCGTGCTCTACCCGATGGGCAACGCAGACAGCTTCGTCGTGCTCTCCGAACCGTTCAGCTCGATATCAGGCTACCTGTACGTCGACGTCATGTACCTTGACGACGGCATGCTTGCCGTCGAGCAGGAGTCTGGAGAGTTATATGACGACGCCGTGTACCTGCCGAGAGCATGCATTTTGCGATGATCGCCGTAAGATGGTTGGATGAAGGTCATCACAGGGAGAGAGGGGCAACGCGTGCCCATCAAGGCGTGGGTCGACGGCGTTGAGCTTGAGGAGCCGGCTGAGGAGCAGCTCGTCAACGTCGCCACGTTGCCGTTCGTGTGGCCGCACCTCGCAGTCATGCCGGACGTGCACAAAGGCTTCGGCGCGACGGTCGGCAGCGTCATCCCCACAGATCGGGTGATCATCCCCGCGGCCGTGGGTGTGGACATCGGCTGTGGAATGATGGCGCGCAAGCTTGACCTCAAGCTGTCACAGCTTCCAGACAGCCTCGCGAGCCTACGCTCCGTCATCGAGAAGGCTGTCCCGCACGGACGCACAGATCAAGGCGGTCGCAACGACCGTGGCGCATGGGGAGACGTGCCGCAGAACGTTCGCGACCGTTGGTCTACGCTCGACGCGGAGTACAAGAAGCTTGTTGCACTTTACCCCGGCCTCGACCGAGGAACGACCATCGGCCACCTCGGCACGCTCGGGTCAGGGAACCACTTCATCGAGGTGTGCGGCGACGAGGATCAGAACGTGTGGCTGATGCTTCACTCCGGCTCACGCGGGGTCGGCAACCGTGTCGGTTCGCACTTCATCGCGCTTGCGAAGAAGGAGATGGAACGTTGGCACATCAACTTGCCCGACAAGGATCTCTCGTACCTTCCGGAGGGCAGTCAACACTACACGGCGTACATCCAGGCTGTCAGGTTTGGCCAGGACTTCGCTCGCTTGAACCGCGAGGTCATGATGGACGCCACGCTCGACGCCGTCGTCAAGGAGCTCGGCGTGACTTGGAACGCGAACGCCGAGGTGGAGGCTGTCAACTGCCACCACAACTACATCTCAAGCGAGAGGCACTTCGGTCGCAAGCTGTGGGTCACACGTAAGGGAGCGGTCTCCGCTCAGCTTGGCGAGCTCGGCATCATCCCAGGATCGATGGGCGCCAAGTCGTTCATCGTGCGAGGCAAGGGCAACCGCGACAGCCTGTGTTCCTGCTCGCACGGCGCCGGCCGTCGCATGTCACGCACGGAGGCGAAGAAAACGTTCACGGTTGAGGATCACGTTGAAGCCACCAAAGGTGTCGAGTGTCGCAAGGACGCGAGCGTGGTCGACGAGACTCCAGGCGCTTACAAGAGCATTGACGCGGTGATGGCAGCCCAAGCCGAGCTGGTGGAGATCGTACACGTTCTTAAGCAAGTTTTGTGCGTCAAGGGATGACGTGTCACCTTGAACAACATGCCCATCGTGTCGATCGGTTCAGTGTGGGAAGGGGATGCCAGTGTGTTGCTCCTTGTCGTGGACCGTGATGACGTTATCGCGCATCACGACGAGGCGACGTGCTTCGTCCTCCACTCGACAAACGTGTTCATCCTTCCGGGTGAGCTCTACCACCCAAGGTCGGTCAGCTTGCTGATGCATTACAAGAGGATCACGTGAGGGTCGTCGAGCGTGGCGACGTGTGGGAGTGGTGCACGTGGTCAAGCGAGACAGACGCAGTCGAGTGGTACCCTGTCCTCCTGATCGAGATGATCGGGCCAAACACACACAACCCAGAGTACAACGACTGGGTCTCGCTTGACCTGTTGACAGGCGATGTGGAGACAGTCTTCAACCTTCCGAAGCTCGGGTGGGAGAAGGTCGAGTGAGCTTCAACATCCCACCCCAGGGCACCTGCTTCACAGGTGCGATACGCGTGTACTCATCAGGTAACGAAGAGTCGATATACCTCGTCGTAGAACACAGCGGAAGCTCAGGTCCCAGCGCCACTGGACGGATAGGACGTTCGTTCGTTCTTCACTCAACGTACGCTCCGTACAAGGCTGGCGAGATCCTTGAGCACGACGAGCACGCCATCTGGTTCATGGAGTCGACCGCGCTTACCGAGAGCGACTGTCAGAGAAGGGTGTGGTAAAGTGGATTCGTGAGCCCGATCAACAGCACGCGTCGAGAGCACGATCAACCGTGTGGTTGCTGCCTCTGCGATCGCCTGCGTGCGGAGCGGTACGCCGGACCGAGCATCTACAAGGCGATCGCGGCAGCACCGAGGATGGGTGGAGGGAGCGCGACAGTCACGTGGACGCTTGAGCATTTCAGGTGGGGCGAACGCATCCCAGCTGGTGAGCTACTGCTCGTGGTGCGTGAGCTCAAGAAGCACGAAGCTGGCGGCCACCTTGACGCGGTGCTCATCGTCCCGCTTGATGGGAGAGACGATCGCTTCACACATGCACCTCACCTCTGCACCAGCAAGAAATGGATCGAGCCAGCGTGATGATCCAGCCGCGTGATCAAGTGCCCGTGGAACCAGGGCAGACTCGCATCCATGTGGGTGCCACCGGCGACAGCGTCTATCTCGTATTGGCATCTGTCGGCGTCGGGTGGTCTGTGCTCACATTGGAGGTGACAGGCATGCAGGAGGCGTACATCCCTCCGGCCGGGAAGATCGTCGACGCTTTCAACTCGTGGCTTGTGGAAGAAACAACGGTGCTCGTGTGAGGTTCGACGTCGGTGAAGTACGTGAGTACGGCGACGGGGTTCACGACGAATGCGGGCACATCATCTACGTTGTCTTAAAGTGCACACAGTTCCACGCGACCGTGCTGTTCCTCTACGTCGAGAAGTTGACAGCAGGTGCTCACGTCGGCGTACACAAAAATTACCGTTTAAACGAGCCGTTGTTCACCCACTCTGAGCTCATCGTGCTGGGGACGGCATGAGCGGCGAATGGTACTTGATGCCTGGCGACGTGTTCCTTTTCTCGGGCACACACCGAAGATATAATTTCATATTTGTGTTACTTGAACGTCACAACGAAACATACCCGTGGTGGGACGCACTGATCCTTGACTCTCAATCACAAGATTTCAGCATCACGACGTCGATCGACGAAGCTTGGATGTTTCAGCGGTGCAACCGTGTTGTGTGAGCTGGAAACCGGCCAAGTGTGGCAACTAACGAGTCACGAGCATCGTCTTGAGCCAGCGCTGTTGCTTGAGAGTCGCGTGTCATCAAATGGAGAGCGTTACTGGGTGTGTTTGTGTTTGATAGACGGGTCGATCTTCAACGCTTCACTGAACCGTTGGCGGGACGTGGAACGATTTCCTGATGACTTAGCTGATCATCTTGTTGGAGTGAGGCTAGCGTGATCAACCCTAGGATCGGCCAAGTGTGGGAGATCGGCGGCTCGATCGAGGTGATCACAGGCTGGCACAACATGCTTGACAGAATACACAACACGTTCATCATCTATCGCGTCGATGACGCGGCTGGTCGTCTAGGAATGCAGATCGACACCGCTAAAGAGGACGTGTTGACGTCAAGTGAAAATAACCGTCCCAACCCCACCAACTGGGTGAGGATCACGTGAGCAAGCGTGAGCCGTTGACAGGGACGACGTGGGAGACGAGCAACAAGTCTTCGGGTCACGTTCTGCTCACGTACCTTGAGGAGCCAGGCGCGCACAACGAGGCTAAAGCCCTGATCCACGTGTCAACGTTCAGGCCCGACTTAGAAGGTCACGTTTGCATCGTCGACTGCAACAACCGAGGGTTCAGCAAGCTGTGACTCCTCTTGCACCTGGGCAAACACGCGAGTGGCAAGGGTGGTCGGTTGTTCCCACGATCTTCGTGACACTGCGGTGGGTGGGCAAGGCTCGCAAGGGGAGACGCAAGATGGAGTCGTTGATCCTCAACGTAGAAGACAACTTGTACTACAAGTCAGGAGACGTTGTGGTGTTCAGCGAGGACGCGCTGTGGCACAGCCAGTCTAAGCTGATCGCGTGATAAGAGAACCGTTCCCGCCGTCGCAGGTGTAAGGTTGCGTCATGAGGAAACGAGTCGCCGACGAGATCCTAGAAGAGCTGATCGAGAACGACGGGTGTCGCGCCGGGTCGGCCGGCCCGGTCTCCGCGCTCGCCATCGTGCGGCTCGCGCTCGACCTACAAGATGCGCGAACCGAGGTGAAGAAGCTTCAGTTGGAACTGTGCGATGCCGACGGTCGCCCTTAGAGAAGGTTGGACGCGCGATCACGTCGCGACGTTCTGGTCACTCAGGCTCAGGGCGGGCGACGCGTTCGCTGTGGAGAAGCCTGATTACTTGTTTGTCCTTCTCGACGATGTCTTGAGCCACGACGATGAAGTGCGATGCATGCTGATCAGCGCGGAAGTAGGTGATCCTCCTCTTACAGAGATAACGTTTCGAGGGTGGACAAACATCGATAACAACTCGCCGTTCGCGCTGTTTCGAGCGTCAACGTGACGTCTCCTCCTCCTCCTGACAGAACCGGCGAAGTGTGGACCATTTACAACAGGCTGTTTCTCATCATCGGGAAACCAATCAATTCACCAACTGATGATGATGCGCTTTGGCGACATCCTGTCGTCTGCTTAGAACCAGGGGATGATGCAGGTTGGGACTTAACACACGTCTATGAGAAGAAAGACGTGCCGTGGACATCGATGAGCAATCGAAAGCAGTGGTGAGAGCCAACCAAGTGTACACTCACACCGAGTCAGGCGTCTTGCGCTTGATCATCACAGATCCTGACGAGCTTGGGTTCGTGACAGCGATGTTCCTTGACGATGGGTTTCTTAAAGACGGTTTACGTCCACGTGAGCTCGCGGGCAAGACGTACACGATCCACATGCGAGAGTTTCTCAAACAATGGATGGTGAGGGTGGCATGAGGATCGACGAGCCAGCGGTCGGGCAGGTGTGGATGCTTGCCACTCCTGACTTCGAGGAGATGCAGCCGAGCGTGCTGCTTGAGCTGTGGACGCCAACGTGTTCAAAAGAATCACTGTGGCGCTGCCTGTGCTTGGCGACCGGCAAGATCTTTCACGCCACGCCGAACCGTTGGAGCGAGAACATGGACGACATTCGCGGTGAGAGGCTGGGCTGATGAACGTCTTTGTTCTTGACGTTGACCCTGTTACTGCCGCTCAACAGCAATGCAACAAACATGTGGTCAAGATGGTGCTCGAGTCAGCACAGCTGTTGATCACGGCGTTGCCTCCTGATACGACCCGTTACAAGCACACACACTTCAACCACCCTTGTAGCAAGTGGGTACGTTCCTCGTTGTCAAACTACAAGTGGCTTGCTGTCCACGCTTTTGCCTTGTGTGAGGAGTATACACGTCGCTACAACCGTGTTCACGTCACGCAGGAAATCATCGAGCAGTGTGTTAACACAACGCCTGATCTGTCTGACGTAGGTTTGACGTTATTCGCTCGAGCTATCAAAGAGCCTTGGAAGACGCAGACAGCAGATCTGGACATTGTTGAGGCATATCGTCGTTATTACATCGGCGATAAGGCTCGGTTCGCCCGTTGGGCACCACGAGCCTCGGCACCTGCGTGGTGGCCTTTTGAGGAGAAAACATGAAGTTCGTCGACCGCGTCGGCCAAGTGTGGGAAGGGATCGACCTTGTAGGTTGGAACGGGATTCACATAGTCGTGCGATCCGCACAATCGCGCGAACACACACGTCACACAGTTCTCAGGGTTGAGACAGGTGAATTCGTGAACGCGAACGAGATGGATGACTGGGGTGGGCCTGACAAAGGTCACGGGACATGGATGAGGTTAGAATGACGCTCAAGCTGGGTCAGGTGTGGCGCAACCCGATGACGGACACATGGCGTGTGATCGTGAGACTCACCCCCAAGCGTGTCACGGCCATGTATCTGCACGAGGGTCGCACAGGCGTCGCGCTGGCCGGGTACACGTTCTCGTGGCCGTCGCACGAGTTCTGCGAGCACCCGATGGAGCTTGTGGAGTGATGGCCACAGTTGGCACGACATGGATCTGCGAGCGCAGCGTGGTGGTGGTCGTTCGAGACTGCGGTTTCGGCGGGGGGCAAGACACGCGACGCTACTCCGAAGTGCTCATCCTTCAGCAAGACGACGACCGGCACGGCGACCCACACGTCGGCAAACTTGGGATCTGCGTCGACCTCGCCAAGCACTGGACGCGGTTGGAGGCGTGAAGTCTGGCGAACTACGCGCGCACGTCAACCCTCCTGGCATGTACCTGCTGGTGCGGCAGTCCAGAGACGACCACACAGAGTGGCACGCGCTGGTGATCGAAGGTCACCACATGGCCAACGGTTGGGAGCGGCCCGGCGAGGTGTGCGAGTACTCGAGTGTGTGGCTGTCGATGTTCACGACAGGTGTCAAGTGAAGCGTCCGCAGGCCGGGCAGGTGTGGTGGACGCACGACGGCGAAGGACAGAGGTGGCGCGTCGTCATGCTTGAGTCCCGCCACGTCAACTTGATCAACGCCTCTTGGCTAGCTCGTGACATGGAGACGTGGAGGTGTGTGTGGGTGAGCGAGGAGCGGTGGGACGTCGCCAGCTCCAAGTCTCGTTTGATGGGTCCGGAGGCAGGCGACGCCGAGTTCTACATGTTCTCTTCTCCACGGGTTTCGGCCGCCCCTCTCCCGTAAATTCTCTCAAAAATGCGCGCACTGCGAACCGCAGTTCGCTCCCCACCCGAAAGCCACCCGAAAAGCCATGAAGAACAGGACACGTAGGAAGCAAGCCAGGCGTCAGCAACGCGAGCGCCGACGCGCGAGCGTCAAGATCGCCGGCCACCACGAGCAGTGGTCGCTGCTCGCGACGCTCGCGCGGTGCGTCGAGGACGGCAGCGCGACGGTGATCGTGATCCAGCCACCCGAGAGCTCCACGTGACCCACCACCCCTACCGCGAACCCTCCTCCACCCCCGATCGGCCCGCCCCCAAGCGGTGGGGCGCGACGTGGGTCACGCGGATCGCCACGTGGGCCGAGCGTCGACGTCGGTCCCAAGCGCGAGCCGAGCTCAAGGCTCAACGCGCCAACGTGCTCGCCTGCCACCAGCAGATACGCAGCGACGCCGGGTTCCTGTACGCGTGCGCGTGCACGTGCGGGTTCCACGCGCCGATCCAGGTCCCGTCGCGCGTGAAGGGGGAGTGGGCCGAACGTTGGCCGCACGTGGATCCCAAGAGCGCGTATCCTCCCAGGAAGCGGTAGGGTGAGCGCATGGACGAGGAAGTCTACTGGTACGCTAGGTGCCGACACATCGCGCGCATGGGCACGTTCCGCACGCAGCTCGAGGCGTGGAAGGCCGTGATGTCCACAGACGGCACGCCCGCCCCGGAGGCGACGGTGTGGTGCGAGCCAAAGACGCAGGACAAGAGGTGACAACCCGAGCCGCGGGTGAGGTGTGGGCGCGCACAGAGCCAAAGACAGGCGTGTACCTGCTGCTCAGCCGACACGGGCAGTCCGAGTGGAACGTGCTGATCCTCGAGACCGACCTCACGGTCGGCGAGCAGATAGAGCCGATCGGCCACGTGCGTGGGATCTCGGACATCTGGTTCGACATGGCGGCGATTCAAATAGCATGAGGGCCGAGTCGATGCAGGCGAGACGCAAGGATCCGGGCCCGAACGTCAGCGCCGACCCGCGCGACGGCGAGTACAGCGAGATCCGCGACGACGCGGATTGGATGCGGTCGGACGCCAAGGGCGAGTGGGGCAGCGACGACACGCACAACGACATGATCGC
>Ga0315284_10000118_pt1 | contig 107764 bp, 99 predicted proteins | sample YL17G09_16_MG_FD_203696 | JGI IMG/M metagenome (GOLD analysis project Ga0315284, IMG submission 203696) | Sediment microbial communities from Yellowstone Lake, YNP, Wyoming, USA - YL17G09_16 | ecosystem: Environmental > Aquatic > Freshwater > Lake > Sediment | place: USA: Wyoming | collected... | reverse complement strand
TCAAGTTCTACGGTGTGCCGGCCGTGCTGGAGATCTATCCCAAGGAAGGGCACGGAATCACGGGCCCGCTGCTGCACCGCCGCGTTCTGCGGCGCAACCTGGAGTGGTTCAACAAGTGGCTGAAGGGCGACCGGACAACTTCCTTCGAGACGCTGTTTCCGGCGGCGGCGCCCGGACGTTAACCAAGGGTTTTATGGAGCCCTGGCGTCCCGCCGGCCCCCGGTTCCCCGGCGATTCAAACCCCCGGGGCCGGCGGGACGCCAGCGCTCCATAAAGAGGAGGCGAAACAATGCTGTTGAGTAAGCGCTCGTTGCCGCTGCTGGTGGCTGTCTGCCTGGCGCTGGCCATGGCGGCTGCCGGGGGTGAGCCGGCCGGCGCCCCTGCCCCTAAACCGACACTGTTCGAATGGGAACGGGGAATCGCGCTTCGTCTTCCCAATGAGCCGGCCTCAACCATGTACTTCTGGTTCTATGAGTGGAACATGTTTGAGGCCATGGAGCCCGGGCAACATACCCACGGCACCTTCAAGCTGGAAAGAAGCCTGAACCCGGCGGGCACCGACGCCGTCATCAGCTCGCCCGCCTTGCGGCTGACAGTCAGGGCCGTGCCCGGCGGCGCGGAGCTTCTGCTGCGCGTCACGAACCTGACCGCGCACGACTGGCCGGAGATCGCCGGCATCATTCCCTGCTGGAACCCCGGAAGGGTGGAAGGAACCGACCCGTCCAACCCGGCCGCCTTGAACCGCAATTTCTCCGATCCCGGGCGCGGCAAGACGTTCTTCCTTTCGGCCGCCGGCCTCACGCTGCTCTCCTCCCGCGAGATTCACTTCAACGGCACGTTGCGCGATGCCATCGACCGCGCCTCCGACCGCGGCAGTTTTGTGTTCTCGAACAAGTGGCCGACGTCCGCCGTGAATGCCGCCGCCGGTTTGCTCGTGCGCGAATCGGAAGACGGCCGCTGGGTGACCGGCATCGCCTGGGACGATTACCTATCCGTGCAGGGCCACAATCCCTGGAGCTGCATGCACGCCTGCATCCGGGTTGGCCCGTTGAAGCCCAAGCAATCGAAAACGGTGCGCGGGAAGCTGTACCTGCTCCCCGGCGCAAGGCAGGAGTGCCTGGCGCGGTTCCGCGAGGATTTTCACTGGCCATCGGGGTTCGAGTCCCCCTTTTCTGCACCAGTTGACTCTTTTTTCAACCGAGTGTGGGCGCAGTCTTTTCGTGCGGCGCAGGTGGAACGAGCGTTGTCCGGCGAGGCGCGCGCCGCCACAGCCGTAGCGAAAGTAAAGAAGTAATGCTATCTTTACCGTAGGAGGAGCCAAGGTGCTTGTCAGCAAGCTTTCAAGCAAAGGGCAAGTCACGATTCCCAAGAGGGTGCGGGAATCGCTGCGTGCGGGTCCGGGCGATTTAATCGAGTACGAGCTTCGAGGCAACGCGGTCGTGGTGCGGCGGGCGGAGCCTTTCGACCGCGCCTTCCATGCCGCACTTTCCGATACCCTCACCGAGTGGTCTTCGCCAGAAGACGAGGAAGCGTTCCGTGATCTGTGAAGCTTGGGATGTTGTCGCGGTTCCGTTCCCTTTTACGGATAGGCCGGCGCAGAAGAGGCGACCCGCCCTGGTGGTCAGTCAAAAGAGATTCAACCGGCACGGCCACAGCCTCATGGCGATGATCACTTCGTCCAGCCGCCCTTGGCCGGGGGATTCCGTCCTGAAGGATCTGGATTCGGCCGGGCTGTCTGCGCCGTGCGTGGTGCGTCTTAAGCTCTTTACGCTTGACAACCGCCTGATCATCAGGCCACTCGGTCGGCTCTCACAAAATGACCAGAGGCAAGTGGCGTTCGAGCTAAAAGCCATTCTGCCATTCTGAATCCAGCCCACAGCGTGCCCGGCAGCCTCGGCGTTCTGATTCTCCTGCTACCCCGTTCGCCGCGCCTGCTGCGCCAGGTGGTGCTGATTGAGCGCCTGGCGAAGGAACACCTTGATGACCGCCTGCCGGCTCACGTTCAGCTCCGAGGCGGCCCGATCCAACTCCTGCAACATGTCCCCGGTGAAATCCACGTTGACCCGCTGGATGGGCTGCATCATCGTGCCGCGATTCGTGAAATACCGCGACACATCCTTGCCCTGGTCTGCCAGCCGGGCAATCGACTCCGCCGACGGGACTCGTTTGACGCTACGCGTTCGCTTCATATAACCGCTGTGCACCCGCGTCACAATTCGATAGGGCCCGCCGTCAAATCCAATTCGCCAGAGTCGCTCGGTCGGCGGCACGTCTCATTCGTACGACGCCCGTAAGCGAACGCGCACCACTCATCCAGCGTCATGTGCGCGGCACGAACCGGTCCTTCTATCTGCTTGTCCGCAGTAATCTTGAAAAACGAGAGGGTCTGGCCTTTAGCAGCGTAGTAGGCGCTCGCGTCGAAGACTTGGCCAACCAGCCATACTTCAACGCTCGAATAACGTATGTACTTTGCGCCTGACCCGACATTTCGCGGACGCTTTCTAGATGCGGGATACAGGCGAGCCGTCTTCATCTCAGTGGCGCCTATTCCGATGCTGTGTTCGACCAGTTCACTTCTTAGCCCTAGAGCCTGCCCGACGTCTTGGAAGTTGACCGAGTCCTTCAGTTCGACCAGAACAAGGACACCCAACGCATCCCCGTAGAAAACTCGGTCAACGGCACCAAGTGCCTTGCCGAACGCCACTTGCTCAGCAAGAGGCCGCAGATTGTGCTTGCCTGCAAAATCACCTTGGACGCCATCGAACCAAGACTCAATGTCCGTCTCGTTTCCAAACGCCCGCACCTGCATGCAATTGTTGCGAAACAGTATGGCAAGGCTTTCGGCGCTGCCGTTCAAAGCCGAATCGAGCGCATCCCTGCGAGGCATCTTGCACCGGGCGTCCGTTATTGGCGGGCTGTGGCGAGTCAACTTGTCGCCTGGCAGCAGGATGCTGTCGGCCAGCCTTAGCGCCACAGGATCTTTCAACTGATTCATCTCGTCGGATAGGAAATCCCAATATACTCTGTAAAGCTTCATGAAAGAAGTTAGCTTGCTCCGTTTTCGCCCCTTCTTGGCCACTTCTCGGAGGATCTCTGTGACGGAGCGATCGTATTTCATCTCCAGTTCAACCAGTTGCTTCCCAAATTCGAAGGGCCGTGGGGACAATTCGCACACTTGCTTCGCTTCCCGGACCATTTCAGCGCGCACACTATCAGGGTCGCCCGCGTCAGCGGGGTTGGGCTCGAACAAAGCGGTTTGCATAGCGCACCCCTGGAGAAATGGCACAGCGGGCTTCAGAAGTCCGCGTCCAGGTGAACAGCGAACAGTATAGCGCAACAAGTAAAGGCGGGCCGCGGTGTTCGCCTGGTTTTGTCGGGGATCAACGACATGCCAAGGCAGGAGCCGCCGTAAGGTCTGATCATCCGATGGGTAATGTAGGAGGGCAATCTGTCGTCATTCACACATCCATCGGCTGTAGCTGACGCGCGGCGCTTGCTGGGCGTGGGCCTTCGCCGCCAGCATCTCAGCCCGCTCGCACCCGCGCTCCAGTGACAGGCCCATGGAGGCGCGGGTTTGGAGCGGCGCGCAGGCGTAGACGCGGCAGTCAAGCGCCTCGCCGCGCCCTCCGCCCTTGCGGCGGGCCTCGCGTTGCGCGCGCACCCGTTCGGTCGCCGCGGCGACCTCGCGGCTCTGTTGCGCCACTCATGGATCGGCGTGCCGCGCGAGTAGGTGGTCACCAGCGTTTCCCACGGCAACTGCTCAAAGTGATCGGTGCCCCGTTCCGACGAGAAAGGGCAGAAGCCCGGCGACGGCTCGGGGCGCCCCCGGCCAAACAGCCGCGCGCATCCTGCAAGACGGCCACGATCCTCGACCTGATCGGCCGCAACGAGGGGGCCACGGTGAAGGAGTTGATGGCCGCCACCGACTGGCTGCCACACAGGGTCAGGGGCGCTATCGGCAACTCGGCGCCTGGGTCGAGGATTCGCCCGACAGCTTCAGCACCACAGATCGAGTGCCAGCGTCCAGCCGGAATCCCCGCCGGTCCAGTTCATCCAAAACGGGAGCAACCGCCCGCAGGCGCCCTCCGCGTTTTGCGAGCAAAAGTATGCCAAGGGTGCCGGTGAATTTGAGTCCCAAGTGTAACGCGTACCTGCGCGCCAGGCGGTCATCGAGAAGTGCCAACGAGCCCGGCCGTTCGACCGCCAGCGCCAGGACTTCGCGTTCTCCCGGCCCCAGGTCGGTCAATATCGGCAGCAGAGCCTGTTCTTTCGCTCGCCCCACTTGTGCCCAGGGCAGCGATTCGATATCGGGTAACACCACGCCTTGACGGCGGCCGTCTGCGATTTCAACAAGCACAGCCTCCGGAACGATCACTTCTCCGTAGAGCGACGGAAGCAGATCCAGCAGATCGACCTGAAACAGGTATTGGAGGGGCGATGTATTGCAGATGGTCTCAGCCATGCTCCAGCTCCCGGCGCAGATCCTCCTCAGTCAGCGTGAAGGTCGGGACGCCGTAATCGCCCAACTTCGTGAGGAACACCACGCGCGGGATGCCCGCCAGGTGGGCCGCTGCCCCGGACGACAGGCGTCCGAGCTCGTATAATTTCACCGCCGCGGCCAACCGGAGTTGCTCGGCAGCACCCTCGGGCGCCACCTTCAACGCCAGGAGCGTCTCTTCGGAAATATCGATGCTGACTCGCTGCATGAGTGCTTCTCCGGCCCGCTGGCGCACGAAAAACCGGCGAGCAGGCTACCATTACTTTAGCCGAATTGGTCCCGAAATGCATCGCGGTTTCCCGGCATGACGGGAATTACGCCGATTGCACCGCGGTTACAGAATCCGGCGCGAAGGTGTATAGTTACGCGGGTGGAATACGAGTTCTCGAATGACAGAGGAGAGATCATATGAAGTCATGCGATGCGACACGGGTTTCCCGGCGGCAATTCGGGCTGGCCGGGCTGGCGGCGGCCTGCGGCCCGGCGGCCTTCGACCTGCTCGCCCAGGCCAAAAAGGGCCGCAAGAAAGCGGCCGCCGCGGGCAAGGTGCCGATTGGCGTCCAGCTTTACTCGGTGCGCGCGGAGTGCAAGCGCGACCTGCCGGGCACGCTGGCCGGCGTGGCCAAGGTCGGCTACAAGGGCGTGGAGTTCGCCGGCTACTACGAGCGCTCGGCCGCCGATCTGCGCAAGATGCTGGATGACGACGGCCTGAAGTGCAGCGGCACGCACACCGGGCTCGACACCATCCTGGGCGACAAACTGAAGGCCACCATCGATTTCAACAAGGAGATCGGGAACAAGTACCTGATCGTGCCCAGCCTGCCGGCCAAATACCGCAGCTCGAAGGATGCCTGGCTGGAAACCGCCAAGCTGTTCAACGAAGCGGCGGCGCGCGCCGGCGAACAGGGCATGCTGGTCGGCTACCACAACCATTCGGAGGAGTTCAAGCCACTGGAGGACGCGGTCCCGTTCGACCTGTTCTTCGGCAACACCGACAAAGCCGTGATCATGCAACTCGACATCGGCCATGCCCTGCACGGCGGCTCCGACCCGGTCGAGGTGCTGAAGCGCTACGCCGGCCGCGCCATCACCGTGCACGTCAAGGAATGGTCCTCGACCAAGAAGGACGCGGTGGTGGGCGAGGGCGAGGTGAAGTGGGCGGAAGTGTTCCAGGCCTGCGAAACCATCGGCGGCACCGAGTGGTACATCCTGGAGGAAGAGACCAACGCCTTCCAGGGCCTGGATGGCATCGACAAGAGCCTCAAGGCCCTGCAGGCGATGGGCAAAGCCTGAAGAGGCTGGAGGCTGGAGGCCGGAGGAGGGCCGGCCCTCGGTGTTTCCCGGAACGTCGAATCATCCGCCAAGACGCGGGAGAGCGAGGCAATTATGGACAAACCTACGGGCGTCACGCGCCGCCAGTTCGCCTGCACCATGTGCGGCGCCTGGCTCGCGTCCCGCTACTGCGGCAGCAGTCTGAAGGCCGCCGCCACAGCCGGCCCACAGCCCTGGGACCAGCCGGCGGTGGTGGCCAAGGTGTACCTTTCCGCCCCTACAATTCATTGGCCGAACGTGGGGCTGGACGTCAAGAAGGAAGTGGCCGAAATCGAGGCGCGGCTGGCCGAGGTCGAGCGCAAGCACGCAACAAAGCTGCGCTTTACCGGCGGCCAGTTGCTGACCGGCGCGGACCAGGTGGAAGCCTGGGCCAAAAGCCTGGGTGGGGCCGACGCCGTGCTGGCTATCCCGGCCAGCCAGCCCAGCGTGCCGGTGACGGCGATTGTCGATGCCGCCAAGCTTCCCACGCTGTGTTTCTCGCGGCCCTACGCCGGCCACCAGTGGTCGGGCGTTGCCACGCTGCGCAAGAAGGGGGGGCGGGTCGATGTCCTGGCCAGCAGCAGCTACGGCGGCCTGGACGCTTACGTGCCGGTATGGCGCGCCATGCACCACCTGCGCCACAGCAAGGTGCTGGTGGTGGCGCAATCGCCCGCCGGCCGCCAGAATCTTGCCGACGGCTTCAACAAGCAGTTCGGCACCACGTTCCGCTTTCTGACCTATGACGATTTGAATGCCGCGTTCCCGAAGGCCGACGCGCAGCGGGCCAAGCGGGCGGCCGAGGAGTTTGCGCGCGGCGCGCTGAAGGTGGTCGAGCCGACACCAAAAGAAATCCACGACGCCTTCCGCTTCTACCTGATGGTCGAGGACCTGCTCGAAGGCGAGAAAGCCAACGCCATCACCGTGGACTGCTTCCCTGGCCTGCTGGGCAAGAAACTGCCGGCTTATCCCTGCATCTCCTGGTCGAAGCTGAACGACCAGGGGCGCTACGGGGTGTGCGAGGGCGACGTGCGCTCCACCATGACCCAGTTGCTGATCACCTCGGCCACCGGCATGCCGGGATTCGTTTCCGACCCGGTCTTCGACCTCAGCCGGAACGAGGTGGTGCATGCGCATTGCGTGGCGGCAACCAAGATGGGCGGCCTGAACGGCCCCAGCTCGCCGTACTTGATCCGCCACCACCTGGAAACGGCCGAGGGAGCGGTGTTGCAGGTGCTGATGCCGGTCGGCCGGACGATTACCGTTGGCGAGTTCGCCGACCCCGCCAAGTTCCTGGTCTCCACGGCCGAGGTTACGGGGACCACGGCGGAGGTGACCGGGTCGCCGGACGCCGAGCGCGGCTGCCGCAGCAAGATCCGCACCCGCGTCACCGATGCGGAGAAGTGGATCGAGAATTACAGCTCCGGCCTGCACCGCGTGATTTTCTACGGCGACCATGTGGCGGCCATCGAGCGCATGGGGCGTCTGATGGGCTTCGAAGTGGTCAAGGAAATCTGAGCGGGGAGGTTCACCACAAAGGCACAAAGAACACCAAGAACCACAAAGAAGAACTTGGTGAAACTTTGTGCCCTTTGTGTCTTTGTGGTTGATTTTATGCGCATGGCTCTCAGGCTTTTAACGGCTGTACTGTTGTTCGCGGCAATCTCGGCGGCGGCGCCGCTGCGCATCCTCATCATCACCGGCGACAGCGATTACCCCAACCACGACTGGCGCGCGACCACCCCGTTCCTTCAGAACGCGCTGATGGCGTCGGGGCGCTTCGACGTGCGCGTGACGGAAGAGCCGCGCGGGCTGACCCCCGACGCGCTCGCCGGCTACGATGCCGTGCTGCTCAACTACAACGGGCCGCGCTGGGGCGCCCTGGCTGAGAAGGCGCTTGAAAATTTCGTTCGCGCGGGCAAAGGCATGATGGCCCTGCACGGCGTTTCCTACGGCTACCTAATGGGCATGGAGAAGGGGCCGAACGGGCGCTGGGTGCGTTCCGAAAAGAAGGGCGCCGATTGGCCGGCGTATAAAGCCATGCTGGGCGTCGATTGGGAGCCGGCCGACATCGGCCACGCCGCCCGCCACGCCTTCCCGGTGAAGCTGGTCGATCGCGGCCATGCCATCACGCGCGGCATGGAGCCGGAGTTCACCGTCAACGACGAGCTGTACCACAAGATGAGCCATCGCCCCGGCATCCGCGTGCTGGCCGCCGCGTTCGACAACCCCGCCAAGGGCGGTACGGGCAAGGACGAGCCCATTGCCTGGACGGTGGCCTTCGGCAAGGGCCGCGTGTTCCACTGCACGCTGGGCCACGATACAGGCGCCATGTACCAGCCGGAGTTCCTGACGCTGTTTCTGCGGGCCACGGAATGGGCGGCCACCGGCGAGGTGACGCTGGGCCCGCGCGCCGGTCAAACGGCTGCGCCCAAGGACGCCGTTCGCGTGCTGGTGGTGACCGGCGGCCACGCTTACGAGCCTTCGTTTTACACCGTCTTCGAAGGCCACAACGACATCGTCTGGACACACGCCGCCTCTCAGAAGGACGCCTTCCGCCTCAAGTTTCTGGAGCGCTTCGACGTGCTGGCGCTCTATGACATGGCCGACGACCTGGCCGACGTCGAAAAGAAAGCGCTCGAAACCTTTGTCAAATCGGGCAAGGGCGTTGTCTCCATGCACCACGCCATCATCGACTACACCAACTGGCCGTGGTGGTGGCAGGAAGTCGTGGGGGGCAAGTACTTCGCCAAGCCGCTGGGCGAGCACGGCGCGTCACAGTTCAAGGACGACGTGCCGATGGTGGTGCGGCCGGCGCAGGGCATGGCCAACCACCCCGTGGTGCGCGGCCTGGGCGAGATCGTGATCGAGGATGAGGCCTACAAGGGGATGTGGCACTCACCGCGCATCAAGGTCTTGATGGAAACCGACAGCCCGTTGAACGACCGCCCCGTGGTTTACCTCGGGCCGAACGAGAAGCTGCGGGTGATCTATGTCCAATTGGGCCACGGCCCCAGCGCCCACCGCCACCCCAGCTACCGCAAGCTGGTGCACAACGCCATCCTGTGGTCCGCGGGAAAGCTGTAGCGCCGCCGCGCGCCGGCACGGGATTCTTCTGTGCGATTCCGGCCGACGGCAGCACGATTACACCCTGCGGCCAGTGTCAGTTCGAAGAGCGGTTGATAGGTTGATGTAGGGGCGACCCTGCGTGGTCGCCCCGTTGCGAAGGAGTCCCTACTGGCTGTGCGAGATGATCTTCAATCCCGGCACGCCCAGATAATCGTCGCGGTTATGCGTGACCAGCGGGGCATCGTACAGCAGCGCAGTGGCGGCGATCCAGGCGTCCGCGCATTCAATGCGGCGCCCGGCAGCCTGCGCCGCCACGGTAACCTCGGCCCACCTGCGGCATAGGTCCGGGCTCGACGGCACCACCGTGAACCGCCGGAGATACATGTGCAGCCAGTGGAGGCGCTGTGGGCTCCACCGGTACTGGATCGCCCACCGTTCCACCTCAGCCACGGTCATGAACGAGATGAGAGCGACACGGTCTGTGAGCTCTGGATCGTAGCGGAAGCCAATCGGATGGCTCTTGAAGAGGAATGAAACTACATCGGTATCAACGACGACCTCAGTCATACGGCGCGGTCAGTCCGATTGTGCCCGCGCCATTCGTGGAGGGCGGCCAGGAAATCCTCGATGGATTCCTCCGCGGGCCAGAAGTCGCCGTGCAGGACTCGCACATCGGTTATCGGGGCCGTTCCTTGTTCGGCCATCAGCTCTTCGATAGAGGGATGCCCGGTGGCCGAATAGCGCGTGCCCACGGCAGGGCTGCCGGCCACAGGTTTTCGACGCGCAGGTTTGCGCTCTGCCATCAGCCACCTCCTTGGTTTTGGAGTATAGCAGTCTGCATCCACAGAAATCAAAACTATGAGCAGCCCATCAAACTCAATGACAGATGGCCAGTTCTACGATGGTTTCTCAGGCGGCACTGAACGACACGTTCATGGGCCCCGGAACCGCTTCGCCGTGTTCCAGGCGGTCGGCAATCAGGCGCAACGCCAGAGCCTGGACAGCCGCGGTCGCCTGCTTTCTCGTGCGCCCGTATGCCGTGACGCCGGGAAGGGCCGGGATGTCCGCGAGCCAGCGGCCGTCGACCTCGCGGTGATACTCGATACCCAATGAGAACCCGTTGGTGGGGGCCTTGTGCATGTGCCCATCATGCCACCAAACCTGTCGGGCAAAAAGGCAGACGAGATGAATTCACGAACCGATCCGATATTGATGACACAGGCGCAGTACGCGCGGCACCGCAGCCAGAGCCCGCAGTACATCAGCAAGCTGGCAAAGGCCCACGTGCTGGTGATGGGCGGGCGGCTCGTCGACCTCCAGGCCAGCGACGCCGGGCCGGGCGTGGTCCGCCCGAGGGCTCAGTGCACTGGCCTTGCCCGGTGCGTTTCCGGTCCCCGACTCGCCCCAAAACGTCACGCGAATCTGCCTACCCCGTTTCCGAGCACTCGAAACGGCCTATTCTCGCGGTTCCCCACACCTGGATGCGGAATCGCTGCGGGCATCCAGGCGCATTGCCACGCTCAGCGATACCGGTGTACGCTGTCAACCGTAGGCACTCGAAGAAACAATCGTCGAAAACCTCAACGTGTGCTTTCCGCCGTTGGAGTCGCAGTCTGATGCCCAAGCTGCCGCGAATTTCATCCCGGAGACTCTTGCAGGTGCTCTTGAGAGCGGGATTTTACGTTCATCATCAGACGGGCAGCCACGTGAATCTGCGTCATTGCACGAAATCGCATCTCCACGTCGTGGTTCCACGCCACAGCAGGGATCTGGCGCCAAAGACGATCAAGTCCGTCATTATCCAGGCCGAGACGACCGTGGAAGAGCTTGCGAGGCTGCTGGGAGCCTGATGCCCCTCGGGCAATGAGCTTTCGAGGTATAATCCTGGCATGAAGAATGGGAAGAACCGTGTCTACGAATACACGGCATTTCTGGAGGCCAATGAGCACGGCGGTTATACGGTCACCGTGCCTGCCCTGCCAGGATTGGTGACCGAAGGAAGGAATCTGGAACAGGCGCGGGCGATGGCGAAAGACGCCATTCGTTGCTACATCGAGGGACTGAGGAAGGCGCGAGAGAGAATTCCCATTGAAAGAGAAACCGCCCAGATCAAGCTCTCAGTGGTCGCTTGACTGCGTTCCGCACACTTTCCGAGCCCATGTGACTTCAGCCCCTGAAACATGCCGGGGATATCTCCTTTCCTGCAGGTTGTCGAAAGGTTTGGTGGACGTGAGGGGATTCGAACCCCTGATTTCACCGTTGGGAACGGGCGGCACGTACCTCCCTGTCAGCGGGTGCGGGTTTTCACGGGCAGAATCACCAACGCGGCCTGCGCGGATTCGCCGAAGGCAGCGATGGTGACCGCATGGTGCCTAAGAGTTCCCTCGATCTCGTCAGTGCTGCGGTTGCCGAGACGCAACCAGATGACCTTGGGCGGGCTTCCCAAGAGGCTGCTCCTGTCGTAAAAGTCCGAGTCTTTCGACACGACCACACAGCCACGCTTCTTTGGGAACTCCCAAACCTCCTCGTCGCTCGCGGCCCCCAGGCCGCAATCCCCGACGTGCGCAGAACCGGGGAACAGGTCGGCGAGTAGTTGCGCCAGGTTGGGGGAGAGGTTCTCGTCCAGCAGCAACTTCATGTGGTGAGGATCTCAAGATTGCGTTCGCGGTCAGCGGCGAAGGCCAGGCAGGCCAGGATGTCCTCTTCGGTCAGGTACGGGAAATCCCGGAGAATCTCTTCGTGAGTCATCCCCGCGGCCAAGTATCCCAGGACATCATAGACCGTGATGCGAAGGCCACGGATGCAGGGCTTGCCGCTGCGCTTACCCGGTTCCAGGGTGATGATCTTCGAGTAGTCCATGGGTTTTGACCCCTGCGGAGATGGCGAACGCCCCAACCTCCGGCGTCCGAATGGTGGACGTGAGGGGACTTGAACCCCTGGCCTCAGCGTTGCGAACGCCGCGCTCTCCCAACTGAGCTACACGCCCACGCGTCGACATCAGCAGTATAGCACAGCGGCAACCCACGCCCGTTTTAGGGTACCCAGAAACGATGAAAAGGGCGAGCGCGCGTCTCGCGCGCCGGAGGTAGCGCCGGCGTCTCGCCGGTAACCGGCCGGCGATCGGAGGACGACTACCGGCGGGACGCCGGCGCTACATGCTTGCGGCGGGACGCCGCCGCGGGAATTTTCAGGGCGGCGGTTGGCCTGGATTCGGGCTGCCGGCTGGCGGATGGGGTACCGATGGGCTATTGGCGACAAACCGGGAGTACCAATTGAGAATGTGACTTTTGCTTCATTGCCGCGGTCCGGCGCAGCCGTTACAGTGGACTCGAACTTAGATAGAAGCTGCAGCCGGTCGGCAAGCCGATTTCGGGGGGAGTCGGCGAGTTGACCGGCTGCAGCTTTTTTTATTTGCGTATAAACTGCCAGCATGCGGCGATTGGCTGGTGTTGCGGTTTGGGTGTTGCTGGCAGCGGTGTCGCTGGCGGCGCTGGAAAGGGAACCGGTCGAGAGCTACCGGGCGCGGCGGGCGGCGCTGGCGGCCAAGCTGAACGACGGAATCACGGTGGTCTTCGCCTACCGCGAGCCGGACACCGCCGACGCCCTGACCGGCTTCCGGCAGAACGACGACTTCTATTACCTTTCCGGGGTGAACGAGCCGGGCGCCATCCTGCTGCTGGCCCCGCGCGGGGACGGACGGGCCGGCAGCCCGTCACCACTCGAGATCCTCTTCCTGCCGCCGCGCAACCCGCTGCAGGAGCGCTGGACGGGGCCCAAGCTCGGCCCCCAGGATGCCGATGCGGTGCGGTTGACCGGCTTCAACACCGTGGCCGGCGCCGCCGATTTCGACAAACAGCTCCAGCGGATTCTTCCCGCCTACGGCACGGTCTATACCATTCTTCCGTCCGGCCAGCAGCCACGTGGTCCGGTAAACGAAACGGTCGAGCGGCTGAAGAAGCTGGCCGGCGAGGGGCAGGGCAGTGGGCAGGTTCTGGCGCCGGAGATCAAGGATGCGGGGGCGGCCGTCGCGGCGCTGCGGCAGGTGAAGTTGCCCACCGAGCTGGCCCTGATTGAGAGGGCGCTGCGGGCCACCATGGATGCGCACCGCGAGGCCATGAAGGCGGTGCGGCCCGGCCTGTTCGAGTACCAGGTGGCCGCGCTGATGAAGTACGTGTTCGAGCGCGCCGGCTGCGAGCGGCCGGCGTACGCGCCCATCGCCGGCTCCGGCTTCAATTCCACGGTGCTGCATTACAGCGCCAACGCGCGGCAGATGCAGAAGGGCGACGTGCTGGTGCTGGACGTGGGCGGCGAGTATGGCGGTTACGCCGCCGATATCACCCGCACGCTGCCCGTCACGGGCAGGTTCACTCCCCGCCAGCGCGAAATCTATGACATCGTGCTCGGCGCGCAGAAGGCGGTGATCGCGGCCATCAGGCCGGGCGCCATGCTCAGCCGAACGGCCCCGGAAAACCTGAACAAGGTGGCCGTCGACTACTTCAATGCGCACGGCAAGGACCGCCAGGGCCAGCCGCTCGGGAAGTACTTCATCCACGGCATCAGCCACCATCTCGGCCTCAACGTGCACGACGTCGGCATCGTGTCGCGGCCCTTGGAGCCGGGCATGGTCATCACCGTCGAGCCGGGGCTTTATATTCCGGAAGAGAACCTCGGCATCCGCATCGAAGACGTGGTGCTGGTGACGGAAACCGGAGCGCGGGTGCTGACCGCGGGTCTCGCTCGCGAGGCGCGCGACATCGAAAAGGCGATGCGCGGCCGGTCGAGCTTGCTGAAGTAGAGGCTGGAGGCTGGGCAAAAAAAGATGGCCCCGGGAACCTCGTCCCGGAGCCACTCTTTAGTCGTTACTGCCCTCCGTACCCGGAGAGTCACCAACCGAAGGAGACGACCGACCCCACCTAACGGGGCCCCACCAAGCGGGAGGAGAAAACTCGCTTATCCTCGCCGCCTCAGATAAGGTGCAAGTCCATGGCCAGCCGCCTTGGCCGCTAATCCATTGAAAATTAAGGATGCGGGCCCAGTAACGGCCCAGTTACTTACAGGAATACGTAGAAAGTGGGCAGGTAAGGTCCCAATTCCCGTAGCGGGTGGTCCCGATGTCGGGTCAACCGCAGAAAAATGAGACGGCAGATAGGCGCAGATGCGTGCAGATCCGTTGTAGCGCCGGCAGGATGCCGGCGCTGCATGGTAAAATCGATTTCCGAAAGCTGGATAACGACTATGAGCCTGCAATACCTCTCCGATGAATTGAAGACGCTGCGCGAACAGGGCCTGTACCAGAAGCTGCGGGTGCTGGACGGCGAGCAGTTGCCGGTGGCCACGTTCGATGGCAAGAAGGTGATTAACCTCTCTTCTAACAACTACTTAGGGTTGAACACCCACCCCCGGCTGCGGGAAGCGGCGCTGGAGGCTACCCGCAGGCTGGGCGTTGGCTCCGGCGCCGTTCGGACCATCGCCGGAACCATGCGCATTCACATGGAGTTGGAGGAGAAGATCGCGCGCTTCAAGAACACGGAAGCCTGCGTGGTCTTCCAGTCCGGCTTCGCGGCCAACGCCGGAACGGTGGCGGCCATCCTGAAGAAGGGCGACATTATTATCTCCGACGAGCTGAACCACGCCAGCATCATCGACGGCTGCCGGCTGTCGCGCGCCGACATCCGGGTGTTTCCGCACAAGGACGTGGCCGCTGCCGAGAAGCTGCTCCAGGAGGCGCAGTCGCAGCCGGGCCACAAGCTGCTGATCAGCGACGGGGTGTTCTCGATGGAGGGCGACATCGCGCCGCTGCCGCGGCTCTGCGATGTGGCCGAGCGCTACGGCGCCATCATGATGGTCGATGACGCACACGCCTCCGGGGTGCTGGGGCGGAACGGCCGCGGCACCATCGATCATCATGGTGTGCACGGCCGGGTGCACATCCAGGTGGGCACGCTGTCGAAAGCCATCGGCTCGCTGGGGGGCTACGTGTGCGGCAGCCGCGACCTGATCGACTTCCTGTATCACCGCGCCCGCCCGTTCCTGTTCTCCACCTCGCATCCGCCGTCGGTGACCGCCACCTGCATGGCTGCCTTCGACGTGCTGGAAGAGGAGCCGGAGCGCATCGCGCGGCTGTGGGAGAACACGCGCTTCATCAAGAAGGGGCTCCAGGGACTTGGCTTCAATACCGGCATGAGCGAGACGCCCATCACGCCGGTGATCGTGGGCGCGGCCAAGCTGGCCCACGCGCTCTCCCGCCGCCTGTTCGAAGAAGGCGTGTTCGCGCAGGGGATCGGCTTTCCGACGGTGCCGGAAGGCAAGGCGCGCGTTCGCACCATCGTGACCGCCACGCACACGCCCGAGGAGCTGCAGCAGGCCCTCGACGTGTTCGCGCGGGTGGGCCGGGAGTTGGGGATTATTCAATGACAAGCTATCAGCTATCAGCTATCAGCTTTCCGATCTGGGCGGAGCCGAACGGCGCAGCGCAAAACCGCACCCAGAAAAGAAAAGCTGGAAGCTGATAGCTGATAGCTGAGAGCTGATAGCTGATAGCTAGACATCGGGTGCGGGCCAGCCGTCATCTATAATGGAATCGGCCCGCAGTCTGGGGCCGTTTCCCCATGCGCTTTGTGCTCCGGTTGGGCGACAGGGAATGCGTCGGGCATGATCGGCCGGACGGCGTTCCGAGCTACCCGGCCCCGGAACTGCTCGTGCGCTGGTCGTCGCGGGCGGCCGAGTTTCCGGGGAATTTGGCGGCGCTGCTGGCCCGCCCGCCAGTCAGCGGGGCCATGCTGCGGGGCTTCAGCGTGCCGCTGCCGGCAGGGGTGATGCGGCCGGCCTCGCTGGGGGCCTCCCTCCTCGTGCATGCCCTGCTCCTGGGCTTGCTGGCCGCAATCTCGTTTGTGTTTGGCAAGCAGCCGCCCACCGCCGCCGAGCTGGCCACCGAACACCAGCGGAGAATCACCTGGTACTACTTCAGCGACGAACTGCCGGCGATTGGGCCTTTGGAAGCGCCGCCGGAGGCCAAACCGCGGGAAAAGAGGGGGGCGGAGCGCGCCAGTGCCGCGCCGTCCAGGCAATCGATCATCTCGATTCCGGCCAAGGCCGATAATTTCAGCCAGACCATCCTGCAGCCGGCCGCTCCGGACATCCGGATCACGCGGGCCGTTCCGCTGCCCAATATCGTGATGTGGCCAAGCCAGCCGGCGCGGCCGGTCCTGGAGTACCTGCCGCCGCCGGAACTGGCGATCGCCCAGGCGCCGCCGCGCTTGTTTGCGGTGGCGGCGCAGAAGCCGTCGCTAGAGTACCTGCCGGCGCCCGACGTCCGCCTGAGCCGCGCGCCGCTGGTGCCGGCCCCTGCTGTCGAGCGGCCTTCCCTGGAGTATCTTCCGCCTCCGGATGTGCGCATGAGCCAGGCGCCGCGCGTGCCGCTTCCGCCGGTCCAGGCGGGGGCGGTCGAGCAGGCCTACCTGGCCGCACCACCGCAGATCGCCGCGGGCCCGCCGGCCGACAACCGGCTGATTGCGGTGGGACTGGATCCCGCACCGCCGGCGCCGCAGATTACGGTTCCCCTGGGCAATCGTGCGGGACGGTTCAGCACGGCGAGCGAGTCGGAGGGCGGCAACGGGACTGAGCGGCGCGCGGAGGCGAGCGGCTCCAGCCTCGAGCCTTCACCTTCCAGCGTGCGTGTGCCTGGCCTGGCAATCACGGGCGGTGTGCGCCCCCCGGCGGCCGATGCCGGGCCGATGGTGAGCGGCCCGCGCCCCCCTGCCGGCCCGGCCGCCTCGCCGGCCGCGCCCGCGCCCGCGGTTGCACCCCGGGCCGCCGACCCCAGCGCCCTGGCAAACGCCATGGCGCGCGCCACCCGCCCCCAGCTCGGGCTTCCGGAAATCGGGCGCGGCAGGCAGCCGGTCGAGCGGGAGGTTCTGTCAGGCAAGAAGGTCTACACCGTCTACATCAACATGCCCAATCTCTCCAGCGGCGCCGGCAGTTGGGTGCTGCGCTTCTCCGAGTTGGGCGAGCGCCCGGCCGGGGAAGACGCCGAGCTGACCGCGCCCGTCGCCCGCCGCAAAGTGGACCCTGGTTACGATCCGGATGCCGTCCGTGAGCGCCTGGAGGGCGTCGTGGTGCTGTACGCCATCATCCGTCACGATGGTACGGTTGGCTCGGTGAAAGTCGTGCGCGGCTTCGATCCGCGGCTGGATGAGAACGCCGTCCGGGCGCTGGAGCGCTGGCAATTCGATCCGGCGCGGCGCAACGGCACGCCGGTGGACCTGGAAGCGGTCGTACACATTCCCTTTTCGTTGCCCGGGGCGGTGCCTAAGAGGTGAGCAGCAACAGAGCCGCGAGCGTCAGCGAGCGGGTGCTGGCGCAGCGCCGTGTTGGCCTTGCGGGGCACCCGCTCGCTGACGCTCGCGGCTCTGTCGGCAACCTGATGAGTTTTGATGCAGCAGAGCGGGCGGCCATCGTCGCCGAATGGGACCGGCAAAAGGGCGAGGGTGCGATTCCGAATTGGGGCGCCTTCGGCCGGCCCATGGTGTTTGTCGCGGTGGCCCTGGGGCTGGGCGTTACAATCTTCGTGGTCTCTCGAAGGGCGATGCTGCCCGCGGACGCAACCATCGCCATGTTCGCGGCGGTGGCCATGCTGGGGCTGGCGGGAGCGCTGGCCTGGGTTTTCGGCGCCGTCTACGCTGCCAATCAGGCGTACGGGCGGGCCGAACACGCGGCCCAGTGGCTGGCCGAGCACCACACGGCCGGGGCCCTGGAACGCAGGCGGGCGGCGGCCGTGACCGTGCTGGCTCATGCGTACTATCGGGGAGGGCCCTGGACGCTTCGCGTTTACGCCCCGCGTGATGTTGCCCGGCGGCTGGCCTCCGCGCTCGATTATTTGGAAAAGGTTGAAGGTGTCCTGAGCGAGGAACGCGGCGTCACTCGCGTGTTTAGCCGGCGACTGTTGGCGGTCTAAAGAATGGCGGTCTAAAGACCGCCGCTACATCCGGCATTCACTTTTGGAGCTGAACTATGACCAACGGACAGGCCCCCGAGTCCCGGCCGGGTGCGCGGAAGCGGCGGATAGCCGCCCTGTTGGCCGTCGCCTGCCTGGCGCTGGCGGGCGGGGCGGTGGCCATCATCGTGGGCATGATGAAAAGCTCGCCCGCCTACCGCGTGTCGGAAGAGTTCATCCGGCGCAATGACGAGATCCGCGCGCTGGTGGGCGGCGAGATGAAGTTCGGACTTGTCCCCAGGGGGTCAATCAACCCCGGCGCGGAAGAAGCGAACGCCGAGTTCGATATCCGGGTGCGGGGACCGGCGGGCCGCACCGACGTGAAGGTGTTTTCGCATACCGCCGGACGCGAGTGGAAGGTGCTCTCGGCCAGCTACCGCGATCGTGACGGCAGCGTGAAGACCATCCTGCCGCGGGCTGTCGGGGCCGATCCGGTGCTGGCCGAACACATGGTGCGCGCCTACCGCTACTATCGCGAGGAGAACTTCCCGGCAGCCATCGCCGAGTACACGCGCGTGGTGGAGGCCGATCCCCACAACAGCGCCGCTTATTACTGGCGAGGGGTGAGCCTGGCCAAGAGCGGCGCCGACGACCGCGCCATCGCCGACCTCCAACGCTCGATCGCCCTGGATGCCCGGCGCGTCGAGGCCTACGAGTACCTCGACTGGCTGCTGGCGCGGCGCGGCCAGTGGAGCGCCATCGCCGGGTACTGGTCGGCCCTTCTCGAACTGGAGCCTGGCAACGCCCGGGCCTGCTATCAGCGGGCTGCCGCGCGGTGGCGCGCCGGCGACCGTGCCGGCGCCCTGGAGGATGCCCGGCGGGCCTGCCGCCTGGGGCTGCAGGACGGCTGCCGCGCCGTTCGCAGGTTCAAGTAGAAGTCTTCAGTTGTCAGTCGTCAGTTTTCAGTTGCGCTTCTTTCCCGGAAACACACAACTGAAAACTGACAACTGAAAACTGACGACTCTTCCGCGGGCCACTGTATAATTAGCTCCTGTCGCTCTCGCCATGGAAGCCCTGGACCAAAGACAATGGCTGTTGTGGCTGATCCGGGTGCGGATCGTGATCATCACCTTCCTGCTCGGTATCGAGCTGGCGGTGGTGCAGCTCACGCTGCCGCAGACCTCGCTGGCCTGGCTGGGTTCGGCGCAGGGCTTCTGGTTTGTCTCGGCCGTCGTCATCTGGTACGCGCTGACGCTCTTCTTCGCCCTGCTGTTGAAGCTCTCGGCCGACTACACCATGCAGTCCTACGTGCAGATCATCTGTGACATCTGCATGATTACGGCGGTCATTCACATCACCGGGGGCGTGGATAGCTATTTCTTCTTCCTGTACCCGGTGGTGGTGATCCTGGCTTCCATCTCCCTGCCGCAGGCCCGCGGCGGCGCTTACCTGGTGGCCAGCCTCAGCTTCATCCTTTCCGGGGCGGTGCTGGAGCTGGCGTACTACGAGAAGATCTCGTCGTTCTCGCTGACGCGCCCGGACCTCCAGAGCCTGCAAATCCGGGTGTTCACCAACCTGGGCTTCTTTCTAGGGGTCGGCTACCTGGCCAGCAGCCTGGTGGTGAACCTGCGCCGGACCGGCACGCGGCTGCAGGCCGCCAGCGGCGAGCTGGAAAACCTGCAGGCCTTCAACCAGAACGTGATTGACAGCATGGGCGGCGGGCTGGTGACCACCAACCTGGAAGGGCGGGTGCTGCTGGTGAACCGCGCGGGGGCGGTGATCCTGGGTTTTTCGCCCAGCGCTCCGGTGGGGCGGCACCTGGCCGAGGTGCTGCCCGAGTTCTCGCGCGTTCCCATCCAGTCGACGGGCCAGGAGATGCGGATGGCGACGCCGGGCGGCCGGGAGAAGTACCTCCGCGTGACCATTTCCCAGCTCACCGGCCCGGACGGCGGCCATCAGGGCACCGTCTACTTCTTCCAGGACCTGACCGAGCTGAAGCGCCTGGAGGGGGAAGTGCGCCTGCAGGATCGCATGGCCGCGCTGGGACGCATGGCCGCCGCTATCGCTCATGAAATCCGCAACCCGCTGGCTTCCATCGCCGGCTCCGTGCAGGTGTTTTCTTCGGTGGGGCCCCTCAATGACGAGCAGCGCCAACTGGCGGGCATTGTCGCCGACGAATCGCGCCGCCTCGATCGCATCATCTCCGATTTCTTGAATTACTCGCGCGAGCGCCGCTACGAGTTCCGCCCGGCCAACCTGCACGACCTGCTGGAGGAAACGCTGGCCCTGCTGGCCCACCACCCCAACGCCCGGCGGATCCGTCTGGAACGCGCCTTCTGCCGCAAGGCGCTCGTTGCCCTGGTGGACCCGGACAGCATCAAGCAGGTGTTCTGGAACATTTGCGATAATGCCATGAAGGCCATGCCCAATGGAGGCCGGCTGCGCGTGGAAACCGATACGGCAAACGGCCGGGCCATCATTCGCTTCCAGGACAGCGGCCCGGGGCTGGGGCCCGGGCGCCTGGACAAAATCTTCGAGCCCTTTCAGTCCTTTTCCAATGGCACGGGGTTGGGCCTGGCCATCGTTTACGAAATCATTACCGCGCACCAGGGTGCGGTGCGGGCCGAATCACCGCCCCAGGGCGGCTCGCTGTTCCGCATTGAGTTGCCGTTGGGCATCGGCGAGGCAGTGCTCGCGGCTGCGGAGGGCAGTAGGAAGTAAGCAGTAGGCAGGAGGCAGTAAGCAGAAGGCAGAAGGCAGTAGGCAGGGGTGCTACAACCTACAGCCTGCAGCCTACAGCCTAAGACTATGGCAAGGCTACTGGTTGTCGACGATCAGAAATCCATCTGCGAGATGCTGGAGATCGTCCTGCGCAAGGAGGGGCACCGCGTGGAGACCGTCTGCGGGCTGGAGATGGCGCGCAAACGGCTGCAGTCCGGCATCTACGATATCGTGGTGACCGACATCCGGCTGCCGGATGGCAGCGGCCTGGACGTGCTGCAGCAGGTGCGCGAGACCTACCCGGAAACCCTGGTGATCATGATCACCGCCTATGCCTCGGTCGATTCGGCGGTGCGGGCGCTCAACCTGGGGGCCTTCCGCTACATCCTGAAGACCGCGAATTTTGTCGAGGAACTGCGGCTGACGGTGGATCGCGCGGTCGAGGAGCGGGCCCTGCGGCAGGAGAACCGCGCGCTGAAACGGGAATTGCGCAAGGGGCTGGAAAACCTGCTGGGCGACAGTTTGCGGATGAAGACGGTGAAGGAACTGGTGGCCACCGTCGCTCCCACCAACAGCACCATTCTGATTACGGGTGAGAGCGGCACGGGCAAGGAACTGGTGGCCCGCGCTATCCACGCCGCCAGCGGGCGCCACGACCGTCCCTTCGTCTCCATCAATTGCGGCGCTTTTCCCGAAACGCTGCTGGAGAGCGAGCTGTTCGGCTACATCAAGGGCGCTTTTACCGGGGCGGCGGCGAACCGCAAGGGCCTGTTCGAGTACGCCGACACCGGCACCCTGTTCCTGGACGAGATCGCGGAAATGAGCCTGGCCATGCAGGTGAAGCTGCTGCGGGTCTTGCAGGAGCGGCTGGTGCGGCCGGTGGGCGCCACCGAAGAGGTGCCCATCGATGTCCGGCTGCTGGCCGCCACCAACAAAAACCTGCAGCAGCGGGTCCCCGAAGGCCTGTTCCGGGAAGACCTGTACTACCGCATCAGCGTGATCCCCATCGAGTTGCCGCCGCTGCGCGAACGTTGCGAAGACATTCCGATGCTTGCCTTGCATTTCCTGTCGAAATTCGCGCGAACCATGGACAGGCCCATCCACAAAATCGACGCTCAGGCAATGAAGTGCCTGGAGCGCTACGATTGGCCGGGGAACGTGCGCGAATTGGAAAATGCCCTCGAGCGCGCAGTGGCCCTTGAAAAACACGAGGAGATAACCGCAGGAACGCTGCCAGATCACGTGACGCGATTCGTCCCACGGGTTTCAATTCCCGAGGGCGGCGTGAACCTTGAGCAACACGTCGGAGAAATCGAGCGTCGATACATCCAGACGGCCCTGCAGCAGGCGGGCGGCGTCCGCACCCGTGCCGCCGGATTGCTCGGCATGAGCTATCGCTCCTTCCGCCATTACGCTAAAAAATACAAACTATAGGAGTGAAGACCAATCCACGGATTCCACTGTGGTGATTATCGAGCCAAGGATTGGGAAAGGCCTTCTTCGAGCCCCGCATAATCCAGTTGATATACCGCCCTCAGTGCGGCCTCGGGGGCTGTGCCGGCGGCCAGGCGGTCCAGGAGGCGCACCACGTCAAACAGGCCCCACCGCTCGGTGAGGAATTGAACGGCGGCCAGCGACTGCCAATAGGCGACCGAGGCCAGCACCGGGCCCAATTCCCCGAACGAGCCTTCCAGTGCCTTCAGCGGCACGCGTTTCCCCTCGCGCCACAACTGCATGAGCCGCGAGTCGCCCTTGGCGCTGCGGCCTTCAAAAAACTGGGCCACTCCTTCGTCCAGCCAGCGCGGGCACCGGCCGTGCGTCTTGGCCCACACGAAGGAGTGGGTCATCTCGTGAATGAGGGTGGAGGAGAATTCGGAGGAGATCGCGGACAGTCCCTGGACGCCGATGCGCACGCGCCCGTCATTCACCGCGGCAGCCCAGGAAGGCGCCTGGGTGACCTGCTGGAAAGCGCGCTCGGTATAGAGGATGACGGGGACCGGCTCGCGCAGCGAAATCCCCAGTTCGCGCTCCAGCCGCTGGTAATGGCGCTCGAGTTCTTCCAGGAGGGTGCGGCGAAACTCGGGCGGCACCTGGCGGCCTTCGAAGCGCAGCGTGAAGTGGCTGCTGGAAAGCTGTTCGTGGCCGGCCTCGGCGGCCAGTTCGCGTTCGGCCCGCTCCAGCGCTTTCTGCACCTCGGCGTCCGGCGCCAGGGCCAGCGATTTCCGCCAGGAACGGACGGCGTCGTCGGTGCGATCGGCGGCGTACTCGGCAAAGCCCAGGTACTTCCAGGCCTGGGGCCAGGCGGGCACGGAAACAGTGGCCCGCGCGCACCACTCTCTTGCTTCCTGGTATTTCTCGGCTCGCAGGAACAGAACGCCATAATAAAGCGCGAGCTGAGGATCGGTGGGCAGCGCGGTCAGGCCCCTGCGAACCGCCTGCATGGCCGCTTCGATGCGCCCTTGTTTGATTTCCTGCTGGGCGGCGGCCAGGAAAGGCGCGGCGGCGCCGTTGGCCGCGGCCGCCGCTGCCGCGGGAGGCGGAGCCAGTGCCCCCGCCGCATCGCCGGGGAGCGGCGGCAAAGGCAGCGGCGCCCGCTGCCCCGCCGGCGCTGCCTCCTGCTGTTTCTCGATCCGCTCCACCATGGACCGCGGGAACGAGTAGGTGCCCTCCGATGTCTCGCAGATGACCTTGGAATTCTCCTCGCGGACCTCGGTGGCCTTCACCCGCCTGCCGTTTTTCAAGACCACGGTATCGGCCCAAACTCCGGAAAATCCGGCAAACAGCAGCGCCACCGTCAGCCCACAGCCGCGAAAGAACATGTCAGGCATTCTAACAACCGGCGCCCGGCTTACCAACTCTTCTTGGTGTCCTCGTAGCGCTGGCGTCCCGGTCGCCGCGGCGACCCCTGCACGTCGTGCCGGTACGCCGAGATGATCTGGCAGGGGACCGGCCGGCGGGACGCCAGCGGTACAAGAGTCGCGTTTTCAGCGCAGCAACAGAGCCGCGAGCGTAAGCGAGCGGGTGCCCCGGCAGGCCAGCGCGGCGCTGCGCAAGCACCCGCTCGCTTACGCTCGCGGCTCTGTTGCTGCTTATGGCACCACCCGGAAGCAGAGCTGCGCGGCGAGGCGGGGACTGGGCACCCCATAGCCAGGCGCGCGGCGTCCGCCGCGCCAGCGGCTCACTTCTAACGGCTCTATCGAAAGTGCGCCGGCGCCTGCGCTCTCAGGCGACCCACGATGAATTATCTGCCGGGGCACTTCCGATAGAGTTCTAGCGTTATACGAGCAGATGAGCAGCGCACGCGCCAAGCCAACTCGATTTCCTGCGATCATGCGAAATTATTGCCTGCTGGACTTGGAGTAAGGCTGCACTGCCACCAGGCCAGGGATCGCGGCAAGATGTTTCACATTGAAAGTGTGGAGTGGAAGGTCGAATCCTACGGCGCATTCAGCGATCAAGATGTCAAGGATGTTCAATTTGCGTTCCAACCTCGCGGCCGCGAAATCCGAGATTGCGCGGTCGCAGTCCTCGACGCGCGGCCACAACACGCGATACGAAGACACAAACTTTATAAGGCGATCCGTCTCCTGCCGGTTGGAACAACCATCAAGTAGCTCCAGTACCACGAATCCCGGAAGCGCGAGCGGCTCGTGCCGAACGAGACGGAGCCAAGCGACCGCTGGCGGGTAACCGCGCAGAAGGTCGATCATGACGTCGGTGTCGAGCAGAATCACGATGTCAAGAAGGGGTGCGCTTAGACGCACGCGTGCGAAGGCGGCGGGCGAAACAAGCGCTGTCGCGGATGTCTCTCCGCTTCCCCCACATGCCGATCAATCCGGATTGCAGCAAATCGTTACCGGTCATGTAAGGCGGCTCCCGCAGAACCGGTCTCGTTTCTGTTTCAGCGACGGAGTCTCGGGTGTTTGTTGCTCTCATCTGCGCTAACGATACCACATTTCAGGGAGGGCCTGCTGATCAGAACGGTGCACGCCGCCCGTCCGCTTGCTGCCGGGTCGCCGGGAAGGTTGAGCGCGTTGGAAACCGGGAAACCGGGGAGGAAACCGGGGACAGACGGGACATTTCAGGAGGCTTTTGTTCTAAAGATTGATTGCTGCTATTTGAGCGCGGCGGCGTGTGCGTAACATGATGCGGTGTGTCGACGGCGATCATGCGAGTAAGGCAAGCCACGATGCACAAGGTGCCAGAAGGAGCCCGGCTCTTCCAAGAGGAACCGTCCCGTCTGTCCCCGTTTGGCCCGTCCTCGGCAACTCGCGCCCGGCTCACGGAACGTGAGCTACGCGAGCAACTCTGATGGCCCTCGATCTTCTCACGACAACTGTTTTTGAAAGAGATCTGCGGCGCGTCAAGAAGCAGGGCAAAGACCTGGACAAGTTGGAGGCGATCGTGAACCTGCTTCAGGCGCAGGAGCAGTTGCCTGGCCGGTGCCACCCGCACCCGCTGCGCGGGAATTGGGCGGGGCATCAGGACTGCCATGTGGAGCCCCACTGGCTCCTCCTTAAGCGAAGAAGATTCACTCTTTGCTGTCCTCGCGCCTTCTGTTTTGGCTGAATATTTGACGACAGCAGTGTCTCCTGTCCGGACTTTATTCCCTTTGTTTTCAGCGCGCAATGGGTGAAAAAGGCCTAAAACTCTTGACACGTATGTCAGAATGAAATTAGAAGTAGGAAGTGGTAATTCCTATTCTGTTATCCACTTTCACCTGTTATTCGCCTGTTTTAGCAGGTGAAGCGGCCAGAGACAGACCGCCGGACGAATTGCCCGGCATCAAAGAAAGCGAGTAGACAATGCAAGCAACCAATGAAAAGCGGATCACGCAGAGGAAACACAACCGGCCGGCGGCGGGGCGCGGCACGCACGGGCGGTTCCCTGTCGGCGTTTCGGGTAACCCGGCGGGGAGGCCGGAGGGCAGCCGCCACCGCGCCAGCGTGCTGGCCGAAGCGCTGCTTGACGGACGCGTCGAGGCATTGACCGAAAAGGCGGTCGAAATGGCGCTGGCCGGCGATGTGACGGCGCTGCGGCTTTGCCTGGAGCGCCTGCTGCCGGTGCGCCGGGAACGGCACCTCACCATGACCCTGCCCCCGCCCGTAACGGCCGCCGACATCACCGCGGGCTTCGTGCGGGTGGTGGAGGCTCTTGCCAGCGGGGATCTGACACCCTCGGAAACCTCTTCCGTGGCGGAGTTGCTGGAGAGCGCCCGGCGGGCGATCGAGACCACCGACCTGGCTCGGCGAATCGAGGAACTCGAAGAGCGTCTAGAGGACGAAGAGCAGGATGAGGCTGGGGCGGACAATTGACCGGTTGAACAAGAAGGCGCCACAGCCGCCCGTGACTTAGCAAGTGAGCCGGGTCCAAATACAAGTCCTTGTCAGCGGGCGGCAGGGGTGATGAAATAGAAGGCAACATGAGGCGGCGGACTACGGGCCTACTGAGTGTCTGCATTTGCGCGCTGCTCATCTGCCCGCTGGGCCGGGCGCAGGCTCCGGCGGCCCCGCAAGCCCCGCGCAAGGGCGCCGAGGTGCTGGAGGCGCTGCGCAAGGCGCGCCTGGATCCCAAGGGCATTTATCGTCTCCACGATGCCAGCATTTACCGCGAAGACCTGCGAATCTACCTGGAGGAAGGGACGCTGGCTTTTCTGCAGCCGGTCGAAGGCCGCGTGACCGGCGCCGTATTCGTCGGCCAGGGCGAGCTGCTACTGATGCCGCCGGACCCGGTCGAGCGCCGCAGCATGACGCGCTTCACCGGTGCGCCCGTGCTCAACGAACGGTTTTCCAGCGCGCTGTTCCGGTTCACCGATGACACCTATGAGCGGTTGCTCGAGACCGTCGCCAATCGCCAGGTGGCCGAGCCCATCGATGACCCGGACCTGATCGGCAAGTGGAACCCGGTGGTCGGGAATCTGCACGGCCTGAGCGAAATGCGCGTCCTGATAGACCTGTTGGCCGAGAAGCCGGCGCCGTTCTTCGCCGGCCGGCTCAGCGGGAACCGGCTGGGCACCTTCGATGTGCAGATCGACTACCGGCAGCAGGAGCAGATCACTGCCGGGCAGGTGAACTGGAAGGATGGGCGGCGCTTCAGCGACATCTGGTGCGCGTACCCGGTGCGCTCGGTGCGCACCCGGGCGCGGCCCGCGCCGGTAGACCCCATCCAGCCGGTCCATTTCCGCATCGAGTCCCGGGTGATGCCACTGACGCACGCCATGCAGGTGACGGCCGAGGTGGACCTCCGCGCGGTCACCGGCGGCGAGCGCGTGCTGCAGTTCGAGCTGTCGCGCTTTCTCAAGGTGGCCTCGGTGTACCTGGCGCCGAAGGGCGGCCCTGCGGTCGAAGTCGAGTTTTCGCAGAACGAGCTGGTGGAGGAGAGCGAAATCCGGCGCCGTGGCAACGACCAGGTCACGGTCATCCTCACGACGCCCACGGTTGCCGGCCGGCAGTTCACGCTGCGCTTCCGGTACGAGGGCGAGGTCATCTCCGATGCCGGCAACGGGGTGCTGTTCGTCGGCGCGCGCGGCATCTGGTATCCGAACCGCGGCATGCGCAGCGCCCTGTTCGACCTTACCTTTCATTGCCCGCGCCGCCTGACGCTGGTGGCCACCGGCGACCGCCTGGACGAAAAGGACGATGGCGAGTGGCGCGTGTCGCGCTGGCGCTCGCCGGTCCCTATTCGCGTCGCCGGCTTTAACCTGGGCGAATACGACAAGAGCGAAGGCAAGTCGGCCGGTCTCCAGATCGAGGTGTACGCCAACAAGACTTTGGAGCCGGCGCTGGCGCAGCGGCAGCAGGTGCCGGCCTTTTTGTGGGAGTATATTTTGGAGCACTCGGTGCTCGGCCAGGGCCGCCTGGCGCGGACTGTTCCGCCGCCGCCCATCATGGTTCCCGCTCCCATGCCGCCCCGCATGCAGGACATTGCCGCCAGCATCGCCCGCGACACCGCCCAGAACCTGGAGTTTTTCGCGCGCCAGTTCGGCCCGCTGCCCTATCACCGGCTGGCCATTTCCCCCATCCCCGGCGCCTTCGGCCAGGGTTGGCCGGGGCTGATCTACCTCTCCACCCTGGCCTTCTTCCTGCCCTACGCGGAAACCACGCCACCCCAGGTGCCGCCTACCACCGAGATCTTTTACCGCACGCTGATGCGCAGCCACGAGATCGCGCACCAATGGTGGGGCAACGTGGTGATTCCGGGCGGGTACCGCGATGAATGGCTGATCGAGGGGCTTGCCAATTACTCGGCCCTGCTGTACCTGCAGTCCCGCAAGGGCGGCGAGCAGGAAGTGCGCTTGATGCTGGACCGGTCCAAGGAGGAACTGCTGCAGAAAGTGGGAGAAGAGCCGGCCGAGCAGGCCGGCCCGCCGGTGCTTGGATACCGGTTGCACTCCTCCCGGTCGCCGGCCGGCGTGGACCTGGTGATGTATAAGAAGGCCACGTGGATCCTGCACATGCTGCGGCAGTTGATGCGCGATCCGCGGAGCGGCTCGGATGCCGCGTTTTTCGCCTTTCTGCGCGCCGTGCGCGCGGCCTGCGCCGAAAAGCCGTTGACCACCGAGCTGTTTCGGCAGATCGCGGAGAAGCACGTGGTCCGCGCCGCCAACATCGACCAGGCCGCGTCGCTGGAGTGGTTCTTCGATGAGTGGGTGTACGCCACCGGCATTCCGGAAGTGCGGGTGAAGACGGCGGTGGAAACGCGCGCCGGCAAACTCAGCCTCACCGGCGTGGTGCACATGGATGGCGTGGATGAAAACTTCTCGCTGCCCGTCCCCATTTACGGGCAGACGCTACGCGGGCAATCGTTGCTCGGCATTGCCATGGCCGTGGGCAGGGAAACCAAGCTCAGTTTTCCGCTGGTGGCCCGCCCGCTCAAGGTCCTGGTGGATCCCCAGGCCACGTTGCTGGCGGTGTTCAAGTGACAAGTGACGAGTGACGAGTGATGAGCACCGAATGCTCGGGCGGCGACTTGTCACTCCGCATTCCGCACTCCGCACTCACACCTGCACCCAGCGGTTTTCGCGCGCGCTCTTGACGATGGCGTCGCACAGGCGCAGCTCACGCAGCCCGTCCTCGAAGGTCGCGAAATCCACCGGCAGGCCCTTGGCGATGCCGTCGGCGGCAATGTAGGCGTACACGCGGCGTACGGTCTGCTTGATGGCCGTATCGAAGCCCTCGGCGTGGCCGCCGGGCAGGTCGCAGAAGTGCCGCACCGAGGCATGGATCAGCGACGGGTCCTTGATCAGGATTTCATTGTTGGCTTCGCGCCGGCCAATCCACAGCTCATTGGGGTTCTCGGAGTTCCAGCCCACGGCCTTCTTGGTGCCGTAAATCTCGATGTTCAGGTAATTCTTGCGGCCCGCCGTCACGTTGCTGATGGTGACATTGCCGCGCGCCTTGCCGTCGAAGCGCAGCATGATGGCGGCGTAGTCCTCGGTCTTGACCGGCACCGGCTCGTAGTCGTCCGACGTCAGGATCTTGCCGGCAAAGGCCTCCACTTGCTTCTTCGGCTTCTGGCGGACGGGGATGAAGGTGGCGAAGTCGGCGCACAGTTCCTTCACCCGGCAGCCGGTGATGAATTCGCACAGGTCCAGCCAGTGCGAGCCGAGGTCGCCCACCACCCGCGTCTCGCCGCTGAATTCCGGCTCCAGCCGCCAGTTGTAGTCGGTGGGGAAGAACAGCCAGTCCTGGAGGTACACGCCGTTGCAGACGATGATCTCGCCCAGCTCTCCGGTCTCGACCAGGGCGCGCATGTGGCGGGTGAGCGGGTAGCAGCGGTTGTTGAAGTGGACGGCGGCGACCTTCTTGGCGGCCCTGGCCGTCTTCACCAGGTCCTCGCCCTCGGCCGAGGTCATGGCCAGGGGCTTCTCGCACAGCACGTGCTTGCCGGCCTCCAGCGCCTTTTTGGCCACCGGGTAGTGGAGGTGGTTGGGCGTGCAGACGTGCACGATATCGATGTCCGGGTCGGTCAGGACCTCGTCGATGTTGCTGGTGTAGCGGGTCAGGCCGAGCTGCTCGGCCTTGGCCTTGGCCACCTCCGGCAGCACCTCGGCCAGCGCCACCACTTCGGCGAAGCCCAGGCGGCGCACCGCTTCCACGTGCGCCGGGCCAATAAAGCCCGCTCCGATAACCGCGGTACGAAGCTTATGCATAACGCTCCTCCTCTTCAGGCTACAGGCTGCAGGCTGCAGGCTGCAGACCGGGATGAAACTTCTATACAAACACAGCGCGGCTTTCGTTGCAACCGAGGTCCCACGCCTTACTCAACCCGCAGCAGCTTCACGTTGAAGATCAGCGTGGAGTTGGGCGGGATGGCGCCCGGAAAACCTTTCGCCCCGTACGCAAGATCCGGGGGGATGGTCAACTTGCGCTCGCCGCCCACCTTCATGGTGCTGACGCCTTCGTCCCAGCCTTTAATGACTTCCCCGCGGCCCAGGACGAACTTGAACGGCGTATTGCGGTCCACCGAGCTGTCGAACTTCTTTCCGTTGGTCAGCCAGCCGGTGTAATGCACCACCACGGTCTGTCCGGCTTTGGGTTCGAGGCCCGTGCCGGCCTGGATGTCCTCATATTGCAGGCCGGACGGCGTGGTCACCTTCTTTGCCGCAGCCGGCGCTTTCTTCGCGGGCGCTTTTTCACCCGCGGCTGCGCCGGCTTTCTTCTGTCCGGCCGGCGCCTTGGTTTCCTGGGCCGCAAGCAACATCATGGGTACCGAGATAAGAAGCACAAGAACGATTCGCTTCACAGGTCCTCCTATGCTCTGATTCACTGCAATTCAACGGTGACGCAGTTGCTATCCCGGCCGCCGGCGCTGACGCAAACAGGCAGCTTACCACGAACCGGGAAATCAGCGGATGGCCGAAACCCATTCCGGCTCGTTTATGAGGATGACTTTTTTTTCGGAACGTGGTTCATTAGGCGTGAAAGCGCGGGGACCGGCTGTGTGCCGAACGGTCGGCGCCGGTTCCCGGGGCAGGCCATTATGAGGATCAGATTGTTCGCCGCGCTTTGTTGCGCGGCGCTCGCTTCCGTGGCAGCCCGGGCACAGGTGCTGGACAACGCGGCGCTGAGCGGCAAGTATTTCTTCGTCCAGCTTCTGGCCGATAGTCCGGCCGGGCAACCCGTCGCGGCGCGCAATCTTGGCGGTTCGATCACCTTCGACGGCAAGGGTGCCTACGGCTACAGCGGGAAACTCGGGGTGGGCGCGGCGGCGGCGACGGCCGCCAGCGGGCAGGGTGTTTACCGCGTGGCCGACAGCGGGAGCCTCACATTGACCAACCCGATCCGCGGCACGCTGGAGGTGCGCGGCTGGCTGGGATGCGCGGGTAGCGGGGCCGGCAGCCTGCCGGGCGGTTGCGGCGACCTGCTGATCGTCGGCGCCAGCACCGAAGCTGCCGACAGCAGCTATGACTTCTTCCTGGCCATCCGTGCGCCCACCGGCACCGCCGGCGCCGCGCTGCTCAACGGCGCATACACGGCGGCCTCGCTGCGGCTCGCCGACAATGGCGCTGCATCCGCGCTGCTGTCGCTGGCAGCCAACGGAAATGGGCAGTTCACCAGCCTGACCGTCTTGGGCCACGCGACCGATCAAGGCGGCACAAACGCCGGCCAGCCGGTCAGCGGCGCAACTTACACCCTCAACGCGGACGGCACAGGCGCCGCGTCTTTCGGTAGTACGAGCACGCTCGTCTCCGGCAGCCGAGAGATATTCATTTCACCGGATGGCGCTTACCTGATCGGGTACAGCAGCGCGGCCGGCCCCCGCGACGTCGTTGTCGGGGTCAAGAATTACAGCGGGTCGGCGGCAGCCGCCAATTTCGAGGGGGACTATCGCATCGCCGAGCTGACCGTCGAGACGCTGGCCAACGCCAGGACCGCCTTCGACGGGGCAACGTTCAGCGCGGGCAGCGGCACGGTTCGCGCCCTGGGCAACGGCCGCGCGCTGCTTTCCGAGCGCCTTCGCGTCTTGAACACCCGCATGGACTACTCCGGCGTGAATTCCTACCAGGTGTCCACGGACGGTGGCGGCGCGTTGGCGCCGAAGCTGGCGCAGGACCTGAAGAACATGGCGCTGGGCCCCGCCGTGAATCTGGGCACCGTGGTGCGGGCGGCTTCGCTCGCCGGGGCGCAGGTCGGCCTGGCGGGCAAGGCCAGCTATCAGTACGGCATTTTCTTCGCCGCGCGGGCCCCCGCGCTCTCGGGTGCCGGGGTGTTCCTGCATCCCAACGGCGTGGTCAACGCCGCCTCCTTCGCCCCCGCGCCGGCGCCGGTTTGTCCCGGCGCGATCGTGTCGTTGTTTGGTTCCGCTTTCGCTGGCGATAAGGCCGTAGCGACCAGCCTGCCGCTGCCGACAGTGCTGGGCGGGCTGACGGTGACCGTGGGCGGCACGCAGGGCCCGCTGTTCTATGTCTCGCCGGGGCAGGTGAACTTGCAGATTCCGTATGGGCTGAAAGGCAGTTCCGTCAGCCTTAAGGCGGGGACCGGCACAGCGGCCTCAAGTGAAGTGACTGTTCCGCTGGCGGCTACCTGCCCCGGCGTGTTTTTTTATGACGACGGCCAGAGCCTGTTCCGCGGCGTTGTGCTGCACGCCGATTACTCGCTGGTGACGGCCGGCAAGCCGGCGCGCCTCGGCGAGACGGTTCTCATCTACCTGACGGGATTGGGGGAACTCAGTCCTGCGGCAACAACCGGCGCGGCCAATCCCGAGTCGCCTCCCGGCAAGGCGCTCGATCCAGCTATCGTCGTGTACTTCGGTGGCGAGGCGGCGCTGAGTGTCGCATTTGCCGGTGGCGCCCCGCGTTTCGCCGGCCTGAACCAGATCAACGTGACCATCCCGTTCAGCGCGCCGACCGGTTCCGCCGTCGCCGTGGCCATCGCCACCTCGACCGCCTATACCGACGTGGTCGACATTCCCATCAGCTACTGACGGGCAACAGAGCGGCGTGACCTGTGCCGACGCGTCCGTGGAGATGTAGGCGCGTTCTGAACCACAAAGCCACAAAGCACACAGAGGATCACAAAGAATATTTCTTTGTGCGTCTTGGTGGTCTTTGTGCCTTTGCGGTTCAATTCCGCCATGTCCGCACGATAGACCGCGTGCGACCGGACCGCGATGCTAACATCAAATGAGGAGGAGGTTTTGCGATGGAGCAGAGCTGCATCCTGAGCGCGGTGCGCACGCCGATCGGCAAATTCCTGGGGGCGCTGTCGCCGGTGGCGGCGCCGCTGCTGGGGGCCGCGGCGATTCGCGAGGCGGTGATTCGGGCGGGGATCGAGCCCGGCCAGGTGGAGGAAGTGATCATGGGCAACGTGCTGAGCGCCGGCCTGGGCCAGAACCCGGCCCGGCAGGCCGCCTTGCGCGGCGGCCTTCCAGACCGCGTTGCCGCCATGACCATCAACAAGGTCTGCGGCTCCGGCTTGAAGGCCGTGGCCCTGGCCGACCAGGCCATTCAGACCGGCAATGCCGAAATCGTGGTGGCCGGGGGCATGGAATCCATGTCCAACGCGCCGTATCTGCTCCTCCAGGCGCGCGGCGGCCTGCGCCTGGGCGACGCCAAGCTGATCGATTCCATGGTCCACGACGGCCTGTGGGATTGCTACGAGGATTGCCACATGGGCAACACCGGCGAGGCGGTCGCCGAGAAGTACGGCATCACCCGGGCGGAGCAGGATGAATTCGCGGTGAACAGCCACCGCCAGGCGGTGGCCGCCATCCAGGGCCGCCGCTTCGAATCGCAGATCGTTCCCGTGGAAGTGCCGCAGGCCAAGGGACAGGCGTTGCGGGTGGAGCGCGATGAGTCGCCGCGCGAAGACACCAGCGTCGCGTTGCTGGCGCGCCTGAAGCCGGCGTTCAAGAAAGACGGAACCGTCACGGCGGGCAATGCGCCGGGCGTGAACGACGGGGCAGCCGCGGTGGTTGTGGCCTCGGCCGCCGCGGCCGCCCGCCTGGGGCGCCAACCGCTGGCGCGCATCGTCGGCCAGGCCACCAGCGGCATCGCTCCGATCTGGGTCATGATGGCCCCGGTGGAGGCCGTCAACCGCCTGCTGGCGAAAGTCGGCTGGAACCGGGATGACGTGGACCTCTACGAGTTGAACGAAGCATTCTCGGTGCAGGCCGTCGCCGTGATCCGCGAGCTGCGCCTGAACCCGGCCAGGGTCAACGTCAATGGCGGAGCGGTGGCGTTGGGGCATCCCATCGGCGCCAGCGGCGCCCGCATCCTGGTTACCTTGCTGCATGAAATGATGGCCCGCAACGTCCGCAAGGGAGTGGCCGCGCTGTGCCTGGGCGGCGGCAACGCCGTGGCCATGGCTGTCGAACGCTAGAGATGTGTCTCGCAATTTCGGATTTCGGATTGCGGATTGCGGATTTCAAACGCCGGAGTCGAGAGATGGACGTAAATTCAATCCAGACGGTGGCGGTGATTGGGGCCGGGACCATGGGCAACGGCATCGCCCAGGTGATGGCCGGGGCCGGCTGCCAGGTCTTGCTGTATGACACCGGGCAGGCGGTGCTCGATCGCGCGCTGGCCACTATTTCCGGCAACCTGGAGCGCGAAGTCCGGAAGGCGAGAAGCACCGAGGCGGACCGGGAGGCCGCGCTGGGGCGCATCCGGGCCGTCACCTGCCTGGAGGCCGTAGCGCCCGCTGATTTCCTGGTGGAAGCGGCGCCCGAGGATTTCCGGATCAAGGCCGAGTTGTTCGGCAAGCTGGACACGCTGTGCCGGCCGGAGATCATCCTGGCCAGCAACACCTCCTCGTTGTCGATTACCCGGCTGGCCGCCGTCACCCGCCGCCCGGACAAGTTCATCGGCATGCACTTCATGAACCCGGCGCCGGTGATGCAACTGGTGGAGCTGATCCGCGGCCTGGCCACCTCCGACCAGGCCTGCCAGTTGACGCGCGCCCTGGCCGAGCGGGCAGGGAAGACGGCCGTGGAAGTAAACGACTTTCCGGGCTTCGTCGCCAACCGCGTGCTGATGCCGATGATCAACGAAGCCGTCTATTGCGTCATGGAGGGCGTGGGGACCGTCGAAGCGGTGGACGCGGTGATGAAGATGGGGATGAATCACCCCATGGGGCCGCTGGCGCTGGCCGACCTGATCGGGCTGGACACCTGCCTCTCCATCCTCAACGTGCTGCACGAAGGCCTGGGCGATCCCAAGTATCGGCCCTGTCCCCTGCTGAAGAAACTGGTGGACGCGGGCCGCCTGGGCCGCAAGACGGGCCACGGCTTCTACAAATACAGTTAATTCGCGGGAGCGTAATAGCCCTTGCGGGCCTGCACGCGGAGGTCGTCGCGCACGGTTCGAATCTTCAGTGGGCGGAAGCGGCCGTCGCGGCGCGTGTTGCCGGGAGTGTAGCCGATGCTGTACTGGCTGCGCAGCTCGTGGGAGATTTCGTCGAAGGCGACGGCCAGTTCCTTGCCGTGGGTCACGCGGAAGACGCGCCCGCCCGTCTCCTCGGCCATTTTCTTCAAGGCGCCGTCGCCGGCGTAGCCGAGCGGGCCGTAGAAGCCCCGGTCGTAGAACAGGATCCCGTAAATAATCACGTCGGCCTTCTGGGTTGTCTCGACCGCCTGGTCGAGCTTGGTCTTGCTGCCCTGGTCCTGCCCGTCGGTGATCAGCACGATGGTCTTGCGGCCGACTTCAGCGGTGAGCTTTTCGGTGGCCGCCAGGTATACGGCGTCGTAGAGGAGGGTGCCGCGCGGGGGAAGGGGAAACGGGCCTTGCGGAATGGTAACGCGCGAGGGCGGCGGTCCGGAGGTGTTCACCCGCAACTGGTCCAGCGCCCGGCGCAGCAACTCCTGGTTGCCGCTGAGGTCCTGCAGCAAGTCCACGTCGGTGTCGAAGCTGATGAGGAAGGCCAGGTCCTTGGCCCCCAGCACGCGGCGGAAGAACACCTCGCTGGCGTCCCGCTCGGCGGGCACCAGCCGTTGCTGGCTGACGCTGGTATCCACCAGCAGTCCGATGGTGAGGGGCAGCGCCGTCTCGCGGGTAAAATAGCGGACCTGCTGTTTCTGGCCGTCCTCGAAGATCTCGAAATCGTTCTTGTCCAGGGTGTTGATCAACCGGCCCTTGCGGTCCTTCACCGTGCACAGCACGCTGACCACATCGACATCCACGCGGATGGTCGGCGTTTGCTCCGCCGGCCTCTGCGCGGGGGCCTGCGCCGGCGCGCCGCATCGCGACAGCGCGGCGGCGAGAAGCACGATGCCTGCCCGGACGTGCCGTTTCATCTGCTCCCCTATTTTACTGGGGATTTCGCAAGGCGTGTACCGCCGCGATCGCGCCGCCGCCGCGCGCCGGCCTTTCGCGGAGCGCCCTTCTCCCCGCCGAGCGCGCGCCGCTTTTTGATTCGATCGTCACTTTTTTCTTGACATCAATTGCAGCAGACTCTATACATGAGACAACATCACGATGCGATTGAGCGTTGTGATGGAAGGGAGAATGAAGCGGATGAAATGCGCAACCAAAAAGCCTGCGAAGAAAAAAGCTAAGAAGAAGTAGTTTTTTTCTTTGCCTGGGTTAAACGGGCCTCGCGCAAGCGAGGCCCGTTTCGTTTTTGGGCCGGGCCGCGCGCCGGACCTGCCGCCGTTTCAGGAAATGTCCAGGGCGGCCAGCAGTCCCTCGATGCCGGAGCGATCGACGACGAGATCGCGGCCGTCCCGCTCCATCCGCTCCACCTCATCGAAAGCCCGAAACAGGCGCATCTTGGCGAGCGCATATTGCTCGGTGGAGGAGAGATCGCGGCGGTGCCCGCCGGCCCAGGTCTCCAGTGCGTCGTCGGCGACAAAGACGGCGACCATGAAGGCGGCCCGCCGCTGGCCCCGGATCTCGAACAGGTAGGCCGTGCCGCGCTTCCACCAGCGTCGCCGCTTTTTCTCCCGCCGGACGAACACGTACTCGTAGACGTGGCCGGTCTGGCCGGAATAGGTCTTCACTCGGGGACCCATGCTCCTTTCCCGTTTACCAGATTCGAGGAAGAGAGACAACAGCGATGCTGCCGCCTGGGGTCTTTCGCTTTCGGTGTGGCCGCCGCGGCGACCATGGCTGCATGGGGTGACGGCGCGCGTCCTTTACACCCGCGCCCCGCCGCGGATACAATAGTGATTCGTTCTGAACGTCAAGGAGACGGCAGGAGGAGTATGGCCAATCATCTTTCGGCGCTGAAGCGGATGCGCCAGAGCGAGAAGCGCGAAGCTGCCAATCGGACGCGGCGGACGCGCCTGCGGCACGCGGTTCGCGATCTGCGGCACGCCATCAGCGCCGGCGATTCCGAGAAGGCGGGCGCGCTGCTGCCCGCGGTCGTTTCCATCGTGGACAAGTCGCGCAAGGAAGGCTTGATCAAGCACAATACCGCCGCCCGGTTCAAGTCGCGGCTGACGGCCGGTGTGGCGAAGGCCGGAAAAACCGCCTGAGGGCGGAAGGGATTCGAGATCCTCACAGCGCGGCGGTCTTCGGGCCGCCATCCAACGCGCCATGCGGCGGACGGCGGCCCGGGGGCCGCCGCTATTTTCTTTTCGCCAGTTCAATCACCAGGCGCTCCAGGATGATCCGTTCGTCGGGGGGCGAGGAGCGCAGCGCCACGTCGGCCTCGAACAGCGTCTCGATGCCCGCGGTCAGTTCCTTCACCGTGAACTTGCGCGCCTGGGTCTGGACCCGCGGGTGCACGTCCCTGGCGCCCTCCTTGCTCCGCAGCAGCTTGCGCACCTGGCCGGCGATCAGCGTGGTGATCAGCAGCGCCGGCACGCTCTCGCGCAGCATGTCCCGGACCAGGCGCAGGGCGCGGGGTGCGTCGCGGTCGCCGATGGCGTCGGAAATCTCCCACAGCGTGAAGGCGCCGGCGGCGGGCACCAGCGCCTGGACGTCAGCGGCGGTGATGCGGCCGCGCCCGGCGGCGTAAAGCATCAGCTTCTCCAGCTCCATGCGGGCGCGGGCCAGGTCGCCGCCGCAGGCCTCGACCAGCTCCGGCGCCGCTTCCTGCTCCAGCGTGAATCCGGCCGCCTGCGCTTCGTCCCGGAGATGCCGGACGGCCTCGCCGATCCCGGGCCGCTCGATGCGGATGGAGGGAACCGGAAGGAGCTTCTCCAGGCTCTCGGCTTTTCTGGCGTCGTCGCGGTCGGCCAGGTCCAGGCTGAGGGCTTCGAAAAGCACGATGCTGGCCGGCTGCGGGCGCTGGAAATAGTCGGCGATGGCTTCGGCGGAATGTTTGCCGGCCGTCCGCGGCTCGCCCGAGCCACCCTGGCCGCTCCCCGCGGCTCGGCGGCGCGGCAGCAGCGATTCGGCATTGCGCAGCCACAGCACGCGCCGGCCGGCAAACAGGCCCAACGAGGCCGCGTCGTCCAGCGCGTTGCGCACCGGCACTTCCGCCAGGTCGTGCTCCACCAGCCCCCCGCGGTCGCCCTCCAGATGGAACTCGAGCAGGGCCTGCCGGGCCTTGTCGCGGAAGAACATCTCGTTGCCCGTCAGCAGGTAGCCGGCGGCGAACTCCCGGCGCGCTGCCCGCCGGAGAAAGTCAGCCATCGTAAGCTGCATCAGAAGGCCTCCAGTATGGAGGAAACCAGGCTGGCGGCGAAGGCGCGGCTCAGGCGCTGGACCGCCGCGGCGCTTTCTTCGAAATACGCGGTCGCGTCGCCGGTGATCTCGTAGGGCTCGCTGAAGACATAGTCCGCGTTTTCGTACAGCACCTTGCCGGTGCGGGTGTCGGTGAGCTTGACGCGCATCCGGACGTTCACGCTGACCGAGACGGTGCGGCCGGCCGTGGGCTCGGCCACCACCGGCGTTGTCCAGAACTGGATCACCGTTCCGCTGAGCAACGCATCACTGCCCTCCGTCCGCGGCTGCACCCGGAAGCGCGCGCGGGCCAGGAACTCGCGCACCACCGCCTGGGTAAGGACCTGCTCCACCTTGAAGCGGGGAGTCTCATTGCGGAAGGCGGGAATGGCGATGGTCTTGATGTTGGAGGGAAGCTGCGCGCCCTTCCCGCCGGCGTGGTAGCCGCATCCGGCCATCGCCAGCGTCAGCGCCGCAAGCAGAAGAGGTCCAAGGTCCAAGGTCCAAGGTCCAAGGTCAGGCCGGCCGCGACTTTGGACTTGGGACTTCAGACTTTGGACTCGGGACCTTGGACTTTGGACTTTCATTGGGCCTTCACCTTGGCAAGCTCTTCGGCAATACGCACGGCGTTCACCGCCGCCAGGCGCAGGTTGTCGGCGGCCGCCCAGATCCACCAGGCGCCCGGGTGGTTCTTGTCGGGGCGGATGTCGCCCACCATGATTTCTTCCGAGGAAACGGCCCCGACCGCCGACGGCGCTTCCTGGTCGGCGCGGCGCAGATCATAGCCCGTTCCGGCAAACGCGGCTTCCACCTCCGCGGCCTCGCGCGGCTGCTCCAGCTCCAGATAAAAGGAGAACGCATGGCCGTGGAAGGAGGCCGACTGCAGCACGCGCAACGAGGGCGGCGCGATGCCGGGGGGCAGCAGGCGCGCCAGGTGCCGGGCCACACGTTCCTCGACGCCGGCCAGCAGCGGCCGGGTCTCTTCTCCGTAGGCAGCGAGCAGATTGAAGGCCAACTGGCTGCCGAATATCTCTTTCGGGACCTCGTGAAACGAGAGCCGGGCGACGGTCTGCTGGTGAAGTTCCCCGATGCCGGCCGAGCCGCGCTCGCTGGCCGGCTGGAACACATGGACGATGGAGCGGCGGGGCGTCAGGCCGGCCGCCTGCATGCGCCGCAGCACCGAGGCAACCACCAGCGCGGCCGGGTGCGCCGAGACACAAACCCGGCCGCTGGGGTCCGGCAACGCGCCGGTCGCCACCGGGCCGGCGATCCGCGCGCCTTCCTCTTCCAGCGCCTCGGTGAGATCGATGACACGGCACCCGGCGCGGTCGGCCAGCTTCCACACGTTCCGGTTGTAGGCGGGCGAGGCGGCCAGGAAGACGAATTCCACTCCCTCGAAGCTGTCGCGTTGCAGCGAACCGATGACGGCCGGCTCGCCCTGGAACTCCGTCAATTGTCCGCGGATGTCTTCCTCATCGAGCAGGACCAGCCGGCGGGCAGGAAAGCGGCGTTGTTCCAGCGCCTCCTTGATTTCCTTGCCCTTCAAGGTCGAGGCGCCGACAATTGCGACATTGAAGCTTTGCGGCTCGGCTTGCTGCATTTCAAAGTGCGCGCGGCGGCAGGCTGGCAACAGAGCCGCGACCGTGAGGGAGCGGTGAGCGGGTCCGGCAGCCGGTCTATCGGCACTCGGGTCGGCCGGAACTAACCGCTCGCTGATCCCGCGTGGCGGGACGGCTCAGTTGCTCTCCTGTCACGCTTCGGCGGTCAGGTCGCTTTCCGGCGGAAGGGGGCGCGGGTGCAGCCGCCGGAAGATGCGCCGGACGATGCCGCCGGCGCGTGTCACCACGCCCGACAGCGTGTAGCTCATGGCGATGCACAGCAGCACCGGCTCGGAGTAAAACCAGATGGCGGCCACCAACCCGGCGATGCTGACCACCAGGAAGAGCGGGTGCCGGCGCCGCAGATCGATGTCCTTGAAGCTGTAATAGCGCCAGCGGCTGACCATGAGCAGCGAGGCCGCCAGCAGGATGGCCAGCCACGGCAGCGCCCACGCCCACCAGAACAGCGGCTCGCCATTGACCACGTGCACCACCGCCGCCACCAGCCCGGCGGCGGCTGGAATCGGCAGCCCCACAAAATACTTCCGGCCCGGCTGGCCGGGATTGGCGGGCACCGGGTCGGTGGTGATATTGAAGCGGGCCAGCCGGGCCGCGCCGCAGATCACGAACAGGAAGCCCAGGAACCAACTGGCGCGCTGCAGGTGCTCCAGCATGGCACCGCCGGTCACCGGGTCGAGCCAGCGGATTCCCCAGACAAAGGCCAGCAGGGCCGGCGCCACACCGAAGGTGATAACGTCGGCCAGCGAGTCGAACTCCCGGCCGAAGGCGCTGGTGGTTCCCGTCATGCGGGCGATGCGGCCGTCGAAGCCGTCGAACAGAACCGCGAAGCCGATGGCCTTGGCGGCCGCGTCCAGGTGCTGCGCGGCGGCTTCCGGCCCTAGCGCCCCCTTGAACGCCTCTGTCAACGCAAAGTAGCCGCAGAAAATGTTCCCCACCGTGAACAGGCTGGGCAGGATGTACGCGCCGCGGCGGGGCGGCCGAATTCGCACCGGACTCGCCATGTCAGTTTCTCCTGGCCAGGATGGTCGAGCCGCCCCGGACGTGCCGGCCCCTGGCCACCATCAGTTTCCATTCCGGATCCAGCAGCACGTCCACGCGGGAGCCGAACTTGATCAGCCCCACGCGCTCGCCCCGGCCCACGCTGTCGCCCTTCTTCTTCCAGAAGACGATGCGGCGCGCCAGGATGCCGGCAATCTGTTTGAACACTACCGTTCCCGCCGGGCCTTCGACCGCAACCGTATTCGATTCGTTCTCGCTGGAAGCCTCGGGGCGCGAGGCCACCAGGAATCGGCCGGGGCGGTATTGCACGTCGCGGATGGTCCCGGCGATCGGGGAGCGATTGATATGAACGTCGAAGAGCGAGAGGAAGATGCTGATGCGGCGGAAGGGGCGTCCGTCGTGCTCCACGTCGCGAATCTCCACCACCCGCCCGTCGGCCGGCGCCACGGCGATGATGCCCGGCTCGTCGGGGACCAGGCGCTCCGGGTCGCGGAAGAAGTACATCACGAACAGCGCCAGCGCCAGCAGCGGCACGGCGAACCATCCGCCCAGCAGCCAGCCCGCCACCACCGCGGCGGCGACCAGCGGCACGCTATAGTTGAATCCGTCTCTGGCCACGTTCAAACCGCTCATTCTAGCAGCAACGGAAGGAATAGGCGCCGGGTGTGAGGCGCCAGGGGGTCGGGCGCCAGGCCTTCGAACCCGACACCTGCCGCCTGGAACCTGACGCCTGGTTCCGATTGCGTCACGCCACCGAAGCGTGGTCTCTCTTGTACTGGCGGATGATCTGCTCCATCTCATCCTTCAGACGCAGCTTCAGTTTTTTCAGCCTGGTCTCCTCCACTCTTTCCTGGTCGCTCAGATAGGGCCGGTTGGTGAGTTGCTGGAGCTGTTCATCGTAGGTCTTGTGTTGATCTGCCAGCTCTCGGAAGTGCTCGTCAGTTGCCATCAGGTGAACCCTAATATCCTGAGGGCTAGAAGCCATAGACAGACCTCCCTCTTCCGGTTCTCCCCACAACCTAGCACACGGCCCACCCGGGATTCAAGCGGCGGTTGCAGCGCCGGGCAAGGTGTCGGCGCGGCCGGTGTCGCCGGGCGACCATTTCCGGCCTCGCGGCGAGCGGCCGCGCGTGGCGGCCACCGACGCCGGGCCCGGTGAAGACCGAGGTGGCGGAAGGTGCGGTGGCCTTCACCGTGCGCGTGGAAGGCACGCTGGCCGGCGCCCGCGCCGTCCGCGCCGGCGGCCACCTGGCTGGAGACCTCCGGCAACGTGGTTGTGGAAGGGATGCGGCGCGTGGGGCCGGACATCGAGCTCCGGTTCGTGGAGGCCTTCGGGCTGCGCGGGACGGCGGAGATCGCCTTGCGCCTGCCTCATACCGCCGCCGCGCTGACGGACATGACGGGCGGCCGCCGCATGCCGCTCGCCCCCGCCGGGCGGTACCGCGTTCCCGTCCGGCCGCAGCAGATCGTCACCATGCGCTTCCGCACGTCAGGCTCGGTGGAGGAACCGAAACCCCGCACCGAGTGGGATGACCTGGCCCCGGAGCACAAGCGCGCCGCCCTGCGCGAGTACTCGGAAGAAAAAGGGCATCCCCCGCAAGGCGCGTAAGCTGCCCTGGAGCGCCCGCATCCCAGGCTGGTTCCTGGGTGGCCTGTCACAAAAGACCCCACCCCATGCTGTACCATAGCCGTACGGCTGAGAACTGCTACGGAATCATCAAGCTACGGGGGGAATCTGGCGCCGTCTGAAGGTCCTACGAGCCCCTGGAACCGAGAACGCAGTTGGCACCCCCGGCCCTTACATCTACCTGCATGACCGGTTCGCCAGTGAGCGGGATCGTTGTCTGCTCCCACCGGCTAATCAGCCGGACTGGTGGAAGAGTCTCTGGCCCCACGTCCTGTTGCACGCCGGCTTCAGCTCTCGAATCAGAGCACCCTGACGAGCCATCCGCGCAGATGCTGGATATAGTTCATAGCTGAAAAATGGGGGCGCCCACGCATTGATCCAGGTGTCGTCGCCCTCCAGATGCCGTACCAGGCTTTGCCGGACGTTGTCGCTTTCGCCAATGTATATGAACCTTTGTTGATCGAAGAGCACGTACACCCCGCCCCCGGAAGGTGCGTTCTCTTCGATCCCCTCTCGTGTGAAAGGGTAGCTCTCCTTGTTGTGCCAAGGCATGCTGTTACTCCCCTCGGCGTACAATATGGGTACATTCTCATACCACAAGCGCGTTTGCTAAGCAACAACTATTTTGGTTTTGGTTATCTGGTAATAATGGCCGAAGTTGTAGCTTTATAGGCCGTTTTTTTGGCCGTCTTTAAGGGCGGGCGCCAGCCTGGCAACTCACGAAACAGCGCAACGGGGTAGGCGAGAAATCAGGGTTCAAGAGCCAGAAGCGGGAATGGCTGACTGGGGCCGTCCGGGAAGCTGGATTGCCTGTTGGCCGCATGGGCGCGGCTGGGGGGGACGCGGAAAGGGGCGGCCGGCGACCACCGGCGAGGGAATCAGCGAAGCGCAAGGAGGGAATGGAGGCGCGGGCGGGAGTCGAACCCGCGTATAAAGGTTTTGCAGACCTCTGCCTTACCACTTGGCTACCGCGCCGGGCAGGGAGCACCCCATTATAGCAACAAGGGCCCCCGCTGCCGAGGGCCCACGAAAACTGGAGCGGGAGACGGGATTTGAACCCGCGACTTCGACCTTGGCAAGGTCGCACTCTACCGCTGAGCTACTCCCGCTTGCCAGACCCAATTCTACCACACGGCCCGCGGCGCCGCAACCGGACCGGAGTGAGCGCTCCGCGTAAGCGGGGCGGGCCGGGGACGCTCCCTCATCCCGCCTCGCGGGGCGGCTGGGTTGCGGCACCCTGCTTGGCTCCGGCTCAGATGGCCGCCTCGCGCAGGAACTTGGCCGCCTCTTCCGGCGGTGTGGGGTTGATGTAGAACCCGGTGCCCCACTCGAAGCCCGCCACTTTGGTCAGCTTGGGCATGACTTCGATGTGCCAGTGGTAGTAATCGTTGTTGGCTTCCGGCACCGGGGAGGTATGCAGGACGAAGTTGTAGGCCGGCTTTTCCAGCACCACCTCCATGCGGACCAGGAGGTTCTTGAGGGCCTTGGCCAGGTTCTCGTACAGATGCGAGGGCGAGTTCTCGAACGCCGACTCATGCTGCTTGGGCAGGATCTTGGCTTCGAAGGGGAAGCGGGGGGCGTAGGGGGCCAGGGTCACGAAGTCGGCGCTTTCCGTGATCACGCGAACGCCGGACTCCAGTTCCTGGCGGATGATGTCGCAATAGATGCAGCGCTCCTTGTAGCTGAAATAGTTCTTGCAGCCCTCCACCTCCTCGATCACGCGCTTGGGCACGATGGGGAGGGCGATCAACTGCGAATGAGCGTGCTCGAGGGAGGCGCCCGCCGGCGCCCCGTGGTTCTTGAAGATGAGGATGTAGCGGAAGCGCTTATCCTTCTTCAGGTCCAGCATGCGGTCGCGGAAGGCCCACAGCACGTCCTCCACCCGCCTGTCGGGCATCGAGGCCAGCGTCTGCTCGTGCTCCGGCGTCTCGATGATCACCTCGTGGGCGCCGATGCCGTTCATCTTGTCGAACAGGCCCTCACCCTGGCGGTTGAGTTCCCCCTCGATGCCCAGGGCGGGAAACTTGTTGGGGACCACGCGCACTATCCAGCCCGGGGCATTCGGCCCGCTGCCGTTGCCGCGATAGGCCAGAATCTCCGGAGGAGTCTTCGCCTCATTGCCCACGCAGAAGGGGCAGAAGCCGCCGCCGATGGGCGTTGGTTCATGAGCAAAATCCGTGGGACGCTTGGCGCGGTCGGTGGAAATAATCACCCACCGGCCGGTGATAGGATCTTTCCTTAGTTCAGGCAATGCACTTCACCTTCAATCTGTGACAAACAGTCAAGCCTCGGAGGAACGCCAACCTCTTCGGATGCGCCGCGGGATTGTGCCCGCGCCTCGCCCAGGCCCCCCGACCGTATTTGATCCATCGTACCACGGATCAATCCCAGGCCACGTCGGCCTCCTGGAAGGCATCGCGAAAGTGCTCGACGAGCGGTTCCCGGCCCGCCGCGCAGTAGACGCTGACCACGTCATAGCGGTGCGGCGCGGCGAGATGGGAACGGCGGCGATAATCGGCCGCGGCCGTCACCAGGCGCCGCCGCTTCTCGGCGTCCACGGCGTCCTCGGCGCGGCGCACCTCATCGGACTGCCGCGACTTCACCTCCACAAAGACCAGCGTGCCGCCGTCCCACCCGATCAGGTCGACCTCGCCGCCCACGCCAGCGTGGCGATAGTTGCGCGCCACCATGGTGAAGCCCAGCCGGCGCAAGTGCCAGTAGGCGATCTCCTCGCCGCGTCTGCCCGGGGTGGGATCGGACCCGGTGAGGCCGAGGCCGCCCAGGAGGCCAAACAAAGCCCGCATCAAATGCACACACCTTCCTCCCACATAGGCCAAGCGGTCGATTGGCGCTTCTCCACTATTGTAGCGCGGCCCGGCCGGGGTATGCCACGGCTGCTGGGGCCGGGCGCGGCTGGGGGCCGCCGCAGCGATGTGTCGCGTGGACGGCGACACGGGCGGGCACTATAATGCTCGCTATCGCTGACGGCTCTGGAGTCGGCCTATGCTGGTCCGCAAGTGGACACGCCCGCCACAATTCCCGCTGGTGGTGTTCCTGGTCACGACCACTCTCTCGGTCGCGGCGCTGGGCTGGCTGAGTTGGCGCCTGGTTCAACAGGATCAAGCGCTGGAAAGCCAGCGTGTCCAGGAGCGCCTGGAGAATGCGGCCGAATTGATGGCGGCCACGCTCGAACGCCGGTTGGGGGAACTCGAGCAAACTCTGAGCACAATCGAGGCCGTCCCCAAGGCTCGGCTGCGCGTACGCGCATCGGAACTTGGACCGCGGCTCCCGGACAACGCCGTCCTGGTTGTGTTCGACGAGACTGGGACGGACAGCTACCCGGCGGGCCGTCTTCCTTATTACCCCGCAATCGTCGCGGCCCGAGAGCCCTCCGATGCGGTCTTTGCCGAAGGCGAGGTCTTGGAGCTTCAAAAGGGCGATTATGCCGCAGCGCTCGAACGCTTTCGGCCGCTGGCAAAATCGGGCGACCCGGTTATCCAGGCCGGGGCGCTGTTGCGCATAGGCCGGATTCATCGAAAACTTGGCGATCGGGAAGCGGCCCTTGCCGCTTACGGCGAGCTGGCCGCTCTTGGCTCGATTTCCGTCGCCGGGCTGCCGGCGGAACTGCTGGCCCGCCATGCTCGCTGCGAGCTGTTTGAAGAATCGAACCGGGCCGCCGAAGCTCAACGAGAAGCAGTCGTCCTGTACACGGGCCTGCACAGCGGCCGTTGGCGGCTGGCCGGCGCCGCCTTCCGCTACTACTCGAAACAGCCAAGGGATCTGCTGGTCTCTGAGCGAGACTACGCGGGAGAGACAGACCGAATCGCGCTGGCAGACGCCGTTGAATCGTTGGCAGTGGAATGGCAGGCACTGCGTGGGCGGGGCGGCCAGCCTGCCGGGCGTAAGAGCGTCCTCCAGGAGGGTGGCACGGCGCTCGTGGCCTGGCGCGGTGCTCCCGAGTGGATGGTGGGCATCGCGGCCGGCCCGCGTTTTCTGAAGCAACAATGGCTGGCCGGCTTGGAGCCTCTCGCCCGCCGCCAGAACGCGCGGTTGGTGCTGACCGACACGGACGGCCGCCCGGTCTTCGGCCAGTTGCCGGCCGCCGCAGCGAGAAAGGCGCGGCGGAGCGCCGTCGATACGCGGCTGCCCTGGAACCTGCTGGTTCAAAGCGAAGACCCGGCGGCGGAACTGGCCCAGGTCGCCGCCCGGGGCCGATTATTCCTGGCCGGTTTTGCGTTGATGGTGGTTGGACTGCTGGCCAGCGGCTATCTGTCGGCCCGCGCGATACGCCGTGAACTTGCTGTCGCGCGCCTGAAGTCGGACTTCGTCTCCGCGGTTTCGCACGAGTTTCGAACTCCATTGACGTCCATGTGCCAGTTAGCCGAGATGTTCACCTCGGGCCGCGTGGCGGAAGAGGAGCAGCGCCGGCAGTACTACGGGTTGCTGGGGCGCGAGGCGCAGCGGCTCCGGCGCCTCGTGGAAAGCCTGCTTGATTTCACGCGGATGGAAGGGGGCGCGCGCGAGTACCGTTTCGAAAAGCTCGACGCCGCCGAGCTGGTTCGCGAAGTGGGCGAAGAATTCCAGCAGGAGGTGGCCGATGGCGGCTACCGCATCGAATTGAACATGGAGGGCGGCCCGCTGATGGTGCGGGCCGACTCCGAGGCCTTGCGGCGGGCATTCTGGAACCTGATGGACAACGCCGTGAGGTATTCCCCGAACTCCTTCACCGTTTGGGTTGAGGTGGATCGCGACGGGCCCAACGCGCGCATCCGGGTGCGAGACCACGGGCTGGGCATTGCTCCCTCGGAGGAGCGCCAGATCTTCACGAAATTCGTCCGCGGCGCAAGCGCGAGCCAGGCTGGAGCCAGGGGCACCGGCATCGGCCTGTCGATGGTGCAGCACATCGTTCACGCCCATCGGGGCACGGTTACCGTCCAGAGCGAGCCCGGGCGGGGGAGCACGTTTACTGTGCTGTTGCGGCTGGAGGGATAGGCAATGGTTTCCATCTTGATTGCCGAAGACGATCGGGCCATCGCGGCTTGCCTCGAAGGCGACTTGAAGCTGGAAGGGTACCAGGTGGAGATCGCCCGCGATGGCGAAGCCGCCAGCCGGCGCGCCCTCGAGCATCCGTTCGACCTCATCCTGCTCGATGTCATGCTGCCTCGCAAAGACGGCTTCGAGGTGTGCCGGGAACTGCGCCGCCTCGGGCTTCGCACCCCGATCATCATGTTGACGGCACGCACCCAGGAGACCGAGAAAGTCCTCGGGCTGGAACTGGGCGCCGACGATTACGTGACCAAGCCGTTCAGCCCGAAAGAATTGCGGGCGCGCATCAAAGCAGTGCTGCGCCGCCACGCGGGCGAAGTGACCGAGGTGTACCGCTTCGGGGATATCGAGGTGGACTTCGGCCGCTGCGAACTGCGCCGCGCCGGCCAGGCGCTGGAAATCTCTCCGCTGGAGATCAAGCTGCTGGCCGCCTTCATTCGCGCCCGGGGGCGCGCGCTTACCAGGGAACGTCTGCTCGAGGAGGTATGGGGCGTGGGCGTCCATGTGACCGATCGCGTGGTGGACAACCACATCACGCATCTGCGCCGGAAGATCGAGCCGGAGCCCTCGCAGCCGCGGTACCTGGTCAGCGTGCGGGGATTGGGATACCGGTTTGACGGCTGACCGCCCTGTGTCCCGTCTCCAAAACGAAAACGACACAGAAACGTGACAATGAACTCGTCGGGAAGAAACGGTCGCCGCCTAGCCTGACTGGCGAAAGGTACAGGAGGTACCGACAATGCGCGCACGATCTTTTTGCTGGTTTCGAGCGGCCCTGATGGCCGCGTCCCTGGTGACAACCCTGGCCCTGACGGCCGGTCCGGCGCTCGCGCAGAAGGGCTGCGTCTCCCCGCCGCCCGGCATGGTGGCTTGGTGGTCGGGAGATAAGACTTCCCTGGATCCCGTCGGCGGCATCAACGGGACCATGATGAATGGCGCGACGTTTGCCCCTGGGAAGGTGGGGCAAGCGTTCAAGTTCGACGGGGCCGACGATTACGTCCAGATCCCCTTCGATTCGCGATACAACTTCCCGCCCACGGGGCAGTTTACCGTCGAGCTGTGGATTAACCCCGGCCGGGTGGTGGGCTCCAGTCGCGTAGCGCCGGGATACCAGTGGCAATGCCTTGTTGTGAAATCGACACCGGACTCGGTGTGGGATTGGGGGATCCACCTCGGGGGAGACAAGATCAGCAGCGGCTCACAGCGCTCGCATTTTCTGAAATCCACCACCGCTGTCACTGTTGGCACGTGGTATCACGTCGCGGTGACGTACAACGCCGGGAGCATGACCCTGTACGTGAACGGTGTGCCTGAGGCCACCGGTTCCGGTTTGGTATCGCAATCAGATGGTGCTCTGGCGCTGGGACGAAAGGGTGAGTCCGCGCCACATCCAGACCTCTTCCAGGGCTTGCTCGACGAGGTCGCGATTTACAGCCGTGCGCTCAGCGCTTCAGAGGTCCAGGCCGTTTACCAGGCCGGGACCCTGGGTAAATGCAAGCCGACCGCCACGGTCCCTGTCCGCTTGGGCGGCTCTCCGGTGACGGGCGAGCCCGCCGTGCTGTTGCAGGAGGCCCAGCACAAGGAACTGGTGGATGGACAGCCGGCGGAGGCTGTCGAGATCTATCGCGGCATTCTGACCCGCTACGGCGGAAACCGGACCGTGGCGGCCACCGCCCTGGTTCAGATGGGCCAGTGCTACGAGAAACTGGGCAATGTCGAATCCCGCAAGGCCTACGAGCGCGTTCTGCGTGAATTTGCGGACCAGCGCCAAGCCGCCGAGGTGGCACGCGCCCGCCTGTCCGCCATGAACGGCCGCGCTGCTCCGGGCAAGCGGCCTGCAATGGCCGCCCGCCGGGTCTGGGATTCTTTTGTTGAAACCGGGGGATCGCTTTCCCGCGACGGCAGCTTCTTTTCGATGGCTGATTCGGACAGCGGCAACCTGGTCATCCGCGACGTTGCTACGGGCGAACTGCGCCATCTCACCAAACAAGATTCCGGGAGCGGTGCCTACGAATTCACAACCGCCTCCGTGCCATCGCCGGACGGCAAACAGATCGCCTACAACTGGTCTAACAAGAACAGGCGCTATGACCTGCGGGTTGTCGGCCTCGATCGCTCCAGCCCCCGGGTCTTGGTCGCTGACCAGGCGTACGTCAAGCCGGGCGATTGGTCGCCCGACGGCAAGTGGGTTCCCGCCAACATCAGAAAAGAGGATGGCGCCAGCCAGATCGTGCGCGTTTCATTCGCGGACGGCTCGGTACAGGTGCTCAGGGATCTCGGTTCGCGCTATCCATCCAAGCTGGGCTTCTCGCCGGACGGCCGGTACATCGTCTATGACTTGCCGCCCAAGGAAGCCTCGTCCGCCCGGGACATCTTCCTGCTGTCCGCGGACGGCAGCCGCGAGATTCCGCTGGTCCAGCACCCGGCCGATGACTTTGCTCCTGTCTGGATGCCTGACGGCACGGGCGTCGTCTTTGTGAGCGACCGCGCCGGCAGCCCGGGCCTTTGGATGGTGAAAGTGTCCGATGGCAAGCCGGAGGCAGCCCCGCAGTTGGTCAAAGCAGACGTCGGGCAGATGTGGCCGATGGGATTCGCGCGCAATGGCTCTCTTTATTACGGTCTCCACACGGCCACCGAGGATATTTATCTTGCGAGCCTCGACAGTGACAGGCGCAAACTGGCCGGTGAGCCCATCCAGTTGGCGAAACGGTTTGCCGGGTCAAATTACTCGCCTGACTGGTCTCCGGACGGCCGCTTCCTCGCCTATGCCTCCGCCCGCGGTCCAGTGCCGGAGGAAGTGTATGCCGAGATATCGTATGCAGGGACCCCTACGATTGTCATTCGTTCACTCGATACCGAACAGGAACGTGACCTGACCCCGAAGCTCCGCAGCTTCACCAAACTCTACTGGGCGCCGGACGGGCGTTCGTTCATCGTACGCGGGCAGGACCTTAAAGGCGTCTGGGGGATCTTCAGGGTGGATGCCCAGTCGGGTGACGCGGAGCTCATGGTGGCGAAGCGAGCTGAAGAACAATTCCTCGACCTGGTCTGCCACTCGGCTGATCACAGCAAGATCATCCTCACGCGGTCCGTCGGTAACGTTTGGCAAACCTCGCTCCGAGACTTGGGCACTGGTGTTGAGAAACAATTGCCCGTCGGAAACCACTGGGCCCTGCTTTCCCCGGATGCTCGCTGGGTGGCCTTTAGCGCCTATGATCGAGCCACCCGCAGCTCAGGTTTGACCGTTCTTCCCACGGGAGAGGGCGATGCGCGTCAACTCTTCCGCGTGCGCTACCCGGAGATCATCTCTGGCGGCGGACTTGCCTGGTCACGCGATGGCGAGCACATCTGGTTTACAAAGTGGGGTTCCGCGTCCGGCGGCCGGGCCGAACTCTGGCGTGTTCCCTTCAAACAAGGAAACCCGGAACCAGTCGGCTTGACGATGAAGAACTTCCGCCACCTGAAATTCAATCCCGATGGAAGCCGCATCGTGTTCATATCCGGCGAGCAGAAACACGAGCTCTGGGTGCTGGAGAACTTCCTGCGCTGAAGCAGTAGACCTGAGGGCCGATCCAGAACCACTCCCGTGAAGGCGTCTTCACGGCAACAGCTTCTCGAAGCGCGGGGGCAGCGACTTCACAATGTCGTTGTAGATCACGAACACCGCGATCAGCACCAGGAACACGAAACCGGCCTGCACGATCCGCTCCTTTATCCGCAGGCTGAGATCGCGGCGCAGCAGGCTCTCGATCAGCAGCAGCATCATGACGCCGCCATCCAGCACCGGGATGGGGAACAGGTTGAAGATGCCGAGGTTCAAGCTGATGGCGGCCATCAGGCTGATCAGCTCCGGCAGACCCTGGCGCGCGGCTTCCCCGGAAAGCCGGGCGATGCCGATGGGGCCTTCCAGGGTGCGGGGCGACATCTTGCGCTCCAGCATCTTCCCCACGATGTCGAAGATCAGCACCGCGAACTTGCGGTTGGTTTCCAGCGACTGCTTGAAGGCGGCCGGCAAGGACAGCCGGCGCTCGACCATTTCCTCCTGCAGGTCCACGCCCAGCCGCCACATCGGCCGGTCCAGGCCCGGGACCTCGGCCAGGACCGGCGTTATGGTCACGGCGAATTCCCCTCCGTCACGTTTGACCGCGACCCGTGCCGGCTTGCCCTTTTCCTGCTGGAGCATTTGCGGCAACTGGGCCCGGAAGGTGATGCGCTGGCCGTTGAGGCCGTCAATCACGTCGCCCGGCTGGAGACCGGCCCGCGCCGCCGGCAGTCCCGGCTCCAGGCGCTTGACGACGGCCGGCAAATAGGGGGCGAAGCCGCCGACGCCGGTGCGGTTGCGCGGTTCGATGTCGGGGGTGAGCGTGGTGCTCAACACCTGGCCGTTCCGCATGTAGATGACCTCGAGCGGCTGGCCAGGGCTGGACAGCGTCGTGATTTCCACGGTTTCCCAGGTGGGGTTGTCCAGGCCGTCAAGCCGCACCAGGACATCGCCGGGCTGCAGGCCGGCCTTGGCGGCAGCCGAATCCTTCTCCACGTAGCCCAATTCGGCGCGCCGTTCCATGTAGGCCAGCTTCTGGTACTTGACCATGTAGAGGCCGGTCAGCAGCACCACCGCCAGCACCACATTCATGGCCGGGCCCATGACCGCGATGACGAAGCGCTGCCAGCGCGGCTTGGAAAGGAACTCGCACGGCTCCCCGGTGACCGCATCGGCCGGGTTCTCGCCGGCCATCCTCACGTATCCGCCCAGCGGCAGCACGCTGATCCTGTAGTCGGTCTCGCCATATTGCCGGCCGAACAGGCGTCTGCCGAACCCGATCGAAAAGACCTCGACCCGAACTCCAAACCCCTTCGCGGCAAGAAAATGGCCGAGTTCGTGGATCAGGATCATGATGCCCAGGACCACGACGGCGGCGACCACGTTGGTGAGCGTCACGTATGACATCTAGTGTTGTGTCTCGCAGTTGGTTTAACAACCCATGGCAATTGCGGATTTCGGATTGCGGATTGTGGATTTCGAGCCCGACCCCTGGCATCGGATTCTGGGGCGCAATCCGCTGTTTGAAATCCGCAATCCGCAATCCGAAATCCGCAATTAGGATCTCCCTTGTTCGACGGCGGCCAGGGCCACGGCACGCGCCGCCCGGTCGCACTCTTGCAACTCATCCAGATTCCGCGCCTGGCCTGGCGGAATCCGGTTCAGCGCCTCTTCAATGACCCGGGGAATGGCCAGAAAGCCGATTCGCCCGGCGAGAAACGCGCCGACAGCGACCTCGTCGGCGGCATTCAGTACGCAGGTCGCTGTTCCTCCGGCTTCCAGCGCCTGGTAGGCCAGCTCCAGGCAGCGAAAGCGGCCCGGGTCGGGGACCGAAAAATCCAGTTTCCCCAGATTCTCCAGCGACAACCGATTGTCGGCGGCCGGCAGGCGGTCCGGGTAGGTCAGCGCGTACTGGATCGGGATCTTCATGTCGGTCACCGACAGTTGCGCCAGGATTGAGCCGTCCAGGAACTCCACCATAGAGTGCACGGTGGATTGGGGATGGATGACGACATCGACCCGCGAGGCCGGGAAGCCGAACAGCCAGCGGGCCTCGATCACCTCAAAACCCTTGTTCATCAGGGTGGCCGAATCAATGGTGATCCGGCTGCCCATGCGCCAGGTGGGATGATTGAGCGCCTGCTCGACAGTCACGCGTTCCAGCTCCGCGCGGCCGGCCCGGAGGAAGGGGCCGCCGGAAGCAGTCAGGATCAGCCGCCGCACTTCCTGGCGGCGGCCGCCCCGGAGGCACTGGTGCAGCGCGTTGTGCTCGCTGTCCACCGGCAGGATTTCGGCGCCGGATTCGGCCGCCGCGGCGGTTACCAGTTCCCCGGCGGCCACCAGCACTTCCTTGTTGGCCAGGGCGATCCGCTTGCCCAGCCGGACCGCCTCATAGGTGGCGGGCAGCCCGGCCACGCCCACCGTGGCCGATACCACAATATCGACTTCCGGCGCCGAGGCGGCGGCCACCATGCCGCCGCAGCCGCTGAGCACCTCCGGGACCTCAGCCCCGCTGTCCCTTAGATGGCGGCGTAGGGCCTCCCGATTCTTATCTTCTTTGACCACCGCCAGCTTGGGGCGAACCTGCGCGATCTGCCGCGCGAACAACTCGATGTTGTCGCCGCAGCTCATGGCATGCACCGCGAAGCGGCCCGGAAACGCTTCCAGCACGCGCAGGGTGTTCTGCCCGATCGAGCCGGTGCTTCCCAGGATGGCCAGCGTTTTCATGAACAGGCTACAGGCTGCAGGCTGCAGGCTGCAGGCCACGGCGTCTGGTTTCCCGCCTGTAGCCTGTGGCCTGGAGCCTGCAGCCTAGAACGGCGATAGCAGCCAGGACACGCGCAAACTCAGAATGTACCACAACGCGGGGACGGCGAAGAGGAGAGCATCGATGCGGTCCAGCAGTCCGCCGTGGCCGGGCAGCATCGATCCGGAATCCTTGGCCCCGGCGCCGCGCTTGACGGCGGACTCCACCAGGTCGCCGGCCTGCCCGGCGATGTTGACGGCGGCCGAGATTGAGCCGCTCCAGGCCAGGCCCATGTCCGGGCGCATCCACGCCAGGTAGGCCATGCCAAACGCCAGGCTGACGGCCAGCGATGCCACCGCGCCTTCCCAGGTCTTGCCGGGGCTGATCCTGGGCGCCAGCTTGTGCCGGCCGAAGGCGCGGCCGCCGAAATAGGCGGCCGTGTCGCTGACCCAGGTGAGCGCGAGCACGTAAATGACCCAGCGCGGGCCATCGAACAGCCGCCGCAGGTCGCTCAACATGGCCAGCGGCAGGCCCACGTAAAGGACGCCCAGCACGGAGGCGGCGGCGCCCGGCAACGCTTTCTCCAGGCTGCGGGCCGGCCGCGCGGCCAGCGCCAGGGCCGCCAGCACCAGCAGCGCCGGGCTTTCCGCCAGCGGCGCCCAGAAGACCAGCACGGCGGTGGCGGCGTAGCTGAACCAGGTGAGCGGTCCCAGCCCCGATTGCGCGGCCAGCGCCAGGTACTCCCTTAGCGCCGCCACCGCCACCAGGGTCACGACGGCGGAAAACAGCCAGCGCGGCGCCCAGGCCACCAACGCCAACACCAGCGGGATCAGGACCAGGGCGGTGAGGACGCGCGTCAGCGTGTTACTGCGCGGCGTCCCGGTACGAGAGGCCGCCGTAGCGGCGTTCGCGTTTTTGGTAGTCAATGATGGCCTGCAACAGGTGTTTACGGTTGAAGTCCGGCCAGTACGTGCCGGTCACCCAGATTTCGGCATAGGCGATCTGCCACAACAGGAAATTGCTGACCCGAAGCTCGCCGCTGGTCCGGATCAGGAGGTCGGGATCGGGCAGCGATTGGGTGTACAGGTTGGCGCGGATCATCTCCTCATCCACCCGCAATCCACCCATCCCGCCGTTGCCGTCCACCCGATCGAGAATGGCGTTGAAGGCATCCACCAACTCGGCGCGCGCCCCGTAGTTGAGCGCCACCGTCAACAGCAGGCCCGTATTGCCGGCCGTGAGCGCCACCGCACTCGCGATGTCGGCCTGCACCAGTACGGGAAGCTCGTGCAGCCGGCCGATGGCCTGAAAGCGGACGTTGTTCCGCTGCAGCGCGGGCAGTTCCTTCTTCAGGTATTGGTGCAGGAGCTTCCAGAGCATCTCGCGCTCCGGCTTCGGCCGCTTCCAGTTTTCCATCGAGAAGGCGTAGAGAGTCAGGGCATGAAGGCCGAGGCGCGCGGAGTATTCAATGACCTCGCGGACCGAGCGGGTTCCGGCGCGGTGCCCGGCGGCGCGCGGCAAGCGCCGCTGGCGGGCCCAGCGCCCGTTCCCGTCCATGATGATGGCCACATGGCCGGGCAGGCGCGCCGCGTCGATCTGCGCCAGCAGGCCGGCCTCTTCCGCATCACGCGGCGCCGGCCATAACATCTTGGCAGCCGTCACTGAATGACCTCGCCCGGGGACGCGCTCGCCCGCCGTCCGCTCCGTGTCCGAAGGCTATACGATACCACATCCCGGCCTTCACTTTAAGATGCAAAGTGAGTCGGCTGTAGGCCGTGGGCCTGGCACAACCCATGCTTCGAGATCATTGTCTGCTCCAGCCCACAGCTTACGGCCCACAGCCCATGGCCTGCCGACCTCTTGCCTTTCAGCCGGTTTTTGGCTTAAAAGAAAGGTATGTTCATCGACACGCTGGAACTCAAGGAGGCCCGCAAACGGATTGCCGAGGGCCAACCCCCGTACCAGTTCCTTACCAGGAATCCGCACGTGCTGCCCATCTTCGGCGCGGCGCTGGAAGACCCCGGCGAGCGCAACCGCGCCATCAAGGAAGACCGGTGGGCCAGCACCATCGAGGATGCGCAGCGCATCGCCAGGCGTTTGGGCACCGAGGTCAGCCAAGTTTCCTTCCTCACGGAGCAATTGAAGTAGCCAGCGGTGTTGTGTGGTATGTTGAAACGGATGCGCATCATTCTGTTCGCCGGCAAGGGAGGGGTCGGCAAGACCAGCGTGTCGGCGGCCACCGGTTTGGAACTGGCCCGGCGCGGCTGCCGCACCCTGGTGATGAGCGTCGATCCGGCCCACTCGCTCTCCGACTCCTTCGATCTGGACCGGCGCCTGCTGGACCGCAGCCAGGGGCGCCTGACCAGGATCCGCAACAACCTGTGGATCCAGGAAGTGGAAATCCAGGAGGAGATCCAGCGCCACTGGCGCGAGGTCCACGGCTACATTTCCTCGCTGCTGAACGTCAGCGGGTTGAACGAGATCCTGGCCGAGGAGCTGGCGATTTTCCCGAGCATGGAAGAAGTCAGCAGCCTGATGTACGTGAACCAGTACCTGCGCGACAACCGTTTCGACGTCATCCTGCTGGACTGCGCGCCCACCGGCGAGTCCCTCCGCTTCATCAGCATGCCGACCACGCTGGAGTGGTACATGAACAAGATCTTCACCGTGCAGCGGGGCGTGGCGCGGATGGTGCGGCCCATGCACAGCACCTTCACCTCCATCCCCCTTCCCGGCGACGACTACTTCGCCAACCTGGAGAGCCTGTACGAGAAGCTGCGCGGGGTGGACCGGGTGCTGGTGGACTCCAATCGCACCACCGTCCGGCTGGTGACCAACCCGGAGAAGGTGGTGCTGCGCGAAACCCAGCGCGCTTTCATGTACTTTTCCCTCTACGGGATGACCATCGATGCCGTCATCGTCAACCGCATCCTGCCGCGCGAGGTGCGTGACGATTTCTTTGCCGGCTGGAAAAACCTGCACCAGCGCTACGTGGCCAGCGTGGAGGACATGTTCGCGCCCGTGCCCATCTGGAAGCTGCCGCTGTTTGACAGCGAGATCCTCGGCGTCCGCGAGTTGGACCGCCTGGCCAAGACGCTGTACGGCAGCCGGGATCCGGTCGGTGTTCATTACCATGAAGCGCCCTACAAATTCTCCAAGGTGAACGGAACCTACCAGGTGCGCCTGAAGCTACCGTTTGCCGACTCCGAGGACGTGGACCTGTACCAGCGCTTCGACGAGCTGATCGTGCGCGTGGGCAGCTACAAGCGGCACGTGGCCCTCCCGCAGCGGCTGGCGAACCGGGCGCCATCCAGCGCCAAGATCCAGGGCTCCGAACTGGTGATCAACTTCGGCAAAGGAATGAAAGATGGCCAGCAGACAAAGGCGTCCAAGCAAGAGGCCGGCGCGTAGAAAGCGCCCGGCCGAGGAGGTCCTGCCTAACCTGCGGGCGCTGGTGCCGCGGGAATGGCGGCACTCGCCGGCCTGGAAACACTTCCGCTCCGCGCAGATCTAATTCCTGAGCGGCGTGCAGATCCTGCTGAAGGAGGCGCTGGACCGCGTCAAGTCGCGCCGTGAACAGGAGCGCACGCTGCAGCGCATCGAAGTGGAGAAATAGGTTGCAGGTTGCAGGTGACAGGTTGCAGGGCGATGCGCGTAAGAGTTCTCTTTTTTGGGCGGGTGAAAGAGATCGTCGGCAGGGCCGAGGAAACCGCCGACGTTGAAGACGGCGCGGATCTGGGCAGCCTTTTTCGTTCATACGCCCGCCGGTTTCCCCAGCTTGCGGAGATGGAGCGCTCCACGGTTCTGGCGCGCAATCAGAAAATCGCCAGCCACTCCGAATTCCTGGCCGATGGCGACGAAGTGGCGTTCCTTCCACCCGTCTCCGGGGGCATGAAACACCGTGCAGCACGAAACCGCCGAAATCGTGCGGGCGCCGATTGATGTGGCTGCGCTCGCCGCCGGCCTCCGGCGCGGTGAGGACGGGGCGGTCGTCGTCTTCGAGGGGATTGTGCGCAATGGTTCCGGCGGGTGCCCCACGCTATACCTGGAATACGAGGGGTACGAAGCGATGGCCCTGGAACAGATGCGCGCCATCGCCGGCGAGGCGCGCGCGCGCTGGCCCATCGACCGCGTGGCCATCGTGCACCGCCTGGGGCGGCTGGAAATCGGGGAGACCAGCATTGCCATCGTTGTCACCTCGGCCCATCGCGCTCCCGCCTTCGACGCCTGCCGCCATGCCATCGACCGCGTCAAGAAGAGCGTCGCCATCTGGAAAAAAGAGTACTTCGCCGACGGCGCGGTCTGGGTTGAGGGCGAGGTCATGCAGAAATGAACCACAAAGCCACCAAGAACACAAAGGTCACAAAGGGCATCTTCTTCGTGGTCTTTGTGTCCTTGGTGTCTTTGTGGTTGAGTCACGCCCAGGAAACAACGATCAAGCTTGCGGTGCGGCTGGTGAATGTCACGGCCACGGTGCGCGGGCCGGACGGCCAACTGGCCCGGGCCCTGACCCGGGAGGATTTCGAGGTTCTCGACGAGGGCCAAGCGCAGGCCATCCGCGTGTTCGCCCGGGAAGCGGAAGTGCCCTTGTCGATCGCGCTGCTGCTGGATATCAGCGGCTCGACGGCCAAGGACCTGAAGTTCGAGCAGGATTCGGCCAGCCGGTTCGCGCGCTCGATCCTTCGGGAGCAGGACCGGATCGCGCTGTTCCCCTTCAACGACGAGGTGACCCAGGCCACCGCCTTTACCTCCAGCGCCATCCGGCTGGAGCAGGTGCTGCGCAGCGTGCGGCCCGGCGGCGGCACCTCGTTGTTCGACGCCATCTTCCTGGCGGCCGAGCAACTGCGCAAGCAACAGGGCCGCAAGGTGATGATCCTGGTCACCGACGGCGGCGATACCACCAGCCACATCGGTTTCAAGGAGGCCTTGCGCGCGGCGCAGGAGGCCGATGCGGTCCTCTACAGCATCATTGTCGTGCCCATCCGCAGCGACGCCGGCCGGGATACAGCCGGTGAGCACGCCCTGCAGTTGCTTTCCGAAGGGACCGGGGGGCGTTTCTACACGCCGGAGAACGCCGCCCAGTTCGATCCGGTGTTTGCCGGCATCGCCGATGAGTTGCATACCCAATACGTGCTCGGCTTCTACGCGGATCCCAACCTGGCTGCCGGCGGCTACCGCCGCCTGCAGGTCCGCGTCCTGAGTCCCGGCTTTACCGTGCAGGCGCGCAAAGGGTATTATCTAAGAGACCGGTGATGTAGGGGTGACCCCGCTTGGCGGGGTCGCCATCAAGCGGCCGGCAAGCGCACAGATGGCGGCCCCGCCAAGCGGGGTCGCCGCTACATGTTCACTATGGATGAAGAAAAGCGTCATAGTCCCCACGAACGGGCCCCGGGCGAGACCCACCGGGAGGTAGCCTACCTGCGCCACCTGGTGCAGACCCAAGCTCCGGTTACCATCAAGCTGCGGTCCGGTGAGGTTGTGTCGGGATTCATTGAGTATTACGACAAGCGGTTCATCCGCCTGACCCGCCAGAATGCGCCGAACCTGTTCATCTTCAAGCACGAGATCAAGTATCTCTACGAGGATTCACCGCAAAAATAGCGGCCGGCCGGCAAGCTCTCAGCTTTCAGCTATCAGCCAGAAAGCCGAAAGCTGAAAGCTGAGAGCTGATGACTGATAGCTTCCATGCCTGATTTCCTTGCCACTGCCGTTGAGATTGCCCGCGCGGCCGGCGCGTTGCTGCTGCCCTATTACGACCGCCGCATCCGCGTCGAATACAAGGGCGGCGTCGATATCGTCACCGAAGCCGACCGGGCCTCCGAGCGTCTGATCACCGAGCGGCTGCGCGTGCGCTTTCCCGACCACGGCATTCTGGCGGAGGAAGGGGGCGGGCGCGAGTCCGATTCGCCCTACCGCTGGTACATCGATCCGCTGGACGGCACCACCAATTTCGCGCACGGCTTCCCGTTCTTTTGCGTCTCGATGGGGCTGGAGAAGTCGGGCGAGCCGCTGATCGGCGTGGTCTACGACCCGCTCCGCGACGAGTTGTTCACGGCCGAGAAGGGCACGGGCGCCATGCTGAACAACCGGCGCATTCGGGTTTCAGGCGTGGCGGCGCTCTCGGAAGCGCTGGTGGCGACCGGCTTCCCCACCCGCAAACGCCACAAGAGCGCTAACATCCACTTTTACCACCAGCTCACCATGCGCACGCATGGGGTTCGCCGGGCGGGTTCGGCGGCGCTCGATATGTGTTACGTGGGCTGCGGCCGCCTGGACGCTTTCTGGGAGTTCAACCTGAATCCCTGGGATGTGGCGGCCGCGACGCTGATTGTGAAGGAAGCGGGCGGACGCGTCACCGACATGCGCGGCGCCGCTCATTCGGTCTCCAGCGACACGGTTCTGGCCTCCAACGGCCTGATCCACCCGGACATGCTTCAGGTCTTTGCCGAGGTCTTCCAGGGCCGCTACGCCACGCCGCTCCCGCAGTTGTAGGTTTTTTTACCGCCAAGGCACAAGGAACACGAAGGACACAAAGGCCGTCTTCTTTGTGCTCTTTGTGCCCTTGGTGCCTTGGTGGTGAGTTAAAATGAACGCTTCATGCCGGAACTGTTCCGCCTGCTGAGGTACGTCCGCCCCTACTGGTTCCGCCTCAGCGTGTCGGTGCTGATGATGGCGGCGGTGGGGGCCTTCGAGGCCATCATGGCCTTGTTGATCGGCCCGGTGTTCGACCGCGTGCTCAACCCGCGGGCGGCCGGCGACGGCATCGTGCTCCTCAAGAGCGTCCCCGGGATCGGACCGCTTGACCTCCGTCTCTTCGTTCCTTCCTGGATGCACAACACCTGGACCATCGTGGCCGCCGTCATCGTGGTGGTCACGCTGGGCAAGGCGTTGTGCGAGTACGTGGCCAGCTATTTGGTCAACTACATCGGCTTCGCGGTGGTGACGGACCTGCGCAACCAGCTTTACGACAGGGTGATCCACCAGTCGATGCGCTTCTTCCACGGGCACGCCACCGGGCGGCTGATGTCGGCGGTGCTGAACGATATCGAGAAGATACAGCTTGCCGTCTCGCACGTGCTCGCCGATTTCCTGCGGCAGAGTTTCACGCTGCTGGGCATGGTGGCGGTGCTGACGCTGCTGGACTGGAAGCTGGCGGCTGTCTCGCTGCCGTTGCTGATCGCGGTCGTGCTTTACACCGCGACCAAGATCGGGCGCCGCGTTCATCGTTCGACGCGCAAGACGCAGGACAACTTGGCCGAGATCAGCGAGATCCTGCAGGAAAGCATCAGCGGCATCCGGATCGTGAAGGCCTTCGGTATGGAGAGGTTCGAGCTGGGGCGGTTCCGGGAGGCGGCCCGGCGGCTGTTCCGCGTGAACCTGCGCTACGTGCGCGCCCAGGCCCTGACCTCGCCCCTGATGGAGCTGCTGGGCGCGCTGATGATCGTCATCATGCTGTGGGTGGGCCGCGACCGGATCAAGGCCGACGTCCTCACGCCCGGCGCCTTTCTGGTGTTCGTTTACGCGCTGCTGAAGATGTACGAGCCGGTCAAGCGCCTGGCCGGCATCAACAACGCTTTCCAGCAGGCCCTGGGGGCCTCGGCCAAGGTGTTCGAATACCTGGACGCGCGGCGCGAGGTGCAGGACCGGCCGGGCGCGGTGACTTTGCCGCCCTTCCGCGAGGCGATTGTTTTCGATGACGTCTCGTTCCAGTACGAGCACGAGAGCCCCTTGCTCGCCGGGATCAGTTTCCGTGCCGCGCGGGGAGAAGTGGTGGCCATCGTCGGCCCCAGCGGGGCGGGGAAGACCACTATCGTCAATCTGATTCCGCGCTTCTTTGACGTGACGGCGGGCCGGGTGTTGATCGACGGGCACGATGTGCGTGATGTCACCCTGTCCTCGCTGCGCGGCCAGATCGGCATGGTCACCCAGGAAACCATTCTGTTCAACGACACCGTTCGCAACAACATCTGCTACGGCCTGGCGGGGACCTCCGACGAGCAACTGCTGGAGGCCGCCCGCGCGGCCATGGCCCACGACTTTATCGTGGCGCTTCCGCAGGGTTACGACACCGCGATCGGGGAGCGAGGCGCCCGCCTGAGCGGCGGCCAGCGCCAGCGGCTGGCCATCGCCCGCGCCCTGCTGAAAAACCCGCCCATTTTGATCCTGGACGAAGCGACCTCGGAGCTGGACAGCGAATCGGAGCTGCTGGTCCAGCAGGCCCTGGGCAACCTGATGGCCGGACGCACCGCCTTGGTGATTGCGCACCGGCTGGGGACCGTCCGCCGCGCCGACAAGATTCTGGTCTTGAGCCAGGGACGCATCGTGGAGGCCGGCACGCATGCCACGTTGCTGGAGAACGGCGGCGCTTACCGCCGCCTGCACGAGTTGCAGTTCATGGAACAGACTGCGGAAAAGTGAAGTGACAAGTGACGAGTGACAAGCGAGTGGAAGCCGAACTCCTCGTCACTTGTCACTCGTCACTACCAACTGTTTTTATGCTCAGAAGCATGACCGGCTATGCGGCTTCTTCCGGCCGCCGCGGCAACACGGGTGTCCTGGTGACGGTGAAGAGCGTCAACCACCGTTTTCTGGACCTGCACCTGCGCCTGCCTCCCGAGCTGGATCCGCTGGAGACGAAGGTGCGGCGGGCGGTGCGGGACACGGTCCGGCGCGGCCACCTGGATTTGACGCTGGTGCTGGAGCGGGATGCCGGTGTCGACGCGCACATCGACCGCGCACTGGTTTCCGCCTACATGCAGGCCTATAACCGCCTGCGGGCCGACTTCGGCCTGACCGCCGAGGCGGACCTGAACAGCGTGTTGAAGGTGCCGGGCGTTCTCAGCTTCACCCCGGCGAACCTGGCCGAGGAGGAATCGAAGGAGATCGAATCCCTGGTCCTGGAAACCCTCAGCGATGCCTTGCGCAAGCTGGACGAAATGCGGGGGCGCGAAGCGTGCGCCATCGCCGCCGAGCTGACCGAGCGGGCCGCGGAGATGCGCCGCGGAGTCGAGGAGATCGAGCAGTTGCGCGCCGGCGCCCAGCAGCTTTACCTGCAGCGGCTGCGCGACCGCCTCCGCGAGTTGATCGGCGAGCAGGTCGCGCCCGAGCGCCTGGCCCAGGAAACGGCCATGCTGGTGGACCGCAGCGATGTCAGCGAAGAGTTGCTGCGCATGAAGAGCCATCTGCAGCAATTAGACCACCTGCTCCAGTCCGAGGAGGCCGGCGATGCGGGCAAGCGCCTGGATTTCCTGCTCCAGGAGATGAACCGGGAGGCGAATACCATCCTCTCCAAGACCTCCGGCCTGGCCGAGGCGGGCACTCGCATTACCAACATCGGATTACACCTCAAGGCGGAGATTGAAAAGCTGCGGGAGCAGGCCCAGAATCTTCAATAGGCTACCGGCTGCAGGCCACAGGCTACAGGAGCCGCGATTTGCCCCCTGTAGTCTGTAGCCTGCAGCCTGTAGCCTGCAGCCTTTACATGAGCAGCGTCTTCATCGTGTCGGCGCCTTCCGGTTCGGGCAAATCCACGCTGGTCGAGCGCCTGCTCAGCTCGGTGCCCGGCCTCACCTTCTCCATCTCCTACACCACCCGCAGCCCGCGCGGGCACGAGAAGAACGGCCAGGACTACTTCTTCATCCCGGCCGAAGAATTTCAGGTCATGATCGAGGGGGGCGAATTTCTGGAGTGGGCGGTGCTGTTCGGGAAGGACTACTACGGCACTGCCCGGCGTTTCCTGGAGGAAGCGCGCCGCCAGGGCCACGACCTGGTTCTCGACATCGACGTGCAGGGCGCCGCCCAGATCAAGCAGAAACTGCCGGACGCCGCCTCGATCTTCATTCTTCCGCCCTCCCGCGATGCACTGGTAGCCCGGCTTCGGGGCCGCGGCGAAGACGCCGAAGAGGTGATCCAACGGCGCCTGGGCCGGGCCGCCGGCGAGATCGAGGATTACTCCAAGTACGATTACGTGGTCATCAACGACTGGATCGAGCAGGCCGCCGAGAAGCTCTGCGCCATCGTGCTGGCGGCCCGCGTCTCCCGGCAGGCCGGCGCGGGCGCGGACCCCGCCGCCAACGATCCGGAGGCCAAGCGTTGGCTGGAGCTGGCACACGCCTGCCGCACGGCCAGCGTCAGCGAGCAGGTCCAACCGATCCTGGAAACTTTCTCCACCGCCCGGAAGTGACCCGTTTCTCCGGAAACCTGTGGCTGCCGGCCTCCGGAGGTGATAGAATCTTGTTTACGGCTACGCGCAGAAGTGGAAGTGTGTGCGGATGAATTGATGAAGGGCGGATCAGCAAGTGAATCGCATTGAAAACCTGGAAAGCAAGTTTCGATTTGTTCACGCGGCGGCCCGGCGGGCCCGCCAACTGCAAAGCGGGTCGCGCCCGCTGCTGCCCACGGTGACGCGGAAGCCCACCTGCATCGCCATGGAAGAGGTCCTGGGCGGCGCCGTCACTTACCGGAACGCCGCCGAGACCACAGAGGCAAGCGTTCGCAAATAAGAGGAGTCAGGAGCCAGTGCTCAGGAGCCAGTAGTCTACGGCGGACGCTAACTCCTGGGGTGCCTGCAAAACTCACAGCCGGAACATGTAGCGCCGGGCCTCGTGCCCGGCAGGCCCGAATCGGGCCTGCCCTTGATTGGCAAGTGGCCGCGGATGCCGGGCGCGAGGTCCGGCGCTACATCACAACATGAAAGTCTGCCTGGGAATCAGCGGCGGCATCGCTGCCTATAAGAGCGCCGACTTGCTGCGCCTGCTGCAGCAGCAGGGCCTGGAAGTCCAGGTGGTCATGACCCGGAATGCCTGCCGGTTTGTCAGTCCGCTGACATTCGCGGCGCTGTCGGGGCGGAAAGTGATCACCGGGATGTTCGAGGAGCCGGGCAGGGAAGCGAACATCGAGAGCGCCATCGAGCATATGGCCGTGGCCCAGGCGGCCGAGCTGCTGCTGATCGCGCCGGCCACCGCCAACCTGCTGGGCAAGATGGCGGGCGGCATCGCCGACGACTTCCTCACTACGCTCTATCTCGCCACCAAGGCGCCCGTGGTTGTGGCGCCGGCCATGAACGTCAACATGTGGGAGCATCCCGCGGTGCGGGAAAACGTGGCCCGCCTGCGCGAGCGCGGCGTCCGCGTCGTTGAGCCGGAGGAAGGCTACCTGGCCTGCGGGATGACGGGCGCGGGGCGGCTGGCCTCGCTGGATGCCATCCTGGCCGCCGCGCTCGAAGTCCTCGGCCTGCGCCGCGACCTCCAGGAGGAAACCGTGCTGGTCACGGCCGGACCCACCCAGGAGCCCATCGACCCGGTGCGCTTCATCAGCAACCGTTCCAGCGGCAAGATGGGCTATGCGATTGCCGCAGCGGCCGCGCGGCGCGGCGCCCGCACCCTGCTGATCAGCGGCCCCACCTCCCTGCCTCCCCCCGATGGCCTGGAGTTCGTGGATGTCCGGACGGCGGAGCAGATGGCGCAGGCCGTGTTGGCGCGGCTGGAGGACGCCACCATCGTCATCAAAGCCGCCGCCGTGGCCGATTACCGCCCGGTCACAGCCGCTCCTCAGAAAATCAAGAAAGGCGGAGGCAAGCTCAGCCTGGATCTGGAGCCAGCCACCGACATCCTGGCCGAAATCGGCCGCCGCAAGGGCCGCCGGCTGGTCGTTGGCTTCTCGGCGGAGACCGAGCGCCTGCAGGCCAACGCGCGCAAGAAACTGGAAGAGAAAAACGTCGATTTGATGGTCGCCAACGACGTCACCCAGGGCGTGTTCGATTCCGACTACAACACCGCCGTTCTGATCACGCGGCAGGGCGCCACCGAGTTGCCGCGCATGACCAAGGCGGAGCTGGCCGGCCGCATCCTGGACGCGGTGGTTGCGCTGCGGGCTGAGAGGCGCGCCAGGACGGAAATGGGACGCAGATAAACGCAGATGAACGCAGATAATGGGCTGGATCTGCGTCGATCTGCGCTAATCTGCGTCCCTTGGTTTTTTTATGGATCCGGATCTGAAAGAGCGCTTGCGGTTCTACCAGGAGCTGGGGATCAGCGACTTTTACCGGCCGGAGCCGGCGGCGGCGTCTGCCGCGGTTCCCAACCCGGCGCCGCCTCGGCCGCGTCCGGCCCCCGCGCCTCCGCCCACGCCCGTTTTCGTGCCTGGGCCGGTGACCGACGACTTGTTCCGCGCCACCGCTCCCCGTGAAACGCTGGAGGCCATTCGCGCCGATCTGGGCGATTGCCGCCGCTGCCAGCTCCATGCGGGACGCAACACGATTGTCTTTGGGAGCGGCAACCCCAAGGCCGACGTGGTATTCGTGGGAGAGGGACCGGGGGCCGACGAAGACGCCCAAGGCCTGCCCTTTGTCGGCCGCGCCGGCCAGTTGCTCACCGAAATGATCAACAACAGCGCGGCCAAGCTGAACGTTCCTCTGCGCCGCGAGCAGGTCTACATCTGCAACGTGTTGAAGTGCCGCCCGCCGGGCAACCGCACGCCGGAAAAGGACGAAATCGACACCTGCCTGCCGTTCCTGCTGCGGCAACTGGACGCCATCAGGCCGCGGGTGATCGTGGCCCTGGGCGCCACGGCCGCCAGGGCGCTGCTCAACACCAGCGAGGCCATGGCCAGACTGCGGGGCCGCTGGTTCGAGTTCCGCGGCGCGCGCCTGCTGGTCACCTACCATCCTGCCTATTTGCTGCGCGATCCTGCCAAGAAGCGCGAGGCCTGGGAAGACATGCAAATACTGTTGGGCTTCCTCTATCCCCGTGAGTTGTAGCGGCGGTCTTTAGACCGCCATCCGCGTCTATCTGCGTCGGCCAGCCAGTGCCATGGCGACCCCGCCAAGCGCGGTCGCCGCTACAGCCGGTCATGGTGCGCGGCGCAGGCCTTCGCTGCGAACCACCCAGGAGCCATCGGCCGGCAATCCCGGCGCGGGGCCCGGCGGAGCGCCATCCCAGCCCGCCGCCATCAAGGCCACCGCCGCCAGCAGACCCCCGTTCCCAGGCAGGTAAATCGGCAGCCGGGCTTCCTGGAAATTATGGCCGTTCGGCAGGTAGCGGTTCTTGGGCCAGTCCAGCAGCAGTGCATCCACCGCCAGGTCGGACCTCCCCAGGCGGGCGGCGGTCATGGCAGTCAGCGGGAAATCCCATCCCCACATCCGGTCCCTGGGCCACGCCCGCATCACGTGCTCCAGCGTCCGCTCCATCGTTTTGGCATCGACCATGGGAGAACTGGGCAGGACGCCGAGCGAGGCGAGCATAGCCGGATGTCCGCCATCCTCGACCGGCGGCGTTTCCATCTCGATGTATATGCCGTCGCGCAGCGGCAGCGGCGGGAGGCGCTCGGCGATGCGCTCCCACTGCGGGTCGGGTGGCAACCCCGCCCGCCGCCGCCATTCGTTCGCCGTCTTCAGGCCCCAGCGCCAGTAGGCCAGCTCGAATCCGGGATTCTTTGCCCGGGCGTACTCCTTGCCGCCGAACTCCCGCGCCGAAATCAGCGGCGGCCCCAGCTCGTACCTCTGCCGCTGCTCGTCCCAGGCGGGGAACGAAGCCATGAACTTGGCGGTTTCGAAAACGATGTCCTTGTACTTCTCCAGCGTGCGCGTGTCCTTCCGCTCCCGGTAGATCAGCTCGGCAAAATAGATGGGATGGGGCTGCTGCCAGATGAGGAGCGGCCCGACCCGCGATGGCGATTCCCGGCCATCGGGTCCGAGCATCTTGCCCCATCGGACGCCGTCATATCCCTGGCGCTGCGCGGTGGCCCGCATGACCGGCAGCGTTTCCCGATACCACTCAAGCTGTTTTTCGAGTACGCCGGCGCGGCCCCACAACGCCCAGTGCATGCCGTGCCACCAGTGCATCTCGAGGTGGAACTTGCCGAACCAACTGTTGCAGGTGAGGCCGGTTTCCTGTGGCGGGTACCTGCCTGACCCCTGAATGGCCTCCAGGTATTGAGAGAGAACGATGCGCCGCTCCAGTTCCCGCCAGCGCGGGTCTTTACTTCCGGACAAATCGACGGCCCCGCCGGATCGCCAGAACCCGGGCCAATACGCGGCCGCCGCGCTCCGCGCTTCATTGAAGCTGCTGGCGGCTTGAGCAGCTTCCGGGCGGGTGGAGAATGTAACCGTGAAGCGCAGGACACCGGCGCCGCTCGCCGGCGCGATTTCCCAGCGGTGAGCGCCTTGCGGCTTTATGCCGCCGGCATCCTCATGGACAATCACGCACCGGTACCGGGCGCCGTCGAGTTGCCGCCGCAGCTCGAGCCGGTTGTTCGTGCGCCTGGCGACCGCGGTGGTGTGCTTGGCCGCCTTGCCCCAGTCATTGAAGGCCGGCCCCCAGGCGCCGGTGGGATAGGGGAAGGCGACAAACACCTTCAGCCGGCCGGCCGCCAGCAGCGGCGATTCCACACGCGCCGCGACGGCGTCCAGGCGCGGGTGAACCACCGTTTCTATCCGCACGGGTTGCCCTTCGATTTGGAATTCGCTGACCAGCAGTCCTCGCCAGAGGTCCAGCTTCTGGCGAATCTGTTGGAGGTCGGCAAGGCGGGCAGGAGCGCCGTCGGCCCGCGTCATCGCCAAACCGATCTGGCCGACGCTGTAGCGGTGCGGATTGGCGCGCAGCCATTGCCCGGCGGGGCTGTCCTCCCGGATCGGATAGGTGACTTGCCGCCCCCGCGTCTCCACCGTCACCGTCACCATGGCCTGGTCCAGGCGGAACCCCTCCGGATTCGGGAACGAATGCCAGGCCCAGTCGGCCATGGTGCCCAGCGGAATGCCCTTGGCGTGCTCCTCCTCGAAGGTCTGCAAGCCCGTCACGTCCGCGGTGAAGCAGAACCGCCCGTTTCCGAGGGAGAGCGGCGCGAGTGGGTCGGCCTGGCGCAGTTCGATGTTGTGCCTGGTGACCAGCGCCTGGCGGTCGATGCTCTGTCCGTTTGCGCCGGCGGCCCAGACGGCCAGGAGCGACAGCATGAGAAGTTGTGAGGTCAATTTCTACAACCTGGGGCGCAACATCGACGAGCTGATGCGCAAGCTGAAAGCCAACCTGTACCTGTCCAAGAACACCGCCGAAGTTTGCCCGGCCAAGTGGAGGAAGGCGGGCGACCGCACGCTGACTCCCTCGGCGAAGCTGGTGGGCCGGGTGCACCAGGCGGCCCAAGGCGCCTGATCCGCCTGCGCAGGATTAGAACTCGAACTTGATGCCGAGCTGGATCTGGCGGGGATCGCCCGCCGAGGTGTAGCTGCCGAGCGTGTTGCGGGCCGCCAGTTCGGTTCCCCAGGTGTGGTTCACGCCTGTGATGTTCACGCGGTTCTGCGCGTTGAACGTTTCACCCAGGATCTGCACGCTCATCCGTTCGCCAATCCGTATGCGCCGCGCCAGGCGGCAGTGCACCGTGAAGCTATTGGGATCGGTGTAGGTGTTGCGGCCCAACAGGTATGTCCCATTGAAAGGCCGGTCGTTGCTGTTGCCGTCCTGGTTGACATCGGAGCCAACGGTTACGTTCGCCGGCGTTCCGTTGCGATAGGTCCAGAGGGTGGAAAGGGACCAGCCGCCCAGTAGGGCTCTGCCCGGCCCGTTGTAGGGAATCCGCCAGACGCCGGTCAGGGTGAACCGATGCCGCTGGTCTTCGTACGACAACGAGCGGTCGATCCGGGCGTTGTACGGGTCCGACGCCGCCATAGCCTGGGTGAAGTCGCTGGCGTCGTCGATGGCTTTCGAGAAGGTGTAATTAGCCCGGAACTCGAAGCCCCGGCTGAACTGCTTGCGCACCGTAAGCTGCATGCCGTTATAGGTGGACGAAGCCCACGAGCCGACCTGGTACATGCTGCCGAAGTTGGGGTTGGGCCGGACGCTGGTTGTGTACATCACGCGCCCGATCTGCTGCGGGTTGGGCCTGGCCACGCCCAGCGAGGCGGCGTTGGCCAGAGTCAGGACGGTTCCCGGGTACAGGTTGATCTGCCGCGAGCGCAGGAGCTTCACCCCTCGCACCAGCACGTAGTTGGCGCCCACGGCCCAATTGTTCCCAATGGCCCGCTCCACGCCAAAGTTGGCCTGCTGCGCATAAGGAATCTCGATGTCGGCGGAAACGGTATTCAGGCTGCCCTTCGGCAATGCAAACCCGGTCGGGAATTTGTTGCTTTCCGGAAAAGCGCCCAATAGTAGTTGCGTGGTGGCCTGCGCGGAGGCAAGCTGCAGCGTCTGGCGCGCGATCAGTGAGTTGCGCGCCACCAGCAGAAAAATCTTGTCGTAGAAAATCCCGTAGCCGGCGCGGACAACCGTCTTCCCCTGTCCATCGGGGTTGTAGGCGATGCCCAGGCGCGGGGAGAAGTTGTTGCTGTCCCGGTGGATGCCGCTCTGGACCACGGCCTCGATGGGGTTGGTGAGGTCGCGCTTGATGCCCTGCGGCTGCATGTCGTAGTCGTAGCGCATTCCGTACGACAGCGTGAGCTTGGCGTTCAGGCGGAAGGAATCCTGCGCGTAGAAGCCCAGCAGCTTGTCGGGCAGGTTCATCGCCGGGTCGCCAAACCCCTGCGAGAACGTGTTCACGCTGCCGGCGACAAAAGTCGCCAGGCTGGCAAAGCTGAAGCTGCCGGCGAAGCTGCTGGGGTAGGAGGCGTGCCCCAGCAAGCGCGTGATATCGGCGCCGAACTTGAAGAAATGGCGGCCGCGCTGCCAGCTCAGGCTTTGCGTCCACTGGTGGCGGCCTTCATCCAGCAGCGTCGGGTAGTCCGTGTTTCGCCCCCAGGTGGCCACGCCGGAGATGGAAACGCGCGGCCCGATCGGATCGTTGGCGTATTGCAGGAGCGACCGCGGGGCGTACTGGTAACGCGTCTCGCTCACCACGGTCGGCGAGAAGATGCGCGTATAGGTCCAGAGGAACGATTGGTCGCGCTGGCGCTGGCCGCTGCCGCCGCTCACATCCGTCAAGCCGCCGGTACTGTCATTTGAGTTCCGCCCCTGTCCGTAAATGTAGCGGAACGAGATGGAATTGTTCGAATTGAAGGAATGATCGAGCTTGAGTGACGACAGCGTGGAGACGTTGTCCACCGGAAACGTGCCTTTGGAAATCGCCTTGACCGAAGCGTGCGGGATGGGTCGCCGGGCCAGCACTTGGTTGACCGCATTCACGTCGGCATCGGAAATGGTCACGACATCGCTTTCGTGGCGCGGGATGTACTCAACCGCGGCGAAGAAAAACGTTCTGTTGCGGACAATGGGACCGCCGAGGGTGGCGCCCACGTTCTTTCGCCGGAACGGAGGCTTCTCCTTATCGGTGACAAACGCGTTGCGGGCGTCCAGCGCCTCGTCGCGCTGATACCAGAAGACGTTGCCGTGCAGCGCGTTGGTTCCCGAGCGCGAGATGATGTTGACCAGCCCGCCGCCCGTCTGGCCGAATTCCGGCGCAAACCCGTTGGTGACCACCTGGAATTCCTGCACCGCGTCCTGGCTCAAGGTCAGGCGGGTGTTGCCGTTCATCTGGCCGTTGTTGTCGGCGCCGTCCACCGAGATGTTGTTGCTGCGCGCCCGCTGCCCGTTGAAGCTCAGCCCGCTGCCCTGGCCGGACGTCTGCTGGCTGGTTACGCCGGCCACGGTCCGCGAGTAATCCAGGAAGTTGCGGCCGTTGATCGGCAGGTTGTCGATTTCCGCGCGGTTCACCACCCCTCCCAGGTTGGCGCGCCCGGTCTCGACGATGGGCGCTGCTTCGGTGACCTCCACCCGCTGCGTCTGGGCGGCCACCGGCAATTCCACGTTGACGGTAGCCACCTGGCCCACGTGGAGCTGCAGCCCTCTTCGCTCCACCGTCGCGAACCCCTGTTTCGATATCCGCAGCTCGTATTCGCCGACCTGCAGCGACGGGATGCGGTACCGCCCCAGGTCGTTGGTGACGCCGGTGCGCGTGATCCCCGTTTCCTTGTTGATCACCACGACGGAGGCCTGCGGGATGACCCCGCCGGCCGCGTCGGTGACGATTCCTTCCAGGTCGGCCGAGGTCGCCGATTGCGCCCAGACGGCCACCGGGGCCAACAACAACATCAGAGCCAGTGCCAGTGCTTTCCGCATGGTCACCTCCTTGACTTGCCGCTACGTTCCCTTGCTTTTGCGGGTACGCCCACAATAACACAGCGTTGTCTCCGTTTCGAGGCGGCCTCGTCATCCGCGGGCGGACGCACCTGCGCCACTCGGTCCGCAAGTGGTGGTAGCGCCGGGCCTCGCGCCCGGCATACCCGACGGAATGAACAGGGCAAGCCGTTCACACGCGGCTATAATCGTTGCCAATGCAGCTTAAGGGAGGGGGTAGTGGACATGCCTCAGACTCCCGTTACACCGGCCGCGCAGAAGGCGGCGGGAACTCGCCCGACCGACCCCGATTTCGATCTCGAATGTAGTGCAGACTCGGCCAGCGCCTGACTGATTCCAAAGCCCCTACAGCCCGTTTAAGCCCTTTGGTGACGAACTTCGGCTAAAAGGGCATGGGTGGCTGCTCAGAGCATCCGTTCACCCCTGGCGGCGAGAAGGCTGAAACGCCGCCTCCTTCGCTTGCGTCCAACGCGCAGGGAAGGAAGAACGTAGGGACCGGCGGAAGCCGGTTCATAGGCGCGGGGAAGGAGCGATCAACATGAATCGGCGGGCGATCATCGGAATCTTGGTTGCGGCTACGGTGGTGATGGTCAGCGTTGCGACTCAGGCACACGAGCGCGGCTACACCACGGTCGCGCAACGGAACGTTGTCCAACAGCATTACCAGCGCGGATACCAGGACGGATTCAACCACGGGCGGCAAGATCGGGTGCGCGGCGCCCGCCACGATTACCGAAGCGGGCAGTATGACCGCCATAGCAGCTCTGGCCGGTACGGCGAACAGGCCCAGAACGCCTACCGTGATGGCTACCGAGCCGGTTACGAGGCCGCCTACCGCCAAGCCTCGAATCGCGGTGTCGGGGGTGGACCGGGTCCCAACAACCGCGGCGTTTTGGGCGTGCCGGGCAACGGGCGCGGCGGCTATATGCAGGTCGCGTATGACAACGGCTACCGCCTGGGGCTGCAGGCCGGACGCGAAGATCGCAGCGCCGGCAAGTCGTTCGATCTGCAGCGGCACGGCACCTATCGCGATGCCGACAACGGCTACAGCAGCAGCTACGGAAACAAGGAAGCCTACAGACAGCAGTTCCGCCACGGCTACATGCAGGGGTACCAGCAGGGCTACGGCCGCCGCTGGTAATTCGGCAGGTTAGAGTTTTTCCAACGCCAGGACGCAGGCCTGCCCCGGCGTGCTCTGCGTCTCCGCATTGAAGACGGTTCTACCGCCGGCGGCTGGCCGGCGGCTCACCGGCAGCCGTCAGGATGCTGGCGTGCGCCGGGGCGCCGGCGAGAGCCGGGCGCCCCGACCTTCTTAACAGGACAAGAGCACCCCTCCCCCTTCTCGTGCTTCGGAGAATCGGCGCCCTTCGTGCCCGATCGTTACTGAACTCCCGATTTCAGGGCTTCTTGGCTTCCTTCTTGGCGGCCGCGGGCTTGGCAGCTTCTTCCTTCTTGGCGGACACGGGCTTAACGGCTTCCTCCTTCTTGGCCGCGACGCCCTTCTTAAGGCCGGCGGCGGCGGCGGCTTCCTTGAAGCCCGCCTTCTTCGCTTCGTCCTCGGTCATCCACTTGCCGATCTTGGTCTTGCCGTAGAAGCGGCTGCCTTCCTTGTGGTACACCTTGCTGTCCGTATTGACCCAGACCATGCCTTTTTGCGGAGGAGTCTGCGCTTCCGTCTTGGCCTTCGCGGCGGCCTTTTCCACGGGTGGGGCTTTCTCCACCTTCGGCGCTTCTTTCTTAACAGGCGCCTTGGTCCCCTGCGCGAGGGCAGGCAAGGCCACCAGAGCTACGACGACCATGACCAGCGTCACCCAGAGGCAGATTTTCTTCAGGCTCATCAGATGCTCCTTTTTTTTTCTCTGCTGGCATCAGAGCCGCGAGGCGGGGGCAGGCCCTCCATCCGTGAAGCGGGAACACCCCAGCTTTCGCCGCACTGTTGCGTTGACGGCCCAAGATAATACCAGAACGGCAGGACTCTGCACAAAAAAGCGTGGTAGGATGCGGCTTCTCGGCCAGTCGCCCCACATCCGGCCATAAGGAAACAATCGGTTTGGGCGCCACTCCAACACAGACCATCGGACAGCCTTCCCATGCCGGGGGCGGCCGGAGCGTCAGCCCGGCCGTCAAGCTGGCTGTGGCGGGCCTCGCCCTGCTCAGCTTTTTTATCTATCCGGGGCACACCTTTCTGGAGTCCGATTCCCAGATTTTCATGCCCGTCGTGCTGCACATGCAGGATCCCACTTTGTACAGAAACGACGTGGTGCTGGAAGGGCCTCATACCGCCTACACGCTTTACGACGAACTGCTGCGCGGCCTGAACTTCATTACCGGAATCCGGCATGAGCTGTTGCTGTATGGCCTGCAGATCGTGTTCCGCCTGCTCGGACTGCTGGGCGTTTACTGGCTGTTGGGGTCTCTGGGGCTGGAGCCGGGCTTCGCGTTGCTGGGGGCGGGCATTTGTGGACTGGGCGCCTGGGTGTACGGCCCCGGCGTCCTGACGGTGGAGTACGAGGCGGTGCCGCGCGCCTTTGCGCTTCCCCTGGTGCTGCTGGGTCTGGGGCTGGTGGGCAGGCGGCGCTATACGGCCGCCGGCATCGCCGGCACGGCCGCGTTTCTGTTGCATCCGCCAACCGCGGCGGCGTTCTGGCTGGTGTATCTGGTATCTGCGCTGGCGCGCCATGGCGAGGCAGGACTGAGGGCACGATGGAAGGCATTCGCGGCGCTGGCCGCCGGCGCCGTTCTGTTGCTGGTCGCCGCCTGGCTGGAAACGGGCGCTCACGAAGACCAATTATTCCTGGCGCGCATCGACCCGGCCTGGGAGAAGCTGCAGCGGTTGCGCGCCCCTTACGTCTGGCCTTCGCTGATTCCAAACAGCTACTTGTGGATGTACGGTTGCATGGGGGCGGTGCTGGCTGCGGCCTGGCGTCTGGCCACACGAAGCAGCGCCGGCGTCCCGCCGGATGCGCGGCCCTTCGAGGCCGCTTCTGACGCCGCCCATGGCGCCGCCCGGCTGGGCATCTATCTGTGGGTGTTGCCGCTCATCGGGCTGCTGTCGGTGCCCGTCACCTGGTTTCTGATTGAAAAGCTGAAGTGGGCGTTCATGCCGCAGTTCCAGCCGATGCGCTACCTGCTGTATGACGTGCTGTTTGGCATCCTGCTGAGTTACGTGGCCGCCATTCGGTTGATGCGCAGGGGCGCCCGCTACTCCGAGGGGGCGCTGTGGCTGCTGGCCGCGTTTGTTCTGACCTTTCAGCCGCTCCACATTTTTTGGCTCGCGCCCCTGCTGCTGGGCGTGCACCTGCACGGCATGCGGCCGTTGGCGGGCCGCTCCGCGGGGCGCTACACGGCGCCTTTGCGCTGGAGCGCGCTCACCGCCGGCGTGGCCGGCGCCGCCGCCGTGCTCGTGGTCAGGCCCTTTGGAATCGTCTTCTGGACGGCGCCCAACCTGAGGGCGCTGGGTGTCGGTGTCGCGCTCGCGTTGCCGATCGTGCTTCTGGCCTGGCTGGCCGCCCGGTTTTCGGCCACACCCTCCGAGGCGGAAACGGCAGACGTATCTGCGCAGCCTCCGGCCTGGGTACTGCCCGCCGCGGTTGTCCTGGCGGCGCTCATCTTCCTGGCCGCGCCCCTGAGCGGCCGCCAAGGCAGCCGGGACCTGATCACGCCGGAACTGCTCCAGCTCAGCACCTGGGCCAGGGAGCAGACACCTGCGGATACCGTGTTCCTGTTCCCGGATGCCGGCCGGGGACTGGATCCCGGCATTTTCCGCTACTACGCCCGCCGCGCTGTTTATGTGGACTGGAAAACGGGAGGCCAGGTGAATTACTTCCGGGGTTTCAGCGGGAGCTGGTGGCAGCGCTGGCGGGCAACCATGGCCGAACCTTTTCAACCGGCCGCCGTGGCCACCTGCCGCGCGGCGGGTATCCGCTACCTGGTTTTTCGCAAACCGCCGAAGTGGCTGACGAGCGCCCCCATCTATCGCAACAACAAGTATTCGGTGGTTGCCGTCCCGACACTTCCGACGGCCGCCGGCAGGCCGCCAGCCGTGAGCCGACAGCCGTAAGCCGGTGGGAGCGCTTTAATCGTGGTGTTCGGAAAGCACGCGCATGGCGGCCTGCCTCACGCCGCTCCGCACCTCGCCGGCCTTGCAGATTCGCCGCAGGCTGCGCACGCTGAGATCGGAGAGCAGCGAGAGCGCCGTGCCGATCGGGGTCTTGGCGTTTGTCGCCAGGCTCGACTTCAACTCCTCGCTCATCGCCCACTGCGGGTTCAACCCCAGGAGTCTGACAATGTATTCGGCCACCAGCGCGTCAATGCTGGGCAACTTCGCGATCTGAATCACTTCGGGCAGCGTGATCAAAGGGTTCTTGCAGAGATACAGCAGGAGCAGCGGGCTTGGCTGCTGCATCAGGATGGCGCGCGCGCCGGCGCCGGCGCGGGTGGCGAAGATCACCTTCTGGGCAAAGCTCATCTTCTGGATGCGGGCGAACTCACCGGCGCGGTCGGCCGCCTTGCTCTTGAACTTTTCCGACGAAATCCGTGGAATCTCGCGGAAGGCCTCTTCCAGGTCGCGCAGCAACTGCTCGGGGCCGCGCGAGCAGGAGACCAGCAGGGTCGGCCCTGAATCTCTGGCGCCGGCGTCACCGGGACCCAGCTCGAACCGTGCCACCTGAATGGACACGGGCCGCGGGCGCTCCGGCAGCTTGAACAGGAACTGGCCGCGGAACGGCAGCGGCAGGTATTCCTTGTTATCCAGCAGGATGCGCCCCGACTGAACCAGGTCGTAAACGAACGACGCTTCCTCGGCGTCGTTGTCCAGCCGAACCACCACCTGCCATTCTTTGGCTTGTGACTGTACCTGCATTCTGGCTCTGCCGCTTCTCAGGCCATTAGACTACGAATCCGGGGGCTTGGTCGCAAGATACGCTGCAGGGGCGCCCCCACGTGGTCAATGCCACTTAGCTTTGATCGTGAGCCGCGTAGCGGCGACTGAGCTTAGCCCAGCCTTTCAAGGCTGGGTGTCAGTGAGCAATGCCTTCAAGTCCCGTAGGGACGGCTGAAACCCGGGCCGGCCCGCGTCACCGGTTGGTCCAGCGTCAACCGCTCGCCGCCTTTCAGCAGGTACGCGGTCGTATAGCTTTTCGCGGATACCTGGAACTCGGCGCCGGAGGTGCGGATAACCACGGCGCCCTTGACGTCCACCTTGATTGCCGGCATGGCCATCAGCAAGAGAGGTGCAACCCACATCATGAGGCCGTATTTAACCACCAAGCCGCAAGGAGCACAAAGCAACGATCGGGTTGCGGGGACAGTTGCTTTGTGCTTTAATCCGGCCGTGAAGAAGCAAGCTGCTCTCCTTTTGGCGATGGTTCTGCTCGTCGCTGCCGCACCGGTTCAGGCGCAGCGCTGGCAGGAACTGTTTAACGGGCGCAACCTGGATGGCTGGAAGCCATTGTTCCCCGACAGGCCCAATGACTGGCAGGTGGCCTCCTCCGTTCCGCTCAATTCGGCCGACCCGAAGCTGCTGGAGATCATCCCATGGAAGCCCGGCGGCCGCGGCGTTTTGGTTAACGGGGCGAAAGGCAAAACGGTGAACCTCATCACCATCGCCCAGCACGCCGACGTGGAAGCCGAGGTCGAGTTCGTGGTCCCCAAGGACTCCAACTCGGGCGTGTATTTCATGGGCTTGTACGAGGTCCAGATCCTGGACAGCTTCGGCAAGCCCAACGACAAGCTGGAGTACGGCGACTGCGGCGGCATCTACTGCCAGTGGATCGACAACAAGCCGGTGGGCGGGGAGCCGCCGCGGGTGAACGCCAGCAAAGCGCCGGGCCAGTGGCAGTCGTTCCACGTCTGGTTCCGCGCGCCGCGCTTCGACGCCGGCGGAAAGAAGATCGAGAACGCGCGCTTCATCAAGGTCATCCACAACGGCGTTGTCGTTCACGAGAACTACGAGGTGGGCGGGCGCACCCGGGCGCACATGGAGAAGCCCGAGGCCGCCACCGGGCCGCTGATGATCCAGGGCGATCATGGCCCGGTGGCCTTCCGCATCATCCGCATCCGGCCGCTGAAATAGAGCCGTTGGAAGCCGCAGATTTCGCAGAGTCGCACGGATTCGAATCTGCGAAATCTGTGGCTCCTCCTCTCATGAAGATCGAAGGAATCAAGCTGCACCGCGTGCGCGTCCCGCTGCACGAGCCCTTCCGCATCAGCAACGGAGTTGTCGATGCCAAGGAAGCGGTTGTCGTCGAAGTCCGTGGCGGCGGGCTGACGGGCTACGGGGAAGCGTCGCCGATGGCCGGCAGCTTCTATTCGCCCGAAACGCCCGAATCCACCTGGCGCGCGCTGACCTGCGAGCTGGTTCCGGCGCTGCTTGGCTCCGGCGCCGATGCCCTTGAAGACCAGGTGCTGATCGTGGATGGGTACGGCGGCGAGCCGTTTGCCCGTGCCGGCTTGGAGAACGCGCTGTGGGACCTGGAGGCCCGGCGGCAGGGCGCGCCGCTCTGGCGTCTGCTCGGCGGTGATGGCCGCCCGGTTCCTTCCGGCCTGGCCGTCGGCCTTTATGACACGGTTGAGGAACTCCTTGATCGGGTCCGCCGCTTCCTGCCCGACGGTTACCGGCGGGTCAAGATCAAGATTACGCACGGCTGGGACCTGGCGCCCCTGGAAGCGATGCGGCGCGCGTTTCCCCGCCTGCCGCTGATGGTCGATGCCAACGCCGCCTACGGGCCGGACGACCTGCCGCTGATCCGCGAACTCGATCGCTTTTCGCTGTTGATGGTCGAGCAGCCGTTTGCGCGTGAGGCGCTGGAGTTGTCGGCTGAAGCGCAGCGGGGCCTGCGGACGCCGATCTGCGCCGACGAATCGGCCGAGTCGCTGCCGGCGCTCGAGCGGATCATCGAGCTGGGCAGCGCCCGCATCATCAATGTCAAGGTGCAGCGCGTGGGCGGGCTGGCGGCTGCGCGGGCCATGCACCATGCCGCGGCGGCCGCCGGCCTGCCCTGCTGGGTGGGGACCATGCCGGAGTTGGGCATTGCTTCGGCCCACGGCCTGCACCTGGCCACCCTGCCCAACTTCACTTACCCTTCCGACATCGAGGCCTCGGTGCGCTGGTATCCGGATGAAATCGTGCACCCGGCGATTCAGCTTTCACCCGACGGCTGCATCGCGCTGCCGTCCGGCCCCGGCATCGGTTACACGCCGGATTTCGCCCGCGCCGCGGTGGAGACCGTTGTTTTCTGAACTTGTGCCCGCCCTGGCCCTCTACGCGCGTTGCGGTTCAAAGACCAAAGCGGCGCCGCCCAGCACGCCCGCGGTTTGCGGAATCCGGCTCAAGGGCAGTTCCAGGTGGGCGAGCCACGGCTGGACGATGGTTCGGAATCTCTGCCTGGCGGGCGCCAGCAGCAGGTCGGCGCATTCGACCAGGACGTTGCCGCCCAGTACGATGCGCTCCGGCTGATAGAGCGCGCCGTAGGAAGCCAGGCCCATGGCCAGCCACCCGGCGGCGCGGGCCAGCAACTCGCGCGCCGGCGCGCTCCCGGCGCGGGCCAGGGCGAACAGCGCAGCCGGGGTGAGCGGGGCGCCATCGGGCGACGAGATACCGGCCTCGGCGGCTTGTTCCAATAGTGCCCAGCCGGCCAGGTGCGCTTCCAGGCAGCCGTGCGCGCCGCAACGGCAGAGGCGGCTGCCGGGCTCCACCAGCAGGTGTCCGGGGTCGCCCAGGCAGCCCCGGGCCACGCGCAGCAGCCGCCCGTCCTGCACCAGCGCCGCTCCCACGCCCGTCCCCACGGCCAGCACCAGCAGGTTGCCCTTCACCCGGTGCCCGCCGAATCGATACTCGCCCAGCGCCACCACGTTCAGGTCATTCTCCATCGCCGCCGGCAGGCCGCTTCGCCGGCTGAGATCACCCCGCACGTCCACGCCGTTCAGTTGCGGCAGATTGCTGGCGGAATCGACGCGCCCCTGTTCATCCTGCAGGCCGGGCATGCCGATGCCGATGCCTTCCACACGAAGGCCGCGCGACCGCGCCGGTTCCAGCGCTTGTTCCAGAACCTGGACGAAGCGCTCCATCAGAACCTGAGTAGGTGTATCGAACCCCGTCGGCTGCGAAGCGGAGGCCAGGATTTCGCCGTCCTCGGAAACCAGGGCCGCCCGAGCGCTGCTGCCGCCCACATCCATTCCTATGGCGTATCGCATGGTTGCATTCTAAACCGGGAATGCGAACAGCGGCTGTAGGCTGTGGGTTGTAGGCTGTGGGCAAACCTGGACACGCCGATAGCTTACAGCCTGTTGATCAAGCTTGCTGGCCGTCGCGGACCTGCGTTATGATTAAGTGACTCTGCGAACCGTGGGCCTGTGGCGCAGTTGGGAGCGCGCTTCAATGGCATTGAAGAGGTCAGGGGTTCGAATCCCCTCAGGTCCACCAAATCCTCACCGGGAAATCGTTGCCGCCGACATTGAACGCTACCTGCATAGCCTGCTTCCCGGGCGCGACCGCGTGCTCCAGGAGATGGAGGAGTACGCGCACCATCACCTGGTGCCGATCGTCGGGCCCGCGGTCGGGCGCCTGCTTTACTTGCTGGTGAAGATCAGCCGGGCCCGCCGGATTTTTGAAATGGGCTCGGCCATCGGATACTCGACCATCTGGCTGGCGCGCGCGGCGGGCGAGCGCGGCGAGGTCTACTACACCGACAGCGATCCCGCCAACGCGCGGCGCGCCAAGGAGTACTTCCGGCTTGCCGGCGTCGAAGACCGGGTGCGCATCATGGTCGGCGAGGCTCTGGAGTCGTTGCGGCGCACGCGAGGCAAGTTCGACCTGATCTTCAACGACGTGGACAAGGAGTATTACCCGGAGGCCTTCCGTGTGGCGCTGCCGCGGCTGCGGCGCGGCGGATTGCTGGTCACTGACAACGCGCTGTGGCACGGCCGGGTGGTCCGCCAGGCCCGCCCCGACGCGGCAACCCGGGCCGTGATCGAATTCAACCGTCTGCTCTATTCCACGCCCGGTATCGAGACCGTGATCCTTCCCTTGCGCGACGGCGTTTCCGTCTCGCTGCGGGTCTAATCCCAACGCGGTTCAACGCAGAGACGCCAGCCTGCCCCGGCGTGCCGGGGAGAACGCAGAGGAAACGCAGAGGATTCCTCTGCGTGCCTCTGCGCCTCTGCGTTGAAACTCACTCAAGGCCGCGAGCCACTCTCAGTAAAACGCGAAACGGAACGGCATTAGCGCGGCCGGGCGGCCGCTGTTCAGAATCCGCGCGGCCGACAGCAGCCGCAAGGCCTCCGGAACAAGCGCGACCGGCAGCGCCGGCAGGCGCACCTCGGCCGACTGCCCGCGTTCCATGATGATCTCGAACAGCGAGCGCGGGTGCGGAAAGACAACCAGCTCGACCCGCCGGCCGGCCGGTATGCCCGCTTTTTGCTTGGCCAGCTCGACGGCGCGCTGCAGCCCGCCCAGCTCATCGACCAGGCCCTTTTGTTTGGCCTGCTCGCCGGTAAAGACGCGGCCGCCGGCCAGGCGCTCGACGTCCTCGATCTTCATTTTCCGTGCCGCCGCCACCTTGCCCTTGAATACCTTGTACATGTCGTCGGCCAGCCGGCCGACGATCTGCCATTGCTGCGGCGTGTAGGGGACGTAATCGCTGTCCAGCGTCGCGTTCGGGCCGCGGGTGACGCCGTCCTTGGTGATGCCCAGCTTGTCGTACAGCCCGTGGATGTTGATCTTGCCGTGGACCACGCCGATGGAAGCGGTCAGCGTGCCGGCGCCGGCCACGATCGGATCGCCGCTGGCGGCGATGTAGTAGCCGCCGGAGCCGGCCACGTCCGACATGGAAATTACCAGGGGTTTGCGGCTGTGCAAATCGTTGACGGCCCGCCAGATGGTGTCGGATGCCAGGGCGTCGCCGCCCGGAGAATCGATCCGTAGAATCACGGCCTTCAGCGAGGCATCGTCGCGCGCCTGCCCCAGCAGCCGGGTCATGTTCGCGGCGGTCATGTTCTGTTCACCGCTCAGCGGATCGGTCCCTCCATCGCCCGAGGTGATGTCGCCGACCGCGTAGACCACGCCGATCTTCGGCCCGCTCTGCAGGCCGGCATCGGAGGCCGGCACCTCGGCGTACTGCCGCGCGCTCATCTTGTTGAACCGTCTGCCCCGGTCGGCGTTCTTAATCAGGTCGTAGACCTGGTCCTCGTAAAGCAACTGGTCGATCAGCCCGGCCTGCCGGGCTGCCGGCGCCGTATACGGGCCCGCTTCGATGATGGCCCGCACCTGCCCGACCGGCTTCTTTCGCGCTTCGGAAATGGCCTTGAGCGCTGTTCCGTAGAGGCTATCGACCAGCCAGTTGACCATTTCCCGGTGCTCCGGGGTCATGGCCTTCTGGGTGAAGGTGTCGGAGTAAGTCTTGTATGCGCCGGTGTGGACCAGTTCGGCCTGCACGCCCAGCTTGTCGAGTGTGCCTTTGAGGAACAGCGATTCGGCGCGCATGCCCTTCACCTCGAGCAAACCGACGGGCTGCATGATCACCTGTTCGCAAGCCGTGGCGATGAAGTAATCGCGAAGCGAGCCGGAGACCATGTGGCAGTAGAGCTTCTTGCGGCTGGAGCGGAAGCGCGCCAGGGCGGAGCGCAGCTCGTCGGCCTTGGCCCAGCCGATTTCGGGCGAGCGCAGCCGGACCACCACCGCCACCACGCGCGGGTCAGCGGCTGCTTTCTCCAGCGTCTCGTCAACGTACCGCAAGGTTGGTTTCAGGCCGCCCTGGAGGAGGCGCGCGGGCAGGTCGGTCGGATTCACCTCGACGATCTCGTCCTTCAGGTCCAGCACCACCGTGGTCGGCGATTTCACCCGCGGCGGCAACGAGGAGATCCTGAGGGAGAGGACCGCGATCAGGACCAGCCCCAGAAAGGCGAGGACCAGCCCGGTCACAATGCCGAGAAGCCAGTTGCGCATACAAACTTCCTCCAACCTAAGATACTAAAATACTATCACGCGGTTTTCGGCATGCCCTTTCAGGCGCGGGATGGGGCGCCGGAGTTGAATCTTGCCGCAAAGCAAGGCAATCTGAAGGAGAAGGGGGAGGTCCCGGATGCTGTTCAGAAAAAGCCCGGAAATCCGCTGGTCCGAGGTCACGCCCAGGAACGTCTACCTGACCCGCCGCCGTCTCCTGGCGGGTGCTTCGGCCGCCGGCGCCCTGGCGGCCGGCTACCGGCTACTGGAGAGCGGGCAGCCGCGCCAGACGGTGCTGGCCGGCACGCGCCTCGGCCCGTTGCTGAAGAGCCCGTTCAGCACCGACGAGAAGCAGACGCCCTACAACGACATCACCCACTACAACAACTTCTACGAATTTGGGACGCAGAAGGAGCAACCCGCGGAACTGGCAAAAAACTTCAAAACCTCCCCGTGGGCCATCCAGGTGGATGGCGCCGTCAACAAACCCAGGACCTACGACCAGGATATGCTCCTGAAGCTGGCGCCGCTGGAGGAGCGTATCTATCGCCACCGCTGCGTCGAGGGCTGGTCGATCGTCGTTCCTTGGATCGGTTTCCCCTTGAATGCCCTCATCAAGCAAGTGGAGCCGATGTCGAAAGCGAAGTATGTCGCGTTCCAAAGCTTCTATGACTCGAAGCAGATGCTGTCGTCGCGCGCGGCCGGCATCCCGTTCCCGTATGTCGAGGGCCTGCGCCTGGACGAGGCCATGAACCCGCTGGCGATTCTGTGCGTCGGCCTGTACGGTGAGGTCTTGCCCAACCAGAACGGTGCGCCGGTGCGCCTGGTGCTCCCCTGGAAATACGGGTTCAAGAGCATCAAGTCCATCGTGAAGATCAGCTTCGTGGAAAAAGAGCCGTCCACCGCCTGGAGCCGCCAGAATCCCGGGGAGTACGGTTTCTATTCGAATGTGAATCCGGCCGTGGACCATCCCCGCTGGAGCCAGGCGCAGGAAAGGCGGTTGGGCGAGTTCCTCAAGCGCCCGACGTTGCTGTTCAACGGCTATGGCCAGCAGGTGGCCGCGCTCTACACGGCCATGGACCTGCGGAAGTACTACTGAGGAGCCAACCGAGCCGCGACCGTGAGGGAGCGTCCCCCAAACCGAGGCCGTCCTGGGAACCAAGGAGTCGGGGACGCTCCCTCACGGTCGCGGCTCGGTTGCCGACGATGAACAAGGCAATCAAGGCGGTGCTGTTTGTGGCCGGGCTGCTGCCCGCAGCGCGGCTCGTTTGGCTGGGCCTGCACAATGGCCTAGGCGCCAACCCGATTGAGTTCATCACCCACGAGACGGGCGACTGGACGCTCATCTTCCTGGTTTTGACCCTGTCGGTCACTCCGGCGCGGCGGCTCCTGGGCCGCCCTGAGCTGATTCGCTACCGGCGGATGCTGGGGCTGTTCGCATTCTTTTACGGCTGCCTGCACTTCACCACGTACATCTGGCTCGACAAGTTCTTCGACATCGCCGAAATGCTGAAGGACGTGAGGAAGCGGAAATTCATCACCATCGGCTTCACCGGCTTCGTGTTGATGCTGCCGCTGGCGCTGACATCGACGGCGGGCTGGATTCGCCGGCTGGGCGGTAAGCGCTGGCAGATGCTTCACCGCCTCGTCTACCTCAGCGCGATTGCCGGCGTGGTGCATTACTACTGGCTGGTCAAGTCGGACATCCGCAAGCCGGTCTTTTATGGGATGCTGGTGGCCCTCCTGCTGCTGTACCGAGTGGCGGCGCGCCTGCGGCCGCAGGCAGTAAGCAGTAAGCAGTAGGCAGGAGTACGCCACCTGTCACCTGAGGCACTTGTACAACTCGAAGCGCGGGCCAACAGAGCCGTCCCGCCATGCGGGATCAGCGAGCGGGTGCCCGCGCAGCGGCACGATTCATTGAAAAAGTGCGGCGGCGATGCGCAAGCACCCGCTCGCTGACGCTCGCGGCTCAGTTGCTGCCGAATTTTGCAAGTGCCTCACCTGTCACCTGTCACCAAATCTCCGCGCTCATGTAATAATCTCTGACCGGCTGCGTATTGGGGCTGAGGCGACCGGATATGGCATCACTCAGCCTGCTGTCGAGCGCGCAGCCGACCGACATGAGCTGGTCACCAGGCATCGCCGATTTGTATCAGCGCTATTCCGAGGCGGTCTACGGCACGGCCCTGCGGGTCACCGGCAACCCCGCGGATGCGGAGGACGTTCTGCAAACCGTGTTTCTTCGCATCATCAAGCAGGGGAGCCGGCTGGATCCGGCGCTGGCGCCGGAGCGCTATCTGCGCCGCGCGGCCAGCAACGCGGCCCTGGATATTCTGCGGCGGCGGGTGGCGCATCCCGAGGCTCCGCTTGGCGACATGGCCCGCGACACGGCCTCGGAAGACCCCGTGCTGCTGAAAGAGCGGCTGCGGCGCGCCATCGCCACGCTTCAGCAGCGCGACGCAGAGATGTTCCTGCTGCGCTACGTCGAAGGTTTTTCCAACGGTGAATTGGCTGAGTGGTACGGGCTGGAGAAGAACAGCGTCGCGGTGCGGCTGCACCGTATCCGGCAAACGCTGCAAGAGGAACTGGAGCGTTGAAGGAGGTCGGCAATGAACGAGGAGCGCCTGGACAAAGCTCTGGAAGCAATGAAGAACGAAAGTGCCCCGGCCGAGGAATTGGCCGCGGCGCGCCGGCGCGTCTGGGAGCGGCTGGCGCTTTCGGCGGCGGCCTGCGGCGAGTTCCAGCCCAAACTGCGGGACTACCTGCAAGGCCGGCTGGCCGATAGCCGCCGCCTGCTGATGGAAGACCACCTCGGCCGCTGCCCCCAGTGCCGCCGGCAGCTCGCCGAGCTGAAAGGCGAGCGGAAGGTGGTGGTGATGCCGCCGCCGCGCCGCGCCCCGGCGTGGCCCCGGTGGACGGCGTGGGCGCTGGCCGCGGGGCTGGCCCTGGTCGCGATCTATCTTGGGCGCGCCCGGATCGACACCCTGCTGGCTCCCGGCGGGCCGCGCATCACCGTGGTCGCCGCCGCTGGCCAGGTGCAGCGGCTGCCCGAGGGCGCGCTGGCCGTGGGCGCCGCGCTCGGCGAAAACGAAGGCCTGCGGACCGGCCCGCACTCCCGGGCGCGGCTGCGGTTGGCCGACGGTTCCTCGGTGGAGGTGAACGAGCGCAGCGAGTTGTTCGTCCGCGCGGCCTTCAGCGGCCAGACCATTCACCTGGAGCGCGGCGACGTGATCGTCCAGGCGGCCCGGCAGCGCCTCGGCCGGCTGCGGGTGCAGACCCGCGACTCGCTGGCCTCGGTGAAGGGCACGGTGTTCGCCGTGTCGGCCGGCATCAGCGGCTGCGTGGTTTCGGTGATCGAGGGCTCGGTCGAAGTTACGCAGCGCGGCGGCCGCCGCCTGCTGAAGCCGGGTGAGCAGGCGGCTTCCAACCCCGCGCTCCAGAACGTGACGGTGCGCGATGCCGTGGCCTGGAGCAGCGAGTCGGAGAAATACCTGACGCTGCTGGGCGATTTCGCTAAGCTGGAACGGCGCATTGCCGAGATCCCGGCGACGGCGCCGCGCACCCAGGCCCGGCTGCTGCCGTACCTGCCCGACGGCGTCGTCCTCTATGGCGCGGCGCCCAACCTCGCCGGCACCATCCGCGAGTCCCTGGTTCTGGCCGAGCAGCAGGCCGCCGAAAGCCCGGCCTTCCGCCAATGGTGGGATTCCCGCGAGGGCAGGGAACTGAAGGGATTCGTCGATGCCGCGCAGGCCCTCACGCCCATGCTCGGCGAAGAGATCGTCTTCCTGCTGGCACGGGTACCGGGCGAGCGGGCCATGATCCCGGTCGTTGTGGCTGAAGTGCAGGCCGGCAAGCGCGATGCCCTGACCAAAGCCCTGCAAGCGGTGGCGGCAAAGGACAATAAGGTGCTTTCCTGGGTAACCGACCGCGTCATGCTGGTGTCCGACTCGCCGGCGCACTTGCAGTGGGCCGTCCTGAGCGCCGGGCGGGGCGCATCCAGCGCCTTCGCCGGCGAGCTCGCGCGGCGGTACCAGCGCGGCGCCGGCTGGCTGCTGGCGACGGATGTTTCTTCCATCGACCCTGGAACTGCGGGACCCATACTGGCTGCCACCGGAACGGGCGGCATTCGCTACCTCTTCCTCGAGCAGCGCGCGGCGCAGGGCGGGGAAGAGAACGAAGCCGTGCTGGTCTTCCGCGGCCCCCGCGCCGGCCTGGCATCCTGGCTGGCGCCGGGCGGCGTTTCCGGCGCCGCTGAGTACATTTCCAGCGATGCGGTTCTGGCCGTTGCGGCCTGCGTGCGCGAGCCGCGCCAGTTGTTCGACGAACTGGTGGCGCAGATCGCCAAGGTCAATGCGAACTTCCCGGCTGAGCTCGCGAAAGTGGAAGCGAAGCTCGGCTTCAGCCTGGCCGACGACATCGCCGCGTCGGTGGGAACCGATTTCGCCATCGCCGTTGAGCGGCCCTCGGTGCCCATCCCGGGTTGGGTGTCGGCGCTGGCGGTTTACAGGCCCGCGGCGCTCGATGCCAGCTTCCGCCGGCTGGTGGACATCTTCAATGCCGAGTTGAAGCCGGAGGACCAGGACAAGCGGCTGGCGCTGGAGCAGGAGACGGTGAACGGCCGCGCCTTCAGTACCATCAAATCCTCTGTGGCGGGTCTGGGCTTCGCCTGGACGTACGACCGCGGTTACCTGCTGGCCGGCGCCGACCGGGCGCTGCTGGAGCGGGCCATTGCCACCCGCGGCGGCGGCTTCCCGCTGATCTGGTCGGCGGCCTTCCAGCAGCAGTTGCCCGCCGCGGCGGGGCTGCATCCCTCCGGATTCCTGTGGCTGAACACCGGCGCACTGGAGAGTTTTATCCAGCTTCTGCCGGCCGGGTCGCTCAAGAACCTGCTGGCCAGCCGCAACCCGCTCCTGGTGGTTTTCAACGCCGAAGCGGAACAAATCCGGGCCGCCAGTCGTACTCGGTTATCGAGCCTCGTCCTTGACTCGCTGCTGGCCGGCGCCGCGGCCGGGCCGGCGGGAAAGGGAAGAGCACAGGGCCGACATGACTTCGCCCGTCATTGAACTCGACGGCCTCCGGGTCAAGCTCGGGCGGCGGGAGATCCTGCTGGGGATCTCCTGCCGCCTGGGCGCTTCCGGCGCCGGCAAAGCCATCGGGCTGCTGGGGCCCAACGGCGCCGGGAAATCGACGCTGATCCAGACCCTGCTCGGCTTTCACAAGCCCCTGGCCGGACGCGCCCGCGTGCTGGGCTACGACTGCCACCGCCAAGTGCGGGAAGTGCGCGCCCGCGTCGGCTACATGCCCGAGACCGAATCCTTCATCGCTAACATGACGGCGGTGTCGTTCCTTCGCCTGATGGGCGAGCTTTCGGGCCTGCCCCGCGAGACGGCCCTGGAGAAAGCGCATGAGGTGCTGTTCCACGTCGGCCTGGGCGAGGCCCGGTACCGCCCCTTGGGCACTTACTCGCTGGGAATGAAGCAGATGGCGAAGCTGGCGCAGGCCATCGTGCACGGACCGGAACTGGTGATCCTCGATGAGCCCACCAACGGCCTGGATCCAGCGGCCCGGCAGCGCATGCTGAAGCTGGTGCGGGAGATGAAGGACGACCACGGAATGAACGTCGTGGTCTGCTCGCACCTGCTGCTGGACGTCGAGCAGGTGTGCGACGAGGTGGTCATCATGAACAACGGCCTGGTCGTGCACCAGGCCGACCTGGAAGCGGAGCGGCGCTCGAACCGCTGTTTTGTGGAGCTGGAAGTCATCGGCGAGGACCAGGAATTGAGCGGGGCGCTGGCCGAGATCGGTGCCGACGGCGTTCGCGAGGGGGGCGGGCGCTGGCGCATCGTGCTGCCGCCCAGCATCGAGATCCAGTCGCTGTGGGCGCTGCTGGGACGCCAGGGCCTGCACGTGCGGAAGCTGACACACCGGCGCGACACGCTGGAGGAGATTTTCCTCAAGGCCGTGGGCCACATCCAGCACACGCCGGGCGAGGCCGCCGCGGAGAAATCGCTCACGGTTTGAATTGCGGATTGCGGATTGCGGATTTCAAGCTCCTTCAAATCCGAAATCCGCAATCCGCAATCCGAAATTGAAGCTATGGCAGTCTACAGGCGTGGGTATCAGCGGTATCAAGGCCCGCTGACGGGCTACTGGGCGCGGTTCCTGGTGGCGCCGCGGTTCGCCTGGGAGCGCCTATTCCAGCAACGCCAGGTGGTGATCCTGCTGGTGGGCGCCATGATCTGGCCGCTGTTCTGCGCGGTCTTCATCTACCTGGCCAACCACTCCGAGCTGTGGGCGGGCCTCGGGGGCGGCTTCAAGAATTTCCTGGAGGTCAACGGGAAATTCTTCCTGGTGTTCATGAATGCCCAGGCCGTGTTCGCCGTGCTGCTGGCGGCGCTGGCCGGCCCCGGCTTGATCGCCTCCGACCTGGCCAACAACGCCCTGCCGCTGTATTTCAGCCGGCCCATGTCGCGCCCCGATTACGTGCTGGCGAGGCTCCTGGTCCTGATCGGCATGCTCTCGCTGGTCACCTGGATTCCGGGCGCCGCGTTGTTTTTCATGCAGGTGGGCATGGCGGGCCGGGGCTGGTTTTCCGAGAACTGGCGGCTGGGCGTCGGCGTGGTCGCCGGCTTCCTCATCTGGGTGTTGATCGTCAGCCTGGTGGCCCTGGCCTGCTCCGCCTACGTGAGGTGGCGGGTGGTGGCCGGCGGGCTGGTGCTGGGCTTCTTCTTTGTCCTGGGCGGCGTCGCCAAGATGGTGAACACGGTCTTCCGTGTGGAATGGGGATCGGTCCTCAGCCCGACGGCGGCCATGTACCAGATCTGGTGCGATATGCTGGACGTGGAAACCCCGCTGGGGCTGAACACGGCCGAGTGTATCGGGACGCTGGTGGTGCTGGGCGTGCTGCTGGTGGTGGTGCTGGAGCGCAAGCTGCGTCCCGTGGAGGTGATCTCGTGAAGTGGCAGGCCGGTACACGGCAAGAGGTCCTTTTGTGACAACGGCTGAAGTCATCTTCGACGATATCTCGAAGTTTTACGGCGAAGTGCTTGGTGTGAATCGAGTTAGCCTGCGCATTCCGCCGGGCATCACCAGCCTTGTGGGCCCCAACGGCTCCGGCAAGACCACGCTGATGAACCTGCTGACGGGCCTGATCCTCCCGGATCGCGGCTCCATCTCGGTGCTGGGCGTCTCGCCCAGGGACCCCGAAACTATGATGCGCTTCACCGGCTACGCCACGCAGTACGATGCGGCGCCGCGCTGGGCCACCGGCTTCGAGTTCATCACCACGGGCCTGCTGCTGTTCGGCTGCTCGCGCGCCGAAGCCGAGGAGAAAGCCTGGAAGGCGCTGGAGTGGGTCAGCATGACGGAGGCGGCGCACCGCAAGGTGGCGGCCTACTCCAAAGGAATGAGGCAGCGGGTGCGCCTGGCACAGGCCATCGCCCACAACCCCCAGGTGCTGGTGCTCGACGAGCCGCTCAACGGCCTGGACCCCCTGGTGCGCGCCGAGACCATCGCGCTGTTTCGCGCCTGGGCCGCCGAAGGCCGCCACGTGATCCTTTCCAGCCACGTCCTTCAGGAGGTCGATGTCATCAGCGACCAGGTGATCCTGATCGCCAACGGCATGATCGTGGCCGAGGGCGAGATCCGGGGCGTGCGCGAGGAAATCCACGACCATCCCAGCCAGTTCGTCATTCGCTGCCGCGACGCCTCCCGGATCGCGGCGCTGCTGTTCAACGAAGACCACGTCACCGAGATCAAGCTGAACGACGACCGGCAGGGCATGCTGGTGCTCACCAAGGACCGCGAGCAATTCGCGCGGGCCCTGAGCCGCATCGCGCTCGCCGGGCACGAGATCGACGGCGTGGTGCCGGCCGACGAGAACGTCGATGCCCTCTACGAGTACCTGATCGGAGGTGGGCGATGACCGCGACCATCAGCTTCCGCGCCAGGCAGGCCTGCACCATCGCCCGGGTCGAGTTGCGGCGCGCCTTTTTCTCCAAGCGCTCTTTCTGGGTTTATTTGCTGGCTCTGTTTCCGGCCGTAGTCTTCATCGGGCACGGCATCGAGGCCAAGATTGACCGCCAGCGCTGGTCGGCCAAGGGCTTCACGCCGGCGGCGCTGCTCGACGGCATCAAGCAGGGCGAGACCAGCGAGGCGGTGCGCGGCCGCCTGGGCACGCCGGTGTCCGACGAAAAGTGGGACCACCGGCGGCGCGTGCTCCGCGAAGGCTCGGGAAAAGACTCGGAGCCCAGAGTGTGGGAAGAGAAGCGTGAGCAGCGTCGCCGGCTCACGTACTTCGACGGCCGGCGCCGGGCCGATCTGTGGTTCGAAAACGGCGTGCTGCGCAGCAAGAGCATCCGCCCGCTCCTCAATCTCGAGGAAGACCGGCAGGTGTTTGCCGGCCTGTTCCAGTATTTCTACCTGCGGCTGGCCATTTTCTTCGGCTGCCTGGGCATTTTCATGAACCTGTTCCGGGGGGACATGCTGGACAAGACGCTGCACTTCTGGTTCCTGGCGCCAATCCGGCGGGAGGTGTTGCTGTTGGGCAAGTACGCGGCGGGCCTGGTGGCCGCCGTGGTGATCTTCACCGGCGGCGCGCTGCTGTGCTTCGCGGCCATGCTGTGGCCCCACGACCCGGGCGAGGTCCAGGTCTACTGGCAGGCCTCGGGGCTGTCGCACGCCTTTTGGTACGCGGCCGCGGCGGCGCTGGGCTGCGTCGGCTATGGCAGCGTGTTCCTGGCTGCCGGATTGCTTCTGCGCAACCCCATCGTGCCGGCGGCCACCCTGCTGTTATGGGAAGCCATCAACGGGTTCCTGCCGGCCACGTTGCAGAAGGTCAGCGTCCTTTATTATCTGCAGTCGCTGTGCCCCATCCCGGCGCCGATGGACAACAGTGCGCCGGCCTTCATCCGCATGTTGTTGTCGCCGGCGGAGCCGGCCTCGCACTTCTGGTCGGTGGCGGGCCTGCTGGCGCTGACCGCGCTGGTGCTCGTTGTGGCCGCGCGCGCCTCCCGCCGCATCGAAATCTCCTACAGCACCGAATAGCCCCGGGATTGGACCCGGATCAACGCAGATCGGCGTGGCCGGAACCACGACGATCCGCGGACGACCGGCATACGCGGCGAGCGGAGGCCATTGGCGCAATAGCATGATGGCCGGGCGGTGGCTGGCGGTGCTGTCCATTCCTGCTATACTTTCCCTCAGGAGCCGGGGCACAGATGACCATCCAAGCAGAGTTCAAGTTGTTCGGCACAATGAAGCGGGAGCGGGGATGGTACGTCGCTTACTGCCCGCCGCTGGATATTGCCACCCAGGGCCGAACGGTGGCCGAGGCCAGGAAAAACCTGATTGAGGCGGCCCAGCTTTTCCTGCTCAGTTGCCTGGAACGAGGAACGCTCGATCGCGCGCTGAAAGAACTCGGCCTTGTGCCGTCAAAAAACGGGCCGCGGCGCTTGCCGCGGAAGGCGTTTCCGCTGGTGGTCCCCGTCCCGTTGGGGTTTGACAGGAAAGTCGAATGTCCCGCCTGACGCCGCTCCATTGGCGAACGCCCGTTCGCGTTTTTGAACAGCTCGGCTACAGGTGGACGGGCCAAAGAGGCAGCCACATAAAACTGGAAAAGCCGGGCACGGCCCGCCCCCTGATTGTTCCGCGCTACACTGAAGTCGGCGTCGGTGTGATTGCCGCTCTGATCCGGACCGCTGGGATAACCCGCGAAGGATTCTTCGCACTCCTCACAAACTGCTGAATCGCACCCCGGGCGCTCGCTTACCCGCCGCGGCGGGCGGCTCGGTTGCGGCCGTTCAGAAACGGGCCATTCTTACCCCGGCCAGACCCAATTGCGGATTTCCGGCTGGTCCTCGCTCGAGATGGTTGCATCGAATTCGTACATAGCGATGCTAGGCATTTGCTCTCCCGATTGGTGTCCGCGCGACTGTCATCGTCCGCCTTCGGCCTGGAACCGGCTGGTCCAATCGCGCAGCGCTTTCTGCAGTTCTCCAGTCTTGGCGGTGTTCGACGGCGAGAGATCCTTGCTTTCGCCCGGGTCCTCCCGCAAGTCATAAAGTTCCGCCTGGCCGGTATCGAGGAACTGAATCAGCTTGAAGTCGCCTCGCCGCACGGCGGCGGACGAGCGGCCGCCGAGAAAGTGCGGTTTGTCGAGCGGGTAATACCAGAACATGGTTCGCTCGCGCTCACTGGACGGATGGCCGATCGACCCGACCATGCTTTGGCCGTCAAGACCGGCTGGGATTGCGGCCCCTGCAACCTGGAGGAGCGTGGGATACAGATCGGTGCTGTTGACCGGGGCCTGGCATTCCGAACCCGGCCGGTCATTGCCCGGCCAGGAGACGATGAACGGGACCCGGATGCCCCCCTCGTACAACTGGGACTTGCCTCCGCGCAGCGGCGCATTGGATGTCACGTTCGTCTCGCCGCCGTTGTCGGACATGAACGCCAGCATGGTTTGCCGCGCGATGCCCAGTTCCTGAAGCTTGGAGCGGATCATCCCCACGCCTTCATCGATCGACTCCAGCATAGCGGCCAGCTCGGGATTGTTGCGGTTCTTGCCCGCTCCCGGCTGGCCAGCATAGCGGGCCACCTTGTCGGGTTTCCCGGCCAACCGGGTATGGGGCGCGTAATGCGAGAGGAACAGGAAGAACCGGCGCTGCGCGTTTCGGGCGATGAAGTCCACTGCTTCCTGGTTCAGGCGGTCGGTCAGGTATTCGCCTTCCTGCCGCGCCTGCACTTGCGGCATGAAGGCGTACGGATGGGAATAGCTACCGGCGCCGATGTAGCGGGTCTCCGAGCAGATGACCTCATCAAAACCGTGCAACGTGGGGTCGCCCCTCCGTTGCGCGTAGTCGCCCATCAGGTGCCACTTGCCGATCAGGCCCGTCCTGTACCCAGCCTCGCGCAAGAGCTTCGGCAGCGTGCGGCGGTCGGGGCTGAGATATCTTGGGTCGTCGCCCCGCAGGTAATCCGTCATGCCGACGCGAACCGGGTACAGCCCCGTCATAATGCTGGCCCTGGTCGGGGAGCAGACCGGGGCGGCTGCGTAAGCGCTGCTGAAGCGGACGCCGTCCTGCGCCAGGCGGTCGAGGTGCGGTGTGTGATTGAAACGGTTGCCGAAGCAGCCGAGTTCCGTCCAGCCGAGGTCGTCGGTCAGAATGAAGATGATATTTGGAGCCGCGGAGCGCGCCGCGGCGTGACAGACGCCGCCCATGGCGCCGGCGGCCAGCAGGCGGAGCGCTTCGCGTCTGGTTTGTTTGCCTCTTGTTGCCGCTTGGTCGTTGCCGCGCACGCCTATCTCCTTATCGGCCGGGGTCGGCCGGCGCCGCACCGTACTGCGGTTGCCACGGCCAGGGAATCACCTTGGTCCGTTTGGCCCAGGCCTCCCACTGTGCCGCCATCGACTTCACCCGCTCTGGTTGGGACGCGGCGACATTATGCAGTTCAGTGGGGTCTGCCTCCAGGTCGTAAAGTTCCCACTCGCCGCCGGGATCAACCGCTGCCAACTTCCATCTCCCGGCGCGAATGGCGCGGTTTCCCTCGTGTTCCCAGTAGAGTGCATCACGCTGGAGCGGCTTCCCGTTGAACGCGGGCACCAGACTGCGCCCTTCCATGGGCGGTACCGGAACGCCGTTTTGCATGGCCGGGTACTCCACGCCGGCCAGTTCAACAAACGTCGGCATCAGGTCCATGATGTGCCCCGGCTGGCGTTCGAACGCGCCGCGGCGGGTTATGCCGGCCGGCCAATGCGCGATACACGGCGTGGTGATCCCGCCCTCGTGGGTATAGTGCTTGTAGAGCCGGAAGGGCGTGTTGCAGGCATTCGCCCAGCCCGACCCATAACTGTGATACGTCCCCGGCTGGCCCATCCGTTCACGTTCCGCGCCCTGGTGCAGGATGTTCTCCGGGCCGCTCTTGGTGTCGAAGCCCCAGGGGTCCCATTCCGCACAGGCGCCGTTGTCGGAGAGGAAGACGACGAGCGTGTTGTCCAGCTCTCCATGGGAGCGCAGGTCGTCGAGCAGACGGCCGATGTTGCGGTCCATGATGTCCACCATGGCGGCGAAAATGGCCATCCGCCGGGCCAGGTCCCCGCGCCGATCGGCGTCCATCGAGTCCCAGGCAGGGTTGTCCTTGCCTCCCCAGCCGTGCGGTGTCGCGACCCAATTCGGAGGAATCACGCTACGGGGCGTCAGTTCCCAGCGTTGGTCGACCAGGCCCAGTTCCCGCTGCCGCTGGAAACGCCGCCGGCGAATGTCATCCCAACCCTTCTCGTAGAGCGGGACATACTTATCGATGACCTCCTTGGGCGCGTGCAAAGGGAAGTGCGGGGCGTTGTAAGCCAGGTAGAGGAAGTAGGGCTTCTTCTGTTGCCGCGCGCCGGCCAGGAAATCGAGCGCGTAATCGGTGATGGCGTTCGTCGAGTAGAACTTGCCGTCCGGGTAGGTTCTGGTTGGCCGGCCCGCCGGGAACCGCGAGTACTTCGAGGCATCCCAAAAGCTGTCGAAGCCGTGGATCAAACCGAAGTACTCCTCGAATCCCCGCTCGATGGGCCCCGGCGCGCCCAAATGCCATTTGCCTGACATCAGCGTGGTGTAGCCTGCCTGGCGCAGCACTTCCGGGATCATCACGCAGGGCCGGTTGATGCGGCCCTGGTAGCCCTGGAATTCGGAAGGCTTCCCGCCGGTCATGTTCCCCAGGCCCGTCTGGTGCGGATACAGCCCGGTCATGATGGAGGCGCGCGAAGGGCAGCAGCGCGCCGTGTTGTAAAAGTGAGCGAATCGCACACCGCCTCTGGCGAGCCGGTCAAGATTCGGCGTTTGGATCTCGCCGCCATAGCAGCCGAGATCGGAATAACCCAGATCGTCGGCCAACATCAGCACTATGTTCGGCCGGCGGGCCGCCGCTGCCCGGAGCGGGAGCAGCGGCGCCAGCGCGGCGAGGGCCGAAGACTTGAGAAAACAACGGCGGTCCATCATCTCCCACACCCCGAGGCCCGGCATTCATGCCCTCGGCGGTAGCGGCCATCATGCCATATTCGACGCCGTTGTGGCCCCCTTGCCGATTGGCCGGGGCCGACAGCTTGATCGCCGGCGAAACGCGGCGCCTCCGGGATACGTCTCACGGCCAAGAGGGAGGAACGTGATGCCGCTTCGTCGGAGCCGGCTGGCTTGGTGCCTGTGTGTTGCTCTCCTGCTGACGGTTTGCGCGGTGGCGCAGTCGCAGCCCGCGCCGCGCCCGCCGGCATCCGATGGCCGGGCCGATCAATCCTCTTCCGGCAGCACAACCATCCGCGTGGACGTTAACCTGGTCAGCTTCCCGGTGACCGCCACCGATAGCTATGGCCGGTTCGTCGGCTCGCTGCGCCACGAGGATTTGCGGCTGCTCGAAAACGGCGCGGCGCAGCACATCTCGGTGTTCCATAGCGAGATCATGCCGGTCAGCGTCGGCATCGTTATCGATACCAGCGGCAGCATGGCGAACAAGCTGCCGCAGGCGGTGGACGCGCTGGAGCGTTTTGTCCGCACCATCCAGCCCGAGGACGACGTTTTCTTGATGCGTTTCTCCAGCAGCGTGGAACTGATGCTGGATTTCACCGGCGACCGGGAGCTGTTCAGCCGGGCTGCGCGGCGGCTGCACGCCGCCGGCTCGACGCATCTCTACGACGCGCTGGCCGACGCCCTGGACAGGGTGCGGCAGGGCCGGCACCAAAAAAAGGCGCTGGTGTTGATCACCGACGGAGAGGACACCTCCAGCCACGTCGCCTTTAACGAAGTGCTGCAAATGGCGCGGGCCTCGGAGGTGATGGCCTACTGCATCGGTATCGGGCAGCGCGAGCGGGGCTCGCAGGATCGGACCGGCGCCAGGCAACCGCAGACCGGCGGCTCCTGGCCCGGCGGGAACTGGCCTGGGGGCTCGTGGCCCGGCACTCGCCTCCCCATTCCCCTGCCCATTCCCTTGCCGGGAGGCATCCCGGGCGGCCGGCGGGTGCCCATGCCCCGGGGGAACCCGGGCGGAGGCTCCCAGACTTCGCGTGCCGACCTCGAGACCGTCGATATGCAGGTGCTGGAAGCGATCGCCGAAGCCACCGGCGGCCGCGCCTTTCATTTGCAGCGTGTCGATGGCGGCGGCCAGGATTCGATTGACGCCACCACGCAGCAGATTTCCGACGAGCTCCGCCACCAGTACACGGTTGGCTATTACCCCACCAATACCGTCCGCGACGGCAGCTACCGCCGCATCGACCTCAGCACACGCCAGGCCGGTGTGCAGCTTCGCTACCGCCGCGGCTATTACGCGCCCCGCGGATGAGCAGGTGTCAGGTGTCAGGTGGCAGGTGTCGGCCGTCAGCCCACAGCCCACAGCCCACACCCTACGGCCTAACCGTCACCAGGCCGGGCGGCGCGGCCACCGCCTCTTTGGCCGACTGCAATTCGTTCCCGACCAGCACGATGTTCCGGCTCTTGTCGCCGCCGGCATCCAGAAAGACGTCCGTACCGCGGGCCGCCCAGCAGCCGCGCAGGAACCCCTGCTGCACGTCGCCCAGGGCAATCACCGGCACGCGGGCGTGGGGCCGCAGGCTGCGGAAGCCGTCGATCTCCAGCCCCTCGACGTTCCGGCAAAGCAGGGCTGGCCCTTTCTCGGTGTCAATCTGCACGTTGTGAAAAGCAAGGTCTTTCGCCCAGCGGGCCTCGAAGCCCTGTTTCGCCGACACCCGGACATTGCTCAAACTCACCCCTGAAATGGGCATCTCCGGCAGACCCAGGATCTGGCCGGCGATCCTGGCGCCGCGGGCGAAAATGTTGCTCAGCAAAATGTCCCGGAATGCGGGCGTTCCCTCGCCCACCGGTTCCGTCCGGTCTTCGCCGGCGCGCCCCGAGTAATACATGGTGATGGAGAAGGGTTCGGAAACGTCTTCCATGACGATGTTGGAGGCGGTCAGGCCCTCGACCACGCCACCGCGTCCGCGCTGCGACTTGATCCGGATGCCGCGTAGCGTCTGCTGGAAGACGCAGTTGGCGACGGTGACGTTCCGCACGTCGCCCGACATCTCGCTGCCGATGACGATGCCGCCGTGTCCGTGGATCATGGTGCAGTTGGTGACGGTGACGTTCTCCGTGGGCCGGCCGGCGCGCCGCCCCGCCTCGTCCTTGCCCGATTTCAGCGTCACGCAGTCGTCGCCCACGTCGATGTGGCAGTTGCTGATGTGCACGTTGCGGCACGATTCGGGGTTGATCCCGTCGGTGTTGGGTGAGTCCGGCGGATTGATCAGGGTCAGGCCGCGGATGGTGACGAATTCGCAGAACACCGGGTTCACCGTCCAGCTTGGCGAATTCACCAGCGTCAAGCCCTCCATCAGGATATTGTTCGAGCGCACCAGCTTGACCAGGTGCGGGCGGCCAAGTTTCACCATCGCGGCTTCCTTCTGCTCCTCGGCGGTCAGCGGGCGCCCCTGTCCCTTGGGATTGGCCAGCCGCTGGCGTTGCCACCACACCTCGCCCTGCCCGTCGATCACGCCCCGGCCCTTGATGGTGATGTCGCTGGCTCCGTCGGCGTAGATGAGGGCGGAGATTTCGCGCCGGCCATCTTCCCAGGGGCTGGGGACGGCGGGGTAGTCCTGCGGGTCGCGGCTGCCCAGGATCACCGCGCCCGCTTCGATTTCCAGCGTCACCCGGCTCTTCAGCCGGATGGCGCCGGTCAAATATTTGCCGGGCGGGAAGTACACGGTGCCGCCGCCGGCCTTGTCGCAGGTCTCGATGGCTTTGGCGATGGCCGCCGTGTCCTTGGTGCGCGCGTCCCCCGCCGCGCCGAAGGCTCGCACGTTGAATACCGGCCTCTGCTCGGCCGATATCGCCGGCAGGCACAACACAGCCAGCAACCCGGCAACCAGTCCCACACGGCAGATTCTTGTTTTCATGGCGTTCATTTTGACCTCGGGCACCCAAGTATACGCCCGTTGTTTTACCGCGGAAGCGTTGCGCGGAATCGAGCAATGGGGTAATTTGGCGGGAACACATTGAGAGGAGATTCTCGAATGAGACGATTCGCCTTCATCATGCTGGCGGTGTTTGCCCTGGTGATTTGCCTGGAATCAGTCGCGCAACAACCCTCGGGCGCGAAAACAGAAACGGCAGCCAAGCTTATGAACCCAAAAAGTCCTGAGATGAACAAACAAGCTCCGCCGAAATACCTCGCGAAATTCACGACCAGCAAGGGCGACTTCACTATCGAAGTCAACCGCAGTTGGGCGCCGCGCGGCGCCGATCGCTTCTACAACCTGGTCCTCAACGGTTTCTTTGACGAGGCCCGCTTCTTCCGCGTGGTGCCCGGCTTCATGGTGCAGTTTGGCATCCCGGCCGACCCCAAGGTGGCGGCCGTCTGGCGCGAGGCCCGCATGCCGGACGATCCGGTCAAGGAGGGCAACACCCGCGGCACCGTGACCTTCGCCAAGACCACCGAGCCCAACACTCGGACCACGCAGATGTTCATCAATTTCGGCGACAACCGCGGCCTCGATCAGCAGGGCTTCGCGGCCATCGGGCGCGTGACCGAGGGAATGAAGGTCGTCGATTCTGTTTATGCCGGCTACGAACAACGGCCCGACCAGAACAGGATCCAGTCGGAGGGCAGTGCTTACTTGACCAAGGAATTCCCCAAGCTGGACTACATCAAGACGGCGACCATCGTCGAGAAGTAGCCGGAACTTGTAGCGCTGGCGTCTCGCCGGCCGGCCCCGGTTCGCCCCGGCGCGCCGGGGCGGTCTATTGGCCGGCGGGCCGCCCAATGCCACGTAGTTTTAAGGAAGCGGCGTGGTGGAGTCCCGTTAGGCACGCCCGAATGTAGCCCGCCGTTTCAACGGTGGGTTAACGATCAAGAGCAAGCGCGCCCCTCAAGAAATGCTGGCGTCACGAGGTCCTCCTCAGGGATCCCGTGTCGGCAATCGTTCCCATGTGCGCGAGAAACCACGGCGGTTGCGCTGGCCTGTCGAGCGGAGTAAGCTTGGTAACATGAGTACGATTGGGGAGATCGAGGATGCCGTTGGCCGACTTTCCTCCACGGAACTCGCCGCGTTCCGGACGTGGTTCGCCGGGTTTGACGCTGCTCGGTGGGACCGCCAGATTGAGGACGATGCCGCCGCGGGTCGTCTCGATGCGCTGGCGGACGAAGCCCTGAACGATCTGCGGCAGGGCCGTTGCACCGATCGGTGAGACACCGCGCCAATCCTCGGTTCTGGCGTTGCTATCGTCAACTGCCGGAGGCCGTCCAGCAACTGGCGGATGAGTCTCATCAACTGCTACTGCAGAACCCACGGCATCCCTCCTTGCGCTTCAAGAGAATTGGCCGCTTCTGGTCAGTTCGGGTTGGCCTGCACTACCGGGCTCTTGCCGTGGAACAGGAAGCGGAAGTCGTCTGGTTCTGGGTCGGGCCGCACGCGGAGTACGAAAGACTGATCGGCCAGGGACAGCAAGTGTAAGGCCGAAACTCAGCCAGAACCGCGTCGCAGGTCAGCAATGGATGGGGTGCACGCTGCGCCAACTTCAGGGCCTAGTCGTGGCGGCGATCATTTCTGTTGCTGTCAAATGAAGACGCCTGGGTTGACGTTAAATATCTTCGCCAGCTTCCGAGCTTGCTCGGCGCTGATCTTCCGCTTGCCGTTCAGGGCCTCGTTCACGTGACTCCGCTGGCCGAAAACGGAGAAGAGGTCTGCGGGCGTCTTGCCGGAGTGTTCCAGGAGAAACCGGAGAGCTTCCTCAGGGGCCATCCTCGCGGGTGGGAGTGCATTTCGCTGGTCGTAGTCGCCGACAAGGACGGCAAGCAGCTTCATGAACCTGGTTTCCCCCGGCGTGCGGCTACGACCCTTGCGAACGAGCCCGGAAAGCTGCCCGGAAATGGAGTCGTACTGTGCGCCGCTCTCGATGACCGCGGGCTGAGCCTCGGACAGGAGCCTTGCATACGCCTCTTGTGTTGCTGGCATCAGATCGTCTCCCTGTTGTACTCCTCGTGGGTCATGACCTCATCCACCACCAGAATCTGCTCGTCGAAATCCACGCTGGCGACGATGCGGTACTTGTTTCCGCTGATGTCGAAAACCAACCGGCCAGAAACGTAGTCGGCAGCGGCAAACGTGCTTTTCACGGCTGCGAAATGCGGCCAATTCGCCTGTTTGACAATCTCCAGAAATCGTTGAAGCGGCCTGCGGGACGCTGGGTGCTTCCTGCAAAATTTGGCTATGGCCGCTTCACCGTAAACCTCCATGCCCCATGTTCCCATAAATGGGAATACTTGTCAAGCTCCGGCTAGAAGTAGCTACGAGGCAGAGCACCGGCTCCGCGGAGTTTAGCGCCGGCAAGGCATTGGCGCTCGGTCACTTCCACCCTCTGACCGGAAGACAAGCTTCCCGCCGAAAAGTGCCGTCCGAACTTTATTTCCTCGGAAAAGCCAGTTCCGCAGCCGAAAGCAGCCAGTAACCAGGCCGGCCGCCGGTCGCCGGCCGCTCCCGTTTCGCATACAATGGCCGGCGGTATGCGGCTGCTGACATTGCTGCTTGCGCTTCTGCTTCTTGCTCCCGCGGTTCAGGCGGGCGATGTCTACGTGGTCTTCTGGTTCGACACCGAGGACCACATCACCCCGTCCAGCGATGACGCCGCGCTGCGCATCGCCGAGATCCTTACGCGGCGCCACATTCGAGGCACATTCAAGCTGACAGGCGCCAAGGCCCGGGTGCTGGAGCAGCGCGGCCGGCGCGACGTGCTGGCCGCGCTCCGCCTGCACGATATCGGCTACCACACCGACTTCCACAGCGTGCCGCCGGCCCCGGCCGCTTACCTGGACCGCATGACCTGGGATGAGGGCGCGCAGGAGTTCTACCGGCGCGAGGCGGCCGGGGCGCGCGACGTGGCGCGCATCCTGAAGCGCCCCCTGTCCTGCTACGGCCAGCCGGGCAATTCCTGGGCGCCGCACGTCTACCCGGCGCTGCGGCGCATGGGCATCGCCGTCTACCTCGACAGCGGCTCGCATGTCGGCCTGGACCACGACATGTTCTGGTACTGCGGCCTGCTCAACTTTTACGAATTGCGGGGCAAGGAGACCCGGCTGGCGCTGGGCGATCCGGCCGCGGTGAAGCTGCAGACAGCCACTGCCGAATTCGACCGCATCTTCGACCAGCTCCGCAACGCCCCCGGCCCGGGCAGCGTCATCAGCATTGTCTATCACCCCTGGGAATTCGTCACCAAGAAGGCCTGGGACGCAGTGAATTTCCTGCACGGCGCCAACCCGCCGCCCGAGCAATGGCAGCCGGGCGAGCCGAAGACGAAGGAAGAGAGCGAACGCGATTACAGCAACTTCGCCAGCTACGTGGCGCACATAGCCGGCCGCCCGGGCGTCAAGTTTGCTACCGCGACAGACCTGCCGGCGCTGTACCCGGACCGCGCCCGAGACCGGGCGTTCACGCGCGAGGAGGTGGAGGCCATCGCCCGCCGGAACGCCGACGAGGTGTCCTGGTGGAAATCCGACGACAGCCGCATGGCGCTGTCCGCCGCCGAAGTGTTCTCGCTGGTGGCGCAGGCTCTGGAGCCGGCGGCGAAGGTTTTCAAAGCCGAAAGTTTTTATGGGCCGCGCCATCGCGGTCGCACCACCCGGCAGGCCGACCTGGACCGGCGCGAGATTCGCGAAGCCGCCGCGCAGGCCCTGGCCGCCGCCCGCGATTCCGGCTGCCTCCCGGCCGAGGTCTGGACTGGTTCCGAAAGCCTCAGCCCCGAGGACTTTCTTTCCGCGGCCGCCCGCGCACTGGCCGACCCGTCGCTGGAGAAGATACCGGTCCGGGCCGCCCGGTTCCTCCCCTACCGACACGCCTCACCCGATAGCGAAAAACTTTTGGGATGGATTATTCACCCTGCCGGCATGCGCGCTCCGAACAACATGGAACTGGCAGCCCTGCAGACCTGGACCCTCAAGCCGGCGCTGATGAAATAGGCTGCCCTCGGAATTTCGGATTGCGGATCCCGACTCCGCCGGGACAGGTCTCGGATTGCGGATTTCAAACAACGAGGGGCACGAAAACCGCAATCCGCAACTGCAGCACCTTAGCGGCGGCCGGCGGTGGCCGCCGGGGTGACCGTGACCGGGTTCTTCAGCTTGAACTCCAGGACGGTCTCCGAGGGGATGCGCACCTGCTGGGCCTTGGTGACCGCCTGGACACCGGCGCCGGCGCCGGCGCCCGATGCCGCGCCAATCGCCGCGCCCTTGCCGCCGCCGGCGATCCCGCCGATGACGGCGCCGAGGGCGCCACCGCCGCCCACCATGGCCGCGGTCTTCTTTCCGCGCGAGGATGCTTCGCGGACCGCCTGCTCAGTCTTGATGTCATAGGACTTGCCGGCATAGGTCAGTTTGCTGAGCGCCAGCGCGAGCTCGGAGCGTCCCTGGAAATGTCCGGCGCTGGCCGACTGGGCGACCACTCCCTCGACCTCCGCCCCCTTGGGCACCACCGTTTTCCCTTCGATGACCACCGGCATTTCGATGGTGGCTCGGAACCGGTCACCGACCTTGTTCTTCTCGGAATCGACGCTGTCGATCATGCGAATGGTGAGTTCGGTGCCGGCGGGCATCGTGACGCGCTCCTCGGCGGGTGGCGTGGCGGCGGGCGCAGACGGCGCTGCGGGCGCCGCCGCTGCCGGCGCCGGTGGTGCGGCGGTGGCCGCCGGCGTCGCCGGCTTTTTTGCCGCCGGGCGCGGGGCTGGAGGCGCAGGCGCCGGTGGTTCGGGCGTGGGCGGCGGCGGCGCCGCTTGGGCTGCCGCCGGGGCCACCTCGATGTTGTTCATGACCGTCTTCACGCCTTCGACACCGGCGGCGTATGTCTCCACCATTTTCTTCTCGGCTTCGGTATCCACCCGGCCGGTCAGCACGACGGTGCCATCCTTGGTTTGCACGGAAATCTGCTTGTTGGCCAGCCGGAGATCGCCGCCGATCTTGCTCTGAATGTCGCTGGCGATCTGGGCGTCGGTGCGGCCGCCGACGCGACTGCAGCCGGTCAGCGCCAGCACGAGGATCAGCAGAAAGGAAATCAGCAGAAAATGCCTTGTCCGCATACACGCTCCTCCACGCGAAAAACTCGGGCATTTCCAGTATACATCCGGCGGGCGAGGTCTGCGGGAGAATGGGCCACCGATAAATGCAGATGAACACAGATAAGAAACCAGTGTTCATCTGTGCGGCGAATATCCAGGGCCGCCGGCCATGGCCAGCGCCAGCAGCAGCGCCGCGAGCAGGTTCCGCCTCACGCCGCCGATTGTATCCGAAGGCCGTCAAAACCGGATGCGGCCTTGCACTTGGACAAACCGCTTGGTCGTCAGCGTCTGGGCGGTCACCTTTCCGAAATCGGTGGATGACGGAGCCAGGCTCGGTGCGGCAAACTGCGTCCGGTTCTGCAAGTTCAACGCGTCCACCCGAAGCTGGACGGTCATGCCTTCCTTGATCCTAAACTCGCGCTGGACGTTGGTGTTCCATTGGTTCGTCGCGTGCGCCCGCAAACCGTCGATCCGGCTGGGGAACACGCGGCGGTGGTAGGCGGCCGGCATCTTCGACGCGACTCGCTCGAAGCCGCTGATGTTGAACCACTGATCGAGCGTCCTGGGGCCTTTGCCGATGTCATCGAGGTTGCCGTAGTAAAAGAGGTTGCCCCAATCAAGCAGCGGTCCCGGTTGATACTCGTAGGTCGCGGCTACCTGGAAGCCGCCGATCAAATAGCTCAAGATACCGCTCTTGGCGAAGGCGCGGCCTTTGCCGAAGGGAAACTGGTAAATGCCGGAGCCGACCAGGCGATACGGCCGTCCGTCATTCGAATCCCGCCAGGTGGGCAAACGATCGAATTCGTCGTAGAAGAAATCGGCCGCCCGGTTGCGCAACCGCGTATAGCCTACATTCAGGTTGAAGCCCTTCGAGAAACGCCGCTGAAAATTGATCTCCAGCGATTCGGTGGACGACTTTCCCAACGATGCGTTTCCAACGGTCAAGCCGTTCATTTGCGGGAAGGCGCGAAGCAACTGGTTCTTGCGGATGGTCGCGCCGGTGAAGAACGCCAGCGTGCTCATGTTCTGGTAGTTGAGCGGATCGGCGGACTGCAGGGCGGCAAAGCTGGTAATGCGGAACGGGTTGGTCACGTTGGCGTTGAGATTGCCGGCCAGCGTGTCGTTGCGCACCGTACCGGTCGCCCAAAACTGTTCGGGCAGCGGGGAGAGGTTCAGCCCGACAGGAACCCGAGCGGCACGCGAGCCCACATAGGCGACATCGATCATCATGTCGGCCCCGAACTGGCGCTGGATGCCGGCGCGCCAGCGCTGCTCGCGGGCATGCCTGGCGTCCCAGCCGGTGTAAGTCCAGCCGCGGCCCGCTCTGGCCATCAGGCCCAGCGTGTTTCCGGTCTGCTGATCGAAGCGCGTCCCGTCGCCGCGCACCGGGAAGGGATCCGCCAGCGGGGAGATCCCGTTCCGCGGATCGCCGGCCAGCCAGGTCATCCCATAGTCGGTGGTCAGGGTTGTGGAGGTGGTGCGGCTGTAACCGGTCTGGTCGGGTCCCCAATTCAGCACATTCAGTGTGTCGTAGAACAAGCCATAGCCGGCGCGGACGACCGTTCTGGAGTCGATCTGGTAAGCGCCGGCGACGCGCGGCAGCCACATCAGCTCGTTCTGCCAGAGTTGGCGTGACGTGTTGCCGGCGCCGGCATAAAGCGATCCGCCCTTGGCCACGAACTTCGAGGGGTCCAATTCGGGTATGGGGCTGCGCGCGTAGGCTGCCTGGGCGGCGTCGCTGATGGGCAGGACGGCGTTGGGGTCAAAGTAGCTGATGGCGCGGTTGTACCGCTCGGTCGGTCCCGTTTCGTATTCCAGGCGCAGTCCGAAATTGATCGACAGCTTCCGGCTGAGCCGCCAGTTGTCTTGCGCATACCAGGCGTAATAAGGATTCAGCAGCGCATAGCTATCGGTGCTCGCCACGCTCATGCTGTCCGGCACGCCCATCAGGAAAGCGGCCCAACTGAAGGCCAGGCTGCCGGCAGGCGTGAACGTATCGTCATTCTTCCTGGTGTAGGTATTGCCGAAGCTGAAAGAGCCGGAGGTGTTGCCGCCTCCGCCACCGGTCCGATATTGATTCCGCACGTCCATTCCGGCCCGCAGCGTGTGGCTCCCCCGCACGTGAGTCAGGTCGGCCTTTCCCGACATGGTGCGGGAGCGTGTTAAGGCGGGATAGCTGGTGCTGACCGTCTTATAGCCGGAAAAACTCATCGTCGGCATGATGTACTGGGCGCCCGCTTTGTGATCGAGGTAGGCCGGAAGCCCGACATCCGATGGTTTGAACTGCATGGCGACCGTCGGGTTGGTCCCGTCGCGATATTCATTGCCGGCGAAGGCGACATCGAGCACCGTGTTGGAACCGACCGTGTACACCCAATCGACCGTGCCGCCAAAGTTCCTGCGCAACTGGGCCAGCGACGACAGGCCTTTCATTGTCGTGTAGGTCCAGTCGGCCGCATAGTTGGACCAATCGTTGTAAGTCCAGCGGCCAAAGAAGCGGTGCCTGTCGGATTGATGAAAATCGACGCGGCTGCCGTACGCCACGTAGTCGCGGATCAGCGGCGCGCTCGACAGGTAGTTGTTCAGCGGTTCCTTCCTGGGGTCGGGGTCGTTGTTCGGTGCCGGCAGCAGCTTCGCGTAGAAGTTGTAGACGGGGTTAACCATCCGCGACTTCGGCAGGATGTTGCCCGCAATGGGATCGCGAATGAAGTGGCTGGGCCGGGCCGCATCCGCCCGCACGCTCAGTGGGTCGTAAATCTGGTAGCGGACCGGATCGATCAGCAGGAAGCGCGAGAAATCGCCGCGCCGGTCGTCCAGGGTCGGGATGGTGGTGTTGATGCGTGTGGGCAGGTCGGCCACCTGGTCCTTGTTGCCCTGGTAGCTGAAGAAGAAAAACAGGCGATCGCGGCCGTCGTACAGCTTTGGAATGCGCACCGGACCGCCGACGCTGAGCGCGTAGTTGTTGGATCGGCCGGGGGATTGCTTGTCCTGGGAGCGCAACTGGTCGGCCAGCGCGTGATCGCCCTTGGCCTCGGCCGCCGCGATGTTCTGGTAATAGAGCTGCCGGGTAAAGAAATTCGTGCCGTGCCAGCGCTGCTGCCAGTGCTGTTCGGTGATGGTGCCGTGGTAGCGGTTGGTCCCCGCCTTGGTCATCATGGTGATGTTGATGCCGGTGGTGTGGCCGACGGAAGCATCGAAGTTCGATGTTTCCACCCTCATCTCCTGGACGGTGTCGGTGTGCGGCAAATAAGCCGTGCGCCGGTTTGAGCCGTTATTGGGCACGCCGTCGATCGACCACTCGTTGCCCCCGACATTCCCCCCGGTGCTGTAGTCGGAGCCTGCGCTGATTGAGTGCGGCCCCAGGTAATCGTTTTCGCCGGTGGTCTGGATGCCCGGCGCCATCTTCCCCAGCACCATGGTGTTGTTTGCGACCACGGGCAGATCCATGATGTTGCGGTTGTCCATCACGCGGCCCGACGAGACGGTGCTGGTTTCCAGCAGCGGCGCCTGGGCCGTGACCGAGACCGTCTCCGTCACGCCGCCCACCTCCAGTGCCAGATCGATATCCAGCGTTCCGCTCAGCGGCAGCACAATCCCGCTCCGAACGGTCTTCTTGAAGCCGGTGAATTCGGCGGTGACCCGGTAATTCCCGGGCAACAGAAGGCTCGCTTCGTAGTAGCCGGTGGGATTTGTGGTGAGCCGCGTAGATGTGTTCGTATCGGTGTTCACCACCAGCACCGTGGCGCCGGCCACCGCCGCCTGGGATGAATCCAGCACCCGTCCGTGGATGGTGCCGCGCGTCTCCTGTGCCGCACACGTCCCAGCCGCAAACAACGCGATGAGAATCAACGTCACTGCCACTCTTGCATCAGCTCGCATCGCCCACCTCCGATTAGGCCCATTTCGCTGAGAAAATAAGCCGCAGGCCGCTTGGGATGGCCTTCGGCCGAGATGCTATACTCCGCCACCCTGCCTGTCAAGGCGCCGGAACCGTCCGGGGTGCGCGACGTAGATGCGAGACGCAACCCGGATAATTCACCACGG
>Ga0315284_10000117_pt1 | contig 107987 bp, 106 predicted proteins | sample YL17G09_16_MG_FD_203696 | JGI IMG/M metagenome (GOLD analysis project Ga0315284, IMG submission 203696) | Sediment microbial communities from Yellowstone Lake, YNP, Wyoming, USA - YL17G09_16 | ecosystem: Environmental > Aquatic > Freshwater > Lake > Sediment | place: USA: Wyoming | collected... | reverse complement strand
AAAAAACGCGCGGCACTAGGTGTTTTGCGGAACTTTTTTGGAGCATCGCATATGACACCATAAATGCAGTGGCATTCTCGATTGCACATGTAAATCGAAATTTATCTAGAGAGAAAATCGATGATTTGCATGGAATTATTGCGAATATCTCTCAATTGTAATATATACAAATGAAGTTAACAACCAAAACACGTCGTCAGCATGCGTGCCCGCCTCCAAAGAGCAGGAAGTTCCCCAACGCGTTGTATGCATTCTCCAGTCCGCGACAAGCGCAAAAGATGGCACACAAGTATTTAGGTAAAACTGCCAAGCTGTATCCTGCAAGCAACCCTGTGAAAAAATATCGAATATGCGACCCAAAATTGAATCAATGGGTCAATTTTGGTCAAATGGGATATCAAGATTACACCCGTCATAAAAACAAGACGCGTCGAAAAAACTACTTGACGCGGACGGCTGGCATGCTAGGCAACTGGAAAGACAACAAATACTCGGCAAATAACCTTTCAAGGCGGATTTTGTGGTAGGTGGTGCTTTTTTTTAAGCCCGGCGACGATGGGTGCGACGTGCACGACGAGGACCACGCCGTTTTGTTTTACTTCCACCTTCACTGTTCATGTTTCTCCTCTTTGGGTTCCGTTCACCCAATTCACGACTCATGAGGTATGTGTTCATGTTTCTCCTATTTGGGTTCCGTTCACCCAATTCACGATTCATGAGGTATGTGTTCGTGGGTGTACGACGGCTCTCATGCTTATCAATGTACCTTTCTGCAATCATACAATGGTCCCACTGGAACACATCAATGTCAATGTCAAAATCCTCATTGTCATGTTCTTTTCTATACATCTCATTAGCAAACCCGGCAAATGAAGGGTCCCATATTTTACCTTTGCATTTAGTTAAATATTTTGAAGCAAATATGTAGCTCTCATTGTCAAATTTGCTTATATTTATTATCATGTGGTCGGGGTATGTATTTGAGTTATATTATTTTTTTTGGAAATTTTAATTTTACTCCCACACCACGACGGGGCCGCCGGAGGGCCACTCAGCATAAGGGATCGCCTTGCTCGTTGATTGATTCAAGTGAATGAGTTTATTTAACGCTGCTTGCCGACGTTCCAGCGGGGTTTGGCTGACATCTGAACGTTCGCGTCGCGTGAGCTGCTTGAACCGCCATTCGAATTGCAGTGCTGCTTGCCATGTGGGGAATCCAGTTACGTGGCATGCGCGCCGCCAGGTCTCGCCACGGGCCACACGGACTCCGGTTGCATGCGCTCCGCCTGCAATCTCCTTGTTGTGTTGCCTGAGGCGGCGTTCTAAATTGACGGTTGCACCCACATATGTTGCGCGCTTGCATGATGATTCCAGCAAATAAACGAAAAATTCTTTGGCATTGGCCACGTCTTCTTTCTCTGCACTTTGCTGGGTCATTCCTTCAACTGATTCCTCAATGGGTTCCGACATTTGTATAACTGATTGGGTTGCCTTTATACAAATGTTGGAATATAAGAAAATGAAAAAAATGTATGTATGTTTTTTTCATTTTTCATGTTTTCAATGCGTTTGGTGTTTTCAATGCGTTTGGTGTTTTCATGGTTTGAACTTACCACCGACTGGGAACATCGTCGGATAACGAATCGGTGTGGTTGATGGCGGCGTGATGCCCGCCGTGCGGACTTGCACAATGCGGCCCGGATGGCGTTTCTGAGTAGGCGATGTCGGACGCGTTGAATTCCGTGCTTTGAGTGTCTCCAGAGACGCAGCGCCCGAGCGCACGACGGCACACCTCGTATGCAATCGGCGTATTTTCCGAATCATGCTGAATGGAATGCACTCGGTCAAGGCCAATGTTCTGCGCGTTTCGCATTGTAGATGGGTCCGACCCAATGAAGAGAATTGAATGCATGGGGTTTCGTTTTTTGTTGTCGGCAATCATTTCATTCACGCAGGATTGCGTGTATTTTTTGGAATCGTTGTCGCAGCCGTCCGTGAAGATGTACGTAGTTGCAGGAACGCCTGCACTGTGCAGGTTCATGTGCTGAATCGCGATTGCAACGGCATCCCACATTGCAGTCATGCCATCGCACGGCAAATCAGTCCAACTCATGACGGGCACATCACTCACTGGCACAACGTTTCCGATGCGAATGTTGTCATGCGATGAAAACTTGACGACAAGAACGGTTGCCGCATGGTTGCATGGATTTCTGTATCGCTTTTTCAAATCACCGTTGATTTCATTGATGCCATTTGCGACTGAACCGCGCTGGCCTTCCATAGAACCGCTCAAGTCTTGCACAAAGATGACGTTCATGTCTTTCACGGCAAGGGGAGGAAGCTCAAGCTCTTCTTGGCCTTCTTGGCCTTCGATTTCCGCCGGGACTGCGTCTGATTGCTGAACTGGTTGATGACTCATTTCAATCGTGTTGTTGTGCTTGTGCTAAATTCGCTGTCTTTGTTTCTGTGCCCAGGAAAGAGCTTTCAATTTTTTCTGAAATGTCCATAGAGTTGCGAAATATTCGGATCAGTGCGTCAAATTGGTGATTTTTTCATACAAATATTTGCAAGCTCCAACCGTAGTGACCCCCACAAAAATCCATGACTGATTGTGGAAGTATTTGGATATTTCCATGACTTGCAGCGTGTAAGAACACACCGGATTTGCAACATTGAAAAATGCAACAATGCATCCATAAACCCCGGGCGGTGCGCAAAATTGCATGTAAATTTGTGCGGAACACCAATGCAGGGTTGAAAAGGCAACCGGCATTAACATTCCGCACACAATTTGTTTTCCTCTCATCCGTTGGATTGACTTACGCGTTGTTTTTATTATAAAACCGCTTATTTGTTATAATGTTAAGCAATGCCGGTTTCATCTTGGTTAGTTTCAAACACCACATTTCCAATGCGGTTGATATGTCTTTTGAATTTGGTCTGACATTGTATTTATCTCTCAAAAATCTCAGCACAGTTGCTGCAGATTGCACAAAGTCATAGTGTTTTTCTGCAATCTTATGAAGTTCCAGACTTCCTGGATAATCATTGCATGCACGACACACTTTGTATATGAAATATTCATACTCCACGATTTCCGTTTGCAGATAAACTGCCAATGTTGACCTGTTTTGGTTTTTGAATTTGCGAACAAAATAACGCCAAGGAGACAATTTTTGTATGGAAAGGGTATTGTTGCAAATGCAGAGTTTGTCGTGTTTGGTTAAACCGTTGATGGCACAAAATTGGTCATAAAATGTTTCACTCTGCTTCATCAATTTGGTCATTGCAATGCAAATGTCGGCTGCCGCAACGTTCATTGGTTCGTCGTTGAAGTCGGGCACACGCGCGTGATCCATGTCATTCATTTTAATACTGCATTATAAAAAATAAATGACAATCATCTTATTTTCTTGCATTTCGATAATTTTGAATGAACCACTTGACCGTTTCCCTAATGCCCGCTTTGATGGGCGTGAATGAAAATGGCGGGTTGTGGCCGTAAAGGTGGTTAAATTTGGAGTTGTCCGCTGTTTTTTTAAATTGTCCGTCGGGCTGTGCGGTGTCATACACAATGTCATTGTCAAACTCAAACGCATACGCGACGTCATGCACCACTTGTGCGATGCTGACTTCATCTTCGGGATCGACTGAGAGAATCAGCGTTCCAGACCCGCTGCCATCGCTTTCATCCCGTGTTGCATCATAATGCTCCAGGGTCCAAATCAGGAGCAGCGCCAGGTCGCGCGAAAAAATGAACTGCCGCAACGGCGCACCACTGCCCGCAACCACCAGAGGCAGCCCCTGCCGTTTGGCCAGAAAACACTTGTGAATCAGCGCAGGAATGACATGCGCGTCCTCCAGATGAAAGTTGTCGTGCGGGCCGTAAATGTTGGTCGGAATGACGCACACGTAGTTGCGACCGTGCTGTTCTCTGTAGCATCGCGACTGCACTTCCAGCATGCGCTTGGCATGTGCGTACGCGTCATTGGATGCATGCGGCGCACCGGCATGCAGCATGGACTCGTTGATCGCACCCGCTTTGGTCTTGTCGTCCGGGAAAATGCACGTGGAAAGACAGCTGACAACTTTCGAAACGCCCACTTCGTGCGACGCGCGCAGCACGTTCATGTTGATTCGCACGTTTGTTTCGAACATGTCCACCTTGCACCGCATGTTTTTGAATAAGCCGCCCACTTCCGCGGCCAAATGAAGGACCGCATCCGGCGCAATCGTGCGGAAATATTTCAATGTGGAATCATACTCTGTTAAATCGCACTCGCGGGAAGACGAGAAAATGAATGTGTATTTCAAATCAGGGCCACACACGCTGCGAAGCGCAGACCCAACCAGCCCAGACCCTCCAGTCACTAAGACACGTTGCATCGAATTTTAATTATATATGAGTAAATGCATTTAAATGGTAATGCTTTACATTTATATTGTGCAATACCGCAGATTATAAAAAATCACATGACCGCACATGAGCCTGTTGCGTTTATAACAGGAATTACGGGCCAGGATGGGTCATACCTGGCCGAACTCTTGCTGCAGAAGGGGTACAAGGTGCACGGCTTGATCCGGCGTTCATCCACAATGAACACTTCGCGCATTGAGCACTTGTTTCATGATCCCGCGCTGAAGTTGCACTACGGAGACATGACGGACGGCGCATGTCTGTATAAGATTCTGAACCACATCAAAACGACGCACGCATCCATGGACCGGCTTGAGATTTACAATCTGGCGGCACAGTCGCACGTGAAAATATCGTTTGAGATGCCGGAATACACGGCCGACACGGATGCGTTCGGCACGTTGAAGCTGTTGGAAGCGGTGCGCAACAACAACTTGGACTCCGTTGCGCGGTTTTATCAGGCGTCCACCAGCGAGCTGTACGGCAAGGTGCAGGAGATGCCGCAGCGCGAGACGACGCCGTTTTATCCGCGGTCGCCGTATGCGGTGGGGAAGCTGTACGCGTTCTGGATTGTCAAGAATTACCGGGAGGCGTACGGAATGCACGCATCCAACGGCATTCTGTTTAATCACGGCGGCGTGCGTCGCGGCCACAATTTCGTGGAGCGCAAAATCACGCTGGGGCTTGGCAAGATTCTGCGCGGCGAGACGGACCGGCTCGTCATGGGCAACATTGAATCGCGCCGCGACCTGGGGAATGCGAAGGACTACGTGGAGGGCATGTGGCGCATGCTGCAACAAGATGCGCCGGATGACTACGTGCTGGCGACCGGAGAAACGCACAGCATCCGTGATATGATTGAGCTGGCATTCGGCATGGCCAACATTCGATTGCGGTGGCGCGGGTCCGGTGCGGACGAAGTGGGGTACGACGAGGCCACCAACAAAGACCTCGTTTTCATTGACCCGAAGTATTATCGACCCACCGAAGTGGACGTGCTTTGGGGGGACGCATCGAAGGCGGAACGGGTTCTGGGATGGCGGTCACAAACAACGTTTCGGCAGCTCATTGCCGAAATGGTGCAGCAGGACACGCAAGTTGTGTACAAAATCATTTGATGCGCGTGGTTGCATGATACAATAAGACGAGTCCTGCGTAAAAAAGAAATAAATGCACCACATTCATGACGGAATCTCCCATTGTGTTATGATTATGAACGTGAATGTGACTGTGAATGTGATTATGAATGTGATTATGAACGTGAATAATGAAAATCATATGTGTCTATATGGTTTTAATTTTTGTATTTTTGTATATTTTGATGTCCGCATTTTCACTGTTCACAACCAATCATCCGAATAATAATGGTCGCTGTCATCAGCAGCTTCATGAAATGGCGAGCATTCCGGCCAAAAGACGACCCGCTCCATTTCGCGCAGCTGTTTTGCAGGGAGCAACCAACGAATCTTGGCTGCATCCCCGTCCAGTTTCAAACGTTCAACGATGCAAAGGCCGGTCTCTTCGCGACCGCCGTGTTGACCAATGCGGATCTCATTGGTGGCGTCATCGCGACATGCGCGCAACGAAAAGAACACCATGCTCTTGGTGTGAACACTTGGGTCAAACAAGGGCGGCCGGCGGAACGCGTAGTCGGACGGTTTCATGATCGGGTCCTGGGTCCAGCGAGCGGTTCCTGGACGCGCCTTGCCGGGAAACACGTTGGCCTTTTGCGAAAAGAGCCAGAGAATTTTGAGAGGGTAAGTGTCTTTGTGGCGATGGCGACTGTAAGTGTGTGCATGACGCAAACGGGGTTCCAGATGAATGTTGCGCTCGAATAGTGCTTTGAATTCGGCGACGGTCTTGCATGCAACCAGCTCGTCGGAGCGCGAATGGACCAGGCACCACATCATCTCGTCCAGTTCATCGCTCAAATCGGAGCTCAATTCGGGGTTGGTGCTGTAAGGCGTGATGTATCTCACTTCCGTCGTCTCTTCGTTCGTTGCAATGTAAAATCCTTTGCGCATTTCATCCGGCGAGACCGTGGTTTTCATTGGCGGAAGCTGCCAGTTGTGTTTGATGCGCCATTTCTGCATGCGCTCTTCAAATACTTCTTTCGAATACGCACTGTTTTTGGCGTCTTCCATGCGCATCCACCCCCATTCTTCGTCTGTTGTTCTGAAAATGGGATACACTGAGGGCGCATCCGGGCGCTTCAGTCCGAAATAAGTTGGCCTGCACTGCGACTGCTCTTCTTTTTCGAATTCGGCCATGGTTTGTCGATTGCGGTCAAATGATTCTGTAAAAATGTCCTGTGCAAATGTCGCTGGTACCGTTAGTGTCGATGGTTTGATTGCTGGTGTGGTTGCTGTTGCTGTTGTGGTTGCTGTGGTTGATGCTGTCGCTTTTATTGTCGTGATTGGTGCATTGGATGCATTGCGTTTGACGATACTGGCCCAAGACATTGTGTCGTCGATATTTAGATGCGCAGATGATTGCTTGCATTGCATTTAATCACACGTATGGGTTTAAATCAATTTTTTTTTGATTAAATCGTGAAATAAGTATTAAAGTTAGTATGACACACATGAACAATATCACTTGAATTTCTCTCCAATGAGCGAACCGATCCCGCAAGAAAAGAAACGACGCGTTCGCGTGATTAAGATGAAGCCCGCGACGGCCGAACTGTTGGACATTCACGGCGACATTAAGCAGAAACTGCGGCATTTCATTGACCATAAGAAAATCCCGAACATCATATTTCACGGGGTGTCGGGCTGCGGCAAGAACACGCTTGCGTGGAATTTTGTGCGCAGCATTTACGGGAATGACAAAGTGGCGCTGAAAGATTACGTCATGCACGTGAATTGTGCGCACAACAAGGGCATCCGATTCATTCGCGAGGACTTGAAGTTCTTTGCGAAAACAAACGTGGACTTGAAGGACGGAGAGATATTCAAGAGCGTGGTGCTCGCAAATGCGGACAAGCTGACGACGGATGCGCAGTCAGCCCTGCGGCGCTGCATCGAGTTGTTCAACCACTCCACCCGATTTTTCATTGTGGTGGAAGACAAATACAAGCTGCTGCGCCCCATTCTGTCTCGTTTTTGCGAGATCCACGTGCCGGAGCCCATTGTCAATGGGGAGCAAGTGAATCTGCACGCACACTTGCTGCAAAAAACGTTTGCCTTCGACAAGTTGAAGCAGCAGCGCGCCGAATGGGTGGAACGGGAACTGTCATTCGAACGAAAATACACGTATGGCGAATTGACATCGCTCGCCAACAAATTGTACGAACGGGCTTACAGCAGCATTGACTTGCTGAAATGGCTGGAAAAATCCAACGCTGCGCCGGAGACAAAATACGAGAAACTGATTGCCTTTCAAAAAGTGCGCCACGAGTTTAGAAACGAGAAATTGTTGATGTTGTTCATGTTGCATTTCATGCTATTTCGTTCTGATGCCAGTTTAGAAAATATAGCATTTATGTAAAACCATACGCAAATAACACATACACCACCTAAACAAAAAAAAATGGATGACTATTCACTTCCCAGCTTGCAAGAATCGCGCAACGAGTGGTGCGCGCGCTTGGTCAACATTTTAGCGCCAATGATGTCGGAGGGGTTTCGCTCCATTTTCGACGAAGCGTGGAAACTGTGCGAGCAGAACAACGAGACGGGCAAGTACTTGATGACGTTTCAGAATTTTCTCTCGCGCGTGCCGAAATGGAACGCAACTATTATTGCCCAGGAGACGCAGCGGATCGTGGACCGCAGCGGGTGCGGCTATTTGGCCGACTTGGTGACGTGCGTGCACATCATTCAGCTGAAGAGCTTGACGTGCATGCGCGTGGGCAGCAAGCAGAAGAAGGTGGACATTGACGTGCCGCAGCTGAACGAATTTGTGCACAAGGTGTACGTGCATTGCGCGCGCAAGCTTTATACCAACGTGTATTTGTTCGAGCGCGGCATTCCGCCCCTTTCCACGCAGAAGAACATGAGAGAAACGGAGATCATCATTAAGGAGTGCATTTTGGACAGCATTCGGGAGAGCATTCCGCTTGAAATGATACTTAAGACGTACATGGACGAAACCATAGAAGACCACACCGAAATCAAAATAAAGGAGGAGGTCATCTCTCAAGAGCCGATTGTGGACGAGCAACCATCCAACCCGGTTGTTCCATCAGCAACAACTCCGTCTCCGAGTGCGACGACCGATGCTGCAATCATTGCGGCCGGGCTTGAGACGGATGCGTTTCCTTCGGTTGCTTCATCAACTGTTTCAGCAGATTCCGCGGCATCAGCATCAACGGCTTCCATTGCTTCCATCAAATTCAACGACATGGACAGCGCAATTGACATGAACAACTCGGAGCACATGATTCACGCTCCCAAAACGGAAGAACGGTTGGAACAAATCAGCAACGAGAGATACATGCAGCGAAAGTTGCAAGAGGAGGAAGATGACGAGGATGGGCTGGACCGCTTGAAAATCGGGGAGGACGTGCAGCTGGACGTGTTTGACGTGCACCCGATGGAAGAACCGATGCGAAAACTGAATTTCGACGCGCCCGAACTGGACGACATTGAAATCCTTGCTTGATGAAAATATATTTTATCATGTTTCATTATAGTGATAAAGTCAATCATGGCACAGAAGCATCGCAATCGCACAGTAAGAAAGCATCGCACTCGCACGGCAAAAAAACATTGTCGCAGCAAAAAAAGGTATGGTGGCATGCCGTCATCAAACAATTCAAACCCATATGCCATGGTGCTGTACAGACCACGACCTGGTGGCGTGGATCCCAAATTTCGGTTTAACGCAAAAAAGTGGGGTATAAGTAAAAAATTAATAGATAAATTATTAAAACGACCATCCACTTTCACACCACCTCGTCGCGACGAGGATCGAATAATGAGTGCCGTGTGGCGCAGTGTGGCCACGGAAGAATTGGCAAATAACACGTATGAACAAGCCGAACGTTTGCGCGCGACTTCATTTCAGTCTCAAAATGTTGCCGAGTGTATAAAAACGAACAAAAATGCTGAAGAATTATTGAAACAAGCCATTGTTATGGGCAGTTTGAAAGCGCGCGCATGTCTTGCAGACATGTTATTGAATGGCACCACAGCGGGAATTGGTGTCAATTGGGATCTAGTCAATGGATTGCTTAGTGGTGATGTTGCCATGGGCCCAGATTGCGAAGGAGTTTTAGCACATTACCGTTTTAAAAGAGAATACTTTGTTCGTGCCAACCAGGGGGAGATTCATGATGCGGCAACACGTAGTGCGGATGCCGGGAGCAAATATGGCCAATTTGTCGTTGGAACGATCAAATTGTTTGAAGGTGATATGGGCCTAGCGGGTGCGCAATTCAACCTCGCCGCACAACAAAATTACGACCAGGCTCAAGTTGCACTGGGTGAATTGCATCTTAGAGCCAATCCTCCCGATCAGGTTGAAGCGTTGCGGTTGTTCAAACTTGCGGCAGAACAAGGGAACATTCATGCTTTTCAATTAATTGCCAACACACATAAAAAGAATGCCCTACAAAGACACGATGTAAATGATTACATGGAAGCCGTAAAGTGGTTTGCGTTTCGCAAGGAAGCAGGATGCCTCATAGCACAAAATGACTTGGCCGAACTGAACGCCGACATGAAATTGCATGAATTGCAGGAAGCAACGAATGAATGAAAAATTCGTAAAAATGGCCAATTGTTTCGTTTTGGTTATAGTATATACTTTAGCAAAACAAGGACGTCAGGAAATGAATAACAATGAATATATTGTCAGTGGCATTATTACCTTTGTGTTTTTGGTCGCAAAATTCATTGAAATGCGAATGACCTCCAATAAATCCGATGAAGAAGACGAATCGGCAACGCAGCCCAAGCCTCTCAAGTTCTTGCTGCGCGATGGACTCCTGGTGTACATGTCATCCTTGCTGGGGTTCTACATTATCACACAATTTGAGGAGCACTCTGCCAGTAATTCCATATTGAAAGAAGTCGCCGCATTCACGGGCGGACCCGACTTTTAACCCAAATTCAACACAATTTGTGCATTTTTTAATTATCAGTTCGCATTTCATAATTAAAAACAACGGTGATAATAATATCACGAATCAACACACTGCATTAAATGATCACCAAGAAGTGGAAGGAATATCTGCAACGGTTTGCAACCTTGGGTGCCGACGCATTCAAGCACATGCCGAAAAAAAACATGACGCGCAAGTTTTGCGTCATCATTGAGCCGCGCCAGCATGAAAACCTGATTCCCGTGATCAAGAACTTCATGTATTTGCTGCAGCACACGGGGTGGGGTCTAATCGTGTATCACGGCCCCGACAACGAGCGGTTTGTCAAGGACGGATTGAAAGACGCCATTTCCGATGATCACGTGTATTACGTGCGGTTAATGCAGAAGAATTTGACGACTGGAGAATACAGTGCCATGGTCGCCAATCCGCTGTTTTGGGAGACCATGTGGAAGTGCTTCAATTGCGAGCACGCGCTCATTTTTCAAACCGACGCGCTGTTGCTGAAGGGCGGCGACGCCGTTGACTCGTTTTTGAACTACGATTACGTGGGGGCACCCTGGGCGAACGGCGGCATGTGCGCGATGATGCCGCCAAACAAGCGCCATGTGCAACTCACGGTGGGAAACGGCGGGCTTTCGCTCCGGAATGTGCGGGCCATGATGGCGATTGCGCGCAGACACCCATACAAGAGTGGCAATGACACGCCCGAGGACATCTATTTTACACACTGGCTCAAAGTGTACGAAAGCGATTTCCGCGTTCCAACCGCGATCGAAGCAAGCGCGTTCGCAATGGAGCATGTGTATAACCCGAACGCGGCGGGGCTGCACTCGCCGCTGCCGGAATTTGAAAGTTTGTGCGATGACATGATTTCAAAAAATAATATTGTGATAGAATAACTAACAATGCAACCTCCTTTAAAACGAGAAGATGATGCAATAATTGGCGCGTGGAGGGATGAAATCTTATTAGAACCAAATGCATACGTTCTTGCGAGAGTTGGCGAAGTTGAATCAAACCCAAAGTTCGGTCCATTTGGTAAACGTTTGAACCATCCACAAATACAATCAGACATGATTTTAATTGCTGCTCATGCAATTGCAGATGCAACAACGTGGATTGCGTTTCTACCAACAACGGAAAAAAAAATAGATACGTTGAACAATTTGATTGAATATTACAAAAACTATAAAAAATCAACGTGGAAAAATGAACAAGAAAACATGGACGATAAAATTAAAAAAATAACAGCAATTGACATTTTCATACTAATGTGGAAAGACCTCAAAAGTCGTTTACAAATGTCGGCTGACACTCGCCGACCAAGTTTATTTGAAACGATGTTTTCAAAAAAATCTGAACCTCTTACTGTTCTTCTTCCTTCTTACGAACTTCCGGGTGATGAAATTGGCAATTCAGAGCTTGGTGGTTCAAAAAGAAAAACGAAACAACGGAAAATAAAGAAATCAAGGAAATCAAGGAAATCAAGGAAATCAAGGAAATCAAGGAAATCAAGGAAATCAAGGAAATCAAGGAAATCAAGGAAATCAAGGAAATCAAGGAAATCACGGTTTTAAAGGAGCGTGCGTTGAAACAGGAACCACACATCATGCTTGCCGCCCTCTTCGCGACAAATGTAAAAATGGGATTGCGTGTCTTTTGAAAACACACAATCTGCAATGATTTGCTGGTCGTCTTTCACGATGCGTCCCTGGGACAGCTGGCTGTGCAGTTTAGCGTCATACGCAACAGCCCACCACTCCGCCTTGGACTTGTGCAGCATGAAAAACCCGCCAGCGATGTAATTGATGCGGGGATCCAACGGCTGATTTTGGTTCACGGTTCGAATGCAGTGCTCAATTTGGCCCCAGTCGTTGTTCACGCATCCATAATAAATTTTGCTGGGATTAAGAACCGCAATCTTGTCGGGGTTCGGCCAATTGCGCAGCTTCGTCATGGGCAGGTCTCGGTAATGATTCGGGCCAGTGGTGCGCCCCCGAAAGTACCCAATGTCGCACCATCCGTAAAACTCCGTGTCGAAATACTTTTGGTTCACCGTCTCATTGACTAGATGCACCTTTTCAGACCACAGCGCATTCACGCGCCAGTCCACCCACGCATTGAGCAGCACATTTTTTTCATGGTTGGCCATCCACACGTCTTTAAGCGCGTAGTTGCGGAACGATTCGAACGGTTTTATGACAACGCGAATGCGGGGATTGGCTGCGGCATACGCGTTAAAATTCAAAGCGGCTTGGCCGGCTTCATCGGTGTAAATGACCAGGTTGTATGAATTGACGTTGGACAGCATGTTGCGAATCCATTGCGCGTAAGCGTTGAAATCGAACTTGGCCTTGAATTGGTACCAGCCGGTTGAAAACGTGATGTTTATGGGAGATGATGACGTCATTTTGTGAGTAAAAATTTAAATCAATGCATACTACATTATCAAAAAAAACGTTTAAATTCAAATTCAAATTCAAATGTTTGTAATTTATAAAAAACTGACGAGCCCGGATGCAAGCCCGGTGCTGGGGCCCTCATCGCCAAACATGAAGCCAACCGACATTTCAGCGTCCAGCAGCAGCAGCAGCAGCAACAGCAACAGCAGCAGCAACAGCAGCAGCAACAGCAGCAGCAGCAACAGCAGCTCAATCATCGAACCCTTTTCGCTCTACAATTGCTGTTGCAGCCCTAGAAATCATGCCAGCAAGAGCACTGCGCCAGAGCAAGGGCAAGGGCAAGGACAAGACATGCCCCATCCGGACGGCAAATGCCACCAATGTCCGGTGGAATCCAAATATGCATTCGGCCACGCAACCCACTACACCTACATTGCAACCACTTCTCGGTTGCTATGCGAGTTTGAAACGGGAACTCCATGATCCTTCATTTTTTTAGTTGCATGCGAATGTGTTGAATGGTCGGTTGATTGTCATCCGAGAGGGGGGGCGTGGTTTGACTTTTCATGGTGCGTGGAATCAAATGATTGGGTTGCATTGTTTGTCTGGGTTGAATGAGTTGATTGGGTTGATTGGGTTGATTGGGTTGATTGGGTTGATTGCCCATCATCCTGCGCATGAGGGCTTCCTTGTCAATGTCCAACATCAAATGACTGTAATTCGTGACGCGCCCTTCAATGTCGCTGTAATCTTCGCGCTGAACCACGCTGAGCGGGGTGATGAGGAACCATTGGTCGCGGCGCTGCAATTCAAACCAGAACCGGTCAATCGCATAGTTAAGTCGATTGCCGGGATTGCGCATCAACATGTGAATTCCGTCGTGATAATTGAGGATGAGCGCATCGTAATAATGTTTTTTTACGATGTAAGCCGTGGTCGTTTGACAGTTGTTGACCTTAATGCACGCATCATTTATGGCTTGGAACGGCGGAATGTTGTTGCCAGCCAAGAGAACCACGTCCCAATCGGGAACGGTTGCGAGGAATTTATTGAGCTGGGTCAAAAACAATGGAACATTTGTAAATAGAACGTCATCCTCGCAAATCAACACGTGGTCCCAATCACGCTCTTTCGCAAGTTTGATGCATCGCAAGTGGCTCATGCTGCATCCGATCGCGCCATTGGCGTGTTTTATGGCGTTGAATCTCTCTGGTGCGAGGTTCTGCATTCCATGCTTGAGCGCACTCAACTGCGACTCCACGTGTTCGCGCCGGTCATTTCGCGTATCCAAGTTGATGTAAAGTGCGTGGCGCACTTCAGTCATGTTGCGGATTGTCATTGTATTGTTGGTTGATAAAATACATTGTCATTATTGTTTTAAATAATGAAAAGATCATAAACTTATCATAAACTTATAAAAATTGAATCAGAACCCAGAACCCAGAACCCAGAACCCAGAACCCAGAACCCCATGCACACCCTCTTCTTTGACGGATGCAGCAAAGGAAATCCGGGACGTGCCGGCGCAGGCGCGGTCATTTACAATGCGGTGGGGGGCGAAGTGTTTGCGGAATCCGCGTTTGTTGGACCCGCCGCAACAAACAACGAAGCAGAATACGCGGGTCTCATAATGGGCCTAAATGAAGCGGTGAAACGCGGCATAACTGAGCTGCACGTGTGTGGCGACAGTCAGTTGGTGATTCGACAAATGCAAGGGAAATACAGGGTGAATTCTCCTAAACTCGTTCCACTGCATGAATGCGCCGCACAGTTGGTTTCCAGCCTGACAACGGTTGTCTTCAAGCACGTGTATCGCGACAGCAATAAACGGGCAGATGCGCTTTCAAACGTCGGAGTAGCAACAAGTGCGCAATAGTGCGCAGAACATCATGACCCGTACCATTTTTTATTCACCAGGGACATTTCTTTGCTGTAATCGACCGGCTGGTTGGAAACGTCGCTGTAATCCGCCCGTTGAATGACCGATATAGGAACAATTAAATACCAACGATGCGCTCGTTGCAAAGTCTTCCAGTATTGATCAATCGCGAAGCTCGGCTGATTGGATGGGTTGTGCGTCAAATTGGCCAATCCTTTCTTGAAATTGTCCAACAATGTTTCAAAATAGGGACGACGCACCAAATATGATGTGGTGGTCTGACAATTCGCAACGCGCACACATTCTGCCGACATTTGGCGAAAGGGTTGGTAATTGTTTCCAGCCAATAACAGCACGTCCCAATGGTCTCCGAAATTTTTAAAAAACTGATTGACTTGATACACCAATTGACCCGGATTAATGATGGTCGCGTCATCTTCGCACACGAGAACATGGTCCCAGCCATTTTTTATTGCAAGTTCCAAGCACGCAATGTGGCTCATGCTGCATCCGATTGCCCCGATTTTGTGTTTAATGGCCGAAAATCTTTGTGTTGTAAGACCCATTTTATTGAATTCCATTTCGAAATGGTTGCGACGGTCGATTCGGGAATCAAGGTTGATGTACACCACGTGCTTGATATCATGAAACTGCTGAAGCATTTGCTATTTTTTTGGCTATATACATGAGCTGCATATATAATTTTCGGTTTCCTAAACGGAAATCGATTTGCTTGGTGGAATCACCTTGATTTGATGGTATTTCAAAAAATTCATGAAGTGTTTGTTGTATGCGTATTTTTCTGCAACGTCCGAAATGTCGTCATCAGTCATGGATTTGTATGCATATTTTTTGAAAAAATGTTGACGTTTGACTATCCCCGTTTCATTCAAGACCTCCGACCACTTGCAACACGTCGTGTTCAGCGGATATTTCATGTCATTGTTTGACACAAAACTGAAGTGAGAGAATCCTTCGTTCACCAAATGCGTCGACAATCCCAATTCGTATTTTGAGATGGCAGCATCATGATTGTCGGGCAGACCAATTTTTTTGAAGTATCCCAAAACCGATTGCATGGTGGACGCATTTAAACAGAGGAAATATGATTGCATGTGGAATGAGTTTTCATAACTGCTGGTCAATCCAATGAAATCATGCCTCAATGATTCGATTTCAAATGCGCGCTTCATGCAACATCCGAATGCATTCACGTCAACCACGACAAACGAATCATTCACCAAACACATGCACGATGCGTGCACCAATTTGTCGTTGGCTTGCATTATGAATACGCCATAATTTCTAAAATCACTCTTCATGTTGTAGGACAATAAATGTATTTTGTTGTGGTTAATGGAACCCATGTTCCACTTGTTTGGACAGTTGGTCAAAATGATCACGTAATCAAAATAGTGCTGAATGTATTCAATTGTCAACCAGTTATAACTTTCAACGTGGTTTGACTGCGAATAGTGTGAATAAATGACAACGCGCTTGTTATTAAAATCCAAATTATGTATTAGTTTAAAGTGCGCCAAATTTGCGACCACCGTCTCTTGCAAGTTTTCAGTCATCGGCTTATCTTCCAATCGCTGTCGCAATGAATCATTGATTTCAATCAGTTTTTCACGTTCCGCCGCATGACTGTTGGTCAACTGTTCCATTTCGTCCATTAATGATTTTATTAACCCGGATTTATATTTGTTCGGATTGTTTTCACTAGTGAATGATATTCGCTGTTCTTCTAAAATTTTTTTCTCCTGATTCAAACTGTTCCTCTCTTCTTCCAACCGATTTCGAAGTTCTTCCAGCTGTGTTTTTTCTTCGAATTGTTTGTCCCTTTTTTTGGCAAGTTCCTCTTGAAACGTGCGCAATTTTTCCATTTCAAAATCGACACGGTCCGATTTTTCATTCAACGCTTTCATCGTGATCAACGCGGTTTCAAGCATTTTTTCATTGGACATTTTTTCAACGGATAGTTCATTTCGCACTTTTTCAATGGCGTTTTCGTTTTCTTTTTTAAATTCGTTTAATTTTGCCCATTGTTCATCAATTTGTTTATTGGTTTTGTCCCGTTCTTGATTCATGCTTTTGATTTTGGCATTGTTTTCAGCTTCAATCTTGGCTTTCATCTGCACTCTCTCATCGTTTACATTTTGCATTGCTTGGGCGAACGAAGTGTTCCGCTCGTTCATTATGGAATTAAATTTGGCATCAATCTCCGCTTTGTGTTGTTGGAGCAATTGTTCGCACTCGGCTTCAATTTTGTTCTTGAATTTTTCTTTGTCCATGTTTGCATTTTTCACTGCTTCTTCAAACGCGATGCGCCGTTGGTTAATTGCAGCATCAAACTGGGCATCGAGCTCCTTCTTTCTTGCATTGACCGCGTCATCATCCATTTTTCGCTGCGCTTCATTTTCTTTGCGCAACCGTTCCATCGACACTCTGTTTTCTTCCCTTGTTTTTTTCATTTCTGCGTCGAATGCGGTTCTCCGCTCATTGATCTCGTTCATTGCAACGTTGAATCGGGTGTCCAATTCTTTTGTTTGTTCGGCAAGTGTTTGCACATTTGCCATCTGCGCTGCTTCATTTTCCTTGGCGAACTGCTCCATCATTCTTTGTCTGCTTTCTTCGAATTCGTGCTTTAGTTGTTCTCGATCTTTATTCAATTCATCCGTGCTTGCCTTGCGCTGGAGTGCGGCGTCCTTTTTGTGTTGTTCAAACATCACCAGACGAGTTTGCTCGACCTGTGTCTGCATCACTCTAAGCTTTTCTTGTTCCGAATGAATGAGTTTGCGGCGGTCCTGTTCTTCTTCCAAACGCCACTTGATTTCTTGACGCTCTTCGTTCAATTTGTCCATTGTGTGTTGCAATTTGAGTTCCATCGCCCGAGTCGCTTGGTCGAGTTTTTCATTGTTTTTTTTCACCTTCTCGGCGTATTCTTTTTCTCGCATCGACTCGTGCAGTTTGATGTCGTCTCGTTGCTTGTTCAGTTTTTTCATTGCTTCTTCAAATTCCGCGCGGTGTTGATTGAGAGTGGCATTCAGCGTCGCATCACTCTGTTGTTTGTGCTGGGCCAGGACTTCCTCATTCGATTTGAGCAGGGCCTCTGCCTCCGTCCGCGCATTTTCCATCACCCGTTCTTTTTCCAATATGACCTCCATTTGAATCTTCTCTAGTTTATTGTACTCCAAGTCCCATTGTTTTTTCTTAGTCATTAACAATTCCTTCATCTGAACAATTTTCTCGCGTTCTTTGTTTAATTTTTGCATTGCAGCGCCGTGTGCGGCGGCATTTTCAGCCACGCGCTCATTGTATTTCAACTCCATTTCACGCGATGCATTTGCCAATATCCGCTGTTGTTCTATTTCCAACTGTGCGTGCATTCGCTGTCGTTCCATTTCCAATCCTGCATGCATTTGTTGTCTTTCAATTTCCAGGTCTGCATTCATTTTTTCGCGCTCCATTTTCATTTGCGTTACTAAATGAACTTGCTGGTTCTGTTCATCCCGCCGAATTTGTTCGCGTTCATCGTCAAATTGTTGCTTTATTTTATTTCGTTCATTCTCTATTGTTTTTGCCTCATCAGCAAACCGCGCATTTTGTTCTTCTTCTTTTTGTTTCAATCGGTTCAATTCATGATTGAACTTCGCGGTTCGCTCCTCTTCTTTTTTTTTGCACTCGTCTAATAACTCATTCTTCAATGCAGCTTGATCCTCTTTAAATTTTTTTAATTGTGCATTTTTTTCATGCTGCCAAGTATCTTCCAATTGGCACTTCAGTTTCTTGCGTTCCAAATGCCAGTCATGTTCCAATTTGCACTTCATTTTTATGCGTTCTGATTCAAGCGCCATTCGAATGTTTTGATCATATTCATCTTTTTTTTCCTGAAGCAATCGTTGCATTGTCGCATTGTGATGTTGCTTAAGGTTGTTTATTTCATCCAACTGACGAGAACGGTGCGTGGCTGCATCCATTTGCATTTGTTCGTTCAACCGGGTTTTTTCATTTTCAAACTGGCTTTGCATTTGATTTATCGCATCCGCGTGTTTTTTTGCCATCGCTTCGCGTGCGGTTTCATGCATTTCAGTTGCGTCTTTCAACGTGATTTTCAATTTGGCGTGCTCTGCTTCCAATTTAGCATGTTTTTTAAAGGTTTCATTGTGGCTACGCTTCAATGTGCGCATCTCCTGGTTATTTTACACAATTACTTTTATATGCCATTTTAAACACATTGCACGTTGCACGTTGCACCGCGCGCAATAATCACACAATTATGAATGTTTTAAAATATTCGTCATTTTTGAGCGCGTTGATGTAATGAAACAGTCGCTTTCGCCTACTGACGGTGTCACAATTTGCATCATTGATCTCATACGCCACAATGTCCTGTATCATGTCAACCTTGCGACTTTTGCATTTCAACCCGTAGTATCCGGCAATGTGTTTTAGCTGCTTCATCGTGTGGTTCATCTCATAGTCGAATGACATTGCCGTGGCACAATCCATTTTGAAAAAATCAAGGTCTTCGAACTCACCGTCGGTTTCGCCGGGATTGAGTCCGTCATTCAATTCGTCAGTCAGCGTTTGCATCATGCTGTCATACGTTGACATGGATGACTCCAATGACGGGGCTTGTGCAGTGGGACTGTTTTCCACATCAATGCACAACTCAATTGCGCACGGGAGGTCATCCACCGGTTTAGGGAACGAGAGATTTTCTTGTGCGGATTTGTGCAGAATTGACATGGTGGTTCACAACATAAACACAATGATTGAATTGTTTTTATGTTTTTTACACTGAATGAATTCATTTTGTGGATGATTTATTTATGTGAATATGTGATGAATTGCAACAACGGCGACGTTTATGAAGGATGGAATGAGTGCCACCCCGAACGAAGCCACATTTTCTGGGGATGACACAGTTTAGACACAGATTAGTTTTTTTTATTCAATTCATCCATGATGTCCATGTGCTTGAAAATCGTTTTGTTCGTGATGCTGGGATACTTTGCATTTTTTGGCTTCAACTTGCTGTTGAATTCAACTTCCAATACAACCGCATCCCACTCCTCTTTGTGCGCCTCGATCAAATGCCGATGCGCGTCCTTCAAAATGATGAACAAGTTTTCAGTCAGCTCTTCCACCTCGTTGGAATGATTTGATTGCCGCATGTGCTCTTGAATGAGCGACTGCAGTTGCTTGACGATCTCCAGTATTTGCATGGGTTCAATGACCCCCACCTTCATCAAATTGATGATGAACAGACTCATGGCGCGCCGCTTGTCATTTGTTTTATTCACTTCGCAAAATCGCGTGTAGTCTTTCTTCGCATCGGCGTGTTCTATGGTCTTAAAAAGACCCATGAATTGATCAAAATTCGAGTGAAACACGGTTTCAAACACGTCGCTGTATGTCCGCAGCAGTTGGTGAAACAGTCGGGCATACACGGCAGAAAAAAAATGATTCGAACTGGCCGTGTTGAAAATAGCCTCGCCCACGGTCATTAAAAGCGAACCATCCGGTTCGTCCTTCAACTCGTCGATCCGGGCACACAACGCGGCAACCACTTCGTCATACGTCTTGTCCGTTATTTTGTTCAAGTCAGACCGGATGCCGTCCAAGTGTGCGTCAATGCCTTGCCGCTTCTTCAACTCCGTTGCTTGAAACGAGCGAATGGTTTCCCAGTCGTCTTCGGTTATTTCACTGGCCGCATTGCGGGGCTTTTTGCGGACAGCAGTGGCCACTGGGTCCTCGAGCTTGTCGCGCTTTGGAAAAACGGGCGTCTTAACATACGACGGCGCGCCCACTTGGTCGGCTATGCTCGATATCAAGTCTATCATTTGCTGCGGCAATTGACACTCAAATCCGTTCCATTTTATGGCCTCAAAATCAGAAATCTGATACACCGGCGTTATTTGCACCACTGCGTCTGTCATCAATGAATTCAGATTTGAAACTACTTGTATTTTGCGCGCTTTGTTTATATTCATTTCATCTAAAATAATTTTATGGTGGTAGGTGCCTTTTTTTAAGCCGAGTGCATTTGGGTTTAAACTGATTTAAAATGATGCATGTCCATTAATGCATAAAATAAACAATGGGCAACGACTGTTGGAATCAACTGACGATTACATGCGAAAAATCGGCCGATGAGTTGAACGACCTTATCACAAATGAAATACAATACAAACCCAACGATCAGTGCGATGAAAGCGTGCACAATGAGCATGTCCGAATCATCGCGCGCGGCAAACGCGGCATTAAGGTGGACATGTACACCAAATGGCGCCCTAACATTGCATGGTTGAACGGGTTGTTGGACAAATACCCCAATTGCTGGGTAAAGAATGAATGGGACGAAGAGGGTGGAATGGCAGGAGTTTGGGTCGGATTTGTGGACGAATCCGGTGAAAAACAAGTGCAGGAAATGTGTTGGAGAGATTTGTGCATAGAGGAAAAGGTGTATTTTTTTAAGGATCATTACATTGTCCAATCAACCGGGTCGGACCAATAAAATAAATAATTGAAAATGGCTTAAATACACCGTCGCATTCTGAAACAGCGCCCCCATTTAAGAATTATGACCGCACCCCCTCCCCCCACCACCCCGGCCCGTGAATTTGAGGCGTGGGAAGATATACCCGAATTGAACACGCAGTTAATGCGTGGCATATATGGCTATGGTTTTGAGAAGCCGAGCCCCATTCAACAGAAATCCATTCTGTCTATCATTGACGGCCGCGATGTCATTGCCCAGGCGCAGTCGGGCAGCGGCAAGACCGGCGCGTTTGCAACCGGCGTGTTGAACCGAATGCGGCTGGACGTGAAGCAGCCGCAGGCGCTCATCATTGCGCCGACCCGCGAGTTGGCCAAGCAGATTCACGACGTGGTGAAAGACCTGGCGACCCAAATGACGGGTCTCAACGTGCAGCTCCTCATTGGCGGAACATCCACCGAGGACGACGTCGCCGATTTGAAGGCCAACGGGCCGCAGGTGCTCATTGGTTGCCCTGGTCGCGTGCACGACATTTTGCGCCGTCAGCCCGCGATTGGGCGCGGAATGCAGATCCTTGTGTTGGACGAAGCCGACGAAATGCTGTCGGCGGGGTTCAACGAGCAAATTTACAACATTTTTCAGCAGCTGAACACGAACGTGCAGGTGTGCTTGTTCAGCGCGACGATGCCGTCGGAGTTGCACTCGCTGTCGGACAAGTTCATGCGCGACCCGGTGCGCATCCTGGTGAAAAGCGAGATGCTGACGCTGGAGGGCATCAGCCAGTTTCACGTGGCTCTGGAGACGGACCACGACAAGTATGCAACCCTGAAGGACTTGTTCACGCGCATTTCCGTGTCGCAGTGCATCATTTACTGCAACAGCATTCGACGCGTCAGCGATTTGGCGGAGGCCATGATGAACGACGGGTTTCCCGTGTGCTGCATTCACAGCGGCATGGAAAAGGAGGTGCGCGACAAGGCGTACCAAGAGTTCCGAAGCGGGGCGCACCGCGTGCTCATTTCGTCCAACGTGACGGCGCGCGGCATTGACATTCAGCAAGTCAGCACGGTCATCAATTTCGACATGCCGCGCGACGTGCACACGTACTTGCACCGCATCGGGCGTTCCGGGCGCTGGGGTCGCAAAGGCAGCGGCGTGAATTTTGTGACGCGCCGCGATTTCCGCAAGCTGAAGGAGATTGAGTCGTATTACGGCACGTCGATTCCGGAGCTGCCCGCCAATTTCGGGCTGTTGTAAACCAACAAATTCGTTAGTTCAATCAAACTGAGTTCAAATCAAATTTAATTAAATATTTTCATTTAATTAAATCACACACATGTTATTGTTGCCTTACTTTCCGCTGGCCACCGTGTTGGTGGGCATGTTTTCAATGACTTATGTCAAATGCCATGAATTCGATTGCACGGATGTCATGCACGACATGCTGAACTGCGATGCATGCTCGTGCTATGAAGACGGCGGATTCGGATGCTTTTGCTGCACCGTGTGCCATGACCCACCAACGTGCGACGACCAGCTGTATGACGACTCCTCCGAAGCGTTTCGTCAACATTATTATTCCAAAAAGTCGTGAAACAGCTTGTCGACATACATGGGCTGTAGCTGTGGATTATACAAGTAGCAGTTGCATTTTCCATTCGCGTGATAACTGCCGTAGCGACCGCCGCCACAATTGCAGTATCCGGGTGCGGGCTCCATTGGATTCGGCGTGAACATGCACCACTCTTTTGGATATCCTTGCTCCACGCATGCCGACCAATTCTCATATCCCTCCTCCATTTTTGTCTGTTGTGTGTAATTGTACCGCGCAATGTAGTAAATCAACAGCGCAAATAGACCCCATTTCATGTAAGTTTGCATTTTTTTTATGTTAATATTATATTTTTTTAGGATTTATCATGGCTCATGTTATTAGTTTGAAGATTTGTTTGAACGCATTGGCCTTTTTGGGTTTTTTCTTCTTCGTCTTTGTGTTCGCCTTCTTTGTGCTCAACTTTATGCTTTTTGTGGGGCTCTTGCTTGGACTCTTGATTGGACTCTTGCTTGGACTCTTGCTTGGACTCTTGCTGGGGCTTTTCTTGACGCTTTTCACTACGCTTTTCTTAACGCTTTTCGCATTCGGCGATTTTTTCACAGTCAGTTTGTTATTTTTCAGATCATACGTGTGTTCAAAATACTCCATCGGCGAATACTTCAAAAACCATTCCTCATACACGGGGTCGTTGTGGTTTAGCTCCTGGTATTTCTCGGCCTTCATGGCCTTAATATCGTCCAGCGTTTCCTGCTTGCCGTAGCACGTGATTCCAAACCGCCGCAACAATCCGCTGCGTTTCAAACGATTGCGCTGCTGAATGTCATACAAGTGCTTGCACATGCACAGAATGCGCCCCGCATTGTAATACGGTTTGTCCGTGTAAATCATGGCCAAATACAGGCTCAACATGGTGTCCGTGCTGGCAATGCGCACCTGCTTTTTGCCAACTTGTATAACGTTGTAGCTGTGGCACGCAACCGGCTTGTAAATGAACGCAACTGACACTTTGCCCACCGTGATCTCGTAGTGCTCGGGCACGATTTCACCGATGCCCGAGTGTTGCGTGATGACCACGTCCTTGAAGTCGTTGTCTTCCAGCCGCTCCTTCATCTTGCGAGCGCTGGCCTCGGGGTCCACCGACAGCACGTCAAAGTGGGGTATTTGTTGAAACATGGCCTTGTCCGACCCGGGCAAATACTTTGCATAGTGCGAAATGGCGTATCCGCCGAAAAACACCAGGTCTTCGTCGATGCACACATTGCGCACCGCGCGAAACATGCGCACCTCGTCGTTCTCGTTTGTTGTGCCTGTTGTGCCATCAATTTCGTCCGCCGTGGGGCTTTCCTTGAAGTGCTTATGGTTCTTGTTGTTGTTGTTCTTATTATTATTATTGTGATTGTTCTGCCTCGGCGTTTGGAACGGCTTCATCAATTTGTCCGGCGTGCACCCCTCGGCTTTCAGCGGATGGTGCTTGTTCAACAACGCCAGCCGCTTGCTGACTTTTTCCCAGCGCGACACGTCGCCTTCTGGGCGCGACAGCTCCAAATACATGCCCATGCGCAACAGGTTCGGCGGCGCATACAGGATGCCGTCCACTTTAACTGCGTCCGCTTTAATGTTTTTGAACAGCGTGGGGTCCAGCTGCGTGATGTCCGCAATGCCCACGAAATTCACAAACACCTTGTACGTCCCGTGATGCATGCCCGACTTGGCCTCCACCTCCGAAAACCCGTTCTCGTAAAACTCGTCGGCCAGGTCCTTGGCGTGCGCCAGTGCATTGGGCGAATAAAAATCGTAATCCGGGATCTCCGTCTTTTTGTCGTAGAACTGCGCCTCCTCCGGCAAAATGTTGTTGATTGCCGTGCCGCCATAACACACCAGCTCCTGCTTCTTTATGAAACGCTCCACAATGGCAATGATGTCCTTCATTTTGGGGTCGCTCGTTTTTTTAGCGCCAATCTTGGCCTCTATGTTTTCAACCGCCTCTCGAACCAGCTCTTGCTCCAAATCATCCAACGTTTTGGTGTTGGGCCGGTTGTCTTTCATTCTTTGTGTATCACTATACACTCTTCCTAATATAAATAAATTTTGAAATTAATTTATCAGCGTGATGCGTGGATTTTGCAATCCCCCACACCATCAACGCACATTCGGCAGATTCAACGCATTTGTCATCAGCGACACGGCTGCAGTGGATGCCAGCAAAAAGAACGCCGCGCTAAACACAATCGTGCGATCAAACGCAGTCATTTCATACTTGGCCCACGGATTGAACCGCACCAGCAAAAACGCGATGATGAAATACTTCAACACCGAATTTAGCGTGTCCAAATAAGCGGGCGCCACTGTCGCAATGCCCAGCAGAGCCACTGCATACAATGCATACCAGGCATACAACAATGCATAGTAAAATTTCTTTACCCAATCCTCTTTCATTGTGTCGCGTTTAAACAATCGTAATATTATTTATTTGTAGTGTAATAGGTGCCAAAATTCATTCAAACTTTAAACCTTTAAACTTCAAACAATGAATCTGGAACTCTCCAAATTCGATATGCGCTCCATCAGCTTTAGGCCGGATGAAAACAAGGGCCCCGTCATCGTCCTCATCGGCCGCCGTGACACCGGTAAAAGTTTCCTCGTGCAGGACCTCATGTTCCACCACCAGGACATCCCCATCGGCACCGTCATCTCCGGAACCGAGGCCGGCAACGGCTTCTTCGCCGCCCACGTCCCCAAGCTCTTCATCCACGACGCTTACAACACCGCAATCATCGAAAACATCCTCAAGCGCCAAAAGGCCGTCCTCAAGCAAGTGAAAAAAGAAATTGAAACCTACAAACGCTCCAACATCGACCCCCGCACCTTTGTCGTCCTCGACGACTGTCTCTACGACAACAAATGGACCAAGGACGTCATGATGCGCCTCCTCTTCATGAACGGGCGTCATTGGAAGATCATGTTAGTCATCACAATGCAATATCCTCTCGGTATTCCGCCCAATTTGCGCACGAACATTGATTACGTGTTTATCCTGCGCGAGCCCTACATCGCCAATCGCAAACGCATCTGGGAGAATTACGCAGGCATGTTCCCCACATTTGAGAGCTTTTGTCAGGTGATGGACCAGTGCACCGAGAATTTTGAGTGCTTGGTCATCAACAACAATGCGAAATCCAACAAACTGCACGAACAAATCTTCTGGTACAAGGCGCAACAGCACGGCCCGTTCAAGTTAGGCTCTAAGGAATTCTGGGAAATCTCCAAAGATTTGCACTCGGATGATGAAGAGGAGTCGTACGACCCGAAAAACTCGGGTAAAAAGGGGCCCAAAATCAACGTAAAAAAGAGCAAATGGTGAAAAAAGTGTCCTTGCGCTAACAAAAGCGCTCCTCCAATCGGCGTAGCAAGATTTCATAAACCCCGTTTTCAAAATATAAAAGCGCATTTCATACTCCGCATAAACATTTGCTTTTACAATATCAGCTCCGCCATTAGAGGATTTTGATGGTGGAAAAAAGACAAGGCGCAAACCAAACAAAAAACGTAAACACTCAAAGAAAACACGGCGTCATTAAAGATGGATGCATTTGGCGGCCTTGGTCATGATGACCTTGCCCGGGGTTTCGGTGCACCGCACATGCTTTCTCACCAAGTAATTGACGCCCACGTTTTGCAGGTTGCGAACACCCGGCGCAGCGCGTTCTTTGACCAGCGTGGCTGCGCGTCGAATCGCGTCGGCATCAATTGTGCCCGCTTTCGCCGTGTTCACAACCACCGCGTGCGCGCTGGGGAAGTCTTTCAGATGGAACCACATGGCGTGCTGTGGCGCCTTTTTAACCAGCGCGTCATTCTCGGCCTGGTTTGCGCCTATATAAATTTTATAGTCGCCGTTGAATATCTCGGTATACATTGTTTTTCTGTTCCGAATATAAACACCTTACATTTTAAATCAATTTTTCACTGCATTACATTAATACATTGATTTAAAAATTGAATGATTTATTCATTCAACACAATATCAAACAACATCAAGACTAACAACATGAATTTCCTTCGAAGAATGTTCAACGCTCCAGCCATGAATGCAATCGCACCTACCAAATTAGGAAGGTGGCATTTGCACTATGACCCCAAAATCGTGCACTCCAAAGTCGACCAAGCCAATGAAGACCACTGCGGATGCTGTCATGTCCCACCACAAGAAAAACAAACCAGGCAACGGCAAAGACCTGATTTTCATTGATCCGAAGTACTACCGGCCCACTGAAGTGGACGTGCTGTGGGGCGACGCGTCCAAGGCGGCGCGCGTGCTGGGATGGCGCCCGCTGACCTCGTTCAAGCAACTGATTGCAGACATGGTGCAACAAGATACGCAGACGCTGCATGTGGTCATTTAACCCCTTCGGGATTTGGATTTGTTGGATTTGTTGGTGGGATGATGCGGGTTGAGTGTCCTGGTTTTGCGTCGCCGACCACCTGCCCTTTTTGGGTGTGCGGTTGCGGTTTCTGTCATCTCAACAATTGCATTATTCAATTTTTCATAGATGGCCATCACTCGTTCAAGTTCAGGAGGATCTTGGGATGTAAATTCGGGCATGTAATTTTTATAAAATTTAAGTTCATCCTCGTAATATCTTTGTTTTTTGTATTTGCTGGGCGACAAAACCTTTTCAATCTTTCCAAGCAACCCTAATAAATCGCGGTTTTCATCAACATTATGTGGGTTCAGCCATTTTTTCATGTCATTAATCAGCGAAGAAGAGTTATAACTCACTATTTGTGTGAGAGGGTTACTTTCTTCTGCAGAAGATGCGGTTCGTTTGCGTTTTGAAGGCATTGCAGATTTTGAAGGCATTGCAGATTTTAAAGGCATTGCAGATTTTGAAGGCATTGCAGATTTTGAAGGCATTGCAGATTTTAAAGGCATTGCAGATTTTGAAGGCATTGCAGATTTTGAAGGCATTGCAGATTTTAAAGGCATTGATTCTGTGCAAACAACCTCAACAGGGATGACATTCACCAAGGGGTTTCTGCATGTGGGACAATCATTCAATTTAATTGCACACGAATGGCACAATGTATCTTTCACAGCAACGCACGTGGGGCATTGTGGACCGAGCAACAATGACAGTGTACACGCCAACGGGTTTATAAACAAATATTGTTCGCCTTTATCATGGCATATCATGCACACCTCTAGTTCTCGCGTCCCAACCTGACCGTGATCCAATATAGATGAAATTCTATCCAGTATCGGATGAAGTTCCTTTAACGGTCTGTGTACCTGCTTCATATCATTGAGAATTAAAATCAAAGGTTGAAATTGATCATTTATAAAAAAATTTTGAAATTTATACATTTGTGTCGATTTGTTCATCTTAGAAACAATAGCGATCTTCGTCGTCTCTATGCGCATATTAGACAACAAAACGTTTAATGCAATAAGTCGTTGAATGCGACGTTCATCCACATCATCCACATCATTCATATCAAATATCGTTCTAAAATCATGAATAGGGGGATTAGTGAACATTTCATGAATGCAACCCAAATTCAAAATCCACGAAATGCGCGAGATCTTGGAATCGGAATACATTGGGTTGGACAAACACAATTCGCGGAAATGGATATGATCCTGATCCCGGAAGAACCAAACAATATCGGTGAATTCACTGATTATTGCATCCATTACATCCCATTTAGGTGATTGAACCGGTTTAGGTTTATTGAGACGCGTGCGATTATACATGAGATAATACAATGCAGTAGGACCAAAAAAGTTTGCTATTTGTGTAAAATGTGATTGTTTAAAAACCGTGTCAAGTTGTGGTGCGGATGGATCGGAAGTTTCAAAACCAAAACCAATACATACTTTTTTTTGCAATTCGGTCATGTATTTCTTGACATAGACATATGGTTTGCGTTTAAATTGTTCAATGACATCGTTAAACGACATTCGGAGGTTAGCTCCAATATCATGAAGGAATTGTGTAAACGTTTCAGTAAAAGATTTGCCCAATAATGACAAACATTCGTCCAACTGTTTTTTTGTTTTGCATTCTCCTACAGTTTCTAGTATTTTCAGTATAATCACATCAGTACAAACGCTGAAATATGCTTCATTGACAACGTAATGCGATCTAAACAAATTATAAACCCAACTCATTTTTGAAATTTATATATATTTATATTTATATTGTTAATTTTGATGCAATGTTGAAAAAATTGAATTAAATCATACCTTTGTTTGAATGATATACAAACAAAATCATTCAACTCAATCAAACCAATGTTGAAATCATTCTTGAACAAGAAGCACGCGCTCACCATTTTAACGGATGCGGAGTTTGAGGCGCTGCTACCGCAGCTGGCCGCCGAACTAGCGGCGCATGGTGTGCTGCGCGAAACGTATGCCGACGTGGATATACAGAAGGACTGGGCTTTGCTCTTACGCAAGAATGCAAGAAATTCAAAAACGAAAATGGCAAGAGAGGCAACAACAGCGCAACTATGCACAAACCAAATGAATGAAAAAGCTTGACAATATAAACTATTTTTTTTCAGTTGTAAAGCACTTGCAGTTCCAGCGCAATGGAGTAGTCGTTCCCGTTGGTGGGAATGACGTTGCCGAACTTGTCCAGCAGCCGGATGGTGAGCTTTTCGAGACGCACCGGCCCCAGATACTCGCGCGTCTTGAACGTCGTGTCGCCGCCCGTGTCGTTGATGACAATGAGATCATCGTTCCCGATTGGGATTCGTCCCAGCAGGTTGACACCCAAGTAGGAATCCCCCGTTTGCGCGATGATGCTGTTCGTTATGAAGTTCTTGTTGTAGTCGTCCACGTCCACGTACATGTAGTTCCAAAGCGAGTTGCTGCCATACGCGGCTTCGGCCGTCAAATACGCGTAATACGTGACGGCCGGCACGGAATTGATGGAGTTTATGACCGTGTTGGCCCAGGTGCGCTCATAGACGGGTTTCTTGAACCCCATCATCCATCCCGCCGTCTTGCTAATCGACTTGATGTTGGCATTGTAGTACTCCTTCAAGTGTTGCTGCTTCAATCGTTCAAATTCGCAGTCGTCAATGCAGTCGGCGTAATATTTGTCGTACTTGCTGATGTTGTCAAATATCACGGTATACGCCAGATTTGGGCTGTTGGTTTGATTCACCGCCGAATAAGTCTGCGACAGCGTGAGTTTTCCAGTGTAAGCATCAAACGACATCTGGAAAAACTCCATGCCATTCTGCGTGTTTTGGAACAAGTTGTTCATGATTTGCACGAATTGGGCGCTCGTGTAATTGCCGTCCGGAATGACAATTTCATTCACGTAAACCTGGGATGGGGTGTATGACCCGAAATTGATTCCTGTCATCACAACCATGAACCGGTTGGTTTTGGTGGCTTCCGAAAAGGCGTACCACATGTTCGGGATTTGCAAGGAGGCGATCTTCATGGAGACCACGTTGTCAACGGGATACGGAAGCACCCAGGAGGCATTAGTGGCGCTGCTCGTGTCGTATTTTGTGCGAAACAGCGTGTCCATGGAGAGAAGCCGTTTGATAACCCGGCGCTCAATCGGATTCAGCACGCCGGTTGGAAATTTGTAGTTGTAGGCGTTGATGACGGGGGCGATGTTTCGTTTGGCATACGCGCCGCCTTCATTGACCTCGGACTCGCGGTGGAATGCGCTGGCATTGGACGGCGGAGTGGAATAATTGATGCTGAGCGTATTTTGGTGCTGCGGCGGTTGAAGGGGTCGATACGCTGCCGGTTCTCGGTCAAATTCGGACACATCATGCGGCTGCGTTCGTTCCCCTATTTTTCTTGTGATTATCTCTCGGCATCGCGTGAAGAATTGCGTGTAATCCTGAAAATCCGCAACCTGCAGCAGTGCGTCGGCGGTTTTGGCGTCCGCTTCCGCCATGGTGCAACCATTGGGGTTAAGACTAAACAAGGCAAATATTTCAGCATGCGTGTAGTTATTTACATCCAAATCCAATTGTTGCGACATCGTGTCAATAACGCATACTATTAAACGATATTTATATTGCATGGAAATTACACATTCCATGCCATAAATTCCATGCCATAAATTCCATGCCATAATAACAAAATTCGAATTCTTAAAAGTCGGTTGCTCAGTCCACATCTTCAAAATTTGAAGTTGCGGCGGCTGAATCCGTGGGTGGATGCGTCAACGTCGAAAGACCGCGGTCCGACTGGTCCGGGTTCAGCACCACGTTCTCGGCATTGAACAGCTGGTTGCGAATGTCGTCGACATTCAGCTCGGAGCCGTCGGCGGGCTCCGGGTCCACCGCAAAATCGGTGCCGGTGGTTTGCGACACGCCCACCAACTCGCCTTGCTCGTTCAGCGTCTGCGTGAGCTTGTTGCCGCTCTTTTCTGCCAACTTCTTGTTCTCATCAATCGCCTTCTGCTTGGCTTCCTTCACGCGCTTGTCGAACTCCGACTTCGCGTGCTCCTCGTTCTTCTTCTTCTCGCTCATGAGCTGGTTCAGCGTGTCCTCCATGTACTCCACGCGCCCGGTCTTGTAAGCCTCGGGGTGGAAGGGCACCCACAGTCCCACCGGGCCCACAAACACGTCGTGATTCGGGTCCACCTCGCGCAGCATCTTGCAACGCAGCTCGGCCTCCTTCTGCGAGGGAAACACGCCGCGCACCTTAATGCCGCGCACCGAGGTCTGGAACTCGTGCTTGGTGCCGAACTCCTCGTCCAGTCGCTCCTCGTTCATGTCCAAGAACGACTTGTAGTCGTCCACAATGTCGGTTTTTGCAATGAGCTCCTTCTCCGACTCCTTGAACTGCTGGAAGTCCTCGGTCAGCTTGTCGAACTTGACGCCGTACTTGTAAGACACGAAATTAAGAAACTGCATGAACTTGTCGGTTGACTTGTGGATGTCCCAGTGCTCCACAAACTTTTGAAAAAAGAAGTGCTCGCGCTGCTGGATGATGTGCTCCGGGGAAATGAAGGACAAGCACGCGAACTTTTGACCCGCAATGGGCTTGTCCTCGTCCAGCAAGTCCACGTATTTAGGGTTTACGGTTCCGTCGGGCTGGGTTTGCAGGGTGACGCCCTTGGGCGGTTGTGATGATTGGTCGGCCATTGTTTTATGTGCAACGTGTTTAATATTTCGGATTTGATTTTAAGCCCATTTTTGAACAATTGCATTAAAATTAAAAATTCATGTTAATTCTGCATTCATGGTATTGAAAATGCAAAAACCATCAAATTGATTATTTTTTTCTTATTGAATTATATAATCAATCACAAACAAAATGATCGGCGGTGTTCTGGATTTAGGCGAGTTGGTCAAACGCGCCATTAAGTATTTGGTGGAAGGCGCGCTGGTCGCCCTTGCCGCTTACTCCATCCCCCAGCGCAAGCTGAACCTCGACGAAATCGGTCTCATTGCCCTTGTTGCCGCTGCCACCTTTAGCATTTTGGACACCTACGTTCCCACTCTGGCCGTGTCTGCCCGCAGCGGTGCCGGGTTCGGAATCGGCGCCAACCTTGTTGGCTTCCCCGGCAACGTGCTCAAGGTTTAAGCCACAAATTGATTCACTGAACTGAACGATTGAGAGAAATTGCATTATTAAAAATAATTTATATAATGCAATTTTATAAATTAAATTGCATTGTATTAAATGGATGCACCTGGAAGAGTAGAAGCATATCAGGCGTGGTTGCAAGGCAGACAAGGTGATGCGGTTGACAACAGTCGCGAGCACATAATCGATCTGGCGATGAATAACATAGTGTCAGGCATAGACAGTACTCTTTTCGAAACGGCAATCATCGAGGATTGTGAAGCAGCATCGTGGATGTCTCAAAATATTTCAAAACTTGCATCAGCCGCCGGGAGGTTCAGACAATTTTTGATTGATATACTGACTGATGAAATCAGGTATCTAACAGCTGTCACAGCAGGAACCCAACAAGATGACAAAAAAGCAAGACCTACAATTGAACGAATGAATGCAATGATTCAAATATTGAAAAATCCACAACCAGTGGCACTAGCATCAGCGGCACCAGCATCAGTGGCACCAGCACCAGTGGCACCAGCACCAGTGGCACCAGCACCAGTGGCACCAGCACAAGCACCACTCGCATCAGCGGCACCAGCACCAGTGGCACCAGCACAAGCACCAGCACCTGCATCATCGGTAGACCCACGATTGGTTCGATTGATGGAGATAGTGGAGGCACAATTTGGCACGATATCTAGTGCGGATTATATTGATGCAATGAATGCTCTTATGAGTTTGTACGAAAACCCAAAAAAACTACGAGGCGGTTTTACCCGACGAATCAAAAACTCCAAGAAGTCCAAGAAGTCCCGGAAGTCTAGGAAGTCCAGGAAGACGAAGTCTAGGAAGACGAAGTCTAGGAAACACTAAAAATAAAAATAAATATGCGCATTATATCATAATTTGTATTATACAATGCCAAAAACATACACGCAGTGCCGAGAGACCAAATGCACTCCAAATAAGGTAATGGAAAAGGAACGCGCCAACTACATGCAAACGCTGAAACGCAAGTGTTCGCTGGCAAAGAATCCATCCAATCAAGCCATTCAGGCTTACTCTACATGCGCAGCGAATCATTACAATGGGTCGCGTTTAAAACCGATGGACGCTAAACAGGCCAAGTGCTTGAAAAAGAATTGCGACCACTTGATTCGTGTGGGGGGAAAGAAGAGAAGCGCGAAGAAGCGTAGCAAATAGTTGTTGCCGATGTAATATTTAAGGGGGGGTAAGGGGGTTTAAGGGGGGACGCATGTCCCCCTTTTTCAGATGGTGGGAATAAATTCCCAGTTGAGCTCTTCGCAAATCTTCTTCCATATTTCATCCTGTTCGATGCGTTTCTCTCGGTCTTTCAGCATGGGAAAGTACGGCAGAAACTCGCGCTGGTTCAGCAGCTCGCACAGCTTATACACGGTGTAGTAATAATTCAAAAAGTTGACGCGGTCTTCCGGGCAGAACTTGGCATACGGCCCCTGAATCTCCATGAAGAGGTTGCACAGCGTTTCCTCTAGTTCGGGCGACATGACGGGCGGCTTGATGCCCAGCTTCTCCTTGATGAACGGAATGTGCTCGTAATACTTGTTGTATCCCAGCTTCTTCAAAATCTCCTTCGCCTTTTTGTCCGTGAGTTGCGTGTGCAGGTCAATTCTCTCTTTTTTAATCTGATGCTTTATGTTTTCCAGGACATCCGGTGGAATCTGCGTGGTCTCCTTGGCCTGGAACTGCGCGAGAATTTCTTTGAAGTGGTTGATGCGCTTGTAAGCGTAAAAGCACGCCTCTTTGGGCGGCTCCTTGTAAGACGGCTTCTCGTTCTCCACCAGGAAGCTCACGTGGATGGAGCAGTTGTTGCACACCATGATGCCCTCGTTGTCGACCGGAATCATTTCGCCGGCGTGGCAGTAGCGGCACACATCCGTGGCGAACACATAGTGGTTGATGTCAATGTAGGACGGGTCCAAATTGGTCAGATATCGTTGCACGTTGCTCTGGTTCATGCGCTTCAGCTCATCCTCCTTCGAAACCGACTCCACTCGAAAAAAGTCGTTCAAGATTTTGGTTTTGTTGTTTCCATTGCAAATTTGCTGCTTGTTTTCAAAGTAATCGAATATGATTTCATTGTTGTCCAGGTAATAATTTTTGCACTCTTGCTGATGCTCGCGAATGGCGGTTCGCAGTTCATTGATCCGTTCCCGCAATTCAACCGGATTGGAGGGGCTCAATAGAAGCTGCTGTTTCAAACCCCGTTTTTCTTTCATGAGTCGGGGAATGGTTTCCGTCTTCAGTTTTGCAATCTTGGCTTGATGCTCTCGATGCTTGCTGTCCAGTGTCACAATGCTCTTTTCATCTAGGACTATTTTCTTATTTGTTTTCTGTTTGAACGAGTTATTGGGGGGCGACATGCAATCAAGTTATGTGGTTGTGGTTGTGGTTGTGGTTATTTGTGATTGTGGGTTGTGCAAATGATTGATGGGGGGAATGAACGGATGCAATACAGTTTATATAATTCATGCATTTAATATATTATTTAGCGTAATGTTAATGACATATTATTTATCATTTTATAATATTTAGGAAACCGGTGGTTCCAAGTGTCAGTCAGAATGGCGACTCAAATTGCATTGTCGGAGGACGAACTGGCCAAAATGTCATTTTTTTTCAAACAATTGGAACACAAATGGTGCATAAAAAAACGTAAAAATGCATATGTTTTGAAAAAAAAAGACGGAACCAAATTAACTTACACTTCCGCATATTTAGCAAATCATTGTGCAATGAACGACAAGCCGGGTCCGGAATTGATCAAACGAACGCAACTCTTAACATTTTTGCACAACGCTCTGGAGGATGGATGGAATATTAAGAAAAAAAGGAAGCCCAGCCCATCCAGCCCATCCAGCCCATCCAGCCCATCCAGCCCATCCAGCCCATCCAGCCCATCCAGCAGTTACGTGTTTATAAAAAAACACAATGGGGAATACAAAATGTATGAAGACGACGAATATTTGACGCAGTTTATGAAACGGAACATTGGTTTGCAGTGTCAATGAATGAGCAAGTTATAAGCGCCGCGTGCATGTGATGGTGGAATGTATTAAACTGTGCAATTCAAGTTTAATTCATTTGTTTTTCCGAATTTTTTTTCTTTAGGCATATTATAACCAACAACAACAAAATGGGAGGTGGATTGATGCAACTTGTCGCCTATGGCGCTCAAGACGTTTATTTGACTGGTAATCCTCAGATTACCTTCTGGAAGGTTTCCTACAAGCGCTACACCAACTTTGCCATGGAGTCCATTGAGCAGACCTTCAACGGCCAGGCCGATTTCGGTCGCCGTGTGACCTGCACCATTTCCCGCAACGGTGATTTGGCCTACCGCACTTACCTTCAGGTTACTCTCCCCGAGATCAACCAGCAGATGAAGGGCTCCGCCCAGGACGGCGTGTACGCCCGTTGGCTTGACTTCCCCGGTGAGCAGATCGTCTCTCAGGTTGAGGTCGAGATCGGTGGCCAGCGCATTGACCGCCAGTACGGTGATTGGATGCACATCTGGAACCAGCTTACCTTGACTGTTGACCAGCGCCCCGGCTACTTTGCCATGGTTGGAAACACCACCCAGTTGACTTACATCACCGACCCCTCTTTTAACGATGTTGACGGTCCTTGCCAGGCCACCGCCCCTCGCCAGGTGTGCGCTCCCCGCAATGCCCTCCCCGAGACCACCCTCTATGTTCCCTTCCAGTTCTGGTACTGCCGCAACCCCGGTCTTGCCCTCCCCCTCATCGCCCTTCAGTACCACGAGGTCAAGATCAACCTTGATATCCGCCCCATTGACGAGTGCTTGTGGGCCGTCGGTTCTCTGAACTGCCAGCCTGCTTCCTCCGGTGGCAAGGTTGTCACTGCCTACAACCAGTCCCTCGTCGCTGCCTCTCTCTACGTTGACTACGTCTTCTTGGACACCGATGAGCGCAGGCGCATGGCCCAGAACCCCCACGAGTACCTCATCGAGCAGCTCCAGTTCACTGGTGATGAGTCCGTCGGTTCCTCTTCCAACAAGATCAAGCTCAACTTCAACCACCCCGTTAAGGAGCTCATCTGGATCGTCCAGCCCGACAGCAACGTCGACTACTGCTCTTCCTTCGAGTGCAGCCAGCTCCTCTACGGTCTTCTCGGTGCCCAGCCCTTCAACTACACCGACGCCGTTGATGCCCTTCCCAACGCCATCCACGCCTTCGGCGGCAAGGAAGCCACTGCTTTGACTTCCAGCTCCTTCATCAACAACAACATGTTCAACGATGCTGGTGCGGTTGACACTTCCGGCCCCGGCTGGTGGAACGGCCCCATTGACGCCAATGGCGTGCCCATCGGCGCCAGCCAAAACTGGTACTCTGCCGTCAACTTTGCTGGCCCTTCGGGACCAAATGGTCTTCAAACATTCCCTTATGGTCCCAACGGCGAAGCAATGCCCGCCGGCTACGAGGTCAACTCCGGTGTTTCTGATGCCGGCGCCTTCGTCCTCGCCGAGACCGCCCTCATCCTGCACTGCTGGGGCAACAACCCCGTTGTCACCGCCAAGCTCCAGCTTAACGGCCAGGACCGCTTCTCTGAGCGTGAAGGCTCCTACTTCGACACCGTGCAGCCCTACCAGCACCACACCGCCACCCCCAACACCGGCATCAACGTGTACTCCTTCGCCCTGCGCCCCGAGGAGCACCAGCCCAGCGGCACGTGCAACTTCTCCCGCATTGACAACGCCACTCTCCAGCTTGTTCTCTCCAACGCCACTGTTGAGGGTGTCAAGACTGCCAAGGTTCGTGTCTATGCCACTAACTACAACGTTCTCCGTGTCATGAGCGGCATGGGTGGTCTCGCCTACTCCAACTAAACGCATTATGCTCACAATTTTTCATGTTATTTATTTGATAATATGAACAACAACCAATAGGGGTGTCAAGGTCGTTGACCACACCCTTTTTAATTATGAACAAAGGTAGTCCATAAAATGTCAACCCTTTGCACCCCACCATTGGTGCTGTCAACACCTGTTGACGGCACGAAAACATTACAAATGGTGGTGTAGATACTATGGACATCGCGAAAATAATCCATTTATTATAAAATTCAAAAATAATATAAAGGTGATGTAATACGTGATATTACATCACACACAATGCAATACAATGGACACATTTTCAAAGAAGCCGGAAGCAAATTAAAATGCATTTGAATGCGCATTTAGTAAAGGTGCGTTCAGAATGAATGACTGACAATGCCAATGCCAATGCCAATGATTTTATTTAGCAAAAATAAAAAAATATAATATTGTTCATATTTATATCCATAATTGCATTCATATTTACACCAACATGGAGTTGAGAATTGAGATTAAGAATGATAGACAACGAAAGGCATTTGATGCATTGATGGAACAGTTAGGTCCTGCAATTGACGAGGTTAAAAGTCTAACGCGAGACGTGCGTGATGTCAATGGAAGAGTCTCTGGTTTTCACAAAGATTTATCGGAAGGAAAAGTGCGTCCTCCGCATTTGCAACAACGATTTCTGGAAAAAAAAGGAGGCATGCATAAAAGAGTTCCCGCTACCAAGGAGGCACGCGCCGCACTTGCTGCAAGTCTTCGGGTACAACTCAGTCCGCCGGGAAGTCCGCGAGGAGCAGCAGCTCGTCCGCGTCCGGTCAGTCCGGGCAGAGGAGCAGCAGCTATCGATTCCATTTCGCGTAGTCAGGCACAGATAATCTCCGATATCATGGCAGCCGGACCCCCCATTCGACCGGGCATGGAGAATGCGGCTGCTGCGCTCATGGCGCGCGATGATCGGGTTCGTATGGCACAAGGATTGCCTGACCCTGCCCCTGCTGCTGGTGCTCTTGCCGGCGAGGTTCCTTGTCATTTGAATCCGGTTTTGAGCTTTGCGATTGATGCTGTCATCGTTTTGGCAACATGTGCTGGAAGTTTTTACCTAATGGATGTGGGAACAAGTGTCCTGTCGAGTTTTTTTGACGCATTTAATTTTCAAGCGGCAGCGCGGGAGATATTGATGGCATTATACACTTCAATAAAAGCTGCTGGCACCCTTGTTGGGAATGCGGCTGGTGTAATAACTCCCATAGCCGGAGGTATTGTGAGTGAATTCGTGGGTGTTGCGACGTCAGCATCACACACTGTTCATAAAACATGGAAATTGGCGGCATTGGCTGCATGGTATAGATACATCACATTGGGAAATAGTGTTTCAGACGATTTAAATCAGTTCGTGGTGCAACCAGTTGTCGGCGCAGCCACCACTGTTGGCGGGTTGGCTCGTGGAGTGCGAACTCGTGCTCAGGCCGCGAGAGATGCAGTGGTAGCACGATATGCAGCCGAGGTTCAAGCACTGCCTAATCCAGTTCCGCTAACACAATCCATAACCCAAGCCGCTGCAACCGTGCAGACGCATAGAGAAAATTTAAAACGCAACCTGTGTTTGTTAATTGATAGAGTTGTGAATTCAAGGGCAGTGATAAAAGCTGGCGAAGCAAAAGCAGCAGTCGACAGAGTTCTTGCGGATCCGGAGTTTGATTTGCCTGCAGTAATGGGTAGAAGTGGTGGAAAGCACCGAAAGAGAACCATGCACAAGAGAAGCAAGAAGCATCACAAGAAGTCTCGCAAACACAGGAGTTAATTGTGCATTTGGGTTCCAATTTATTTTTATTTTTATTGAATCATTTAAATACTTGAATTATTTAAATCATTCGGTTGAACCAACCGAATCTGTTTAGACAGAAGACACCAAATTTTCAATTTCTATTCTTTTGAATATGTTTTTGTCAATCTTGTTTTTCAGTTCGGTTTGTTCGCTGATTTTTGCGCGCGTGATTTTCAATTTTGATAATTTTTCGCAGTTCAATTGTTCGCAAAGGGCGATGACGAATCCAATCGCAAGAGTCGCACCAGTGTTCATTATTGTTATTTCGATGTTGTTGGGTGATGTAGCCATCCAGTCATTGATGAACTTTATGATGAGCCCGCAGTCGGGTGTAATCGTTTGGCGAGGTTGGATGACGATGCTGTTCAGGTCGTGTCTGAGCTGTGACTTTAACACGTGCAATATATCTCTCAAATATTGTGCATTGTAACACAGCGGAACATCTGAGTCGCCCACCATTGCGTCATACAATGGCGAATATTGTTCCGGTTGATTTGGACTGATTTGATTTCCATTCGGAATAAACTTCACCATTCTACAATTGAAGTTGTGCAAGTAACATTCCCTTGAGGGGTGAATAAACCGAGGCATGCACACTGCTTCCCTGCATTTGAACAATTGTTGAACTTGTTGTTCCAGAACGGCCAACCGTTGTTTTGTTTCGCGCAATTCATTCCTCAATTCATCAACGGCATGGTCGTCTTCAATGAGTGGTGGAGCGCTAGGATGAGGGACGGCCACACGACTACAGTCAAACTCAAACACTATTTTCCCATTTTCAAGTTTCATTCTTCCGTTGCACCCAGTTTGAATCTGCGATAATAAATGGTGTGTCATTGCTGTTTTGCGCACATGTGCATGGGTGGGTTGTCATTTTATAAATCAATTTTTGCGAATTATTTGAATTTTTTTTTTCATGACAATTTGATTACACGAGTTCCTTCTTTTTGTTCGGAGGACGAAGATGAGGAAGATGAGGAAGATGATGACTGGTCCGATTTGACTTCGGGTGCAACATCCAGCATTGAAGAAGCTGCAGATTCGGTAGCAGGATGCAACTGCTCTTCAATTAATTCAGCAGCATTGGTGCCAGTTGCACTTGTTGGTGGGATAATCGGAGACACTGCTTGTTGCATCGACGGCATCATCATCATTGGTTGCGAGTGTGGCACCATCATCATGGGTTGTTGGCCCATCATGACCATGGGTTGTTGGCCCATCATGACCATGGGTTGCTGTTGTTGGCCCATCATCATCGGTTGTTGGCCCATCATCATCGGTTGTTGCATTTGCCTAGGCGAAGCGGGCTCAAGCGAAGCGGGCTCAAGCGAAGCGGGCTCATACATTGACGTGTATTCCGGCGACAGGTTTGTAAACGATAATTCCGACATGGGGATGGCATCTGCATCTTTTTGGGCTTGTTCGTCGCGAATGTCCTGCACTGCCAGCGCAAAGTTGTTGGCATACGGCATTTGTTTCAGCAAGTCGATGACAGCCTCTGCCTTGATTGGCACGCCGTCATTGTAATACAGCATTTGCGCATTCCAGCCCTCGGGATGTTCCGTCGGGTATTTGCCCCCGTGCTGTTGGACCGACCACATCTGCGTGGGCGCACCACGTTCGTCGCGCAGCAACGACTGGTAAATCTCTCCGCCGTTTGCCTCGAAATTCACAAAGTGCCATCCCATCGACTCGGCCTTTTCTGCGCCCGGTTCTTCTGATTCCCCCTCTTTGGTGGGGCGCAAGGCGGGACGGTTGTCGGCTTTGGGCGACACGGGCACGGTCGGCATTTTATTGCCAATCACCGCCTTGTTTTCGCGAATGAGGTTCGCCGGTCCGCCCAGTGTCAGCATGGTCGTGGAAAATGACATGGACGCGATTTGGTCAATGTTGTCCTCCGTCAGCACGCGCATCTGCACGTTCATGGCCTGCAGTTCCTGCATGAGCAGCTTGAACGCGTACGGCACGCGCACCACGCTGAAGCTGCGTCCGAATCGAGTCAGCTTCTCGATGTTGAGTGCCTGGTTGTCCGCCGACGTCAGCGTGTCGGCAAACTGAATGGGGCCGTCCGCAATCGGGCTCATGAAGAGGTTTTGCGCGGGGTTGTAAATGGCAATCATGCCCGATTGGTTGCACACCGCCATGTAATACTCGTCGCCGCGTTCCAGCATGGACTGCCGCAAGAAGTACGCCGCCCCGTGCGCAATGACGCCGTCGCGCTCCATTTCACCGATGCGCAAGCCGCCGTCATTTGCACGCCCCTGCACCGTCTGCCGCGTCAACACAGTGCGCGGACCGCGCGTGCGGTAGTTGATCTTGTCCTTCACCATGTGCTTGAGACGCATGTAGTACGTGGGCCCCATGAAAATCTGGCTCTCCATGCGCTCGCCCGTCGTGCCGTTGTACAACAGTTGCGTGCCGCTGTTGTGGTAGCCCAGCTCCGTCAGCATTTTGCCGAACACTTGGTGTTTTGAGCCGTGGTTCACAAACGCGGTGCAGTCGCCGAACCCCCCCTGCAGCACGCACGCCTTGCCCATGAGCGTCTCCACCAGCTGCCCGATGGTCATGCGCGTGGGCAGCGCGTGCGGGTTTATAATCAAGTCCGGGCGTGTGCCGTCTTCCGCAAACGGCATGTCCTCTTCCGGTATAATGAGCCCCACCGTCCCCTTTTGTCCGGCGCGCGAGCAGAACTTGTCGCCGATGCCCGGCATGCGCTCCTCGCGGATGCGCACCTTTGCCAGCCGCTTGCCCGACGCCTCGTCCGTGATGAACGTGCGGTCCACGACGCCCAGCTGCCCCTTCTTCGGGAACACGCTGGCGTCCTCCATCTGGGGTTCGTCTGTGTTTGCAAGCCACTGCTCCGTCACGCGACCGATGACCGCCTTCTTGTCGTCCATTTCCGTGTTTTCTTTGATCAAGCCGAAGCGGTCCAATTCACTGTAATCGCCACCCGGTTTCAGGCCGCGCACGGCGGGTTGCGCTTGCACGTTGCAAATGCGCTTGTCATACGTGCGCTCCTCCTCTTCGCGCGTCTCGTACATGTTGTAATACGTCGTGCGAAACAAGCCGCGCTTCAGAGACCCCTCGTTAAACAGGATGGAGTCCTCCACGTTGTAGCCATTATACGACATGATGGCCACGATCGCGTTCTCGCCGTAGGGATGCTGCTCATTGTTAATGTATTTCATGTAGCGGCTTTTGACGAGCGGCACTTGGCCGTAGTTTAAAACCACGCCCATTTTGTCAATGCGCGAGTTGTAATTGGAGGAATACAGCGACACCGCTTGCTTGCCCTGGCCGCACGAGAAGTTGTTGCGCGAGGACGGGTTGTTTTCCGGGAACACGATTTGGTTGCCCATGACGCCGAAAATGAGCGACGGATGGATTTCCACGTGCGTGGTCTTGCCCGGCACCACGTCGCGCGGGAACATGGCAATGAACGCGCTTTCCGACTCGTTCGTGTCGATGTACTCGACGATGGCCCGGCTCTCAGCGAGCGCGGCAAAATCGGTCGCCCCGGCATACAGTTCGCCAATGCGATACACGCGGCAGGGGTCCAATGCGGGCACGCTCTTTGCAGCGAATCCGGTGGTCAGCTGCGACCACGTGTAGTTGCCGCTCTTGATGGTTTCAATGGCTTCGCGATTGGCGTAGCTGGGGCGGCGTTTTTCGTCGTCGTAGTAGAACACCGGGCGGCACAGGCGTCCGCCGTCCGTGAAGAACTGCAGTTCGTTGTGTGCAATGTCCCAGCGCCCGCTCGTGTAAATCGGGATCAGCGCATTGCGCCGATACAAAAGAAAGACCCGCATGATTTCGCGCGGATTGTTGAGCGCGCCCACCCAGACCCCGTTGACAAACACTTTGGTCAGCTGATGCAAATACCGCGGGCTGCACTCTTCCAACAATTTCATGCCGGCAACTTCGCGCAGCCACTGAACCATTGGCAACGCGGAGCAGGGTTGCGTGATGTATGCCGAAATCGCGAGATGCTTTTGCAGGCCGATGTTGGCGCCATCCGGGCTGTCGGCCGGGTCAATGATGCCCCACTGCGACCCGTGCAGTTGGCGCGGAGTTGCCACTTTGGCGCTTGCGTCCATGGGCAGGTTCATTTTGCGCAGGTGCGATATAAACGAGTTGTAAGACAGGCGGTTCAAGTCCTGCACGATGCCCTCCACATCGGTGCCGTCCGTCGCGCCGATGGTTCCCTTGTACAGCTTGGACTTGTCCTCGGTTTGCACGGTTGCCGCCCACTTGCCCTTGAACGACTTCTTGAATCCCGCTTCAATGATGCGCTCGCCGAAAATCTCGTTGTAATTGTCCGCGGTAATGACCTGCATGATCTGCGTGCCGACGAATTCGTTGCGGTCGCGCCCGTACTTGATTTTCTTGTCCAGCTTGAGTCGCACGTTGTCCACGTGCGCGGTGTAGTACGTGCGGAACAGGTTGAACATGAGGGCGCCCGGCACCTCCACGCGCTTGAACTTGAAGCTGTCGCGGTCGGTGGGTCGTTCCGCATTGGATGCAACCAGGAGCATTTTATAGACCATGTACCCCAGAAAGAACGCCTTGGCGCCGAAATCCAGTTCGCCAATTTGCGGCATGAAGTAATTCATGAGAATGTTCTGCACTTGCGCAACCGTTTTCTCCTTGGTCATCGTGGCAATGAACTTGAGGGCGGCGGCTTGCGTGAAGATTTCGGACGCGTCGTGCACGGACGGAATGAACAGGTCCACCATGGAAACGTTGGCTTCCAGATTCAGCAAACAGCGCTCCACGATGTCGCGGTCGCTGATGATGCCGAGTGCGCGCATGACGATGAAGAGGGGGACCGGTTTGCGCACGTTGGGAATGTCCACGACGATTTGCTTATTGGAGTATTTGGCATCAGGCGCAACCATCTTGACCGCCATTTTGCGCTCGGGTTTGGAGGGGTCCTCCGACACGGTGCGCACTTCGGCGCTGAAACTGTAGACCGCGTCGGGGTCGTCCGCATTGGACCGCACGTAAATCATGTTGTCGGCGAACTTTTCTTGCGACACGATGCACTTCTCTTTGCCGTCCACGATGAAGTAGCCGCCGTAGTCGTTGCGGCACTCGCCCGCATAGAACCGGGCTTCCGGCGTCATGCCGTGCAAGATGCAGGCGTTGGATTGCAGCATGATGGGGAACCGTCCCAGGCTGAGCTGCTTTAATTCTAAGCGCTCGTTCAGCTGCGTCTTCTGAACGGGGTCATACACGCGATAAACCACGTCGACGTCGCAGTGGATGGTCATGCCGTACGTCATGTTGCGCAGGCGCGCCTCGTTGGGATACATGAAGTGCGCGCTTCTTTTTTCTTTTTGTCCCGAGTCGTCGTCGGCCGTGGCCGTGGACGCAACGTCGTCGTAAATGATGGGCTTGCTAAATGAAATGCGGTTGCCTTCGACGCCGCCCAGATAAATTTCAATCACGGAGTTGTATTTGCCGGTTTCCTTATTCTCGTCCTTCTCCAGAATGATGGGGTTGCGATCCTTCATGATGCGCGCAATTCCGTTGCTTAAAAAGTCGTTGTATGACTCCAGGTGATGCCGCACCAGCACATTGGGGTTGTCCTTAAAATAGTGGTCAATGACGTTCCACGAAAGCGTTTCCTCTGCGTTCTTCAGTGCATCGGCAATGAGCTCGTTTTCGTCTGCATTGCGGGATGGGCGTTTTCTCTGTGGTTCTTGTGCGGACATTGGTTGTGCTGGTTGTTCCTTTTGTGCCATTATTTATTTACTATTGTATCGTTTATCTAATATTTATGTTTATTATTTGTTCAATTGAATAAACATAAATTCATTGCATTCATGTTGGCGCACGTGCATTGCCACATCACTGGTAAGCGGAATGCATGGGTGGGCCGGGCGGGAACATGGGTTCATACACTGGAAAGCTGCGTTGGTTTGCCAGGACCGGGCGCTCGATTGGCAACATTTTTTGGACCCGTCCTTGCTGCGTCATGCGCGACGACGCGAGCATCATGAGCCCGATGAGCACGAAAAACAGCACGAGCGGGAACACGACTAGGAACCAGGAAATGGAGGCGTAGCCGGTGCGACACATCAAGTTTAGAATCCAGGTCCAAAACAGGATGTACAGCGCTTCGCTAAATATGACCGCAGATGTGCTGGGCACGTAGCATGAAAAATCCCCCATGCAATACATGTTGTTTAGGCCCATGTTTTGATACGCGATTGCGATGAGCGCGACAACGGAAATGGCTAAATACACCATGGCCGGTTTGCACAAGTGGCGAAAATCGCCGGAGATGCGACGAAACAGCGACATTGAATTGTTATTTTAATTATTTTGTGTGTATAATATATTGCAACATTTTATTGTGGTGAAAAAGTTGTCATCATGTCAACACAGATGAATGGTGGTATGAAGATGATTTCAGTGGATGGAACACGTGTTCTTGAGAGAAATTACGAGGAAACGTGTAAATTGTTGCTAGAAGCATTGAAAACACCCGATAAAGTAGAGATAGTTTCAACTGGGTCTGCTTATAGTTTGATTGTTCGAGTATCACTTCGCGACGGTTTATTTCGAGACGATCTTGTTGGCGAGGATGACGCATTGATGCACAGAGATGAACGCGGGTTGCCCACCACTGGAAAACCGATTAGAGAGGTTATATTGAAATTCGTTCTTGTGTCATCTCCGATTTCGCGATACGAATATGACTCGGGCAAGCCTCACAAAAGCACAATGCTTGTAAAGGATGTTATCGATGAATATAAACAACAACGCGATGCATTCGATGCAACAAAACTTCATGTTCCATTGTGCCCCGATGTCGTCGCATTGATTTCATTTTCAACCCAAGCGGAATTCGACAAAATATTTTTCACAAAACCAACAAGAAACAAGCACTATGCTAGTTGTCGTGTGTTCAATAAACTGCGCACCTATTTTAGTATGCAGTGTAAACCACAAGTTGCGATGATTGTCATGGAATCAATTCCCGAAACATATGTTCCCCTTAAAACAATATTCAAAACAACTGGAATTTCTCCCGAATTGATTGCGCAAATTTGCGCCATGTATGTTGTTCTCTTTCACACGTGCCCAATGATTGCATTGGATGCGCATCGGTCAAATTGGTTGGTCGATATGGCGAAACCAATGCCACTCCGTGTCAAGTTAATAGATTTTGGCATATGTTTGAACCCGTTTGAGGATGTTGTGATAAATAAAATAGTTGACACCTATTTCAAAACACATCCGACTGAGCTGCCAGCATATTTGACGTTAATGGGTGCAAACCCCGATGATTCGCCTTCTGTTGTGATGAATGAGGCAATCAAGTCAGCGACTGTTCCTGATGCACCAATGAATTCATGGATTCACAAAATATTGGTGATATCCATGCTGATTGATGGATTTTTTGCCATAAATCATTCGCCGAAGCATGACCCATCAAAACCCGTTCATATAAAATCAATCAAAAAAACATGTCAAATGAAACATGTGTTCAACGCGGTTTACAACGATGCATGCGAGTCCATGAGCAACATCCTGCACACGATGAGGTTGGACTTGCCAACATATTTGGGATCACAACCCCCCGAGACAGCCGGACGCATAAATGAAATGTTGTCTCACATGGCATCATATATGGCGACATATTATGGATTGGAGGCACGACAAAGCATGGATCCAGGCATGAAGATGGATCCAGGCATGGACTTAGGCATGGACTTAGGCATGGACTTAGGCATGGACTTAGGCATGGACTTAGGCATGGACTTAGGCATGGACTTAGGCATGGACTTAGGCATGGACTTAGGCATGGACTTAGGCATGGACTTAGGCATAGGCGCATTGCCTCGTTATGGTGGTAAAAAAATGAGGAAACGAACTTCGAGTAAAAAGAAAAGGTCTAGGAGGAAGTCAATCAAATCAAGAAAAAACAAAATGCACCGCAAATGACATTGTTAGCGCCGTCTTGGCATGCCAATTCGTTGCGGTTGTTGTTGCGGTTGTTGTTGCGGTTGATGTGCTTGTTGCGGTTGATGTGCTTGTTGCGGTGGTTGCAATTGTTTGGGCGGATGGATGAGTCCCATTTGCGGCCCGAGAGAAATGCGGTTCGTTCCATTGTTTTTGACAATGTCGTATTCATCAAACTTCAATTCATTTGGATTTTGAAGTGTCTCAAATGACGTCACGTTGATGTATTCATCCTTGAAGTGATACTGCAAATTCCGAATGGTGTGATACGAATCCTGGCATGTGCGATACATGGCCGCGGCGGTCTCTTTCTTGCTGATCATTTTGATAAGTCCGTCCACAAACTGCAGCATGGACCGGTGCCCACTGGGAAAAAAGTTGGTCCGGTCAATGTACAGTCGCGAATCAATGACGCGCTGGTTGAAGCAGTTGTCCTCGCTGCCCCATGCCCAGAAATTCGGATATCCGCCCGTGCGTTCAAAGTCCCCCGCCTTGATGGAAACAATGCCCCCTAAAGTGAACGTGTATCCGAAAAAGTGCTTCACGATGCCGGGACGCGTGTCATACTTCAGCAGTCCCTTGGTGTACGGCAAATTGTCCACATCATGAAACACGAGCGTGATGTTTTTGTATTCATTGGGATACATGGCGCGGATGGCCAAGAATCCGATATTTTTCATGGCACCGCGATTGAACGGGCGGTTGTCACACTGATGCACGAAATAAATGCGGTATTTCTCGGGAGGCATGTCTTCTAATAGAAATTTCATATACAACGTGAAAAACATTTTGTGCTCTTCGCGATTGCGGTATGGAACAATGAAAACAATTTCTGGAACGTTTGTCGCGCTTGCATTCGTTGTTTCTTCCGACAGGGGGGACGACAGGGGGGACAGGGGGGGTCCTGCTTCTTCCTGCACCGATTTTTTTGTCGTCAAGATGAATTTAGCCGTGTTTGGGATTGAGTTGTTGGATTGCATTATTGCGTTGCGCTTAAATTGCGTCCGCACATTTTTTTCAAGATGCAACCGAATACTTTTGCAGTATGGTTGACGGAATCAATTGTGTTTTTATGGATTCCAGCTTTTTGAAGCACTTGTTGATCGTCACCTCGCTGATTTGGCTGATGCGATTCACGTCTTTTTTGGTGATGTTCAAGTTGCACATTTGCGCGACAAAGTATATGATGCCGGCGGCAATGGCGTGCGGCGTGTTTTCAGGGATTAAGTTGTTTTGATCAATGCGCATGGCCACAAACATGCACAGCTTGGTTAGTTCGGTGTTCATATTGAGCGGACTGCAGTATCGCTCAATGAATGCCCATGGCTTTGTTTTCTCGAAGCTCGTCTTCTCTGAATTGGCCAAGTCGTGCTCAAGTTCATTGATGATGGCCAGCGCATTTTTGCACCCCTTTGTTGCACTTTTATTATCCAGATGAAAGATGCTGGCGATTTCTTTTGGGGTGCGCGGGCATCCGTGCGTGCGGCACGAAATGTAAATCGACGCCGAAATGATTCCGTCCCGGTTCTCGCCTCGGAATGTTTTGTGCTCCGAAATTTTCTTGTGGTATCGAAGCGCGCAGTCAATGATCATTTTCGGAATGCCGGCATTGGATGCCGTGTTTTTGATGCGTTCAAATTCATCGTACAACGATTTTTCGGCATAGGGCATCGATTGCCACTCCGTGTATCGTCGAATCTTTCGCATTTCATAACTGGAAACCCCCTCGCACAGCACTTTGCACCCATAGGAGGACTGCTCCAACAATGGATTCACCGGCATGCCGCACCGCGTGGGGTCCGTCATTTGATTGTCGTCGGCACCGTAAAAGCGCCACTCCGCCGACTGGTCCAGCACGTCCTTGTAAATGATGCTGCACCCGGGGTTTGTGCACGTGGCAAACCCGTCCTCCGTGATGACAATGTTGGAACTGCACACGTCGCATCGTTCGCGATTTGCAGACGGATTGTACACGCACTCTACGCTCGATTCGCGCTCTTCTGAACGGAATGATTCCAGCCGTTTCCACAAGTCGCCTTTTTTCAACACGGCGGAACGGTTCTTGAGAGTTTTGCCGCTGTTGCCGCTGCCGCTACCAGTGTTCAACATTTGCTCCGCGAATTGATGGATGTGTCTAACTATTGTTTGTGGCGACGTGTTTAATTCAATTTTTCGAATATATGTAAACCATTGCACAATCACAATGGTTATTTAGAGGGGTGCAACCTTTTGCATGTTTATTTGTTTAATTATGATGTATGATGCACAATGACATAAATAAAAAAATCATTATAAACTATGCATATCAAAAAATGATTTCTGATTTTTCAAACTTGATTCAGAATGGCCCAACGGATGTTGCGGGATTTGAACGAGAAATTAGCAAACAAATTGCATCCATGTCGCAAATGGTCGACAGTTTGCATGACATTGAAGAGCTCATTGTGGCGGCATTGAAGCGTCGTTGCAATGATCGCAGGACCGTCATGCACGCTCATTTGCGATTGAAAAATGGCGCAAAATCGGGAGCGTGCGCAATGACGTGGAACGAAGTGGCCGATCTAGCGGAAACGGTTGCACCCAAAGGCGCGGCCAATGCAATATTCCATCGACTTGCGAATTTTTACATGCGCATTGCGAGTCTTCAAAATCGCATTGAACATGTTCGCCAGTGTTCTCCGGTTGTGAAGCCAAATGAAATGGAAGGCATGCATGACAGCACATCAAATCATCGATTGCTCGCGTCGTATGCAAAAAATGAAGCAACCCTGCGCGAGAAACACCATCAAAATCAACGTGATTTGGATCGAGTCATGCAAATCCTGTTTTTGGACTCGGAAATTCATCCCGAATTGACGCAGGAGGATTTGCCTGCGCTGGAAGCACAAGTTGAGCACATTGCCGAACGCGGCTGCACGGTGCAGGAGTTGCGGCGGTTGAAAATCATGGAAGCGCTGCTGGAAGAAGAACGATTCAATGACTTGATGAAACAATTGGCTGCATTGACAAAATGAACCATGATCCATGTGTTACATGCGATCTTCGATTTTTTTGAAGAGGTCATGATTGTACACCAGGTTTCCGGTGGGCTTGTATGATGTGATGGGTTTGAAATCCCCCGCCGGCTTTTTTGCGGCGGCGCTCGTGGCGGCAGCAGCACCTTTCTTGTTGTACATCATCATGTTCAAATCCGAACCCGGGGTGCCGTCGCTAACAGCCGATTCCCCGGTTTCCGCATCGGTCTCGGACACATAATTGCCGAATTTGTCGATGATGGTTCCCGTCTTCTTCTTGATTTCGGTGCGCACGTAGTTCGGAACATAGTGTTTCCACGAAATAAACAGCAGGTTCGGGTGCGTGTATCGCACTATAAAATCGTTTTCTTCCAGCTTGCTTATCATGTAGGTTATGCACGCGTTTTTGTCGTAGTTTGGAACTCCAATCAACACTTCCGGCACTAGGAACCAGCAAAACTGCTGGCTGTTTTTCTGGCGGGCAGCCACTTTTATTTTTTCATGCACCCGAGTCAATATGCGGTTGAACGTGTAGAGCTTCGCTAAATCTTCCTGTTTTTTCTGGTCATACAATTCATCCAAGTTCAGCTTTTCAACGCTTTCGCGGTTTTCTTCGTTCCTGCTTGAAAATATGTTGTCCATCGTTGTTTCTATTGTTCTTGTGTTGTTATTGTTCTATTGTAGATATTTTAGATATTTAATAATTCAAACTGAACTCAAATCGGAAATGGTAATATGAATATGAATAGACCTTGATGCAATATTAAACACAAATTGCAACAATGATAATAAATCACGCACCACGCTCGAAATGGTCATCAAACACATTGTCATTTGTGGCGGAGGCCCCACCGGATTTCTCTCGTATGGTGCGGCCAAACACTTGGCACAGCACGGATTCTGGTCGCACGACAACATTGAAACCATTTACGGCACGTCGATTGGGTCTTTGATCGGGGCAATGCTCTGCTTGAAGCACGAATGGGACACGCTCGACGACTACATCATCAAGCGCCCCTGGGAGAAGGTCATTGTCGGTTCTTTGGAAATGTTTGAATTGTTCTCGCAAAAGGGCATGGCCAAGATGAAGCTGTTGGATGACATCATGCAGCCACTGCTGGAGTCCAAGGATTTAACGATCCACACAACGCTTCGCGAATTCTATGAATATTCGCGCATTTCTCTCAATGTCTTCACGGTCGATTTGAATAAGTTCGAGAAGGTGCACCTGTCGCACACGACGCACCCCGACCTGCCGCTCATGGACGCCATCAAAATGAGTTGCTCCATGCCGGTGCTGTTTCAACCCATTGTTCGCGACGGGTGCTGCTACGTTGACGGCGGCATCATGGTGAACTACCCCTTGCGCGAATGTTTAGAAACCGTCATGTGCCCCGCCAGCGAAGTACTCGGATTGCGCAACGTGTGGAACAACCCCAACGAAGGTATTGGAACCCATTCAACCATCGTGGAATACTTGCGCTTCATCAATTTGCAGCTCATTCGCTTGGTGAATAAAACCATGGCACACGACAGTGCGGGGATGCAGCACGGAGTGCACGAAGTGGTCTGCAACGTCAAGCCGGACATCACCCCCGCCGAGTGGCTGTCCATCATGTCGGACGCCGATCAACGTTTAGCATGGATCAATGATGGCATCGCGTGCGGGAAAGAATTCCTCGACAGAACGACCTTGCTGAACCCGGATCCAACCCAAACGGAGAAAGAAGAGAGAAATTCGTCCGAAACCCAATGAAACTTCATGAAATGAGTGGGGGGGGGCACCGTTCGTTTCATATTAATGTTTTAATTTCTCTCCATTTATTTATACAACAAGACAACTTGCATCGACCAACAAATGGAACGCATCAAAACGGGGGCCGAATGGTTGATGAACAACAAAAAAGTGATTGGATATGCATTCATCGCGCTGTTTTTCGCAGTGCTTGCGCAGCAATTGTACAATCGATACGTTAAGTCCAGCAGCAATGCATCGTATTACGAGGGGTATTCAAATGCGCCCAATTCTGGCACCGCCGAACTGCCAGTTGCAACCATTCGGATGTTCAAAGTGGATTGGTGCCCGCACTGCAAAAAGGCAGCCCCCGAATTTCAAAAAGTGCAGGACAATTACAATGGCAAGATTGTGAATGGCCATAAATTGAATTTTGTGGTGGTGGACGGAGAGGACAAGGCCAACGAATCGCTGGTGAATCAATTCAACGTGCAAGGCTATCCCACCATTGTGCTAACAAAAGAAGACGGCAAGCCCATTGAGTACGATGCCAAAGTGGATCAGCCCACCCTTGAAAAGTTCATCAACACGATGATTTAACCTTCTTGACCTTTTTTGGGATCCGCGTTTGAACCCACGTGATCGTCCGCATCAACAACGCCATTGGACTCAACGGCTTCATCGATGTCATCATTCGAAAACCAATTCATGTGGTGCAACAGTTTGTATATTGCATGACTCACAAGAGCAACTGAACCATAACTATTCATGATGTATATGTGAACCAACGTTTTTATTTCTTATTTTTATTATATACATTGTATGTAATAAAACACGCGAATGAAACACACCAGAACCAGATCCAGAGGAAAGGTTAAGGCCAAGCCAGTGTTTTCGGATAAAGATTTCGTATCTGGCGACGGGTTTTTGACCACGGTCTGGGGACCGCCCATGTGGCATTATTTGCACACCATGAGTTTCAATTACCCGGTGCACCCCACCGCGGCAGACAAGCGCAACTACCGATCATTTATGCTCGGGTTGCAGCACGTGCTGCCTTGCAAATATTGCCGCATCAATTTGAAAACAAATTACAAGAACCACCCGCTGCGCGCGTGCCATCTGGCGAACCGGGATGCTTTTTCTCGGTATGTGTTTGAGCTGCACGAAATCGTCAATAAGTTGCTGGGAAAAACGTCCGGTCTCTCGTATTGCGACGTGCGCGAGAGATACGAGCACTTCCGGGCGCGCTGCACGGACGACCCGAACCCACGCATGGCCGAGCTTAAAAAAACAAAGAAGCGGGGACACAAGGGCTGCACGGAACCGCTTTATGGCACGCATTCCAAATGCGTTCTAAAAATAGTGCCGCAGGACGCGCACGCAGAAACGCTGACCATTGATCAGAAGTGCATCAAACAAAAGGGCACTGCTTAAAAGCCAACTTGGCTGGCTGCTTAAAAGCCAACTTGGCTGGCTGCTTAAAAGCCAAACTTGGCTGGCTGCTTAAAGGCCAAACTTGGCTGGCTGCTTAAAGGCCAAACTGGCTAAAGCTGTTCAGCACGGGTCGGGGCAGCACGTTGTCATTGCTGCTGCTGTAGTTTGGAACCTTCTTGCACTCAAATGCGGGTTCGGGGCAACGCGCGCACGGGGGGCATGGCGGGCATTTGTTGCTGTTGCCGCCACCACCTCCAGACGACGATGCATTGCATTTCATTGCCGGGCATGCCGGGCAAACCGGTGGCACCATTTCGGACTTCAACATGTACAAATCTTCCTGGCCGGGCAGAATTTGGCTGGCAGGGATGCCTTGTTTTCCGCTTCCGCTTCCGCTTCCACTTGATCCGTCATATGGTGCGTATTTTGACACGTCGTCGTCGTCATTGGCCTCTGCGGGCAACGGTTTGTCCTTTCGGTCATACGCCTTGTCCTGCTGCTTGGAAAACTTGTCATTTGCCTTGTACAAATCGTTGTAGTTGGAAAATTTGTCAGAATATTGACCCTTGCCTTTGTACGGGTGCGTGTCAGACGGCATGTTGAAACCCTCTAAAGTGGCACAACTGCCACCCAGAAAAGAACAGAAGACGAGCGCTAAAAGCAACACAATGAACAAATGCACTTTGGTCAGCTTCATCTTTGAGAGATATTCGGATATATTATTTGATATATAAAATAATTATATATTATATTTAATAAATGCAACATTGGGTTGGGTTACTTGAAAGGATGATTCCAACAACCTCATTGAAAATTGCAAGCGCCTTGCTTGTTGCAATGCTAATTGTGGCGATTGTTCAAAACCGACTGAATCACGCGGCGGCAAAAAACAACGTGCCCATCGTGTCGTCGCCTTTCAAAAACACATTCGACGATGACGGGCAGCCGCTGAATGTCATTCTAATCGCGGCCCCCTTTCGCACGGAGGAGGATGAGCAAGCGTATGAATCGTATAAGAGTCAGGGACTGTCGTTCTGCGGCATATCCAGCTACATCAATTTCCCGGGCCACATTGAAAATCCGCATGAAGACCGGTTCCACGAGGAGCGCGGACACGATTACCCGGCCATGGTGTCGGCGTGGCTGCATTGTTTTAGGGATCCGCCCACCAATTTGCAGAGGTCCGGGCTGCCGCTCATGCTGCTCACCGAATCCGATTTGAAAGATGTGGATGCATATAAACCCGACCCCAACATTGCCAAAGAGTACGACTTCATGTATGTGTGTTTGGAAGACAACGACAAGTGCGAGCCGGGGTGGCAGTCGTTCAATCGCAACTGGGATCTGGCCAAGCAGTGTCTGGAAATCATGTGCGGCGAATTCGGCTTAAGCGGCGTGCTGGTCGGGCGCACCAACTGCAACTTTACGAAGAAGTGCACCGGCATCGTCAAGGTCGTTCCTTTCCTCGAATTCGACGCGTTCCAACGAGAGATGCAGAAGTGCCGCTTCCTGTTTGTGCCGAACATTGCCGACGCATCGCCGCGCGTCATCACGGAAGCCATGTGCTACAACATGCCCGTGCTCGTGAACCGCAACATACTGGGTGGCTGGCACTACGTGGAACCGGGCGTGTCGGGCGAATTCTTCACGAATAAGAATGATGTGAGGCCAGTCCTGCGCAAACTGACAACCCAATTGAATGCGTATGCACCCCGCCGCCACTTCATGCGGCATCACGGCAAGCACCGCGACGGGCGCCGACTGGCAGCATTTCTCAAGCGGCACTACCCGAACCTGAACAATAAACGCATGAAGTGTGCGACAATCACCATTTGAACTATTTGAAATAATTCGAAAATGTGCTTAAATAAAATGTATCATTTATACATAATATATTTGCGCAAGCAACCAGCAACCAGCAAATGCACGCCGCAATCGCCGAATTTGTCAGCAAGTGGACCGACATTTTGAAACCGAGCCGGGTCGCGTGGATAAGGGGGAACGAGGGCGAAACCGATGGGTTGTTGCACACCCTGAAAGCGCGCAATGAAAACAGCGTGGTTGCCGTGTCTGCGAGAGAGAATTGCTATGCCTTTTTTTCAAGCCCGACCGACGTTGCCCGAATGGAATCGCAAACCTTTATTAGCAGCAAGGAAGACCCTGGACCTCTGAACAACGCATGGGAACCCAACGATTGTTTGGAAACGATGACGGGCTTGTTTTCCGGCGTCATGCAGGGTCGCACCATGTACGTCATTCCGTTTTGCCTGGGCCCGGTCGGCGGCAAGCATTCCAAATACGGCATTCAAATAACGGATTCGGAATACGCGTGCATCAACATGAGCATCATGTGCCGGGTGGGGCAGCAAGCGCTGGATGCAATGACGCTGAACGGAGGGGGCTTTGTGCCGTGCATCCACTCGGTGGGCGCATGCGACTTCGCCAACATGACCTGGCCCAACAGCCATAAAAAACACATATGCCATTTCACCGACGATGACCCGTGCATCATGTCGTATGGTTCCGGATACGGCGGAAACGCGCTTTTGAGCAAAAAGTGTTTTGCGTTGCGCCTAGCAAGTGTCATGGGCCGAAAAGAGGGGTGGCTGGCGGAGCACTGCTTGCTGTTGAAAATGACGTCGCCGTCGCCCGCATGCGAAACCAAATACGTGGTTGCCGCGTTTCCAAGCGCGTGCGGAAAAACCAACCTGGCAATGATCACCCCGTGCAAGGAGCTGATGGACGAAGGCTGGACGTTTGAAACGCTGGGCGACGACATTGTTTGGATGCACGTCATTGATGGAAAATTGCATGCACAAAATGTGGAAAACGGGTTTTTCGGAGTTGCACCCGGAACCAATGCAACCACGAACGGGCACGCAATTGCCTCACTGTCAAGGGACTGCATTTTTACAAACTGCGCCACGTTCCAAAACGAGCGCGGAGAGACCGACGTTTGGTGGGAAGGATTGACGCCCACCCCGCCCGCATCTTTTACCAACTGGAAGGGGGAAACGACCCCCAGTGCAGGGTTGGCGGCGCACCCCAACGCGCGATACACGTGCCCCATTAAAAATTGCCCCATTCTGGCGAAGGAATACGAAGACTTGGTGCCGATTCACGCAATCATTTTTGGCGGCCGGCGCGAAACCACGATTCCACTTGTCACCAAGGCAACCAGCGCGGAACGCGGCATTTTTTTTGGGGCCACGCTGTCCAGCGAAGAAACGAGCGCAAACATGGATGCCAAGGTGGGCAACATTCGGTTTGACCCGATGGCCATGCGGCCCTTCATTGGATACAACGTGTGCGACTATTTTCAACATTGGGCCGATGTCATGGCCCAGCTGACGACGCCCGTTGAATTTTACCTGGTGAACTGGTTTCGCAAGGACGAAGCCACGAAGCAGTTTGTTTGGAAGGGGTTTTCCGAAAATTCAAAAGTGCTGAGGTGGATATTTACGAATTCAGAAACCCCTGGTGGAAATGTAAGCAGCACATTTGGAGAACATCCGCAAGAGGCAGACCTGTGCGTTGACAACGCTGGTTGGGATAAACTGTTTTCGATGACAAACGACGAACTCTCAAAGTTTGGTTCCGACGTGCAGACGTTTTTTGATGGGCTGGAATCAAACAATAAAAGCAAGGTTCCTGCTTTTTTGCGAAACGAACTTAAGAACGTCATGGACCCCGCCGCGCGTGCACAAATAAAATGTGATCAACATGTATAAAATACATGAAAATATATACGCATGTGTTTTTCTGAAAGAATTTCTCTCGTCATTGGGTTGACAGGAATTGCATCCGCGTGCTACATTTATGTGCGCACCAAGAACGCGTATGCATCGATCGGACTTGCATATTTCGCGCTCATGGAAATCATTCAATACTTTCAATACAAGGTCATCAATCAATGCAACAATAAAACCAACCGGTATTTAACAATCCTCGGATACATTCACATTTGTTTTCAGCCGATGTTTTTCAACCTGTGGTTGTTTGCAATGACGGCGAAACCCATTATGGAATATTTGTACCTGTCATTTTTTGGCGGACTCATGCTGGCTTCGCGGTTGTTCTATGTGAAAAACAGTGAATTGTGTGATGCATCGTATGAACCGTTGTGCGGCAAGCGCACTTGTTCGGTGTCTGGCGAACGACACATTGCGTGGAACGTGCGTTTGCGTGCGCCCGATTGGGTTACTCCCAGCATGTCGCTGCATTTCTTTCTGTGGATTTTTCCAGCGCTGACCATGTTTCAATTCAAACCCGCACTGGCAATCCTATTGACCGGTCCGTATTTTGGATACTTGTTGACAAACAACATTCACGAACGCCCGGCAATATGGTGTTACACATTTGTCATGCAGTTGTTGTTGACGTATTGGTTATTGGTGCGATGATCAATCACAATATAATCTGGGAAACATTATTTATTTCAAAAGCACTTAAAGAGACATTGATTTAATTCAAATAATCCAAAAAATTGAAAGTTGTCCCATTTGTCAACTTCTCAATCAGCTTTCTACGCAACACAACACAACACAAGACAACTCAGCTACAATGTTTCGTTCAGTATCATCTGTTCAATCCGTTCCTGCGCCGGGCAAGAATGCCGGCAAAAACAAGAAAAAGCGTGCCAACAAGAAGAGGCGCGCTGCAGCAAAAGCCGGCACTGGTGCATCTGCAACCATGACGTCGCAACTCGGCGCCGGTCGTGCCACGGTTCCCCAGTGGTGCAAGATTGACATCAACCAAGTCGCAAACCACGCCGGTGGGTTTGTGTGGAAGCTGTCCGACCTGGACCACGCCAGGCGCTACTTGATCATGGGAGCCAAGGACAACGGCAACTTCTACCAGACCAGCGAACAAGTGTCCACCGAGTGCAATACGGCCATTCTCCGAGTCATCCGCAGCCAAGGTCCCGACGACTTCAAGCAGTTGTGCGCGATGATTCAGGACATCTCGGTCCGGGGTCTGGCCGCGCGCCAAGAGCCGACGCTGCTGTCCCTCGCGGCGGCAATCGTGTTTGCTCCTACGGCAGAGAAAAAGGCAGCGGCGCTGGCGCTGGTTCCCAAATGTGTGCGCATTCCGACACACGCGTTCATGCTGGCTGGCTACGTGTCCGACCTGTCTCAGTGCAAGCCTGGAAAGGAGAAGGGCAAAGGCTGGGGGAGCGGGTTTCGAAAGGTGCTTGGTCAGTACTACACGTCCCGCCGGGGTCTCGAGTTGGCGACGGCGCTCACCAAGTACAAGAACCGCGAAGGATGGCGCCACGAAGACTTGCTGCGCATGTTGCACGTCAATCCTGCGTCGCTCAAGGACGATGGCGCGCGCCTGGTTTTCAAATACGTGTTCGCCTGTGCCAGGGGAGAAAAAGAGTTCATTCGCAAACTGTTGACCGACATTGCCGCCTCAATAACGCAGGAGCGGGCGATTCAGCTGTTGGAAACATCGATACCGGCTGCCAAAAAAGCCGAGAAAACCATACCATCATCGAGCAAACCCACGTCATCATCGACCAAACAGGGAGGAATTGTGGCAGGATTCAAGTCGGCAATTCAAAGCGTGTTTGGATCAGCAACAAAGGCAACACCAAAGAAGATGCAAATCGTTTTCAACCCCGAGTCCAAGTCCGATCAAGATGTTTCCACTGTCAAGATTGCGACCTCAACAACTGCATGGAAGCGCATCTGCATGACCCGCGTGCCAACTGGCGAGTTCGTGATTTCATTGGAACTGCCGCCTGGAACGCACGACTTCAAGTTCATTGTGGACGGGGTGTGGCAGTGCGACCCCAGCAAGCCGATTCACCAGACGGGCGAGCATGAAAACAACTACATCGTGATCTCAGACCAAGAATTGACACTGGCAACAGCAACAGCCACCCCTGTTTCCCGCGATCTCGTTGAAACCGCTGTGTACCTGCATGCAATCATGGAGATTGAAGCCTGCACTACGAGTGTGGCCGACCTCTACAAGGCCCTCAAGTTGGTGCGGGAATACGGTTTGGTGCGCGAGCAGATTCCCACGCACTTGCTCAACAGTTCCGACATTTGGAAGGAGCTGTTGATGTCGAAGGGTGCCAACGGCAAGCAGGTCGGAATGCCGCTGGAGGCTCTCACTCGCAACCTGGGAAAGCTGTCGTCGCTGCCGAGTTTCATGGGTCAGGTAAACACGGAGACCATCTGCGCGCGCTTGCGTTCCGAGGACGACATTCAGCGTTCGCGCATTCATCCGTTCAAGGTGTTGATTGCTTCCAAAATCTACGGCGCAGGGAAGGGATTGAAGGGTGCGCTGGCCTGGACGGTGTCGGCACAAGTGCGCGACCAACTCACGGTCACGTTCATGCGTTCGTTCAAAAACGTGGCGCCGACAAGCAAGCGCTACATGGCCGCGCTGGACGTGAGCGGCAGCATGGATGTGGCATGCATGGGCTGTCCCGCCATCTCATGCAGGCAGGCATCGGCTGCACTGGCGCACATGCTCTACGAAACCGAGCCCCATGTCTACGTGCGCGGCTTCACTTCATCCACGACATCGGGCTACAGTAGTTCAAGACCGGTTTCACCGGACGATGGGTTCCGCAACTTTGACCATCTGGTGAGACGCGGCATGACGCTGGAAGAATTCATTCGGGCAACCAATGCGCCATACGGCGCCACCGACTGCTCGCTCCCCATGCTCCGCGCGATTGACGAAAATCTGGACGTGGATGTGTTCATCGTGATGACGGACAGCGAGACATTCGCGGGCAGAGTGCATCCCCAAGTTGCGCTGAAGAACTACCGCAAGCACGCGAACAAGCCGGACGCGAAGCTCATTGTGGTGGGAATGACCGCGAACAACCTGACGATTGCCGACCCGAATGACCGCAACACGTTGAACCTGGCAGGGTTTGACGCGTCGATGCCGGAAATCATCGCCATGTTCGTGCGCGGGGAACTCTAATCAGAAAACCTACGGTTTTCCGAACCTTTCCCTCCTTTGGCATTAAATGTAAAACAAAACAAACTAAAAAGTATAAAAATATTTTTTTTAGTTTTAGGCCCAAATCAAAGGCGTTATTGAACCCATTGAGCATATAATATAATACTTGTTGTACCAGCATATGTAGTAATATAACTAGGTCCATAATCTGTTCCTAAACCATTAGCTGCAGTATTCCAACGACTGAATGTAGATCCAGACTTAACTAATGAACCGGTATTTCCATTAATAGTAACAGACGTCGGAGTGCCTCCAGTATATGTTCCAAAATATTGCGGATTAGGAATACTTCCACTTGTTGCTCCATTTCCATTATATTGAACTGTAGTAGCTGGCATAGAAGGACTTACATATGTAGAACCTCCTGATGGTATAATAGTAATAGCTGTTAAGGCATTATAGGAATCTTGAATGTCTTGATATGGATATCTGTTTTTTGGTGCGGTTACCCAATTGACCGGACTAGTGGATGCCGTATACAATACATTAGTAGGAGAGTTAGCAATAAATGTGGATGCTCCGTTTGAAAAATTTATTGTGAAACATTGGTTATAAAAACTATAAGCAGTAACAACGGAACCGCTAGACCCAACATTTGCCGATAATCCACATCCACCGGAAAAGCATAATTTGGTGCTTGTGTTATATGTTGGTATTGAGCTATTCATGTCATTTACGGCTGAATATGTTATATTTGAAATAGTGGTCCCAGAAGGCCAGTAATTAGAGTCTCCACCTGGTCCACTTGTTATAGTTTTAGTATAGTCATTATCATTTGCTGGATTTAAATAACTAGTATTTGTATTGATTGTTATAGTGGATGATGTAATAACTGTCTTACTCGCAATAGAAGTTATGCCAAGAGGGGCTGTGCCTGTGCCATAATTTGATGATGTTGCGCTTAATAGCGCTGTTGTATACACTGTTATAGTATCTGAACTCTGAACTATTTGAGCAATTGGGAAATAATACTGTATAGTTACCGAAGGAGTTCCTGCAGAACCACCCGACCCTCCGCCTCCACAATATTTAACAGGTGACCCAGGAGCCCAATTAGCGTAAAGTGTAGCAGTCTTGGAGGTAAATGTATATCCTGGCGCGTATATTGAACCTATACCACTAGTCGATCCATTCCATCCTAAAAATGTATATCCTGATCTGGTAAGTGATCCTTGTCCTAAAATTGGGACTTGGACGCCGGATGGATAATTTGTTGGTGCAGCTGGAACTGAACCACCAGTAGCTCCATTCGCATCATATGTTACAGTGTATGGAAGAGTAGCGGGAACCCATTGAGCGTATAAAATTTTGTTATTATTCATTGTAATATTTGAACCAGGAAGATAACTTGTGCCAGTGCCATCTGCAGCAGTATTCCAACCATAAAATGTATTATTTGGAGCAGAGTTTGAAAATGAACCATTATTTGGTGATATAGGAGCAGCAAAATTTGAACTATAAGTAGTGGGAGAACCAATAGGTGCTGTTCCAGAACCACCATTCGCATTATATGTTAAAGTATATGTTGTTGCAGGATTAATCCATTGAGCATATAGATTAACTACCCCTAACGCAGGCATACTAATTTCGCTTCCAGGAGGATAACTAGTTCCACTACCATCAGCAAGAGTATTCCAACCACCAAATGTTTTAGTAGGGTCAGAATTTGTAAATAAACCCGTATTATCAACTATATCTACACTGCTGTATGGTGGATAAGATGTATTAGAACTTGATGGAGCTGTTCCTCCTCCTCCAACGCTGTTACGGTTATATACAAGTCTAGGGGAACCTGAAATTAACCAATTAGCATATAATGTTGTATTTTGTGTAATATTAAAAGTGTTGCCGCCAACATAGGGTGTTCCTGATCCATCAGCGGCAGTATTCCAACCAGCAAATTGATAACCTGTTTTTGCTAATACAGGAGAGCCTGTGTTTCCTAGAACGGTTACCATGAAATTAGGCATGTATGGAGAAGATGTATCAACGGGAGCCGCTCCACTTGTATTGGTATTACCATTGTAAGTCACTGTGAATGTTCTTGTTGGTTCAGGTGTTGGTGTTGGTGTTGGTGTTGGTGTTGGTGTTGGCGTTGGTGTTGGTGTTGGCGTTGGTGTTGGCGTTGGTGTTGGTGTTGGTGTTGGTGTTGGTGTTGGTGTTGGTGTTGGGGTTGGTGTAGGAGTGGGTGTTGGTGTTGGCGTTGGTGTTGGTGTTGGTGTTGGCGTTGGTGTTGGTGTTGGGGTTGGTGTAGGAGTGGGTGTGGGTGTTGGTGTTGGTGTTGGTGTTGGGGTTGGTGTAGGAGTGGGTGTTGGTGTTGGCGTTGGTGTTGGTGTTGGTGTTGGTGTTGGCGTTGGTGTTGGTGTTGGGGTTGGTGTTGGGGTTGGTGTAGGAGTGGGTGTTGGTGTTGGTGTTGGTGTTGGTGTTGGTGTTGGTGTTGGTGTTGGTGTTGGTGTTGGTGTTGGTGTTGGTGTTGGTGTTGGTGTTGGGGTTGGTGTAGGAGTGGGTGTTGGTGTTGGCGTTGGTGTTGGTGTTGGTGTTGGTGTAGGAGTGGGTGTTGGTGTTGGCGTTGGTGTTGGTGTTGGTGTTGGCGTTGGTGTTGGTGTTGGGGTTGGTGTAGGAGTGGGTGTTGGTGTTGGTGTTGGTGTTGGTGTTGGTGTTGGTGTTGGTGTTGGTGTTGGTGTTGGTGTTGGTGTTGGGGTTGGTGTTGGTGTTGGTGTTGGTGTTGGGGTTGGTGTTGCTGGTGACACCTGCGTTTTGCAGCAAACATAGCTATAAGCTCTTCTGTCGTTGGCACGACCAGACCTTTTTTTTCCTGCCATTGTGGCTTGTTATGTAGTATTAAAATATTTTAATACTAAAATTTAAATGAAAAATTAATAATACAATGAATTAATATACATAGTCAAAGAAAAAGGAATATAAATGCTTCGCCCAATTAAAACAAAGACGCAATGAATAAATCAAACCATTGGGACATGCCACAAACCACAATCACATTTTATGACAATCGCGGTCGCATGGAAACCGCCGACATGCATCCAACTATGTTCAGTGACGGTGTTGAGCGCTTCATTTGCACTCACGCCCATGTTCCGGATGAATACTTGCCCAAGGACGTTTACATATTGAATGAACATTCCCAAACCAGGGAATACGTTGCGGTTGGCACATACACCACTACCGAAACAAAATCAACAGACTGGTTAAATCCGCGCACAAATGTATGGGAAGGCACGCCAAGCATTAAATGCTACATTTTTCATGAAAATTGATTCTGGCTGCATCATCTGCACAATAAGCACACGAATCAAGGTCAACATCAATTGCCACCACAATAATCGAATCCATGGCAGCCGAAGTCATTTTCTACACAATCATGATTGTCGTCTTTGTTGGCTACATGTTTGTCATGCATTTTATAAAACGAAATGAACAACAGGAGAACACCAGATGACCTGCTTGCAGAAGTTTGAAAAATTTGAAAACTTTTTTATCTCATTTTAGTGTATATGAAATGCAACACCAAAAACAACTGGAACAACAGAAAAACACCATAAGAGATGCAGTGGGTCGAGTGTTCGACGGATTTCAAATACGCAAAGATTTCAGTTCTGAACAATATCGAATCATAGATGCAACAACTGGAAAAACTTGTTTGCAGTTTGAATTCATAGACCATGACTTTATACAAAAGAATTCTCCCGAACTGCCACACAATCCGAAATACAAAGACCTAACTGTATTGCACATTTCGGCCTTGTCCAAATGTGGCGCGAATAATGGAAACCGTTTGCTGGCATTGGTCAATGTTTTAGTAGAATCAATTCCATTTATAGAATACATTTCACTCACGGATGCTTCAAACATACGAAAATGCGATGTTCGGCTTGGTTTGAATGAACTGAGCATTTTGACAAGTGAAACCGGCGAATCATGGTATAATCGTTGGGGATACAAGTCCCCCATCCATCATGCCAGAAACATGAGTTTCAATTCCGACATAAGAAATGCACGTATGAGTGAATTTCCATTGCTTCAGTCCATGATTATGGACGCGTTTCCAGAATTAAACACAGATGTCTCTGTTCACGAATATGTTAAATCGATTTCGAAGCAAATTCGTTCATTTCCGGAAGAGGATGAATGCACTCCAGAACAAACTAAAAAAATAGAAGCACTGAACATGTTAATTGGTGAATTGAACGTTGTCTATTCTAGAGGCCTAGTCAAAACAGTTGAACAAAGCAGAGCTGCACTAAAACCTTTGCCAAGTCCCAAAGGTTATCGCAGTCCCAAAGGGGGGGCTAATGATTCGAAGAAAACATCACACGGTGGAAATATAAAAAAGAAACGCATAACAAAAAAACGCAACACAAAGAAAAAAACAAAATACTGGTAATTTGCAGAATTATTTTGTTGCCATATAACATAAAATGGGAAAAGTTGGAAAATTTGTTATTTTGCATCCAAATGCAAGACAAGACCCGGTTAAAACATTTGAAGACCATCGTCATTTTGAACGCAGATTCAATGAATCATATGATGATATAGAACGTGCGCTTCTTTTGACAGATTTAATTGTAGAGAAACGACATTTGCTTAACGATGATCATTCTCTGAATAACCTACAGAGGTTGGCTTCGACATTGAAGCCGAGCGACCCTATTGAAGAGTATAAGTACAAAGATAGACTTGCTTCATTTCCAAAAAATCTTAAATATGTAGCAAAAAAAATGGCTTTATATTTCTGGAACAATGGCATTTCACTTTCAAGCATAAATCAGATACAAGGATTCGACCCAATCGTTGTAGTGGTCATCATTGCGGTTTTGCATTGTTTTTTAATTGAAATTGAAGATGAAGACGTTTTTGAACGCATATACGAACTTATTATAACGCATTATGGAGCGGAACATAGCCTTGCGTTCAAAGTGTTTTTCACATTAATTGATAAATTCAATATACCACATGGAAATGGATTAATGAGTGGTCCTGCCAATGTTCGTTCATATAGAAACAGCACACCAATTTACGAGCGTATTACAAAAGCGGTCAACCAATTGTCTGCAATGATTGGCCTGTCAGGATTTCTCAACGCGGACTCACCACAACTTGACCAAGTGCCACCAGAACAAAGACAAGAACTCATCAACCTTTTACAAGACACATCTAAGAAAGTTAGAATATATGCAAAGATTGAAGATGGTCCGGAACCTCCCCATTCAGCGCAAGTGATGAGCATGATTGGTTCGCTCGATAAGTCGTTGGTAGTTCAGAATGCTGAAGCAGTTGAAAGAATACGTTCAAAAATGGCATCTCGGGCTGCCTCCCGGCGGGGTGGCAAGCGTCGCAAATCATCAAACCATACGCAACGTCGCAATAAACAACACAAGAAGACCGTTAAACGACGCAGTTAAAACCCCTTGACAATGCGCAGCTGTTTCCCGAATTTGAATCTCTCGGCGTCCATGGTGCGCCGCTGCAAATTGCAGGCCAGGCACGCTAAAACCACGTTGCCACCGTTGTGCCCCTTGTCATTGTCCACGCGGTCCAACGTCCATTGCCGTGGCGCCATGACGTCCTTGTAAATCAGCTCGCAGCACTCACGACAGTATACACATTTTAATTTTCCTATTAATAACAATTCAATGGTTGCATCTAGAGAGATAATGGCGGATAAATCGTGAACGCCATTCGCAACGTCCTGTCTTGCGTATCCATCCAGCTTATTTTTTATTTCTTTTATGAAGAATTTTCTCTCTTCCAACGCGGGGTCATCTGCAATTAAGCGGCGCAGCACTTCCATCTGCTTGTCGTAAGCAAAGAATGCGTCGTCAATTGTCCACTTCATGGCGCGGCTTCTTTGAGCATTCTGTTTATTTAAAAACTTATTGTCGCTGAGCTTGTCGCTGAGCTTATCGACATTGCGCTTGCCTTCGATGCACACAACGTGTTTTGATTCATTCATTTGCAATGTTTGCATCATGCAAATATTATAATATACATTTTTCAAATTATTCGTCATCGTACACGGCATCGTGTTGGTTGCTATGGGTTGCTATGGGGGTCATCCAGAAATCCGTCATCTTAATATACCCATTTAACCCCATGGGTTTCAAGCAGTTCGCAATGAACGTGCACCATGGCTCAATGGTCAGATGACATGACAAAAGGTCCGATGGTTGCAGGTTCAAATCCCATGAATGCCACTGCGAAAAATAGAACCATTGTTCTGTAATGATCCCTTTCAGCAAAATATTAGGGGTCAACAAATTCCTATCCCTCGTAGCGCAGTGGAAGCGCGCCGTAAAACATCGTCGGTCACAATATTAGACTTGCATAAGTCCGAAAGATTGATGGTTATCGCCTTATGAGCCGGAGGTCGCATGATCGAAACATGCCGGGGGAATCTATTCCAATTCGGCTGCTTTGCAGAAGCAGTCTGTCATAGTTCAAGCGACACTAAACATGAGCATGACACTACCGGTGTATCTCAGGTGGCAAGAGCGCGGGGCTCATAACTCCGAGGGCATCCGATCGACACGGATCTCCGGTAAAATAAAGTTTTTTTTAATCACAATTTGATACATTCGCCCCCATGTTGTGTTCCTATTTGTATTTTAAATTTGTTTTCAATGTGCCTAGAAAAAGAGTATAAAATAACTATATAAATGCTTCGCTTTAATATAGTTTAACTTCAATTGCATCATGTTGACAGAGGTGCAACTATGCGAATGGTCCGATGCATTGACATCATTGAGAAAAATCAATGCAGAATGGTCAAGCGGCATTGATTTACACCGCGAATATCTCTCTAATCTCTTCGAGCAATTTGGAGATGAAGACATGCTTCTCGTCATCGAAGACATGATGCATCACCTAGACGCCCACATTTGCTCCAACCCGCTCGCATTCAGCGCTCCCGAATTCCATGAGTCCGTGCGCGACGTGCTGCACGAGTATTTTGAGGGCATGCACGCGTTTGATACAATTAATCTGGACATGGAGGCGGATGCGCTGTGCCGGTTCTGCGAAGCCCTCTATTTCAAATGGGTTGTCCCGGCGCGCGAATGCGGCAGCACGTTCATACGGAAGCCGCCCAACGGGCCGGTCATTGACGCGAAGTTGGCACGCATTCGGGCCAAGCCGCAGCCCGATCAGCGAACCGATGAGTGGTACAAGTTCCGACACAACCTGCTGACCGCCAGCAATGCGTGGAAGGCGTTCGAGAGTCAGGCGTGCGCGAACCAACTGATTTACGAGAAGTGCAAACCCTTGAAGGGGAATGAAGAAAAAGAATACGTGAACACGTCGTCGCCGATGCACTGGGGGCAAAAATACGAGCCCGTGTCGCGGATGGTGTACGAGCACCTGTATAAAACCCGAGTTGCGGATTTCGGCTGTTTGCAGCATGACGCGTATCCGTTTCTGGGTGCGTCGCCGGATGGCATCAATGTGGACCCGGGTTCGCAGCGATACGGGCGCATGTTGGAGATTAAGAACATCGTGAACCGGGACATCACCGGCATTCCAAAAAAAGAGTACTGGATCCAAATGCAGCTGCAGATGGAAACCGCGGATTTGAACGAGTGTGATTTTCTGGAGACGCAGTTCTCCGAGGAGGGGGACGACAGCAACGACAGCAACGACAGCAACGACAACAACAGCAACGACATGTCCATTCACATGGAGGCGGTGATGACCGGGACAATGATTTATTTCATGAAGGATGGCAGACCGCATTATGAATACGAACCGATCAGATGCACCCGCTCTCAATCCGAAGCGTGGTTTAACGACGCCATGGAGCGAAACCAGGCGCACATGTGGATGAAAACCATTCGTTGGCGTCTGGAAAAGATGAGCTGCGTGTTGGTGTTGCGAAACAAGCTGTGGTTTCAACACGCCATAAAAGTGCTTGACGATCTGTGGAAAACCATAATAAAGGAGCGCAACAATCCGCAAGGATGCGAACACCGTGCACCAAAGCGGCGCATTGCGCCCACTGCGACAACGGGACCGAATGCAACGGCCCCAAATGCGTTAAACAAGAGCGCGTCTTTCATGCAGGCATGGTTGTCAACATCACAACCTGTGTCTGCAAATGCAAACCCAAATGCAGTATACGAGAGAAAATGCCTAATTGACATGTCATCATTGGAATAAAAATAAAAATTGAAACATATTAAAGTATATTTGTTTATATTATAGTAATCACGAATCACCACACCCAATAATGCAAAACCCCAGTATTGTTCAGAAATTATACAAATTGCAATCAAAGAGCGATGACGAAGACGACGACGAAACGGAAGAACAGACGAAAGCCAACACGCGCGCCAATTCCGGCATTGATGAACTGGAGATGGAGGAGGAATCCGACGTGAGTAGCACCACTGCTGGTTCTGACACGGATGCCAGTGAATCCGCGTCGTCTGTTTCAACCGGCATAAGCGATGACGACGATGACGGGGATGACGACGACGAACTCATGCTGGATGAAGACGCATCAATTGAAACCCCGGCCATGGTTGCCAAAAAAACGGCCACTGCGGCATCCACCATTGCAAATTCGGATGCCAAAAAGAAGGCAACCATCGCCAACAAACGAGCGATTGCGTCATCCAAACCTCCCAGAGGCAAAGCGACGTTGCAAGACATTGAAACTCTGCAGAATTCATATGACGATTTTGGACACGATGAAGGCGACGGAGAAAGTGTCGCCGGTTCCGACGAAGACACCGGCCCTGACAATTATTTGCAGAAGTTTGAAAGCGAAATGCATGAGAACTACATTGCATCATGTCATCAAGAAATGATGCACCTGAACAACGCGGAGGTCAGCGCACTTGCTAGAGTGGTGCGAAATGCAGATGGTGTCATTGTTGATGCCATGCACAAGACGATGCCATTCCTAACCAAATACGAGAAAACGCGCGTTCTGGGTCAACGTGCAAAGCAATTGAATCAGGGCGCGCAACCCATGATTCCCTTCGACAAAAAAATCATAGACGGATACTTGATTGCACAGCTGGAACTGCAGCAAAAGGCGCTGCCCTTCATCATTCGCCGGCCCATGCCTGGCGGGAAATCCGAGTACTGGCGACTGTCCGACTTGGAAATCATTTAATGTGAATGTGCCTTAATGCGATGCGATGTTTTAAAACTAAATAATGAATTTTTAGTAAATGCATTATTGCGAACTGCTGCGTCCGCGTTTTACTAACCATATTGTAACACTTCCAGCGTTTGCCTTCAGCATTTCCAGCGTTTGCCGCAGTCGATGCAGGTGACAAAGGTGGTCATGGGTTCATCCGCCGAACGAGTTTGCAATTGATAGTAGGTGCATTTCGTGGAACGGCACTTGGAATTCGGGCACGTGAAGTTGTCGGTGGATGCTTCGACTTTGGTTTCGTATTTGTGCTTGTCGCGCAGCTGCTTTGCCTTAATTAGCGCACTCCACTTGCCCGGATTCATGTCTTGATGCGTCATGAACGCCAGTTCGTGCGCCTTGATTTGTTTGGTTGTCAGTAGATGCATCAAGTGGTCATTGGCCATGTTGATGCACACGGTGCGCAAGCGGTCGGCGTAAATCTGTACAAAGTAGCCGTTGTCCCATTTTTTCACAATGTTTTTGGTGTCGGATTCGCGCAGTGTGTAATTGTAGATGCCGCGCTCCAAATTGAGAGCTGCATTTTCAGCCGCATCTGAATTCATGCTCATTCCATTCATGAATCGGTCGGTCAGTTTAGAACGAACATTGTGTCGAAATGCGTCCGGATTTGCAATTTGCAAGGCAGTGATGGAATAAGAGTTTGGTGCAGTCGCCATTATTGAATCGTGTGTCTTTTGGTTCTATCTAAATACAAATATTTGTTGTTTGTCTTTATTCAATTTTTTACAAAATATAAAAAAATGAATCCTTTATTTCATGGTTCGTTCATTGCATCATTTCTTGCTAGTGCTGCGACGTGAAGCCTTGCGACGTTGTCGGCGTCGTTTTGTTCTACGATTGGTTCGTCCGTGTTTTTTTTTTGCACCACCCCACCCCTCATTCATTCTATCTCCCTCAATCGCATCATTCTTGTCAATTTCATCATTGTATTTTTTTATAATCTGTTGCATGGTTGGTCCAGCACGTACTATCAAACCTTGCAACACAGTTTTTATTTGGTTTCCAACTACCATTTCAATATCTGCCATCCAATCACGGGTTGTCTTATCATACCTAGGATCAACAAATCTAATTGTAGCAGTTTCAAATGCATTTGGTGCACATTGTGAAGGGGGTGGTTGAAACCCATACCTATGCGTGCAGACGTCATTGATTGCATTTAGTATGGCTGGAGTTGCAATCTCATATTTTTTTCCATCACCACCCATCCTATAATAATAAACAAATTGGCCACCCTCGCCCTGGGATTGTGGTTGAGGTGGAGGTGGAGGTGGAGGTGGAGGTGGAGGTGATTGAGGTCCCACAAGCCCGTCCGATTGGCGGTCGTACAGAATTTTATTATTATAAGTATCAATCTGCTTCTTGTTTTCTTCACCAACACCCACCACAATGGTAGAACCGGTTCCATTCCACCCAAAACCTCTGGCTGATGTACCCGGTATAAAACCATTAAATGTGGGCGAATCTGTTTCCTTCAAATTAAGTTCTTTTTTTAAGGTTGAATCCAGATTGGCTGGGGATATATCCTCAAATAAACTTGATTTTAATCGCCTAAGATAATAATACAATTGAGCTGAAGGAGGAGGAGGTGGATATTGACGTTGAGGAGCATATGGAGGAGGTGGATAATTCATTCTATAAAATACCACAATATTTAATTTGTCTAAATGTGTTCCGTGTTCCAAATGGTGTTGCAGACGGCGCACAAGTAAATGTATTTCATGTTGACGTCGTCGTACCGCATGTAGATGACTTCGCGCGGAACCGCATCATCGGCCGCTGTTGCAGCTGCAGCCTCCCCCCCAGATTCCTCATTGCCCAAAATCGTGGCTCTATCCGCATACTGCGTCGGGTTGTGGTTGCGGTTGCACGGACACTCCATGTTTGGGCATAAAATGGTGCTTATGCGCGGCAGCGTGGGGTCCAGCTTAGTGTATTTATTGACAACATGCGCATACTGATTTGTCCCCGTTTTGAAAGATGTCTGCGACACCACCACGTTGTCGATGGTGATGGTGTCGTCTTCATGGCCGCAATTGCGACAGTAATAAACGATGCCGTTGGTGTCCGTAAGACGAATGTAGTACATGTTGCTGCATTGTGTGCAAAAGTGCATTTGTGGAATTGGATAATTGTCTGGTCCCGATTGTTGCTATAAAATAATGTGATATTGTTTAATTCAATTTTTTGATTAAACAACAACGAAGCAACAAACAATGCAACCCGTTCATTGACATTGAGGTCCCGCAAGCCGTTTTGCGGCGTCGTCAAATGCGGTTTTAACCGCCGCGTAATTCACGATCACATTTATTTGATAGACGTGCGTGGTGCGCAAGAGTTCCGGCTGCGGGTGCTTCAAAAGCAAGGCATCTATGGCGGCAGAATGTCGCGAATGCGATCTGCAAAACGAAGCACACATGTGCTCGTAAAACGGCTCGTGAAATTCAATGTCGGCAATGGCTTGTTTAAATGCGGACATCGATTGAAGCAAATGCAGCATGTTGAACTGGTAGTTTTTGTACTGAATGATTCGATGATAGTTGTCATAATCCGGATTTTGTCGGGTGATGCCGGGCTCGTGCAACAACGGTTTGTCATCCAGCAGCGACATGATGGTCAACAACACGGATTTTATGGTTTGGCACCCGGTCCACTGATCCCCGCGCCAAGTGTTCAAAATACTAACGCACATCTTCCGGGTTTTGTACATGTTGGGGTGCATGCGAGTTTCGCCGTCATTGGTCAAAAACTCCACCACCGGCGGGGAGTGCGGATAATCCGCGGGAAATTTGAATTTGTAAAAGTAGTACCCGCCGTCATAGAGCGAACCTTCCGGTCCAATGATCAACGCATATCCGCACAGCATGTCGGTTTCACTGTGTTTGTAAAAAATGCCTTCTTCGGGGAGGGTCATCATTTCGCGCACGTCTTTCAAGAGCCGCATGGTTGTCTCCTTGGAGATGAAGACAGGAGGAGGTAATGGATTCATGCGTTTGTATTGACTGGCGTTGGCGATGCATGGTGTTCATATCAATTTTGTTTTATGTCTGTTTTTAAATAAAACATTTTTGAACAAAATGAATTGTGCCGTTTCTGAGGGATTCGATTTTTTACAACATTAAGGGAAAAATTGAAATAAAAAAATGTTGCCAAAATGTATCAACAAACCCCAACAAAGGAACACCCACGCAATGGCAACGAAATCGAAGCAGCAGGCAAGCCCATTTGATGCGTTTATAAGACAGAAGTATTCAAAGAAAGGTGAGACGTACACGCACACGCGAATTGGCAGCGAGAAGTTGGGAATATCAGGCGGCACATACACTGTGCCATCAGAAGAAGTCGGTGAGTTTTACAGAAAATACACGGACCACGTGTTTATACAAGGACGCCAGGAATACTTGACCGAGCGTCAGCTGGTCGACAACGGCCCTGGGTTGATTGACATTGATGAGCGGTACGACCCAGCAGTCGAGACGCGCCAACACACGAAGGAACACATTTCCGGCGTGGTTGAAACCATCATTGACCAATTGTCCGACATGGTGGTGCTGACTCCTGGGACATTGCTGCCCATTTTCGTGTTTGAAAAACCCGATGTGAACTTGTTGGAAGACACGACCAAGGACGGCCTGCACATTCTGATCGGCATGAAGATGGACCGGGCGCTGCAAATCATGCTGCGCAAGCGATTGCTCGAACAGATGCCCCACATTTGGGGCGACCTGCCTCTTACGAATTCGTGGGAAGACGTGCTGGACGAAGGCATTGTGCGCGGCACCACGAATTGGCAACTCTACGGTTCTCGCAAGCCGGGTCATCAAGCCTACGTGTTGAAATACTGGTACGTCATGAGCCTGGACGAGGAGTGCACGCTGGGATTTCACGAACGCAGCGTGTCCATATTTGACGTGCGCGTGAACTTCCAGTTGTTGACTGCGCAGTATGCGTATCATGCCGGGTTCGAAATTGCAGACGCGGTCAAGGCTGAACACGAAGCCGTAAAACAGACGATCGCCGCCCCCAAACAGCGTCGTGTGAAGGCCACCGGAGGTGCGGCCTTACCGGCGGGTGGTGTTGCCGACAGTGGCGAAAAAAAAATCATGTTTCAGCCCCCGCATGTTGAAATCATTCAACTGTCGGACATCACGGACGAATCCAAGCTGGCGGCCGCGATTGAACAAATGTATTCGTCGATTGAAACGCGGGTGTATGAGCTCCGCGAAACGCACGACTACACCATGTGTTTACCGGCAACATACTATGATTCAGAACCCAAATGGATTCGTGTGGGATGGGCGTTGCGCAACACGAGCCCGCACCTCTTTCTAACCTGGATGGCGTTCAGTGCAAAGTCGACCAAGTTCGCTTACAGCATGATCATCGAGTTTTACGACAAGTGGCAGCAATTCGGAATGAACACGCCGGCGGACGGTCGGTGCCTCACGAAGCGGTCGATCATGTTTTGGGCCAAAACGGATGCGCGCGAAGCGTATGACGACATTCGGCGCAAGACGAACGAGTATTACATGGAAGAAACCATGAAGACCAAAGAGGCAACCGATGTGGACTTGGCTCACGTGGTGTTCAACTATGCCAAGGACAAGTTTGTCTGTGTCAGCATCAAAAACAACGCCTGGTTTTCGTTCAACGGTCAGCGCTGGGAGGAGTGCGATTCCGGCAATGCGCTGCGGCTCATGATTTCCAAGGACATTTACACGATGTATCACAGCAAACAAATCGAAAACACAGCGCAGATGAATCAGGAAGACCCTGGGAGCGACGAGTGGAAGGACAAGAGCATCCGCGCGGAAAAGTACACGGAAATTTGCATGCGTCTGAAAACCACCACGTTCAAAAACAACATCATGAAGGAGGCGCGCGAGCTGTTTTACGACAAGAACTTCGTGGACACGCTCGACACCAATGCGCACCTGATGTGCTTCAGCAACGGGGTCATCGACTTCACCGAGAAGCGCTTTCGCCGCGGTCAGCCCGACGACAACATCAGCAAGTGCACCAACATCGACTACGTGCCGCTCGACCGCGCGAAACACGCCGCCGTGATTGCCGAAATCGACGAGTTCATGGCGCAACTCTTCCCCATTGAGGAGCTGCGCAGGTACATGTGGGACCACTTGGCGTCGTGCTTGATCGGCATCAATCGCGAACAAACGTTTCAGATTTACGTGGGCGCGGGCAGCAACGGCAAATCCAAGCTGACGGAGCTCATGTCGCGCTGTTTCGGCGAATACAAGGCGACCGTCCCCATCACGCTCATCACGAACAAGCGAAACGGCATTGGCGGCACGTCGTCCGAAATCGCGCAGCTCATGGGCATCCGGTACGCCGTCATGCAGGAGCCCTCCAAGGGCGACCAAATCAATGAGGGGGTGTTGAAGGAGGTGTCGGCCGGCGACCCCCTGCAGGGACGTGCGCTTTACAAGGACATGGTCACCTTTATACCACAGTTCAAGCTGGTGGTGTGCACGAACACCATGTTTGAAATCAAGAGCAACGACGACGGCACGTGGCGCCGCATTCAGAAGGTGGACTTCATGTCCAAGTTCTGCGACACCCCGAACCCCGATGGCGATGTGGACAACCCGTACCAGTTCAAGATCGACCGCATGCTGGACGAGAAGCTCAAGCGTTGGGCGCCGACTTTCATGGCCATGCTCGTGGAACACGTGTTCAAGACAAACGGCCTGGTGAAACCGTGCGCCATGGTCGCCGCCAGCAGCCAGAAGTATCGTCTGGGCCAAGACTATTTGGCGGAGTTTGCACGCGACAAGATTAAGATGCAGCAAGGTGGGCGCGGCATTAAGAAGACTGAACTGTACGAAACGTTCAAACAGTGGTACGTGCGCGGCCACGGTCGAGATGTGCCAAAGGGTTCTGAGCTGTATGAATACATGGACAAGAAGTTCGGAAAGTACACAAATGGCGCATGGCGCAATGTGGCCATAATTTACGAGGAGGATGATGATGCAGCGGAAAACGACGAACAATGAACAATCACGGGGGTGATGTGGTAAAAAATGCATTATATTTTTTTATTTGATAAATATAATACATATAACAAGCCCATCAACAAAATGAATGCAACTGATTCCTCTGCAGCAACTCCAGCAACCGCAGCATCCATCGCGTCATCCTCACAGGCTGCGCAACAACAACAAATGCAGCTGATGAGCCAAATGACGCAAATGATCAATGGCGCAAATTTGTCATGTGCAAAGGGCACCGATTGTTATAAAAATCAGCAAATAACCGACGCACGAAACAATTACAACGCTGCAGTCATTACCCAGAAACAGGCGCCACAAACGGTGGACACCGCACTCAAAAATTACTTGGTTGCTTCAAAGGGGCAAAATGGAGCCAACAAAGAACTAATGAGCCGTTATACAAAAAATGGTGAGGATGAAAGAGACAAAATTACGCAGCAATTTAAGGAGTGGGCCGACGACATGACTGGCAAAAATGCCACACTTTCGCAGAACACTGAAACCATTCAAACCATGACTGCCAGCAACCATCTTGCAAACCACCGATTGAGCACAATTACAAATGAAACGGACGATGCAATAAACAAATTGAATTTGATGGAACGCAAAATGCACTTCACCGGTCAAGTTATCAAAGCCATTAATGGCATTGAATACTACATTAAACTCGTGTATTGGTTGGCATTTTTGACGTGGATTGCGTGCGTCATTTACGACCGCGTGTTTACCATGAAAACGGCCGTGTTGTTTGTTGTGTTCACGGTCATTGCATTGTTGCAGGACCAAATCATGAACATGGGGGCAGCTGCATTTTAGAGATGAACAAAAATAAACGCGGCATCAAAACGCGGCATCAAAACGCAGCGTTCATGTCAAAGATGTCGTCCGTCTTGGTTTTCTCGGCCAGCGCGTACTCGCTCACCTTCTTTTCGAAGAAGTTGCACACGGACGGCAGGCTGATCATTTCCATGAAATCGAAGGGGTTTGCGGAACCGTAGAGCTTGTCGTAGCCGAGCTGCACCATGAGTCGGTCTGCGACGAACTCAATGTACTGCGTCATCAGCTTGGCGTTCATGCCAATGAGGCGGCACGGCAGCGCCTCGCAAATGAACTCGCTCTCAATGGCCACGGCTTCGCGCACGATTTCCGCCACGCGCGCCTTCTGCGTGCGCTTGCTGAGCTTGTTGTATAGCAGCACCGCAAACTCGGTGTGCAGCGCCTCGTCGCGCGAAATCAGCTCGTTGCTGAACGTGAGGCCGGGCAGCAGGCCGCGCTTCTTCAGCCAGAAGATGGAGCAGAACGCGCCGGAAAAGAAAATGCCTTCGACGCAGGCAAAAGCGATGAGGCGTGTTTGAAACGAGCTGCGCTTGTCGTGGATCCAGCGCTGCGCCCATTCCGCCTTCTTCTTGATGCACGGAAACTGGTCCATCGCGTGAAACAGTTGGATGCGCCGGGCTTCATCCTTGATGTAGCTGTCAATCAGCATGCTGTAGACCTGGGAATGAATGTTTTCCATGGCAATCTGAAACCCGTAAAAGGCGCGGGCTTCCGCCAGTTGCACGTCCGTCATGAATCGCACTGCCAGATTCTCCAACACGATGCCGTCGCTCGCCGCAAAAAACGCGAGAATCATGGAAATAAAGTAGCGCTCGTCGTCGTTGAGCGCGTTGTTCCAATGCGGGGCATCATGCGACAGGTCAATCTCTTCCGCACGCCAAAAACAGTCGACTTGTTTTTTATACATGTTCCATATGTCGTTGTCCTTGATTGGAAAAAGCACGTATCTGTCATTGCTTTCAGCAAGCAGCAAGTCTTTGACTTCTTTTGGTTCCTTCGATTCCTTGGATTCCTTCGATTCCTTCATGTCATTCGATTCCTTTCGCAACAACGAGTCAGCGTCTTCAATTGTCGTCATGTATTTGTCTTTGGATAGCAGTGGGATAAATAGTTTGTTGCGTTGTGCTTAATATATTTATATCCAATATTTTATATAACCGGAAATTCCGATTGTTGCATCATTGTCGCGCGATTGATTTGAGAGGATGACAGTTCAACTCCCACATGAATTGGCATGCGATGGCTGCGGGATTGCCAAAGACGATATTGCCGAACTTGAAAACATGCAAGGGATGGAGGACTTAACGCATGAGCTCTTCGCAAATGCTGCGCGCATTCACAACGCGATGCTAACAAACCCACTGCTTTTCAGGGTGTTTCACAAATACAAACAAGCATGTCGAGAGATATTGCAGAAAAAAACGGAAGCATTGACCCACTTGGTGTTCCTGTCCGATTATTGCGACACAATGAACGAAAATGTGCACCATCATGCGCAACATGATTTGAAATGCATTCAGCGTGAAATCGCCAACATTCACGATGAAATTAAGACTTTAGAAGAACTGCAGTGGTCGGATGACGAATCCGAATCTGAAGATGAAGATGAAGACGATGAAGACGATGATGATGGGTTGGATGATGATCCATTGGAGGACAAGGATGATGGTGTTTTGGAGGATGAGGATGACGACAATGCAAGGGTTGATTCATCATCATCGTCTTCTTCGTCGTCATCTTCAGATTCGGATTCGGATTCGGATTCGGATTCGGATTCAGTCATGGACATGATGGACATGGCAACATTCCATGCAAATCACAAATTGGAGTGACATTCACATGAGCAGTGTCATCTCATTCCACATTCTCTCTTTAAAAGCCCATAGGGTTTCATCAAACGTGCCAAACGCGCGCGTCGCTCCGCGAAAATGCGTTTCCATCGGCGCTGAACCATCCGAATCCAAAACGTTTTGATGATTGCAACGCATTCTCCACCGGGTTCCATCATGATTGGCTGCACGATGTCAAGCGACGGGTATTTATTGGAACGGTTCACAATTGCATCGTATGCACGAATGTTGCCGGTGTAGCGTCGAACCGGGTGCGGATACGATGCAATGAGTTCAGCGTAGCTGTTGTCATAAAATTCGGACAATGTAACGTCCGACATTAATAACAAATGGTCTGCAATGTGCGGGTCGCATGGTCCGTGCAAATGTGGGTTGTAAAATTCACATACCCCCAATTGCAATGGCTCTCTCATAAATGATACAATATGCAATTATGGATTGTAATCTTTATTACATTTCGAGCATATGTATCATTGAATCATTGGCATGTTTGGAGAAATATATTTTTATTTATATATAATATATTTCAAATACATAATATACGATATTGAAAATGAATTCCAATTTAAGAAGCATCTCTCGTTCCTTCATGAGCGGATTCAAATCCGTTGAATCCGGTGCCGCAACCATGGCAACCGACAAGAATGTGCTTTACATCATGCTCGTCATTGCATTTGTGAACGTTTTGGGCTATTTGATGATGGGCAATTTTGAAGCGGTCGTGTTTTTCGCGATTGTTGCATATTTAAGCACGTTCTTCACAAAAAACATGGTCATCGTGTTTTTGGTTGCCATCTTGGCAACAAACTTCCTCATGGTGTCAAAAGTGAATTATTTTAGGAACACTTCCAGAGAAGGCATGACAAACCCGGATGCGGATGCCGACAAGGTTGCCGTGGATGCCGCCAAGGATGTCGCCAAGGATGTCGCCAAGGATGCCGCCAAGGATGCCAAGAAGAAGCCGGATACCAAGCCCAGTGCCAGCGCCAAGCCCAGTGCGACCCCCAAACCCAGCGCGACCCCCAAGCCAACCAACAAGGGATCCAAAACGACCAACACGGAGAAAAAGAAGGAAGGCATGAACGGAAAGCTTGCCCCCGCCAAATTCAACAACGATGAGGACTCGGATGACGATGTCGCCGATTCCGCCCCGTTTGCAAGCTCGTCCAAGAGCATTGAACAAGCGCACGACAACTTGCAGAAGATTGGCGGCATGAGCACGCAAACCGAAGAAGTCATGAAGCAGCAGAAGATTCTCATGGACAACATGAAGACAATGCAGCCCTTCCTTGAGACCGCCGAGAGATTCCTGGACAAGTTCAACATGAAGGGCATTGACGGATTGCTCGGAAAAATCGGGTTGAGCGGCTCGGACACCAACGCCAACGCTTCATCCTAAAAATTCAAATACCATCACCCCGCATCACCATCCAACCCCGTTTTAATATATTTAAATTATATACAACAAAATTCATATAATTTACACAATTTGCATCATAACAGTCATTCATGGTTGCACGACGTTGTCCGCCCGGCGTGTTCTGCATTGAAAATGTGTCAATGACCATTTTAGCAATTGCATTCACATTGATTGTCGTGTATTTTTTTGCGAAGGCGCCGTCGTCTTCTGAACCGCGGCATTTGCCCCTTCGCCAAGAATCTCATCCGTCCATGTTTCAGTCGAGAGCCAATTACGGCGTGTCGAATGCGCAAGAAGACGTTCTGCTGAATCCGTACGTGCCGCCGCTGCGCGATGACCGCAGCATGGACATGGACATTCGCGGGCCCGTTGCCGTTGCTATACCAATCAATGTCAGCACGCAGGGAACTGCCAATGCCGCGTATCGCCAAGTGGGGATTTTGACGCGCATCAACGGACCCGAAACAATTTTGCCCCTCATGGGACGCCCCCTGTTCCGAAACCGCGACAAGTGGCAGTTCTACACCATCAGCGAAAAGAGCAATTTCATCAAGCTGCCCATTTCGGTGAAGGGGCGCAGCTGCACGAATGAATACGGGTGCGACAACGTGTACAACGGAGACACGGTTTACGTTGAAGGATACAATGACGCGTTCAAGGTGACCGCATACGACAATTCGGTTATGCAGTACTTGCCTTTTTAGGCAGGCGACACGGTGGATGCCGGGGATGCCAAATCCCCCAACAATGCGGATGCAGCATTGCTTGCAACCGACATTGCAGACTTTCCACCCTTGTGCGAAGTGCCCTTTACGGTCGATTTATCGCCCTGAACGTCGCACTTGTTGGTGCTGGGGTTCCACTGGGCCTTGGATTCACAGCACTCCTCGTTTCTGCATCCCGCCGCCGCGCTCGTCGAATCCTTTTTTTTATGGTGTTTGTGCGGGTGGTCAATCGGCCCCACGCGCGACGGATCAAACTCCCATTTATATTCATCAAAATTCAGTTCATCGCGTCGGTTGATGTCATGCATCGCGCCATAAATGTAAATGATGCCAACCACAATGGCCGCAATGATCAAAAACCCGGCAATGTAATTCGGCAAAAATCCCGCATTTGCTAAAATCGCCAAAATCAAAACCGGAATGCACATGTAAATGAAAATTTTCATTACTCCCGCCTGCGCCATGAAGCGTTTTCCATAATACGTGTTTATTTGAATCATGCGCTCTTTTGCGGTTCGACTCATTTTCGCGTCTTCCAACTGCAGTCGGGCTTCATTCAATTCATCATTTGCCAGTTGAAGCAATAGTTTCCGGGTTTTCAATTCATCCGCTTTATTGGCAACATCTTGATTGGAAACAACGGACGCCGACCCAATGGACAAAAGCAAGTTTGACCGTATCGCCTCGTTTTTGTCCATTTCATTTGCAATATTGGTTCGGTCGGCCGGAGTGGTTGCCGACGCGTATTTGTGCATTAAATCTTTTTGCGCGTCCTGCAAATTTTGAACACTCGCCAGCATCTGTTGTTGCGACATGCTTAATGTATCTGCAGAAGAAGTGGGATTTGTTGCCATTCGTGTGTGCGTTGTTATTATAATTGTATTGTTATAATAACTTATTTTATTTTTTAAGAATGATCACAAATGCTTCGCGGTTTTATACAATAAATAAATGGCAAACACTCCGAACAACACGATCGCATATTTTTGACTTTCAACGACGATTTCGCTGTTGCCCAATGCAGCATCTAGGTTGGGGTTGGGGTTGGGGTTGGAAAATCCTTCTTTTTGTTGTTGTTGCATCAGCGCGTTATACTGCGCGACGTCATTGTGAAGCTTCGCATTGATTTTCTGCATGTTTGCGTTCAACCTTGATGCGGTCTTGGCATTTTGTTTGCCGTGCTCCGATTTTTGGTTGGCGGAATCAACGACCGCCGTGTTGGACGCAGCAAGCGCATCAACCGTGCTTCCCAGTCCGGCAACCAAATCCGATTGCGCTTGCGGCGATGCCTTTGAACCCGAATCAGCGGACAATTTCATGACATCATCCATCATGACCCTGTGATACATCATGTGCCGACTAACCATCCGGTTGTATTCCTTTTCAGACACATCAAGCGCGTGCGTTTCCTTTGTGGTCTTGGGCACATCTTCTGCGTTCGCTGTGGTGGTTGGCCGAATGGCTGATTTCATTCTTTTATTATTAAAATACCACTATATTATTTATTCTGAATCCGCATCCGCATCCGCATCCGCATCCGCATCCGCATCCGTGTGGAACTATTGTTCTAAATCATAATTGACATCATCGAACCCATTGGCGGATTCCGGACTCATTAGCTCATTTTGAATTGTCTCCGGCAATTCATCCGCTGTCAAAACCCGATACGCCAAATAAGCTAAAAATAAGCCCAATGCAACTGCCACTCCTAGCTTGATGCGTGAATACAACAACACGCGTTCCGAATTTTCTTCGTCGCCATCCATTTTGATTTGTGCTTGAATGTCTTCGTTGAGTTTGGTTGCATCCACCTCTAGTTGCTTGGTCAAACCAGAAAGGGAGTCACCGTCGCCGTCGTCGCCGTCGCCCCCTTGTTGCGTAAACGGTTCTTTCGTGGACTGGCTCAGCTTCAACTCATTTGTCAATGCCATGATTTGTTGATTCAAACTGTATAGTTTTTTCAAAATGGGGATGCCCGATTTTCCACCCAGTTTGGTGTATCCATGCGGAGGGGTCATGGTTTGAACGCCATCTTCCATGGCGGACGAAACGGTGGAACTGGGTGATCCGGCGACGTGTCCGTAGCACGAACCGGCAAACACGCTGTTGCCATTTTTGGGGTTGTTGTAGGATGCATTGTAATAAGTTGCCATGGTGTACACGTGGGATGGGTCGTCGCTTGCAGCGCGCTGACACGCTTGTGCCGAATCCTGCACTCCCAGGAACTGCCAGCTTGGAATTGACATCCCCGCCAGTTGAGGGGGGACTTGATTGCTCATCGCATTCAAACTGGCATCCACTTTCCACACCGGGTTGTGAAACGCAGAATAATTGTAATTGAATTTTGCAGATTCGGCCGTGGAAGCCAGTGCTGCTGCCGTTTTCAGCCCCGCGTCGGTTCCACCGGACGACGGATTTGCGCTGTTCCAAAACATGCTCTGCCCCTCAAACGTTCCAGCATAGGACACACTGCCATCGGCATTCGTCGGGTCAGCTGTTCCCGCCTTTGTCAGTTTTGCAAATGCAAACGTGCCAATTGGTCCCTGTCCGGTTATAACCACGGCGTTCCCTGACATCAAGCCGTATGCATTCAGCCAGTATTCTGCAAAAAACCGAAACTGCAACGAGATTTCATTTGCGGGGGCCACATTCACGTCGGAAAATTGAGCGTCCGGCCCCCACGTCTGCACGTTTGTTGTTAGATCCACCGAAAGTGGCGCATCCGCCGCGTTTGCGGTTGCTTTTGGCGTTTGCATTGCCAGAGTGCGCCAATCCGTTCCACCAAGCCTCAGCACGAGCGCCGGAATGATTGCGTTCGTGACCGGATGGTTGAATGTTTTGCACCACGCGTCGGTGTCTCCCGCCGCCGGGCACTTGGGCAATGCGACCGGCAGCTCTTTCGCGGGGACAATGCCCTGCGCATTCGCACCATACAACAAACACTTGTTCGGATTGCAGTCAATGCCACACCCCGAGTTGGAATACAATGCGTACACGCAGTCAGTGGTGTCAGCGCACGACTTGAAACACGCCGCTTCAGTTCCATTGGATGGAAACGGCACGTTCGGAGCCAATGTGTTTTTGATTTCATTCGGATTTTTTATGGTGTACGGATATTTTCGAATGTCGCGTTTGCTCGACTCGGCCTCGACCTGTTGCAAGTACGTTTTATACAACTGGTTGTATTTCGCAACGAGTTGATTCAATTTCGCAGCATTGGTTTGACTTTTCACTAAATCAGGATTTGAGCTTGTCGGTGGTTGCGTCGGATTTTGCATTTGTGCGTTGAATCTGCAATTATTGTATCGTGGGTTATATTCACTATACAATAATTATATTATATTTTTCCATTTCCTAGCAAACACGCCTCTCAAACATAATGAATGCGAATCACCGGACCAGAGTCGGACCGCCCTTTGTAACTGTGCCACGGCTGCGATGTGGCGCTGATCCGCTTCACGACGTACGCCGCGGTTGCAACAAAAAACACGACGAGTATTATCCAGCAAATCGCGTATCCTGCGGAGGTCGTTGTTTCCGACATGAGATTTCGCATGGTTATCACGAGGACAATGACTGCAATGATGAACAAAAAAATGAATTCATACATGTTTGACCTCCGCATCAACAGGGTGTATTCATTCTGAGCTGTCAAAGTTTCATCGGAATTGTATTCGGATTCATAACTGTGAACTAAGTTCGACATTTGCGCGCGCTGTGGATAATATATTTTATGATTATTATTTATTTATTCATCATTGGATTATAAGTGTTGTATGGTTTATCCGGAGTTGGCTGAATCACGGTGTCTTTTAATTGAGCCACTTTGTTTTTTGCGTCTGCTAAAACGGCGGATTCTGGATCACCGATTGTTTGAAAAATGAAATAAGACACGATTCCAATTCCCACCAACAAATAAATGATGCGCGCAATGCTGTAGTAATACACGAATTTTTCAATGTTTTTGGCATCGTCCACCATTGATATTTGGACCGGCGTGGGTGCGTCGTTTCCGGCTCCGGCTAAACCGGTGATGGTGTCGAATGATTCTTTCAAAGGCATCGGCATCCGGTTTGGCATGATGGTTTTTGTTGAAGCTAAACTCATCTCTCTTTTTGCAAGGGTTGTGTTCAATTTTGAATTCTCGTTTGTTAAATCATTCAACACGCTTTCATGCTCTTCCAATTGTTTGTCAACGGCTGCCTGATGCGCAAACATTCTGCGGTAAAGTGCAGTCAATTTCGATTCCATCTTGTCATGCGCGCTCATTGCACTTGGCAGGTGGGGGTTCAGTTTGAAATTCGCATAAACCGCGGGATAGTTCTCCATTATTAAATGGAATTGCGTTTTTATGTCATCCAATTCACGGTCGTCTGTAGTCATGATGAAACTAAAAATATATTGAATTTGGGTATGCGCCTGATCTGCAAAATATACTATAAACACATATTTTTATTGTGTGATGTGCGCGATGCGCGATGCACGAATGCGCATTCATTTGGTGGTGCAAACCCGGTAATAGGGTGTTCTAATTGCGGTTTTGCTGAAACGGTCAATGCGGCACACTTGCCCTGGACGCATTCCAATTGCCATGGCAACCGGATCGTAGCGTGAAATGTTCGGCAACATGTCTGTGCGCACCACATTGTAGCGCATCATCATGGTCTGGGTTTCTTCCTCCGACAAAATGGTGTGCTTTGGAACGTAGCTGTGCTCCAGTATGTTGAACTGCAACCGGTCCAGGCTGAATATGACAATGTGGATGCCATCCTGTTCCCAAATTTGATTCAACACCGCAACATTGGTGTCATTCATTTCACCTTTCATGACAATGATGAGCGAATCCTGCTTTGTCAGCGTTTTTTCTAAATTGTATAAATCATCCACGCATTCCGTGATGGTGTCGCGGCGCAACGGCTTTCCCAAGTGGTACTTCACGTATGCCTTTTGGCCGGATTCTTTCACCACCAGCATGTCCAGCTGCTTGTTCGTGTTCATGGCGTGCACTTCGTTCATGCCGAAGTTGTCGTACTGGCTGACATCATACCCCTGTGTTTTCAAAATTTGCAGCAGGTTGGTGCGGGATTTATAAATGGCGGTAATTGTGCCACTGGCATTTCCGGATAAAATGGCGGCAGAAGCGGCGGCGGCTGTGGTCATTGTTTCGGGTTCGATCGTCTGCGTGATGCGTCTAATTTGTTAAATGATGCGGATATATTTAATTCAATTTTTAAATAAATTGAGTAAAACATGCCAAAAAATGTTTCATTGATACGCAGCGACAATGGTGGACCCCACCACGATTTGTCGATTGCCTCCGGTGGTGGTGACAACCGAACCACCGCCCGACTGAAACCCGCTGTTCAGCGCGCCCTTTTTGCGCGGCGCAGTGCAGCCACCCGCGCGGCATCGCTGCAGCCGCGTGTATCGTATGGTTTGGTCGTTGCTCCTAAAAGAAATCGGCACGCCGTTGGCGTTGATGGACGACTGCCCGATTGCGTTGTTGCGCTTTCTCTCAATGTAGAGCTCGGTGTCGTGGTTCTGGCTGGCCCACTTTTTAAACCCGCCCTGACAATAGGCGCTGTTTGCGGGGCTGGCGTAATTCGCGCCGCCTAAAGTGCGCAGGTAAACGGAGCGCCCCATCGCAAAATCGTTTCCACCATCGCTCGGGTAAAACTTCGACGGCATGGAGGACGGGGCGGAAAGCACCGCGTTATTATCCGCCTGCTTAATCAGAATGCCCTGGTCGGGAGGGCCGTTGAATTCCGCTTTTATGGGTAGATTGTAAACCAATTTCACCATTGCACAAATTTGAACGTGTGTTTATATAATAATACAGTATATAATACAGTATATAATACAGTATATAATACAGTGTGTAATACAGTATGTAATACAATTATATGAATTATGCAAAATAATTCACACAATTTCTCTCGAACAATGCCCTACTCGGTTGCATTAATATCGGCGCACCCTGCGCCATGCGCTCTGAGAGGCGTTGCTCGCGTCTCCTCCGAACGACTTGTCGTTGTAAGTGCGGTTAATGGCTTGATTCTTCTTAAATGTGGTGTAATCCGAACCATCATACACGTATTTCACGTTGCACGTGGACGATGGAATGCCGGTGCCGTCATTGGTTGCTTGGACGTGCCCGGCAAACAGCTTCCACGCGCCATAGACGGAACTGCGAATTCTGCCCTGCACCTGGTCGGACCCACCAGACACGTAGTTCTTGCGCCCTAAATAATCACCCGCATTGTTCACCAAGCGAAACGGGGTGCACACCGGCTTGCGCCCGTTCACTTCACCGGAACCGTACTGCCCATTCCATGCCTGCCTTAATATAACGCGATCCATGCTGCGTTCGTTTCCACCCTCCATGCCACTCCCGCCGTGCGTTCCTGCACCGCCACCCAACAGGGCGGGGGAATACCCGTTGTAGCCGCCACCCAAATTGCTGGGTTGGCTGTTGGGAGACACGAATGAGTTCGGATTGCGGGTCACGCCATCTAAAGCGGAACTATATCCAATTGATGTTGACATTTTGCTTGTTTTATAATTAGATTATACTTTATTTGACGTTGTTTGATATAATGATTTGATATAATAAAATTCATATAATTAAATTGACACAATTCATGAAAAAAACAATTTTATCCATTACTTCACTAAATTGCAGGCACGTTTTTATCCACATTCGCGTTTGCGAATCACGCTTCCTTCATTCCGTCATGATGCGCGGCGCAATGTTCATGGTCTGCAACTCTTGAAACAGCAGCTTGCACGCGTACGGAATCTCCACATACGCGAATTCGGTGCGGTTTTCACACATGTGGCAGCAGTGTATGCCCATCTTGTCATTGACCGCCGCAATCATCCCGCAACACTTGCACACAAACACTTGGTACTTGTCCGACGAATCGTACATGCGCCCGCGCGTGAATCGGCACGCCCCGTGCGCAACCATGCTGTCGCGCTCCATTTCACCAAACCGGTGCCCGCCATCGCGGCTGCGCCCCTCCGCCGGCTGCCGCGTCAAATTCACCATCGGCCCAATCGACCGGCTGTGCTGCTTGTCGTTCACCATGTGCTTCAGCCGCTGGTAAAAGGCCGGCCCGATGAACACGCTGGTTTCAATCTGTTCTCCCGTCAGCCCGTTGTACATGAGCTGGTTGCCGTTGCACTCGTAGCCCAACTTCATGAGCTCTTTGCGAATGGTTTCAATGTCGAGCTCGCCGAACGAAGTGCCGTCGCCGAACAGCCCCAGCTCCACCAAAACCATGCCCAGCAGCGTCTCCTTCAGCTGCCCGATCGTCATGCGCGACGGAATGGCGTGCGGATTGATGATGATGTCGGGTCTCAACCCCCCCGCGGTGAACGGCATGTCGCGTTCCGGAATGATGTTGCCCAGCGTGCCCTTCTGCCCGTGTCGCGAGCTGAACTTGTCCCCGATGACCGGCTTTCGCAGCGTGCGCACCTTCACCTTGCAAATGCAGTATCCCTCCCCGTTCCGCTCCAAGAAGTTGCGGTCGATGTAGGACTCCTCCTGCGTGCGATACGCGCGACTCTGGTCCTCGAACTTCAGCACCTTCGTGGGATCGTTGCGATTAATCGGCACCACTTTTGCGATGATGATGTCGCGGTTCTCCACCAGCGTGTTTTCCGGCATCACGCCTTTGGCATTCACCTTTTCGTAATTTCCGAACTTCATGCCCTTCGTTTTGGCGGGGTCCGGCTTGCAGCGCACCTCTTCGTCGCCGTTGATCTTCTTGTCCTCGTCCTTCTCGGTGTGGTAGATGACCGTCTGAAACAAGCCGCGGTCAATGGACCCCTGGTTCATCAGCACGCTGTCTTCCTGGTTGTAGCCCGTGTGCGTCATGATTGCCACAATGACGGGCCCACCCGACGGAATCTTGTCCAGCTTGATCATGCCCATCACGCGCGTGTCCACCAGCGGACGCGCCGGATACGTCATGACATACGCCGTCTTGTCCATGCGCTTGTCGAAATTGGTCACGTACATGCCCATCGCTTGCTTGGCCATGGCCGACTGGTACGTGTTCCTGGGCGACTGGTTGTGCTCCGGGAACGGGATGCAGGACGCAATCACGCCGAATATGGTGCTGGGATGAATCTCGCAGTGCGTGTACTTGTACTGAAATGCATCATCCCGCGGCAAATACAAGTCCGACGGCTTCATGGCAATCATGCAGTGGTTCTGCTCTTCGGGGTCGATGTATTCAATGACCGCATTATCAATTCTTAAATCCGTCAGCAAATCGTCCCACCCCAGTTCCTTGTTTCGCAACCGCTGAATGATGTCCCGATTGATGTAAAGCCCACCGGTCTGCCCATTCACGCGCAGAACTGGACGCGTGATGCGCCCCGCATCCGTGCATATGCGGATTTCCTGCGTCTTGTAATTGAACACCACCGACGTGTAAATGTTGATGATTCCGCGCGTTTTCTTGTCCTTGAATGCGCTGTGCAACCGTTCCGCATTTGCGGTGATGCCGATCCACGCCCCGTTCACAAACACCTTGACATTGGAATGCATTTCCGCGTGGGTTGCGGCCTCCATCGGAACAATGAACGCCTTTATCTGCTCCCGGATGTTGTCCGAGCTGCTGATGGTGGTCACGTGTGTCATGTAGCTGATGTTTTTCACCACACCCACGCTGCCGCCTTCCGGCGTCTCTGCCGGGCACAGAAACCCCCACGTGGTGTTGTGCAGCTTGCGAGGCGGGATCAGCTTGCCGCTCTTGTCTATCGGCGTGTTGATGCGCCGCAAGTGGCTCAAACTGGAGATGTAGGTCAGCCGATTCAACACCTGTGCCACGCCCACTTTCGCGGTGCTGACGTTCTTTATTCCGAAATCGCCCGTGGACAGCGCGCGCTTGAGCCCGTTTTCAATGGTGGATGATTTCACGATTTTGTAGATGTTTGTGCTGTTGATGATGCTCAAGTAGTCGTCAGTTGACCGCCACGACCCCGTGTTGACTTCGCGCACCACTTGCTTGGTCATGTCCTTCACCACCTTGTTGAAGTAGTTGCGAAACAAATTATTCAGCAACGTGCCCGTCGTGTCCACGCGCTTGTTCACGTACGAATCGCGGTCATCCTGGCGATTCGCGTCCGAACCAATGCTCGCATGAATCAACCGATTCGCCATGTATCCCAAGAAATACAGCCGCTGGCGTTCCGTGCTGCAGTGCGGAAACAAGTCGTTCTTCAGAATGTCCACGGCAAAGTCGCGCTTCTTTCGGGCACCCGACTCTTTGTCCATGTTGATGGGAGTGAACATGACATGGCTCGTCACAATTTTGAGCGCATCCTCCTGCGTGAGCACGGAATTGGCGTCAATGATGGACCCCTGCAACGCTCCCAACGCGGCAGAATTGTTGTTTCCCAAATCCAGCAATATGATTTCGCATATTTCACGGTCGGTTGTTACGCCGAGCGCTCTGAACACCACAAACAGCGGCACCGGCTGCTTGATGCGCGGGATTTGCACGTAAATCGGGAACCCGAACCCGTTATTTTTGTTCGCAACCATCATGTTGATTTGCTTCGGCGAGATGCACTTGAAATCCGGGACGGATTTGATTTCCGCCAACCAGTTCCATTTCGTGTTGCCCTTGGACACATTGAAGCAGTAGACGCGATTCTCGGCCGCGCGCTCCTGTCCCAGCACCGTCTTTTCACTGCCGTGCATGATGAAGTAGCCGCCCGCATCGTGCTTGCACTCCCCGGTCACTTGGTGGCTCATGTGCTGGCACTGCTTCAGCACGCAGATGTTGGATTTCAGCATGATTGGCAGCTTGCCAATCGGGATTTTGGGCAGCATTTTGTGATGCTGCTGCACGTTTTCCAGCTCGTTGCCGGTGCGCACGGTGATTTGGATTTTCACGTCCACCGTCATGGACGACGCGTACGTGAAATTTCGCAGTCGGGCTTCCTGCGGAAACATGAGTTTGGTGGCCCCATTGTTTTCGTGTATTTGCGGGCGATAAATGTTGAAATTTTTGAACTCCACCATGATTTCCAGTCGGTGTTTTTTCAGGGTGCGGTCGTAGTCCTGGTCGGAGGCAATGTGAACCGGATTAAACATCTGGATCGTGCGCTCGATTTGATTGGAGACGAATTCGTTGTAGGATTCCAACTGGTGTCGCACCAACCGCTCCAAGTGCCCGTTTTCAAAATACGACCCAATCATGTCCCACGGCTCCTCCACGTATTGGCCGATTGCGGCATTCACGGCGTCTCCGAGCGTCGTCATTGTTGAATAATGGGATGATGCGATGCGATAATGCGATTGTGAGGGTCGTTGGACTGGCTAATAATCAAATCAATTTTTGCGTTTAAATTGATTTTTTAAAACAATCACTGTGTTGAATGCATGAATTCTTCTGTGAATTCCTTGCTCCATACATTGGATGCACATGTCCAATCGGTCCGCATCGTCAAGCGCAATTGCTCCGTTGAATTGGTCGGATAACAAAACTTGTCGTGAATGTTCGGCATGTAGCCGCGCAATCGGTGGATGTAAGTTGAAAATGTGGAAAGTGGATGACTGAAAAATTTCACTCCTTGCGAGCATATGATTTGCTCTATTATTCCGTGAAACACAGTCATAATTTCTGCATCCAATTGTTTCAGCGCGTCGCGAAAAGTGATGACGTTGTGTTTCAGTTTAACCGCATCAAATTCACTTAACTCCGCCGAATCCGTTGCAATGTAGATGCACGCATTCTTTGCAATGTGCGGTTCAATGTTTTGCATGACAGTGTCAATGGGAATGCACGTCGTTTTGTAATCGCAACGCATGAAATCCCCTCGCCTCACATGTATCGCATGGTATTCTCCGCCAGAACTACCGCAACATGTGTGTTTCAACCAGTCCACCACTTTCATTGCCGATTCAAAAATTTCAGTTCTATAATGCACGTGCTTGTGTACATACATTTTCACGTTGTTTGCATCATCTTCATTGGAATGGCGCAACATGGAATAAAATGAACCCAATAAGCATTGTTCAAACCGCAAATATTTTGAATTGTGGTCCAGTTTTACTGCAGTTCGGTGTGCAAAACACGGTAAATCGATGCCATTGCTTTCTCCATTGCTGCAAAGATCAATGAAATTGTGGCACGTGTCAAAATTGTCCCGCGAAAACGATGGTTTTATTTCCGACATGTCGATAATGTTTTCCTTAACGCTGAATTCGGAAAAAGTCATTACCGAAATGCCGAAATCATTGAAATTAAAAAACAAGCGCAAATCGTACATTCGTCGTTTGTCCACGGATAAATGGTCAATGAAACACAAATCTGGGATAACCAGTGTCCGGTTTGTGCAATATGCCAATGCGCATGATAGTTCAATCGACAGCCGCACGTTGCTCATTCCACCCGGCCAAGGAATCACAATGATGTATTTATCATTCGGCACATATTTTGAAATGGGATCAAGGCCGTTCAACTGGTTCCAATAAAATGCATCCGACATTTGAATGGAGGCGCTGGATGCACCTGGTTTGGCCCGAGTAAAATGATAGTGCTCGCTTCCATGAATCACTATGATTGTGTTTTCATCCGATATGAATGCGCGTTTTTGTTCGTGGCCATCCCACACGATCGTGGCAGGCGCTATTGCATCCGCCGTCAACAAATGACGGCCCTCACCATTTACGGTTTTCAAACAACTGTTTGGGCCCGATGTGGATTTATTGGTTTGAACGGGCGTCAACGTGAAATCAGTGTCGCTGTACCAATGGACGACACAATTTGCATTCCATGAAAGATAATAAAACATGTCATTGGTTGCAAGCGTCATGCGCAAACATGTGCGGTAATTTGTTGTATTTAATTTACTATGAATGGCATGAATGTCCACAATGTCTCCCACAAAATTACAATTCATAGACAAATGGGGTGGAAAAGGTTTGCTATTTGCCAGCAGTTTGCCACTTCCACGATGTTGAATGTAATTGTCATCTTTGAAAAAAAATTGTTCACAAATGACGCAGTCCACTGCATACTCATCCATGTTTGATACTTTCTTGGAAAAATTCATAATAAAATCCATTAGCGTTGATGATGAACCGGACCCGGAAAGACGTTTGCGCTTGACCTCATTGTGAATGCCAAACATGCCGCCAGCAATCGTCCAATCATGTTGATCATGGTCGGCCATGATGTGCAACTCTTTCGTGGGATAATTTGTCAACCAATCGGACACGGCCACCTGCTCTCGTTCATTTAGAATGGAATCCAAATCTCTGGACAGCCACACGGACACGTTCTCGTCATCATGCGGCAAAAACCGAAGGGCCCGCAAACAAATGTTGGTTTCCACCAAAATCAATTCAAGGTCCGTGATTTGCGACAATTCCTCGATGATGTGCGCTGGTTCATCAAATGGCATATACACGCGCACGATCCAATCGGGATACAGTTTTTTCGCCAAATGATAATTCACATATATGCCTTTGTAAAATCCGCGTGAATTGCTGAATTGTGAAGTGGTGCCATACAATGAAAAACTGATGATTTTCTTATGTGGTTGGGGTTGAATGTTGATGCATTTTGCATGCCTTAAATAACACTCAGAATTCATGAAACAATTGTGTATTATGTGTTATTTATTATTTAATATGTATTATTTATTATTTAATGTGCATTATGCATCATTTATTATGCACGATTGCACACACGAGTTGCATTTAAAACAATATAAAAAACACATTGCATCATCTTATTAACCGGTGAAATTAACACACACACCTCAAACCCAATGGATTCATTTCATCAGTATCGATTTGAATCATTCGACAGTCCGCACATTGTTGGACCCCGGGTCAAGCCCCCGCCCGCCAAGCAGCTGGTGGTTGAACGCGTCGACATTGCCTGCGAAATTGCGTGCATCGCGGACTTGATACAATTGATCGACCAGCATCCCGTGGCTGAAAACGTGGAATACAACATCAACATGCACGCGCTGCACCGCATTGCGGAGCCGCTGCGCAAGCTGGACGCCATGGTCGGCATGGACTCTCTGAAAGAGCGCGTGGTGGACCAAATCATTTACTTCATGCAGGACCTGCATTTGCATCCCTTGGCCTTAAAAGAAAAGGAAAAGGAAAAGGAAAAAGAAAAGGAAAAAGAAAAGGAAAAAAGCGGCGCATTCAACGACTACATGCACACGGTCATTTATGGACCACCCGGCACTGGCAAAACCGAGGTGGCCCAGCTGATCGGCAGCATTTTCTCTCGCATGGGCGTTTTAAGAAAAAGCAAATTCAAAAAGGTGACGCGCTCGGACTTGATTGCCGGGTATTTAGGGCAAACCGCGATTAAAACGGCGGACGTCATCAAAGAGTGTTTGGGCGGCGTGCTGTTCATTGATGAAGCGTACGCGCTGGGCACCCCCGACAAGCGCGACTCCTTTTCCAAGGAGTGCATTGACACGCTGTGCGAGGCGCTGAGCAACCACAAGTCCGATTTGATGGTCATTATTGCCGGGTACGAAAAAGACTTGAACGATTGTTTTTTCAGCGCCAATCCGGGTCTGAATTCGCGGTTCACGTGGCGGTTCAAAATCGACGACTACACGCCGGCGCAGCTCGCGAAAATATACGAAAAGAAAGTGCGCGATTGTGGATGGCGGTTGCACGAACCGGTTCGCTTGTCGTGGTTTGAGGACAACATGTGCTATTTCAAGTGCTACGGTCGCGACATGGAGACGCTGCTTTCGCGCGTGAAAATAGTGCACGGCCGGCGCGTGTTTTGTTCTGTGCACGAAAAACGGCAGTTGACGCATGCCGATTTGGAAAAGGGCATGGCGCTGTTCACAACCAACGAAGAAGTGAAACAACGCAACGAGAGAACCCCGGCATCGGTGTCCATGTATTTATGACGTCATTGGTGCATTGCAATGTGGTATATATTCCAAAATATTATGTGTTTTAGAATATATTAAATTATTGAATTCATTCGATCCATGAGTTCTTCCAAAAAACAAATTGTGATTGACCACGGCAACTTTTCAGGTGGAACAAACAACACCACGCTGAAGCGACAAAAGAAGGTGAAGCCGCCCGCTGCCCTCATTCGTCAAAGCACGTTGAGACAAAACTTGCTTAACAAAATAAAAGAACATCAACGACGGCATGAAGAAACCCCTCAACACGGCGACGGCGCTTCAAAAACAGATGACACCGACCTAGCAAATCAGTTCAAAATGTCAACCAACTACTTGGAACAACTTATGGCGCGCAAACAAAACAAAAAGGCGTCCAAACCGGCGAAACCAATGCAACCAATGCAACCAATGCAACCAATGCAACCAATGCAACCAATGCAACCAATGCAACCAATGCAACCAATGCAACCAATGCAACCAATGCAACCAATGCAACCAATGCAACCAATGCAACTACAACCACAAATGATGCAAGAAGTGTCGCTGGAATTGCCACCCGAGTTGCAACCACACCCCGCAACATTGACGCAGTCTAGCATTTCCCCCGCCCCCAATTTCTCTCAATTCATGTCGGAACAAATTCAAACGTGTCAAATGCAGCCATCATCCGAACCCAAACAAACTGAAATCTCAAATAAGATTGCATTCAAAGATGTGCCGTATGGGTGCTTGCGCGGTGGAATCAAACCAACGTATCGCACGTATCACCGCAATCAAAATACACATGTTCAGAACACCAATCATCACAACACCACCCTAAAAAAATCGTTGTTTTCAGAAACACAGTCGCCACCGCAACAAGCAGAGTTGGATCCAATGATTCAAGAACGACAACGCAAATTGAGAGAAATTCAAATGAACATCCACGCCAAACAAACCGCCGCCAATCAGAATGCTGAGACAAATGAATCGATGACCACTGCGACGGCCGATGAGACGAATCATGCGAACACGAATGATGATGACCCCATTAACACAATGGTTCCCACAAAGATAAAAAAGGAAATAAAACAGACAATAACCAAAAAATACAGGCTCGGGAAGCATGCCAGTGGCAAGATTGTCGGCGTGTTCATTAAGAACAGCGACACCCGCCGCAAGATTCAGGAGGAGCACGGTGTGCTGCGACGCGAATCCATCGTGGAAATCCGCAAGTATCTGCACGACCATGGACTCATTAAAGTGGGGTCCGACGCACCCCCCGACGTGCTCCGCAACATTTATGAATCCGCAAAAATGACTGGGGACGTGAACAACACGAACAAGCACGTTATGCTGCACAACTTCCTCAAATCCGACGAGAACACGGTGGACACTTGAATTGGATTAAAAAAATAAAATAACAGTATTGTGTATAAAATGCAACCAGTGCGGCTGCCGAGGGCAATGCATGGATCAGCATTTGCTTTTCCATCTGACCATTCCACCCACTTGTTTTTCGACGATCAACGCCCTAATATAAATGATGTTCAACGTGTGTCCAGAGACAATGGATGGAATCTAAGTTCAGTGTGGTGTTTGCCAGATATAATAAAATTGCACGATGAAACCGGTCAAACGACATCATTCGATTGTGCGAGACAAAAAGATGAATACATTGCACGTAAAATGACAGACCCCGTTGCGGAAAATTTCAGAGCATTTGCGGAAGAATTTAGATCATTCTCAGTCGGTACAGGAATAACAAGAGAGATAATTGAGAACATCATCGAAAATGAAGAAGCACGCAGGCGCACAGGTCTGTATTTTTTCGACTTTGACATGTTGCTGAGTCAATTCAGCGGGTTGAATTTTCCAGAAAACCCATACAGTGTCTCAGACAAATGGTTGGCCCAATACGCGAAATATATTTTTTCAGATTACATTGGAGTAGAACCAGAATGTGGTCGGTTAAATCTATTGAAACGCATGTTTGCAGCGATTGGACCCGATCGCATCTATGTAATAACTGCAAATCCAGGTGCAGAGGAAAACCCCAAAATACCCGGTAGAATTATTTTTATTAAATTAATCCAAGTGTTGCTGCCATCATTTACACCAGCACATTTAGTGTATGCTGGCTCCAATAAATCAGTCGCGATATATGATTTTGTATCAACACTCGCTGGAGGAGGTGCAAGGACAAGAAGGACAAGAAGGATAAAAGCAAGAAGGACAAAACGAAAGACAAAGGCAAACCGTCGCAGTCACAAGAAATCACGACGATTATCATGATAAAACACAAAACCAAATGCATTTAAAGAGAGAAATTCATTGCATATTAACCTTCGCATATCAAACTACAATTTTGATATCCAATCAAACAATACAAACACAATGTCTCTCATCAAGGACTACCTGCGACTCAGCAAAGAAGCCACGGCGAAATACGGCCCCAAAACCTTCCTCCTCATGCAGGTTGGCGCGTTTTATGAATGCTACGGCGAGATGAATGACCGCGCAACCATCGACGACTTCTGCCGCACGTGCGAACTGGCGTGCGCCAACAAAGCCCCCGGCGTCATGATGGCCGGATTCCGGGATTACAGTCTGGAAAAGTATCTGAACAAGCTGCAGGAGGCCGGTTATACCGCGGTGGTGCATTCCCAGGACGCGCAAATTGAGCGCGCCTTAAGCGGTGTTTATTCGCCCGGCACGTTCTTCAACGGCGAATCGGCCGCGCTGTCCAATTGCGTGGCCTGCATTTGCATAGAGCGCATGCGCGCCAAAACCGTCATCGGCATGGCCAACATCGACGTTTTCACCGGGCGTTCCAGCGTGTTTGAAGCGGAGACGGAGCTCATGCACGCGCCCACCACGTACGATGAATTGGAGCGCTTCATTTCCTCGCACGCGCCGAGCGAGGTCATAATTATCACGCACAATTTCTCTCAAAAACAGGTTGAGGATTTGCTGAACTTCACCGGCATCGCCACCTGTGCCCGCCTGGTGCACCGGCTGGACTCCACCAATGACGCGGTCCAAAAATCCAAAAAGCAGGTGTATCAGCGCGATATCATGGATCGGTTCTTGCGGTCGTCGAAATCCGAGTGGCTGCAATTCGCCACATACGAATTCGCGACCCAGTCACTGACTTACCTGCTGAATTTCGTGCACGAGCACAACCCGCACCTGGTGCAGCGCATTGCAGAACCCGTGTTTGAAAATTCGTCGGACCGCATGGTGCTCGCCAACCACTCGCTCAAGCAGCTCAACATCATTGACGACGACAGCGGCGCCAAGGGCAAGTGCTCGTCCGTGTGCAAGCTCTTGAACAATTGCATGACGCCCATGGGCGCGCGCCACTTTCGCACCCGGCTCCTTAACCCGTCCTGTTCCACTTCCAAGATTCAACGTGAGTACGACATAACCGAGCACTTGATTTCAGCTGACAATGCAACAGACGCTTGGCGCCCCCAGCTGGCACAGTTGAAAGACCTGGAAAAACTGAACCGCCTCATCATGATGCGCAAGTGTGCGCCGCAAATGCTGCATTCGTTGCACGGGAGCTTATTTATTATCGGCCAGCTGCACGCAACAATCGACACCGCCACTGTTTCGTATTTGAACGCAACGAATGCGCTGCCACCCAAAACAAACGAATCCGTGTCCGACGTGTGCGCGCGGCTGCGCCTGCATTTGGAGACCGCGTTCCACATGGACAAGTGCGCCAACGTGGGTGCCGACCTGGGGGAATGCGACTTTGTGCGCGCCGGCATTCATGCGGGATTGGACACCCTTCGCGCGCAAAATGAAACCGCGACCAAAACCTTGTCCGAGATGAAGAGTTATTTGGATTCCATCATTTTGAGCGGAGACAAAACCCGATTCAACCCCTCCGACTTCGTCAAGATTCACGAAACTGAAAAGGGCGGCATTTCGCTGCAAGCCACAAAGCGCCGCACCAAACTGCTGGCCGACCAAATCAAGCAGCAGAAACTGGATCAGGTGCGCATTGGGCCCGACCAGCGTTGGTTTTCGTTGCTCGCGCTGACATTCCCCACTGCAACGGGGTCCAACAACGAAATCACGAGCCCGCAGCTGGAGGAGCTGTGCCGCAGCATCATCGCGTCGAACCAAAAAATCAAGGAAATCGTGGGGCAGATTTACGCCGGCTTCGTGGACAAGCTGCGCGACTGGGAGCCCGAGTTCCAGCAGCTCATTCACTTCGCCACGACGATGGATTTATTGCAGAACCAGTGCCACATTGCCGTCAAGTTCAAGTTCTGCAAGCCGACAATTGTGGCATCCAATGGTGGATCGGATTCCAAGTCGTTTTTTGACGCGCGCGACCTGCGCCACTGCCTCATCGAGCGGCTGAACGAGGACGAAACCTACGTGGCGAATGACGTGGCACTTGGTGAAGGCACATCTGGGCCCCCCCGGTGCGAAGGCACATCTGGGGGTGCGGTCGTTCCTGTGGGCTTCGCCCCCCGGGGCATGCTCATTTACGGCACCAATGCCGTCGGAAAAACGAGCCTCATTCGCGCAATCGGCATCGCCATCATCATGGCACAAGCCGGTCTCTACGTGCCGTGCTCTTCATTCCGGTTTTGCCCGTATACCACCATCTTCACGCGCATCCTCGGCAACGACAACTTGTTCAAGGGGCTCTCCACGTTCCAGGTGGAAATGAGCGAGCTGCGCGCCATTCTGCGCACGGCCACCGACCGCAGTCTCATTCTCGGCGACGAGCTCTGCAGCGGCACCGAAATGGATTCGGCCATCGCCATTTTTGTCGCGGGACTGACGCAACTGCACCGAGTGGGCTGCACTTTCCTATTTGCGACGCACATGCACGAAATCAACGGGTACGACGAAGTGCGCTCATTGCCCCGGCTGTGCATGAAGCACCTGACTGTGGTGTATGATAAGAGCAAAGATGAGCTGGTTTATGGGCGCAAGCTGGCGGACGGGCCGGGGGCCAGCATGTATGGGCTTGAAGTCTGCAAGGCCATGCACTTGCCGAATGATTTCTTGGAGTTCGCGAATGCGGTTCGGCTGCGGCACCGGGCGCCGCCGTCCGACCTCGGCATCCTGTCGTTCGAACCGTCGCATTTCAACGCGCGCAAGCTGAAGGGCGTGTGCGAGCGGTGCGCCGTGGAACTGGCGCAAGAAGTGCACCACTTGCTGCCGCAGAAGGATGCCGACAGCCAGAATTACATTGGGCACGTGCCGAAAAATCACGTGGCCAATTTGATGGCGCTGTGCACCCGGTGCCACGACGAGGTGCACAAGGCGACCTAATCCTAATTATGATGATGCTACGCGAGCTTTTATGGGTTTTCCGCCACGGGTTGCGCTGACAACCGAATACCGGCTTAACCGGTTGCATCGGCTCAATGCACGTTTTCCGGTTTTGGATTTTGCGTATGCTTCTCTCTCCCGGACACTTTTGAAAAAAAGAGCGGTCCTGGGTTTGTTCAGCACGTCACATCCCAGTGCCTGGAAGTTGTAGCACTCGCCTGCGCGATATGCTCTGCGCGAACACCGTTTCAACGTTTTTATGTTTTTTTTTGTATTATTTTTTTTATTTTTCTTGTATTGCGATTCCTATTTTTTCTTTTTCCTCCACGTTTGGCAGGGTTATCTATTCTTTCAAACTGAAAAACGATTGCTGACCTTTCTCCTGTCCCACCCATAGGTTCAGGTGAATGCAACATATTTCCTTTAAATATTAGACACACACAGTTCTCCCTTGCATCATCCATTTGGTCCCACAAATTTATTATCACTTCGCGGTCTGGTGGCACAACCCCGCGTGACCGCCAATCCCGTGCGGGAGGAGGAGCATAAAAAATAATGTTTCCTCCATCCACCTCTTTGTCTTTAATTAAATACCATATCATTGTTATTACTTTCCCTGACCCATCATCATCGTGCTTCGCGAAGTCTCCCAGACGTCTGTTTGAATGAGTTGCTAAATACGTGTGAAATTCCACTAACTCTGTGTCTTGTAATTTTCCTACTTCAAAATCACCACCACTATCTCTCGCAAATTTTTCTGCTATTTTGTGTGATACTATCGCCAGTGCATTAAAATCTATTTCTGGTTCAAATGGAACAAATGGCACAAATGGCACAGCCGACGCAGCGGTGGATACATCCGATTCTTTTATCGGTTTGGCTATGACAGGTTTCCTGTTAATCCATCTTGTATTAAAAAATAAATTGAAGGATTTTTCTATTTTATGAATGAAAAATGGTTTAACTTCTAAATCTCGGGCCGCATGTTTGGCGCGTTGGCGTTCAACTTCAACCATTTCCAATAATTTTTTTGTATCGTCCTTCTTATTTTCTTCTAGTACTTTGTATGCCTTAAGCTCTTTGCATTTTTCAATGGGAAACCGGTATAATCTTACACTACTAGCATATTTCTTTCCCAATACCCTTTCAATTCTATTTGCGGTTGTTTCATCCATATACTTATCCAAATCATTAGTTATATATGTTTCTAGGTCTCCTTCCGACTTTGTCCGTCGTAATGACATTGATTCTATACAATGACATTGATTCTATACAATGAAATGATATTATATTTGAAAAAAAATTGATTTCAAATTAGCATTTGAAATAAGGTCGCATGTTCTCTTGTTCACTGTGAAACAATGAATCTGTTCATTCTCTCGTTGATCCCGTCTGAAGCCGCCGAAGCCTACATGGACAAGCACGTCTCGAAAATTCTGTTGGAGGCGGTGCAAATGCTGTGCACGGCGATGCACGTCCTGGTTCCCGACACGCCAATCAAGGACGAACTGTACAAGCAGGCGCATTTGAATCACCCCGTCAGCATCTGGGTGCGCACATCGCGCGACAACTTCATCTGGACGCTGGACCTCGTGGAGGCGCTGCACGAGGAGTGGCGTTTTCGATACGGACACCCGGAAACCAAGTTCCATCGGTCGTATGAAGTTGCTCAGCTGTTGCGTCGCCATGTGCCGCGCGACCATTTATTTACGTGCCCACGCGCGGGCCTGACTCCGTTTGCACTGGCGATGCCGGATGAATACAAGGCGCGTAACGGAAACGCAGTGGAATCGTATCGGGCATACTACATGTCGCCCGAAAAACAGCGCATTGCAACCTGGAAGAAGAACCGACCTGCGCCCGAATGGTATTCTAACACCCGAATGGTATTCTAACAAAATTATCATTTAAAGTAAAAAGTGCAAAATAATATATTCATACACTTTATATTCATAAACCTTATAACCATTTTACCAAACCAATGGAGGCCACTTGCATTTCACCAATGGAGGCCACTTGCATTTCACCAATGGAGGACACTTGCATTTCACCAATGGAGGACACTTGCATTTCACCAATGGAGGACACTTGCATTTCACCAATAGAGGCCACTTGCATTTCACCAATAGAGGCCACTTGCATATGTCTATTTCATTTGAGCACTGGAGACAACTTCACAATGTATGCTGCAGTAAGACATTTTCAAAAAATATACAAAAATGTTTTCATATTTTGTTTGCATCGCAATAGACACACCGTGCTGCAGTTGTATCAATCGTACGATAATGTTGAGATTTTAATCATGGATGGAACTTACAATCAGCATCTCGCTCCAGCTAATTTGATAGAAGAACACAAATCTAAAATAAAAAACCACGTCGTATTAGCAACAGGTCATTATACTCCTAATTTTGATGAAAGCAATTTCTGGATAAGATTCTATGACCAAATAAATCTTCCATACAGCACGAGATATGATTATGAAGACATCAATCGAAACAAAGAAAGAGAACTAAATTTATACAATTCAATTGTCAGCAAATATGGTGAAAAATACATTTTTTTGCATGACCATCGCCACATTAACTATAGACATTATGATGAAAGAGCAAATGTGCATGTGGACAGCGAATTGCCCGTGTTTCATCCGAATTTTAATTATTACTCTGATTTGGCAAACAATTGTCATCATCATTTATGGAGTGCAGAATTATTGTCGGACAATCTATTAGATTACTGCACATTGATTGAAAATGCCACTGAAATTCACATCAGTGATAGTGCGTTTTCCTGTTTAATGCCATTTCTTGATTTAAAAAATGTGAAAAAAAAGTGCATTTCAACCAAGTATGATGTAGTTGGGTATCACAATTCATATGAAAACTGGGAAATAGTCAAAAGATGATAATTAATTCCCTCATTTTAAATTGCGTCGCATTACATAACACGTGTCATGCGTATCAACTATCTCAAAATTATTCATTTCATACAGGTGCAATGCATGCGGATTGGTGCGATCAACGCTCAAATACACGTCGTACTGATAATTTGTTTGAATGCAAAATTGGTGAATGATGTCATTCAACAACAATGCGCCATATTTTTTTCCACGATATGATTTGCAAATGTAAATTCCAAACCAATGCCGGTTTTCACGTGCATCAAAATCAATGTGCGTATATCCAATGAAGTTATTGGTTGCATCATTTGCATTGTAATACACATTTGTGATTACATGAGTTTGCAACGCATTTTCAATTGCGCGAGTGTTAAAATACCTAAAATTCAAATTGTCATTGTCGCTTTTTATTATGTGAATCATGCGACTCATCATGGTCATGTCATTGGGATTATCTTGAATTGTTTGCGCATGAATTCCATTTAACTGCATGATAAATGTATGCACAGTGTCAATAACCCGTCGCTGTTCATCCAGCGTTATGTCGGGGGACGACGGCACCATGAGGATTTCTTGGTTCAGCATCACGGAAACCGCATCATCGTCGCCATTGACGCCAGTAAAACCCGACAAATGCGCATGCGCGTGGATGGGATAAAAAAACGGGCGGATGTCAATGCCGTTCGCGTCAAAAAATGCAGCGGTTTCGTCCACCGTTTTCGGATTACCCACGATGCGCAACGCAAATATCCAGTGGGTGGACTGCGTGCCGGCTTCTTTTTCGAATAAGCGCACGCGCCCCGAACGAATCAGGTCATACCCATTCAACAGTGTTCGATACGTTTCAAACACTCTTGTTTTTTGCGCAATGATGGTGTCCAGGTCGGACAGTTGGTCATACAAAAACGCCGCCTGCACGTTTGTCATGCGGTAATTGTAGGCATGCACCCCGTGCACATACCGCTTGGCCGACATGCCTTGTGAGTACGCTTTTAAAATGTGCTCGTGGATGGCATCATCATTGGTCAAAAAGGCCCCCCCTTCCCCGGTGGTTATTATTTTGTTCCCATAAAATGACACGGATGCGCACAAGGTGGCGTCGCTTGTTCCTGAATACTGATCGCCATGTTCCCCATATTTGCCTAAAAATCCCTCGCAATTGTCTTCCACAAACACGATGTCCGGGCGCAGGCGCTTGAGGCGCGGCACATTGACAACGTTGCCCAAATTGTGCACCACCAACATGGCTGCATTCGGTTCCAGGGTTGCGATGTAGTCCTCGTCCGTGCAAATGTTCCACGTGCTGGCATCCATGCGCATGACCGACATCTGGCATTCGGAATACTCCATCAAGGCCGCATTCCACGCGGCAACGTATGCATTGTTTGGCACATAAATTTTAGTGATGGCGGGGTGCACATGCTTCAATGCAAGGAACAAGCAATGGGTGGCGCACGTGCCGTTTGCCATCAAAATTGCATGCTTGCATTTCATCGTTTCTTTCAACCTTTCGGTTGCCAAACCAATGTATTTTCCGTGGTTCGAAATCCATCCCGACTCAATTGCATCTATTGCGGATTTGGTGTATGACGCAATGTTTGGATTGTATATATTGATGCGGCTCATTCGATTTTAACTATATTCATTTGAACATTATGCATTTAAATCATATTTTAAGTTGAAACTGTTCAAAATTTTTCTATAAAATGGCATCCATTGCATCTTCTGTTAGTTCAAAAATGGAATTTATTGCATCTTTGTCATAATGATCATTTGCAAACACAAACTGTCTTTTTGCACAGTTTGCCTCTTCATTTTCTACATCAAATGCAATGGTTGGATCATATTCAAAATGAGGTTTGAGTAAAGTGTTTTCACAATGTTTGATTGTTATTTCATCATAAAACAATGAATAATACTTGATGGGTTTTACAAAATCTTTGACGTCATTGATGGAATCTGACAACTCAATTCGCAATTTATTCATTTTGTAGCTTTTTTGTTCCTTCAACAATGATTTTGATGCATGATTGATTTTATTTTTAACCCTAAATCTAATGTCATTGAATTCGATGCATTCTTTACACACTTTTAAATACTCTTCATTTTCGATATCGCCGTCTCTCAAAGCATCCATCATGTTCCATATGATCAAATTCACTTTCTTCATGGATTGATACAATTGATTGTATTCAATCAAAAAAGGACGCAGCGTTTCATACAATAAGTCGAATTCAGTTTGGACATCCGTTCGTCGGTTGTCTTTGATTTTGTCCAATTTGATATCCAAAATGGTCAATTTGTCCATTGCTTCACCCAATGAAACTGGCAAATGTATTAAATCATTTTCACTTGTCATTTTGATTTTGTTTATAAACTGAAATTGTAAAATATTATTTAAATTATTACCCATGCAACCCATGCAACCCATGCAACCCATGCAACCCATGCAACCCATGCAACCCATGCAACCACATGCACAGTCAATGTGTCCTATACACGAGCTTTTATGGGTTTTCTGCCACGGGTTGCGCTGACAACCGAATACCGGCTTAACCTGTTGCACCGGCTCAATGCACGTTTTCCGGTTTTGGATTTTGCGTACGCTTCTCTCTCCCGGACACTTTTGAAAAAAAGAGCGGTCCTGGGTTTGTTCAGCACGTCGCACCCAAGTGCCTGGAAGTTATAGCACTCGCCCTCATTGTATGCTCTGCGTGAACAACGTTTCAGCGTTTTTATGTTTTTTTTTGTATTATTTTTTTTATTTCCACCTTTTGTTGATTCTGTTGATTCTGTTGATTCTGTTGATTCTGTTGATTCTGTTGATTCTGTTGATTCTGTTGATTCTGTTGATTTATCTATTCTTACAAACTGAAAAACGATTGCTGATCTTTCTCCTGTCCCACCCATGGTTTCGGGAGAATGCACAATGTCCCCTTTAAATATTAGACACACACAGTTCTCTCTAACATCACCCATTTGTTCCCACAAATTTATTTTTACTTCACGGTCTGGCGGCATAACATGATGTTTATGCCAATGTGCCACAGATTTCTCGCGCGGTTGAGGAGCATAAAAAATAATGTTTCCTCCATCCACCTCTTTGTCTTTAATTAAATACCATATCATTGTTATTGTATTGTAAGACACTGCTCCTTCATCATCAATGTGCTTCTTCAATAATCCCAGATGCCTCTCTGAATGAGTTGTTGCATACGTATGAAATTCCACTAACTCTGTGTTCTTCAGTGGTCCTACATCAAAATCACCACTGTCTCTCGCAAATTTTTCTGCCAATTTATGTGATATTATTGCGAGTGAATTGAAATCTATATCCTTTTCAGGCAACACACTAAACGTGCTAACTAGATGGTCAAATTCTGATTTTTTTTTATCTTTTATCTCTTTTAATATTCGCTTTGTCTCTTCTGACTTGTTTTCTTCTAGTACTTTGTATGCCTTAATTTCTTTGCATTTTTCAATGGGAAACTTGTATAATCTTACACTACTAGCATATTTCTTTCCCAATACCCTTTCAATTCTATTTGCGGATGGTTCATCCATGTGCTTATTCAAATCATTAGTTATATATGTTTCTAGGTCTCCTTCCGACTTTGTCCGTCTCAATGACATGGTTTCTATACAATGAAATAACATTATAATCATGTTATTCTGAAAATCATGCATTTGAAAAATAATTGATTTCAATTTAGCATTTGAAATCGAGTCATCATATTCTCCATTCTGTATTGATTCATAATACAATGAACTTGTTTATTCTCTCGTTGATCCCGACCGAAGCCGCCGAAGCCTACATGGACAAGCACGTCTCGAAAATTCTGTTGGAGGCGGTGCAAATGCTGTGCACGGCGATGCACGTTCTGGTCCCCGACACGCCAATCAAGGACGAACTGTACAAGCAGGCGCATTTGAATCATCCCGTCAGCATCTGGGTGCGCACATCGCGCGACAACTTCATCTGGACGCTGGACCTCGTGGAGGCGCTGCACGAGGAGTGGCGAGTTCGATACGGACACCCGGAAACCAAGTTCCATCGTTCGTATGAAGTTGCTCAGCTGTTGCGTCGCAATGTGCCGCGCGACGATTTATTTATGCGCCCACGCGCGGGCCTGACTCCGTTTGCGCTGGCGATGCCGGATGAATACAAGGCGCGTAACGGCAATGCAGTGGAATCGTATCGGGCATACTACATGTCGCCCGAAAAACAGCGCATTGCAACCTGGAAGAAGACCCGACCTGCGCCCGAATGGTATTCTAACAAAATTATCATGTAAAGTAAATAGTGCAAAATAATCAAATTATTACCCATGCAATCATGCAACATGTTCATTTTGATGTATTTGTTTGAATCATTTCATTGTGAAATTTATTTTATATCGCATTTATATAAAAATGTCAGTAATCGGGGTTGCAGTTGGACAAGCAGTTGAACGTGGAGTTGGAAATTCAATCGCATATTATGATGGAACGGTCTGGACCGGAGTTACAGGTGTAACTATATTTAACACATGTTATGGAGTTGCATGCAATCCAACTGGAACAAAGTGGGTTGCAGTTGGAGAAGGAACCTTTACAATTGCAACTTCGAATAACGGAATCAGTTGGACTGGAGTTGCAAGTACTATTTTTGGAAAGGGGTATGGAATTGCATATAGTCCAACTAGATGGTTTGCATGTGGTGATGATACTGCAACCACCAATCTAGCATATTCGGATGATGATGGATTAACTTGGATAATTAATAATCAAACAATCATGGGGGATATACGAGGAATTGCAGCCGGACCAGCCAACACGTGGGTTGCGGTAGGTGATGGTTCAAACAAAATTATCACTTCTTCTGATAATGGAGCTAATTGGGGTTCAGTTACTTTTCTATCGGGTTTCAGTGTTTCAGGACAAGGAGTTGCATATGATTCAATTTCAAATCGTTGGGTTGCAGTTGGAATATCGTTTACTACTACTAGAATTGCATTTTCGAATGATGCAACAACTTGGACCCTAGCATCAGGAGCTGATTTTACAGTTGGGGGAGGAGGCGTTGCATGGAATGGCAATCAATGGGTTGCAGTTGCACTAGATACAACGAGCACAAGCATTTATTCGAGTGATGGAATTAATTGGATAGCTGGAACAACAATATTTAACAGTTATGCATATGGAATTGATTGGAATGGATCAGACAGCAACTGGTATGCAGTTGGTGGTGATTCTACTACAAACCAAATTTCAAGGTCGACTGATGGAATCAATTGGACATCAGTTGCAACAACCGATTTTATTACTGGATGGGGCATTGCATTTGCAGATCCTACTCCCACACCTACGCCAACTCCCACACCTACGCCAACTCCTACTCCTACTCCTACTCCTACTCCTACTCCAACACCCACGCCAACTCCTACTCCTACCCCTACTCCTACTCCTACGCCAACTCCTACACCCACGCCCACGCCCACGCCCACGCCCACGCCAACTCCTACACCCACGCCCACACCCACACCCACGCCCACGCCCACGCCCACGCCAACTCCTACACCCACGCCCACGCCCACGCCCACGCCAACTCCTACACCCACGCCCACGCCCACGCCCACGCCAACTCCTA